>Ga0302123_10000257_pt1 | contig 43558 bp, 40 predicted proteins | sample CB21_321_MG_FD_203109 | JGI IMG/M metagenome (GOLD analysis project Ga0302123, IMG submission 203109) | Marine microbial communities from Western Arctic Ocean, Canada - CB21_32.1 | ecosystem: Environmental > Aquatic > Marine > Oceanic | place: Canada: Western Arctic Ocean | collected 2017-09-28 | reverse complement strand
GACAACAGCAGCCCCGCCCCCGACCCAAAGCAGCCGAGACCGCCCATGAATCGCCGCGCTTTCGCGACGTCGCCAAACCACAGCTCAATCTTCCGCAACAGGAAGCCGCACGAAACCGATCCGATCCCGGCACAAAATAGCGGAATGCCCGCCAGCCACGCGGACTGCTCCATGCTCTGACCGCGCGCCTCTTGAATGTAAGTCGGAAGCCAGGTGATGTAGAAGTAGAATCCATACGACAAGCTGCCGTACTGCGCGCACAACAACCACACCGTTGGCGAGCGGAAGAACTGACCCCACGGCACGTCGCCATGCCCCGACGCTTTCGCCTCCGCGCCGGCTAACAGCTCCAACTCCGCCGCGTTCACACTCTGATGACCACGCGGACTATCCCGAAACCATCGCCAGAACAGCAGTGTCCAGATAAACCCCAGTACCGCCAGAATCTCGAACGACCGCCGCCACGAAACATATTGCAGCAGGAACACGACAAGCAGCGGACTTGCCGCGCCGCCCCAACGCGCCGCCAGCCACATCAGACCTTGCGCCCGGAGGTGTTCGTTCGACGGCAGCCACGCCGAGAACATTTTCGTCATCACCGGGAACGCGCCGCCTTGTCCCAAGCCGAAGAGCAGCCGGACCGCCGAGAGCGACGCCAAGCTTGAAACCCATCCGGTCGCTGCCGTGAAGAACGACCACGCCAACACGATTCCCGCCAGCACCCGGCGTGGTCCCATCCAATCACTCAACCATCCGCCGGGGATCTGGAACAGAAAGTATCCCAGCGAGAACATCGAGAACGCCCAACCGAACTGAACCTTCGTCAGCCCGAGCTCTTCCATCATCAGCGGCGCGGCCTGCGAGATCGAGACGCGATGGAAATACGTGATCACCGCCAGCGTCACCGAAAACACCACAACCCAATACCGCCCGCGCGTGGATTCAATACCGGTACTCATCCCGTTGTCAGTCGCCATCTACTCAATCACCCGCCCCAAAAAAGTAGGCTCGATAGTACCAGGATTCCGACCCATCCCACCTAAACCGATCAACCCCTAGCTGAGCCGCGCGAGAAACAAGCGGTGCAAACTTTCCGCGCCGTGCGGCACTGCACGCTAGGCCAATGCCCCGCCGCGCTACCGAGGACGCAGGCCGACCCGACTGAACAACCCCTCATCTACAATGTCCAACGAGGAACCACCATGACCAATCCGCTAGACCGTAGAACCATGTTGAAGCTAACCGGAGCCGCCGCGGCGGTCGGAGTACTACGCGCGCAAGCCGAACCCAATGACGTGCTCATCAGCAAGCACGGCGCCATCGCCGTCGGCCGCGCCCCTACCGCCGCCCAGGCCGGTCATGACATCCTCGCGAAAGGCGGCAACGCCATCGACGCCGCCGTCACCGCCGCTCTCACGGCAGCCATCGTCGAACCCGCATCGTGCGGCATCGCGGGCTACGGCACCCACATCACTATCGGACGTGCCGACGGCACCGTCGCCTGCATCGATGCCAACTCGATGGCCCCGCAAGCCGCGCGCCCCGACATGTTCAAGCACGACCGTACGGGCCAGGTCCCCGCCAAGGTCAACTATTACGGCTGGCTCGCCGCCGGCATCCCGGGCGTCATGGGCGGACTGCAAGCCGCGCTCGACGGGCACGGCACGAAGAAGCTCGGGGAGGTCGCCGAATCCGCGATCCGCTACGCCCACGAGGGATTCGTCGTCAACAGTTCTGTCGCGATGTCATTCAAGCGGTCCGCCGACCACTTCCGCAACGACGCTGCATCCAAGAAGCTCTACCTACCCGATGGCGAACCGGTTCCGGAAGGCGGAACCTTTCGCAATCCCGACCTTGCCCGGCTACTCGAAACCCTCGCCGAGCGCGGCACCGCCGACTCGTTCTATCGCGGCGACATCGGCCGCCAAATCGCCGACGCGTTCCAGAAGAACGGAGGCATCGCCACCGCCGACGACTTCGCGGCCTACGAAGCCAAACCCGTTCAAACCAACACACTCTCGTGGCGTGGCTATTCCATACATACAGCCCCTGTTACGGCAGGCGGGCTGTCGACCATCCAAGCCCTCGCCATCCTAAAGGCGCTCAAGTGGGAAGGCTTCTCAAACCACACCAAGAAAAGTCACGCGGCGCTTGAGGCCCTGCGTCTCGTTTGGGCCGACCGCTTTCGCTACTTTGGCGACCCGGACTTTGTCGACGTCCCCGTGAAACGTTTGCTCTCCACCGACTACATCAGCGAGCTTGCGGACAAAGTCAGTGCGGCCGTGAAAGCGGGGAAGCCCATCGAGCAGGACTTCGACTCGTACGAACAGAAAGGGACGATCCACATCCGCGCGTCCGACCGAGAAGGGAACGTTGTCGCGCTTACGATCACCCACGGCGGAGGGTTCGGCGCGCGCGTCACCGTCCCAGGACTCGGCCTCACCCTCGGACATGGCGTCTCACGTTTCGACCCCCGTCCCGGCCGCGCCAACTCCATCGGACCGCGCAAGCGGCCCCTAAACAACATGACGCCCACCGTTGTGATGAAGGACGGCCGCCCGGTCCTTGCCCTCGGTGCGCGAGGCGGACGCCGCATTCCCAACGCGGTCTATTCCGTACTACTGCCCTTCGTCGGCGAAGACCGCTCCATGGCCGATTCCGTCAACGCCCCCCGCATGAACAGCCTGGGCAACATGAACCTGGCGCTTGACAAGCAGTGGGATGAGAAGAACGTCGCTTTCTTCGAGAACATGGGCTACCAAGTCTCCCGAGGAGGAGTCGCCATTCTGAGCGCCGCCTCGGTCGACCCGAAGAGTGGCAGAGTTTCTGCGGCCTTCCGGTAAGTCAAATGATGCGGCCCAAGCCTCGGACTCAGGAGGAACGAGCAAACGGTGCGCGCGAAGCGTATCTGAAACAGATCAAGAAGGCTGACAAGGAGGCCCGTAAGGGGGAGGAATGAGTACTCGAACCATGGCCTTAGGACTACTTCTCGTACCCGTGATCCTGTCGACGCTTGCAAAGTCTGCGAGCACACCCATAGCTGAGATATCCGCGCGTGATCAAGCCTCAAAGACTATTCGCGCAATGCGAAGAACTATCGGTCCTGATGACTTCCTCAGAGTCCAGCGGGACGAAACGCTTGAGGAAGCTCTGTCGATGGCCGCATGGAGGGTCGATACCCTGGCGTTTATCTATCGGGCGACTCAGGAGGGGAAAGAGATCACGGGGAGAAAGTCGGGGACAGGCTACTACTTTCGAGTCAAATGAGCCGAGCGAGTGATATGTTGACACCGCGAAAATCCAATGGCCCGACCCGCACGGGTGGTGGCGGTGGGCGAACCGCATCACCTCACTCAGCGGGGCACCAACCGCCAACAAACCTTCTTCGACGATCACGACCGCAACCGCTACTGTCGGCTGCTGCGCACCCATGCGGACCGCGCCGGTATGCGTCTGCTGGGCTATTGCCTGATGACGAACCACGTCCATCTGGTCGCCGTCCCGGAGCGGCTGGCGGCCTTCGGCGATGCCCTCGGACGGCTGCACGGCGAATACGCGCGGCGTCTGCACGAGCGCTGGGGCGGCAACGGACACCTGTGGCAGAACCGCTTCTACTCGTGTCCGCTCGACCGCGACCACCTGTGGACGGCCCTGCGCTACGTAGATTTGAACCTGGTTCGGGCGGGCCTCGTCGCCGACGCAACCGAGTACGAATGGTCGAGCGCGCGGGCGCATCTCGAGGGCCGCGACTGGCGGGACGCCTTGGCGGACACACGCGACGAAGAAGCTGCAGAGATTGCGGCGCTGCGCCATGCGACGCGCACGGGCCGTCCGCTCGGTGGCGTGAGTTTTGTGAAACGCCTGGAGGCAATGTTTGGTCGTAAGCTCAATCCCAAGCGCCCCGGTCCCCCCAAGAAGGCCGAGGCAGCAGCGGCAGGAAAGTAGTAGCCAGGCCCCTACTTTCTACTTCGCGCACCTGAGTTAATCACCGCCCCCCGCCGAAAGTGGTAGCCTGTCCCCTACTTTCATGTGGGCCAGGGCTAACGTCATGAGCGCACGTAGAGGGGTGAAGAGATGAGCTATCCAGACGAGGAGGAACGTAACATGACCAAGTCTTTCGAGCTTCCGTTTAGAGCGGGAGAAGCCCCAACAATAGGCGAGCAACCTCCGCAGTTGCAGTTTTCGGATCTGGGGCCGGACAGTATCAAACTGGCTCTAATAGAATGGGCCTTTAGTTCATTTCCAAACGTTCGTGAACACGAGACCATGATTTCGGTTAAGGAGTCGAGGGCTCTTTGGCTCGACGAAGGCATTCAGGAAGCGCATGTCGACGCTTTTATGCCTCCCGCAGGAAGTCGCGAGTTTTGTCATTTGCATCAGGACGGTAGCGTTCATGCCGTTGTCAATATCCCGATAGAGCAACAGATCGTTAATAAGAAATGGGGTGTTCGGCATATGTACTATGACCGAGGAGTGAAAGAAATGCTCGTTTACGCACCGCGGAACGAAGACGAGTTAACCGTCATGAAACGTATCATTGTCGAGTCGTATCGATACGCCTCGGGCGATTTAGAAACAGATATTGCATCGTAACGAACAAACAACAAGAGAAGTCGGGGACAGGCCACTACTCTTTGAAATGAGCACCTCACGACATCTTCCCTGGCACCGCAGCCACTCGGCGAGCTCGCCAAACCCAGCGGCGCAATCCAATGATCACAACAACGTACGCCGGCCAGGAGCCTCACCCAAGGTGTCCCCCGATCGAGCGGCATCCGGACCAAGCCGAGGCCACGCCATCATGACCAAGGGAGCGCCATCCAAACCCATTCCGCCGTCGTGGCGAGCTGGGCGGTCATTCGTGCCTTCGCGAGAACCAAGAATCACCAACCACCCGACCGTCAGTCACGCATTCCGCCGAACAACAACCGCCCAGGAATCAACCACTTCGCCCCGCGCCCCCCGGCCAACCCGCCCCCGTCGGGTTACACTCGCCTCAGTGACCGTGCCAACCACCTCAAACCGGGCCGTCGCCGTAAAGGGGCGGTCCACACCCTCGTAGCGCATGCCTGCCGCGTGCCGGGCTGTGCCCGGCCAACAGCCGATGCAATCAATCCGCGCAAATCCCCCCGCCTGACAGAATCTGCCATCTCCGGCCAGCCGGCCTCCAAAAACCAGCGAACAAACCGAATCCGCCGGAATAAACCATGGGGTTCACCCCCATTTCATGTCGCGAGATGATGCAGGATGTTGCACGACCTGGTTCCTTTCCGCCGTGCCCCGATCCTTGACCGGGTCACTCGCTCTCCGCTTCTGACTTGAGCTGATTGGGCTCTTCGGAATCAACGATTAAAGAAGAACTTCTCGGCGGTGGTCACTAGGATCTTTTCTTTGTCAGACGCGCTTAGGAAATCAGCGTGGTCGCGGATAAGGGCTACCGAGTCATCGTATTTGTGGGGCTCTTGCACCTGGAAGGGGCAGTCGCTCTCCCACATGCAGCGGTCCGGGCCGTAGGCATCAACGACACGCTCAATGAGCGGCAGTAAGTCGGTGTAGGGCGCGACGGCCGCGCCGAGGGCGTAGAATGCGCCGACCTTCATCTGGATGTTCTTATGCTTGGCCAGCCCACAAACTTCGTTGACCTGCTCGTCAGTGATCGGCGCGCCCTTGGCGCCGATGCGCGCTAGGTGGTCGATGATGACCGGCGTGTCGGGATACTTGGCGCACATGCGGCTGACTTCCGCCATGTCGCCGGGGTTCATCAGAAAGCTCAGCGCCAGATTGTGTTTGGCACCGGTCTCGAACATCTTGTCCCACTTGGGGTGGTTCATCCAGTTCGGCTGCTCGACATCCGTACGGCCGTAGCCGCCGCGCACGCGAAAGGCGTAGCAGCGCTTCGCGCCCAACTCGACCATCATCTCCGACGGGTCTTGCGACTCTTCGTCGAGCACGTCGGGCAGCACGCCGGTCCCGGCAAAGTTATCGGGGTACTTCGCCATCATGTCGAGCATGTAACTGTGGTCGGTGCCGTAGAACGACATCTGGATCAAGTTGATGCAATCGACACCCGAGGGGCGGCAGTGCGCGAACAGCTCCTCGGGGGTGAAGCTGGGCGGGTCCATGTCCTCTTTCTTGTAATTCGGACGTAGCGGGTATTTTTCGGTGTCGGGGGTCCAGACATGGACGTGAGCATCGATGATGCGCCCGGACAGGTCGGTGTCGGCGGGCTCTTGTTCGGTCGCCTCTTCGCCCGGCGCGCACGCCATCAGAGCCGCTCCAGCGCTTGAAGAGATCCAGTCACGTCGAGTCAAATCAGCCTCCCTTTGCTCGCCTTGCTCTCGAAAATGGAACAGCGGCGAGCGACAAGGGATTATAGCCCAACGCTTGCAGCGCCCAGGGCGAGCTGCTCTGACATGGAGTCTCTATGCAATATCCAGCGAAAGTATCTGGTCCGCCCAATGGGATGCCCGCCGGTAGGCCTCTGAAACACGTTTCTCGGGAATCTCCATGCGGGCGGCAAGCCGTGACACTTGATCCCAATCGCCCTGCTCACAGGCCACGGCAAGTTGATGGACAGGCCGTAGCGGCGACTGTCTACCGAGCAACGCCCCCTTAACGGAGTCAGAGACAGAGACTTCATCCAAGACGTCGGCGAGGGGACGGTCGAGCAACGCATCCACACCGGAAAGCATGCCTGTCAGAAAACACTCGGACTCGTGTGTTTCGCCGCAAGCCATCGGCCCGATGAGTTCGTCAAAACGCGCACGTACCAGACAGAGCAGCAGTAACTCAGTCGGTTTGTCTTTGCACATGCAGGCGGCGGCGATGAGCGAGCGCCACTTCCGCAACCTGCCACTGCCGAGCAGCATCAGGGCTTGTTTGATCGATTTCACTTCATACGGAACCGCGACAGCCCAGGAGTTGATGTAGCGCAATAGCTTGAACGAAAGTGAGACCTCGCTCTTGATGATTTCCGTAAGGCAGTCGAGATCGAGTTCGGCCCGATTTACCTCACCAAGGAACTCCAGATACTTCAGCTTTGAGCTCGGGATGGCCCGGGTCGTCGTGATCTCCGGCCGACAGAAGAAATAGCCTTGGAAATAGGAGTATCCGACACGCTGCGCATCGAGGAACTACGCGTGGTCCTCGACCTTCTCGGCAAGCAACCGGATGGAACGAGAGTGCAGCGCCTCTGAGATACGCTCGCGCTCGGTGCCTTGGGTCAGGAGGAAAGCGATCTTGACGATGTCCGCCAACGCCACGAAGGGCTCTAGCTCAGGATGCGATACAAAGTCATCGAGCGCGAGCTCATAGCCGAGCCGCTTTAGTCTTCGGCAGCCTTCAACGGCTTCGTCGTCGGGTGTCACCGTCCCAAGGATCTCGATGACGACTTCATCAGCCGGCAAGGCCGTGATCGTGTCGCCGAGCAACAGGTCTCGCGTCACGTTGATAAAAGCTTTCTTTCCTCCCGTCAATCGAGTGAGACCGAAATCGAGCATACTGCTGTGAATCAGTTGCGACGAGGCCTCGTCGCCGTCGTGGTGTGAAAAGAAGTTCTCGGCGCCCGACCGGAACAGCAGCTCGTAGGCGACGGTCTTTTGCGCTGCGTCGAGAATCGGCTGCCGCGCTACAAAGCGATCCAACCCTGCAAGGGTCGCGGGGGCCTGAGGCTCCTGGGTGGTTATTTCAGTCATGGGATGTTGCATGCGTGGCCGGGAATCCGCCGAACGTGGCCCGGCGGCCAGACCTCGCATTACATAGGTACTGATCGGCCGTTTCACGAAAAGCATCCAGACTGACCGCCGAGCGGTGAAAGTGTCTATGATGGGACCACCTCAGGATCAGCCCCGTGGCGGTTCCGACGATTCATGCAGGACAGACGAGGTTTGCTATGAACAGGCGATACTTCATCGGCGCGACGCTTGCGACGGCGGCTGCCGGCAAGGCCGTCGCAGCCAACGACAAAGTCAACATCGGCATGGTTGGCGTTGGCGGACGTGGCCGGGGACTCACGCGCACGTACGTTGGCCTCGATGCCGCCAACGTCACGCATATCTGCGACGCTGACCAGGCCTCGCTCGAACGTGCGCAGGCCGAGATCAGCAATGCCGGCGGAGGCCGCGCTAAAGAGACGAACGACATGCGGCACCTGTTCGACGACCCGGAAGTCGACGCCGTCGTGATTGCCACACCCGATCACTGGCACGCCCCGGCTACGATCCTCGCCTGCGATGCGGGGAAAGACGTTTACGTTGAGAAGCCGCCGTCGCACAATATTCGCGAAGGCCGGCTGATGATTGACGCCGCCCGCCGCAACAAGCGCGTTGTGCAGGTCGGAACGCAATCACGCAGCAGGCGCTCGACGATCGAGGCGGTGGACTTCGTGAAGTCGGGCGGCATCGGCGAAGTGCTCATGGCGAAGGCATGGGATATTCAACTGCGCGACGACATCGGTCACAACGAGGACGGCCCCGTTCCCGAGGGCGTCGACTACGACACCTGGCTCGGTCCCGCGCCGTGGATTCCGTTCAACGCAAACCGCTTCCACTACAACTGGCACTGGCATTGGCACTTCGGGACCGGAGATGCGGGCAACGACGGGGTCCATCAGATCGACATCGCGCGCTGGGCGCTCGGCAAGACCTTCCCGAAGATCGTTAGCGGCATGGGCCGCAAAGTCTTCTTTAAAGATGACCAGCAAACGCCCGACACGCAGAACATCACGTTCGACTACGGCGACAAAGCGCTGATCTGGGAAATGCGCATCTGGAACCCCTACGGCATGAACGGTGTCGGCAACGCCGTCGGGGTCTATGGGACGGACGGCGAGGTCCAGATCGGCCGTTGGAACGAGAAATGGGGCTATAAGGTGTTTGACCGCGACGGCCAACTCGCCCGGCACGAAGACGCGGGCGACGCTGATACGCCGCATATGCAGAACTTCCTGGACTGCGTCCGTTCACGGCAGACGCCCAACTGCGACATCGGCGTGGGTCACCTTTCGGCTCTGCACAGCCACCTCGCCAACATCGTTTCACGAACCGGGCGTAATCTACACTTCGATCAAGGGACGGAGACCATTCTCAACGACCCCGAGGCTAATCTATACGTGAAGCGCGCGTACCGCACTCACTGGAGTACCCCGAAGGGTGCATGATTTCGTTTCCGAAGAGGAAGACATGACGCAACAACCATCACGCCGCGCATTTCTGGCCGCAACTCTCGGTGGTTCGACACTGGCTGCCTGCTCCCCGGAAGCTCCTGAAACCGAGTCGGCCCCCGCCGCTGCCGCAAACTCGGTGGAGCCGCGCATGAAGCTCTCGCTCTCGGTGCGAGTCGCCGAGAAGTTCGATAACAAGCGTGAGGCTTCGCTGACGATCGACCAGCTCATCCAGCTCGCGCGGGACAACGGGTATGAAGCGCTCTGCATGCGCGCATCGCAGGCCGGAACGCATACCGCGCCGGAAGAGATCCAACGGATTGGCAAGGCCATTCACGACACCGGGATGGCGGTCTCAATGGTCACCGGAGACTTCTTCGTGCCGCAAAACGACGAGCACGGTCCCGACGGGCTTCGCAACATTACGCCCTATCTCGATCTTGCCGAGGCCTTTGGCACGGACCTGATCCGGGTTTGCATGAAGAAGCCAGAGGACATCGGGTGGGTACAGAAAGCGGCGGACGAGGCGAAGGAGCGGGACATTCGGCTCGCGCACCAAGCCCACAACGCGAGCCTGTTTGAGACCGTCGAGGGCTCGGTGGACGTGCTTCGCAAGGTGGGGCGCGAGAACTTCGGTATCATCTACGAGCCCGCGAACTGGTTCGTCGCCGGTGAGGACTACGGCAAGAACGGCATCCTCGCCGTGAAGGATCATATCTTCAACGTGTACGTGCAGAATCATCGTCTCAACCCCGAGGGCCAATCAATGCTCAATACCTGGGGCAAAGGCAAGGTCGGCGTCGATCACATCGGATTGTGGGACAAGGGCGGCTGCAACTTTGAAGAAGTGTTCGAGACGCTACACGGCATCAACTACCGTGGATATGTCACCGTTCATCAGGCGTTCGAAGGCGTGATGTCGGTGGACGAGGCGATTCGGCGCAGCTACGGTTACCTTCGCCCGCTCACCGCCTAGGAAATGATATGGACCCAGTGAACCGCAGAACATTCCTTCAGGTCGCCGGATCAGCCGCCGCAACGGCCTCGGCGGCGTCGGCAGCGCCTGACCGCATTCGCGTCGGTATCTTCGGCACGCAGCATGGCCACTTGCGCAGCAAGATGCGCGCCCTGCTTGCGAGCAGCGACTACCATGTCGTCGCTGTGCATGAGCCTGATGAAGCCGCCCGCAAACAGCGCCAAGCTGAGGAGCGTTTCGCCGGAGTCAAGTTCGTCGGGGAAGACGAACTGCTCGGCGACGATTCGCTTGACATGATCGTTGTGGAGTGCCGTATCTGGCAGGCGACTTCGTGGGGCAACAAGGTTCTAGACGCCGGGCGACACCTGCACCTGGAGAAACCGCCTTCGCCGGACATGGAGCCCTTCCGTCAACTCGTCGACAAAGCCAAGCGGAAGAAGCGCCTGCTCCAACTCGGATACAACTATCGGCATCACAAAGGCATCCTCGCCGCCATCGAAGCCGCGCGGGAGGGGTGGCTCGGGGATACGTATTTTCTGCGAGCGACGATGAATTCCGACCGCTCGCCGGAAGGACGCGCGATCGAAGCACGCTACCCCGGCGGGGCGTTGTTCGAGCTTTGCGGACACATGATTGACCGTGTTGTCGAGCTGTGGGGACGGCCCACCAAGGTGACGCCCTTCCTGCGCCACGACACGAGCGAGCCGGACAATCTGAACGACAATACGCTCGCGGTGCTGGAGTATGACAAGTCGATGGCGCTGGTTTCCACGGCTGCCAAGATGGCGAACTCCGGGGCGCATCGTTCGTTTGAACTCATCGGGACCGACGGCTCGTTCTTCATTCAACCGATCTCAGGGGATCGCACCATGCGCGTCAACATGCGCGAGGCGCGTGGCCCCTACAAGAAGGGTTGGCAGGAGATCAGGCTTGCCCCGCACATGAACGACAAATACGAATTCGAAGACTTTGCCCGTGCGATTCGCACCGGCGAACCACTGAAGCATTCCTACGACCACGAACTGCTTGTGCACGAGACACTCCTACGCGCCTCGGGCCACATCACCTAGTCGCACTGGCACCAACGAGACCTCATCATGAATACACCCGACCGATCCATACCGCGCCGCACGCTGATGAAGGCTGCCGCTATCGTCCCCTTCGCCGCCGTGGCCGGCACCGCCGCGAACTCGGCCGTTACCGTCGGCCTGATTGGAACCGGCAAGCGCGGCCCCACCGTCTCGCGCCTGCTCGTTCAGAACACCCCGGGGCGTGTCACCGCGCTGTGTGATCTCTACGACGAGAAGATCGAGAACGCGAAGAAGGTCATCGGCCTGGAGAACCCCGCCGTCTACAAGGACTACGAGAAGCTGCTAGCCAGCGACGTCGACGCGGTCATGATCTCGACGCCGGCCTTTCTGCATGCCGAACATTTCGAGAAGGCGGTCCAGTCCGGCAAGCACATCTATATCGAGAAACCGGCCTCGCCCGATGTTGCGGGCTGTAAGCGCATCATGCGCGCCGCCGACGGTGCCGACCGCAAGGTCAACATTACCTTCGGCTTCCAACGCCGCTACGGGCAGGTCTACCAGAAAGCGAAGGCGCTGCTCGATTCGGGCGCGATCGGCGATATTCGGTTCGCCGAAATCAACTTCCTCAAGAGCCAAGGGACACGGAACTTCCCCGGCGCCGTCGACGCGCCCACCAAGATCGAGGACAAGATCGCCCAGTGGTATTCCTGGCGGCATCTATCCGGCGACCTGATTGTCGAAAACAATATCCATCTGATCGACGTGATGAATTGGTTTCTCGGCGAGCACCCATCGAAGGCGATCGGCAGCGGCGGGCAGACCGTACCGCGTCTGGGCGATGTGCGCGACCACGGGCAGGTCACGTATGACTACTCAAACAATGTGCAGGGTTGCCTGATCGGAACGACGCTCGGACCGCCGACGTATCGCGTCGTCAACGAGCGCTTCTTCGGTGACAAGGGTGGTATCGAAACAGCGTCCGCCTATTGGCAGCACTTCCGCAGCCGGGACGACATCGTGACAGAGAAAGCGCCGCGCGGGGAAACGATCGACGCGGTGGACGCTTTCGTCAAGCGGATCGCCGAAGGCACCCCGGAGAATACCGGCGTCCGGGGCGCCGAGAGTACGCTTACCGCCATCCTCGGGCGCATGGCGATGGACCTGAAGCGCGAAGTCACGTGGGACGAGATGTGGAACTCGGAAGGCTGAACTGTCCGTTTGTCGGGTGACTGTGGGCCTATTCGTCTTTGTGCACCCGGATGACCAACGAGTGCAACCCCATCATGATGCGGTCGCTGAGTCCTTCCGCGCAATTCAAGCACTCATCTCCTCGGCTTGTGTGCCACAGCATCGCTTCATAAGGGTCGAGTGAGACGACAGCATCGCTGTCCGGTACCCAGTAGCGATCGAAGTTTGGAGTGACACGCCGGTAGCGGAACGTCGTCGGTCCGCCGCCGTCAATCTCCCAAAAGGCACGTCTCAGAAGTCGTGCCGATAGCAGGTGCGCGTATTGGTATACGGGATGCGCCCGCAGCGTCAGGCTTGCCTTGATGAGCTTTCCCTTTGGGTCAAGGTCACCATAGGGCCGCACCTGGTAGCCGTCGGCCCACCATGACGGGCAATTCCAGGCAGGCGCCAATAGAATGACCCCGCCGTCGCGGGTAACTCGTCTCATCTCGGCGAGCGCCAGCTCAGGATTCAGCACATGTTCGAGGACCCACATCGTCCAGACCGCATCGAACTCTGAATCCTCGAAAGGCAGATCCGTGGCGGAACCGTGCACGAAGGGCTTGTGGAAGAAGCGCGCCGCACTTGCCGCGATGTCGAGTCCGGTGTAGTCGTCCACCAAGTCTTGCAACTGCCCGCTACCCGCGCCAACCTCCAGCACCCTTGCGTCGCGCAGGCCGTATTCCTCGACGAACCACGTAGCGGTTTCGGTCGCACCGCGTGTTTCCCCCGCCTCTCGCCCCGTCTGTACGTACTCGTGGTCGTTGCTGCCGTCCTCGCCTGAACCTTCCACCGATGGTTCGACTGGTGAGTAGACCTCTTCGTAGAACTCGTCCGCGGCATCGAGGTTCAGGCTGGTCTCGAGCGAGAGGTCGTCAGTGTCATGCGGGAAATAGACGATTCCCAGAAGCACCACACAGACGAATAGCCCGAGCGCCATCACCACGCAGGTCTTCAATAGGGATTTCAGTAGGGAGAGGATGTTCGACATCGCATAGGTGCTACTTGGCACCCAAAGGACGCAGGCTACCACCCCCGTCCTCGGGCTTCTATAGGGCACTTGCCTGAGTCCGATGCGTGTACCCGTGGGACACCTGATCGCAACGGTAGAGGAGGATCGCGCGGACTGCTGCCCTTCTTGGCTCCAGAGAGAGGCGCACGCTACACTACGCTTGGTCACCGTGTCTATTGATGGCGAAACGAACTCGTCTTACCATTCCGAATTCCTCAGGCCTCGCACTCGACGCCGTGATCGTCGAGCCTGATTCCGAACCGCTCGCATACGCGCTATACGCACACTGCTTCACTTGCACGAAGGAGATTGCCGCCGCCGTTCGCGTCTCGAACGAACTCGTCGAACACGGCGTCGCGGTCATGCGCTTCGATTTTGCGGGGTTGGGCGGAAGTGGGGGCGACTTTTCCACGCAGACGTTCTCGGCCAATGTCGCGGATGTCCAGTCCGCCGCACGTGTGATGGATGAACGTTTCCGGGCGCCTCGGCTCCTGATTGGTCACAGCCTTGGCGGTGCAGCCGTTCTTGCCGCTGCGGGCTTCATCGAGTCCGTAGCGGCCGTCGTTACGATTGGGGCGCCAAGCGAGCCCAAGCACGTGCAAAGGCTCTTCGAGGGTGAGGTCGAGAAGATCCGAGCACAGGGTCAGGCCGAGGTCACACTGGGGGGCCGACCCTTCACGCTTTCGCGCGATTTTGTGGATGACATTCAGTCCTACGACCTTGCAAAACAGCTTCCCCGCCTCGATGCCGCGTTGTTGATTCTGCACTCGCCACAGGACCGGCTTGTGAGTATTGATGAAGCGGCCAAGATCTATCGCGCCGCGAGACACCCGAAGAGCTTCGTAGCACTGTCGGGCGCCGATCACCTGCTCAGTCGAAAACGCGATGCCGCTTACGCCGCACGGGTAATCGCAGCTTGGAGCAGCCGTTATCTCGATGCCTAGGCCCCAGCGACAGTAACGGAAGAAGCTGCTCAGCCGAATACACGGGTGAGAGCCAAACCCGTGTCAAACAAAGTCGATCTACACGAACTATCCGAACTGCCCAGGGTGAACCCGTTGCCGGTGTTGCTTTGCGACGCCAACGGGCACATCCTCTACCGGAACCCGGCGGCCGAGGACTTTCCCGACTGTTTTCCGCCCGAGGTGTATCGAATCGAGCAAGTGCTGCCAACGCAGTTCACGGAGATACTGCGACGTCTGATGGAGTCCGGCGAACCCCTGAAGGACCAGCTTTGGGAATCACACGGCCGAACCCTCTGCGCTACCTATCAGCCACTCGAGAACAAGGAGAAGGTCTTTGTCGTCATCGTCGATGAGACGGAGCGGATCGAACTCACGCGCCAGGCACAAGCCTACGCCGCAAAGCTCGAAGAGGCCTACCGCGACCTCCAGGACGCGCAAACGCAACTCATTCAGTCGGGTAAGATGGCCGCCCTGGGCTCTCTCGTTTCCGGCATCGCGCACGAGCTGAACTCGCCGCTCGGAGCCTTGACAGCGAACACCGATACGCGGGTGCGGTGCCTGGAACGCCTTGACGACGAGTTGAGAAAGGCGGACCAAGATCGATCGGCCCAAAACACTACGCGGGTATTGTCCCTCACACAGACCCTCAGGGATTTGCAAGCGGTGGACCGCGCCGGACTGGAACGCATCTCGGGGCTCGTTGCAAGCCTACGAGCATTCGCTCGGCTGGACCGTGCGAGCGAGGACGAAGTTGATATTCATGAAGGTCTGGATAGTGCTCTCACGCTGCTGACGCATGAGTTCAACCGTGGGATTGAGGTGCGTCGAGACTACCGGCTTGAGGAGCGCGTACGGTCTTCACCGGGGGAGATCAACCAAGTCTTCATGAACTTGCTATTGAATGCCGCCCAGGCAATGCCGGAAGTGGGCACACTCGATATCCGAACCTACCGTCAGGATGGCATTGCGGTCATCGAGATCGAGGACGACGGTGAGGGCATTCCGGAAAAGAACCTGGAACGGATCTTCGACCCTGGATTTACCACGCGGGGTGTCGGCGTGGGAACCGGCCTGGGGTTGGCGATCGTCTATCGCGTGATTCAGGAGCACGGCGGTAACATTGAGGTCAGTAGCACCCCCGGTAAGGGCTCGTTGTTGCGGCTTAGCCTACCCATCCAGACACCGTCGGCAGTAGGCACATCCAATGGCGGCATCAGCGCCACAAGTTCATAGAGGTTGTGCGCTGGGCAGAGCCATCTGGTTCCTCCTAGAGGTTTATTAGCCGTTGTTTATTACCAACTTAGGGCTTCGTATCTAAAGTTTCGTACGGTGTGCGGTTCAACCACCGATTGACACCTGTGTCCAATCGATCACTGTGCCCGAGGGAGCACAGCACCTAGCTGTGGTGTACAGTAGGCGACATGTGGAAACATATTCAGGACAGGAGACTGCGCCGTCGCTTGCGTGACGAGTTCGTCCCCCATTTCGCCGCCGGTCAGCAAGCCTGCTCGATGGCGACCGCAGCCTAATTCGTGCCGCTTTCAAGGCCGAATTCGGTAACAACCCATCGACGTGTCTCGTCTATGAGATAGAGGAGGATACTTATCATGAGAAGCAAACCCGTAGCAATTTGGACCTGCGGATTCCTGGCTGGAACCGCGCTTGGATTGGCGGCCGGCATGTTGTCCGCGCCGCGTTCCGGCAAGCGCACGCGCCGTATGATCCAGCGCCGCGCCGAAGAAGCGGAAGACCGCATTGCAGAGGTAGCCGAAGAGGCCGTTGATCGCGGCCGCGAGATGATTGACCGAGGCCAGCGTATGGTCGACGAGACCATCCGCGACGTGTCGACCAAGGTCAAGACCGCCGTCACGACGTAATCGCGGTCCCAATCGCGCCACGCCGAAGAACTCCGGGATACGGCTGCCTGTTTTCGCCACGGGCGGGCGAAGCAGCGATTGCGACATGAGGAAAGGATCTAGATGACACGGATCACGTTCATTTCAGCGTTTGTCTTTGTCTCGCTGTGTGTTTCCTTCGGTTGTGGAGCCGAGGCCCCGAACCCGGTGAACGTCGACGACGTAGAGCGCGAGTCGAAGAAGGCCATGGATACGGCACAGAGAAAGGCCTCTGAGTTCGTAACGGAGAGCGAGAAGACAATCGCTCGACTGGAAAAGCGGGCGGAAGAGTGGAGAGCCGAGGCGCAAGACTTAGGTGAAGAAGCCCGCGCGGCAAGCCGCAAGGAAATGGCCGAGTTGGAAGTCAAAACTGCCGAAGCCCGCAAACGCTTAAAAGAGTTCGAAGGCGACAGCGAAGCGGCCTGGACTGACTTCAAGCAGGGTGCCGAATCGGCACTCGACGAACTTCAGCAAGCCTATCGCCGGGCCGCTTCGCGGTTCGATGGCGAGCGCTGACCGACAAGTTTCTTGAGGTGGGACCCACACAATCCACAAGATGGGGTCACCTGCCTCGGAATCATAGGGGTACGGAAACGGCCTATCGGGGCTTCCCTGTGGGCCGTTCCTGTTTTCAGTCGAGTTGATAGAGGCTAGACTCGCTCCGAATGTGGACGTGATTGAGTTCGAGGCGTTCGGGATCGCGACGCTCGAATCCGGCGGAGGAGCCGGTTACATGGAGTGCGCGTGAGTCGTCGGACCAGCGGTACTCAAACGAGCGCCCTGAGCCTGGGTCGGATTCGTGCAGAGATAGGACGGTCTCGATCTGACCTGTTTCGAAGTCCCAGACGTGGAGGCTGTAGAAGCCCGATGCTGTTGCTCCGGAACGCAGAAAAGCGCCATGGGATCGGTTGGGCGTCACGACCAGCGTATGGCCGGGGCCGAAGTAGGTGAGTGCGCGCGTTTCGACATCGTAAAGGTAGAGCGCACGCTCAGGCCGTAAGGTCTCATCGAACCAACTATTGAGATAGCGCCGCAGCTTGTCTTTCACCGGCATGAACCATGATTGCCAGTGTTCCAGCACCACGACGGTCTTCCCTTCCCGGCGGATAAACTTGGGCTGTTCGAAGATCATTGACGGCGGGAGGTCGAGTTGATCGAGTTGCTGGGTTGCTTCTGACCATAGCGCGAAACGTTGCTGGTCGATCCAGCGTTCGCCTTCGTGAGATTGGATGATCCATCGCTCGCCCTCTTCGTCGTACTCGGTCGCGACGACCCGTCCGCGAACAGTCGCGCCCGGCGGCCCGGTTGGTTCGGTTGCGACTGGGCTACGCTCGCAGAACTCGACGCGGTAGCCAGCTAGGTCGGGGTTGGACTGGGCGTCGAGTATCTCGGGAACTCTCTCTTCCATTCCCGAACCCCAGTTGCCGGGGCCGAGGACGGCTACGCACGAGGCGTGGAAAGCGAACGCCGGGAATAGGATGACGAGCAGAACGGCGAAGATCCAGCGCTTGGACTTGGGTTGGCCCATGAACCCATTGTGAGGGAAACAGCCGCATCGGGATGCTGCCCCCTCCGAAAGCGACGTTTCAGGGACTCGTTTGGCAGGGCCTAAGCGATACTCGCGATAGCGTACTCGGAGGTGGTCATGAAACTACCGATCACACTTTTTCAAGACGAAGATGGTGTATTCATTGCCGAGTGTCCGGCGATACCCGGTTGTGTGAGCCAAGGGGGAACCGAGCGCGAAGCTGAGCGCAACTTGGAGGATGCGATTCGCGAGTGTCTCGCGGTGCGGGCGACGGTCGCCCGGCTTGACGCGCGCTCTTGACCGTTTCGTTGACACCCTTAGGGGGCGGTGATAGCGTGAAGGGTCACCGCGACCCTGATGGCTTCCATTCCAGGCTCTGAACACCTCAAGAGGACCCCGCTAAACGCCGTACACCGAGCCGTCGGTGCACGGATGGTGGACTTCGGCGGCTGGGATATGCCGGTGGAATACGCTGGCATCATCGACGAACATCTGGCTGTTCGCAAAGCCGTGGGTCTGTTCGATGTCAGCCACATGGGCGAGATCGAGATTCGCGGACCGCAGGCGTTTGACTTGGTCAACCACATCACGCCCAACGCGGTAAGTCGCCTCGAAGACGGGCAAGCGCACTACTCGGCGTTGCTTTATCCCCTAGGGACGTTCGTTGACGATATCCTTGTGCACCGCATGGGCCCGGAGCATTACTTCCTGTGCGTGAATGCTTCAAATCAAGAGAAGGACTACGAGTGGATTCAGTCCCAGAACGCCTTCGACGCTGAGGTCGAGTTCGCAAGCCCGAAGTACGTGCAACTCGCGGTTCAAGGTCCGCGTGCGCTCGAAACACTCGGCAAGCTGACGGACACGGATCTGGCGGCGATTCGCTACTACTGGTTCACGCGCGGCGAAGTGCTTGGCGTGCCGGCGATTATCGCGCGGACCGGCTATACCGGCGAGGACGGCTGCGAGATCTACGTAGCGCCCGATGACGGTGAGCGCCTCTGGAACGCGATCATGGAAGCCGGCGAGGAGTTCGGCATTAAGCCTTGTGGGTTGGGCGCGCGTAATACGCTGCGGCTCGAATCGGGGATGTCGCTCTACGGACACGAGATCGATGATAGGATTACTCCCTACGAAGCGCGGCTCGGCTGGATCATCAAACTGAAAAAGGGTGACTTCCTCGGCCGGGATGCTCTCATTAAGCAAAAGGCGGAGGGTGTCACACGCCGCTTAGTTGGGCTGGAGATGACGGGCCGAGGAATCGGCCGCGACGGCTATCGGGTGTTCGACGGCGACAAGGACATCGGCTGGATCACGAGTGGCTCACCCGGTCCGTTTGTCGAGAAGAATATTGCCCTTGCGATGTTGCCGATCGACAAAGGCGGAGCAGGTACGGAAGTGGCGGTACAAGTTAGAAACCGGATGGTTGAGGCGCGCGTAACGCCGACTCCGTTTTATTCAAGAAAGAAGTAAGGAAGAAGCGAGTATGTATCCGAGCGAGTTTCGCTACACGAAAGAGCATGAATGGGTCAGCATCGACGGTGACACCGCGACGATCGGTATTACTGACCACGCGCAAGATCAACTGGGCGATGTCGTATTCGTCGAATTGCCGACGGTGGGCGTTCGGACGCAGGCGATGCAGTCGTTTGGAACGGTCGAATCGGTGAAGGCGGTTTCGGATATCTATGCTCCGCTAACCGGACAAGTCGCCGAGATCAATGAGACGCTCGTTGACAAACCGGAGACCTTGAACGAATCGCCGCACGAGGACGGTTGGCTCATCAAGATCAAGCTCGAAGACAAGTCGCAGGTCGATAGCTTGATGACTGCCGAGGCCTACCAGGCCTACATCGACGCCGAGAAGGAGTCGTAAACCGGCGTCGTGCGCTACCTCCCGAAATCTCCAGAAGAACGACAGCAGATGTTGGCCGCCCTGGGAATGGGTTCGGCCGAGGAGTTGTTCGCCCATCTGCCGGCGGATGTGAAGCTCGACCGGCCACTGGATATCCCAGCGGGCCAGTCAGAGTACGAGATCGTTGAGTACTTCAACGGTCTGGCGGCGCAAAACGCGAACGGCTATGCGTCGTTTCTTGGCGCGGGCGTGTATCGGCACTTTCGTCCCGTGGTGATCGATCCGCTAGCGACGCGCGGCGAGTTCCTTACCGCCTATACGCCGTACCAAGCGGAAATCTCGCAAGGTGTGCTGACGACCATCTTCGAGTTTCAAACGATGATCGCGCAGCTCACCGGGATGGATGTCGCCAACGCCTCGATGTATGACGGCTCGACGGCGGTGCCGGAAGCGGGAATGATGGCGGCGCGCATTACGCGGCGCGACAAGTTGCTGGTCGCGAAGACGCTGCATCCGGAATATCGCGAGGTCTTGAACACGTACGGGCGGCATCAGACGCTGCCTGTCGATACGGTCGGCTACGACGCGGAAAGCGGGCAGCTTGATCTCGACGATTTGGACGCGAAGCTCGACAATGACACGGCGGCGGTAATCGTTCAGTCTCCGAACTTCTTTGGCGTCGTGGATAAGACCCGCGAGGCGGCCGAGATCGCTCACCGCTATGGCGCGTTGTTGGTTCTGATCTTCACCGAAGCGGCGTCACTGGGGTTGATTGAACCGACCTACGAAGCCGATATCGTCGCCGGGGAGATGCAGTCATTCGCGCATCCGCCGAGCTATGGCGGACCGTTTGTGGGCGTGCTCGCTACGAAGGAAAAGAACGTCCGGCAGATACCGGGACGGCTGGTCGGCGAGACGGTCGATTCTGATGGGAACCGCGCCTTCTGCCTGACGCTGGCGACACGTGAGCAGCATATTCGTCGTGCGAAAGCGACCTCAAACATTTGCACGAACCAGGCGTTGATCGCGTTGATGGCGACGATCTATATGTCGGTGTTCGGCAAACAGGGTTTGCGTGAATTAGCCGAGCAGAACTTGGCGAAAGCGCACTATCTGGCGGATGCGATTGAGAGCTCCGGGGGACAGCGGGCATTCAACGGGCCGTTTTTCAATGAGTTTGTTGTGCGCGCGAACGGAGTCGGCGTGAAGGATGTGAATCGGCGGGCGCTCGACGACAAGATTGTGGGTGGATTGCCGCTCGGGCGGTTCTATCCCGAGTTGGACGACGCCCTGCTCGTCTGCGCGACGGAAGTGAACAAGCGCGACGAGATGGATCGCTACGCGGCGAAGTTTGGTGGTAACGAGAGTCAATGATTCGAAAAGTACGCAGCCATCCCACACAGAATGAACCGCTGATCTTCGAGCGGTCGTCGCCGGGCAAGACGGGCTATCAACTCCCGCCGTTGGATGTGCCAGCCGTCGATGCAGCCGACGCTCTGGGTGCGGCGAATGTGCGTGGTGAGATCGCCGCGTTCCCCGAGGTCAGCGAGGTCGAAATCATTCGGCACTTCACACGGCTTTCGACCTGGAACTACGCGATTGATCTAGGGCTCTATCCGCTGGGTTCGTGCACCATGAAGTACAACCCGCGGCTGAATGAGTTTGTCGCGCGGATCGAGGGTTTGGCACAGGCGCATCCCTATCAGCCCGAAGAATTGGCGCAGGGTGCGATGCGGGTGCAGGTGCAGCTTGAGCAGTACCTTTGCGAAGTGACGGGCATGGATGCCGTCACGTTGCAACCCGCGGCAGGCGCTCACGGCGAGCAGACCGGGATACTGCTGATTCGTGCCTACCTGGAATCGCAGGGCGACGCCCGCGAGAAGGTATTGATTCCTGATTCGGCGCATGGGACGAATCCAGCGACGGCGGCGATTGCGGGTTACGAAGTCGAAGAGATCAAGTCGAACAGCCAAGGGATGATGGACCTGGAGGCGCTGGAGAAGGCCGTGGATGAGTCGGTCGCCGCGCTGATGGTGACGAATCCCAACACGGTCGGTATCTTCGAACAAGACATCGCGAAGGTTGCGGAGATTCTGCACGCGCGTGGCGCACAGCTCTATATGGACGGCGCGAACATGAACGCGCTGGTGGGTATCGCGCGGCCCGGCGATTTCGGCGTCGACGTCATGCATTTGAACTTGCACAAGACGTTCTCGACGCCTCATGGCGGCGGCGGTCCGGGCGCGGGACCTGTGGCGGTCAAGAGCCACCTCACGCCGCATCTGCCGATTCCTCGAATTGTCGAGCAGGACGGCGCACTTACGTATCAATACGACTTGCCGCAAAGCATCGGGCGCGTGCGGGCCTACTACGGGAACTTCGGCGTTCTTCTGCGGGCGCTGGCGTACATCCTGGCGCATGGCGGCGATGGCCTGCGCAATGCGACGATCGACGCGGTATTGAACGCGAACTATATCCGCGGAGGGATCGAAGACCGCTACGAGTTGCCGTTCAAAGCGCCGTCAATGCACGAGTGTGTGTTTAGCGACGACAGACAGGCGAAGCTAGGCGTCAAGACCGGCGACATTGCGAAGCGCCTGATTGATTACGGGTTCCATCCGTATACGGTGAGCTTTCCGATGATCGTCCACGGCGCGTTGATGATCGAACCGACCGAGACCGAGGGCAAGCAAGAGTTAGACCTGTTTATCGACGCGCTGCGGTCAATCGCGGACGAAGTCGAGAACGATCCGGAGCTGGTGAAGAGCGCGCCTCACACAACCCGAATCAAACGTGTCGACGAGACACGGGCCGCACGCCGTCCTGTTCTGAGCTGGAAACCCACGACTGACGAAGAGCAAGCCGCCGACTAGCTCCGTTCACGCCTTCCTTGAACCCATCGCCACAATCACATCGAACTCGTTCTCCGTCATCGGTTGGACGGATAGGCGGCTTTGCCTAACCAGGGCAATGTTCTCCAGGCCCTTCGTCTCTTTCACTTCTTGCAGCGTGACAGGGCGCTTGAGCGCCTTGACGGGCTTGAGGTCGACGACTGACCAACGCTCGTCGTCGGTCGTCGGGTCCTGGTAGTGCTCTTTGATCACCTTGGCGATACCAACGACGCACATCCCTTCGTTCGAGTGGTAGTAAAGAACGAGGTCGCCCTTCTTCATGGCACGCATATTGTTGCGAGCCTGATAGTTGCGGACGCCGTCCCAGTAGGTTGAGCCGTCTTTGACGAATTGATCCCAGGAGTATTTGAAAGGCTCGGACTTGACGAGCCAGTAGTTCTTTTCTTTCGCGGTTGCCATCAAAGAAAGAATAGCGAATCGCGGAGTTCGAGTCGCGGAAGGACCGTACCCGGATAGAAGCTCAACGCCGGAAGCCGTATTCGAGAGTAAAGAAGGTCGGGTTCATCGCGGCCATCGGCTCGCGGAGTTTAGCAAGTTCATCGGCCGGACCGTGGACTTCGAGTCGTGCAATCTCGGAGACTTTGAGCATCTCCTGTAGGACCGGAGCGATGTTCCCAAGGTGAAATAGAGCGGCGTCGGCGTCGTTGTAGCCCTCGCGACAGAACACTTCGTGACCGTTGAAACTGAAGCCGTAGTAAAGGCACCCTGGTTCCCCATTGGCGCGTTCGACCGCCTGCTCGCAGAGAGACTTGAAATCATCGAGATTGCCCTCGGAAACCTTGAAATAGGGGACAATCGTGCAGCACCGATCTTGGGTTGCCATTGGTTCTCGCTCCTCTTTAGGACAGAAGGCTAGTGTAGTGCCGGCGGCTTGCCCGCGCAACGGGGCCTTCCCGCGGACCCGGTCTGGGACTACTGCCATCACATATCTCAGCGACGGCGATGCCGCTGAAACGGTGTTACACTTTCAACCAGAATGCGCCTACTAGCTGTGTTCGCAGCCCTCTCGCTTGCGCTCTGTACGCCTCTTGTCGCTCAGGACTCGTCGCCCGAAGCGATGCAGTTCTTCGAGCAGAAAGTGCGGCCGATCCTGCACACAAAGTGTGCGCTGTGCCACAACGATAAGACCAAGATGAACGAGTTCTCGCTCGCCAGTCGCGAGAGCACTCTACACGGCGGCATGCGTGGCCCCGCCGCCGTACCGGGCGACGCCGCTGGCAGCTTACTTGTTCAAGCTGTGCGGCACAGCGGCGAACTGAAGATGCCGCCTACCGGCAAGCTTTCGCAACCCGAGATCGACGCTCTCTCCCGCTGGGTCGAGATGGGTCTGCCGTGGCCGGAAGTCAACCTGTCCGAGGCGCCCAACGCGGGCGCAGGGCATTGGTCGTTCCAAGCGATCGAGAAACCCGGCGTCCCGCGGGTCAAGGAGACCGGCCGCGTTCGCAATTCGATCGACAACTTCGTCCTCGCGCGTCTTGAGAAAGAAGGCATTGATCCTTCCCCGGAAGCGGATCGTGCCACGCTCATCCGCCGTGTCAGCCTGGACATCGTCGGCCTCACGCCTTCTCCCAAAGAAGTCGACGATTTCGTTAACGACAAGGCCCCCGACGCGTACGAGAATCTCGTCGATCGGTTGCTTGCGTCTCCGCACTACGGCGAGCGCTGGGGCCGCCACTGGCTCGACCTCGCTCGCTACGCCGACACCAACGGTTACAACATCGACGGCGACCGCGAGATTTGGATGTACCGCGACTGGGTCATCAACGCGCTCAACAACGACATGCCGTTCGATCAGTTCACCGTCGAACAACTCGCCGGTGACCTGCTACCGAACCCCACCAAGCAGCAAGTTGTCGCCACCGGGTTCCACCGCAATACCCTGCTGAACCTCGAGGGCGGAATCGACTTCGAGCAGTATCGGGTCGAGGCCGTCGTCGACCGCGTTGCAACCACCGGCGCGGGGTTCCTCGGATTAACGCTAGGCTGCGCGCGCTGCCACTCGCACAAGTACGACCCGATCTCGCAGAAAGAGTTCTATAGCATCTATGCCTTCTTCAACAACATCGATGAGCTGAGTGGGGCGTTCAAAAACGCCGAGGGCCGTGCCCGTGCGCACGAACCGATCCTTGAGTTCGGTGAGCCGGACGAATTTACGCGCCGCGACGCCGTGAAGCACCAGGTCAAGCTCCTCGACGAAGAACTCAAGGAATACGAGAAGTCGATTGAGGAGAAGCAGGGGGCATGGGAAGCCTCGCTCACCGAAGAACAGATCGACAAGCTCGGCCTACGCGTGCAGGAAGTCCTCACCGTGGCGATGAGTGAGCGCAACGAAGAGCAGCAGCGCGCCGCCGTCAATGCCTTCCGGAAAGCCGACGCAGGCTGGGCGGCCCGCAACAAAGGACTCGCCGCCCTGCGAAAAGCCCAGCCCAAACTACAGAGCACTCTCGTCATGCGCGAGTTACCGCAACCGCGCGAAGCCTACATCCACCTTGGCGGCGATTTCCTCCGCAAGGGCGAGACCGTCGAGCCCGGTGTACTCGGAGTGCTCCCGCCCCTCGAAACGGAGGGTCGACCCACCCGACCCGATTTCGCTCGCTGGCTCGTCGAACCCGATAACCCGCTCACCCCACGCGTCACCGTAAACAGGATCTGGCAACGTTACTTCGGACGCGGAATCGTTCGCACCGAGAATGACTTTGGAAGCCAGGGCGCCGAGCCCACGCATCCCAAGCTGCTGGACTACCTAGCGTCGGAATTCGTCGCAAGCGGCTGGAGCATGAAGGCGATGCATCGGCTGATTGTGACGTCTGCGACGTATCGGCAATCTTCGATGCTACGGCCCGAGCTAATCGAGACCGATCCCGATAATCAGATGCTCGCGCGGCAATCGCGCCTGCGTCTTGAAGCGGAGATCATTCGTGACGTCGCGCTGTCAGCGAGTGGTCTATTGACACCGACGATCGGAGGGCCAAGCGTATTCCCACCCCAGCCCGCCGGCGCGGGACGCGTCACGCAGATTGATCGCAAGTGGAAGGCCGCCACCGACGAGAACCGCTTCCGGAGAGGACTCTATACCTACTTCTGGCGCTCCGCTCCTCACCCGGGCCTCATCGTCTTCGACGGGCCGGATTCGATGATCGCCTGTACACGTCGTAATCGTTCGAACACGCCATTGCAGGCGCTTACGCTACTCAACGACGAGGCGCATGTCGAGTTCGCCCAAGCACTCGCTCGCCGTGTACTCGCCGAAGCCCCTGCCGAGCGCAATGAACGCCTAGATCACGCCTTTCGCTTATCGCTAGGCCGCGTACCGAAGCCAAGCGAACGCGAGCAGCTCACATCGTTCCTCGCCAATCAACTCGATGATTTTCGCACCGATCCGTCGGAGGCCAAGTCCATCCTCCCGATGGATGTGGACGAAGACACCGATATACCACTGCTCGCCGCGTGGGCGTCAACGTCGCGCGTTCTGCTGAACCTCGACGAATTCATCACGCGCGAGTAATGCGGTAGCCGCCACTTCTCCGCCGAAACCGAACAAACGGGTGTGCTATCTTGGCGGTTCGCCTTGGGCCGTTTCTGCCCGAAATTCGTCTCTAGAGGAAGTATCGTTTGGAACAAAGAGCACATTGGGGTTCACGGCTAGGCTTCGTCCTGGCGGCTGCCGGGTCAGCGATTGGCCTGGGCAACATCTGGAAGTTTCCCTACATCACGGGTGAGAACGGAGGGGGCGCGTTCGTTCTCGTTTACCTGCTATGCGTTTTCCTCGTCGGTCTGCCGGTCATGGTGGCGGAGATCCTCATTGGGCGAACGACGCAAAGCTCACCTGTGCGGGCGTTTCGCAAGCTTGCCGGAGAGGGTAGCAATTGGATCAGCATGGGCTGGCTCGGCGTGGCGTCGGCGTTCGTCATCCTTTCCTATTATTCGATCGTCGCGGGCTGGTCGCTGCACTACACCTACCTGTCGTTGACAGGGAACATCGTAACGCTCGATCCGGCGGAGTTCGAGCCGCTCTTCGGGTCGGTATTTGCCTCTCCAACACTGAACCTCGGCTGGCACACGGTTTTTATCGTCCTCACGATGGCGGTCGTCCTTGGGGGCGTTTCGAAGGGCGTCGAACGGTGGTCGCGCATCCTGATGCCGCTGCTGCTGACGATGATGCTCATTCTGCTCGTGAAGGGCGCGACGCTCTCTGGCTTCGGCGAAGCGGTCGACTTTATGTTCGGCTTCCGGACCGACAAGCTGACCGCCGCCGGCGCACTGGAGGCGCTCGGCCATGCCTTCTTTAGCCTCAGTCTCGGGATGGGCGCGATGCTGACCTATGGCAGTTATCTCCGCAAGGACGATGACATCATGAGCGCGTCGATTATCATCACCGTGCTCGACACCGGCATCGCCATCGCCGCCTCGATGATTCTCTTCCCCATCCTTTTCACGCAGAGCATGCAAGCGGCTCAGGGCCCCGGACTTGTGTTCATCAGTATCCCGATGGCTTTCGCGCAGATGCCTGGCGGCGGGTTCCTCGCACCGATCTTTTTCGGACTACTTGTCTTCGCGGCGCTTACCAGCGCAATCTCCATGCTCGAGGTCGTCACCTCTTCATTCATTGACGGCAAGAACTGGACACGCAAGAAAGCGACTCTACTCGCCGGCGGATTGATCTTTGTGGTCGGGATTCCCTCGGCCCTTAGCGGTGGTACAGCTCTGTTCGGCACGAATATCGAGAATGTGATTGGGATGAACTGGTTCGACTCCTTTGACTACTTGGCTACGAACTGGATGTTGCCGCTCGGTGGTCTCGGCATCGCCATCTACACCGCGTGGCGGATGGATGAGGCGATTCGCCATGATCATTTCCTCGCGGGAACGAAACTGCAAACGTTCTACAAGGCCTGGTTACTGCTACTCAAGTTTCTCGTGCCGGTTTGCATCGTGCTCGTATTCCTCCACGCCATTGGCCTGATCTAGAGGGCTCTCCACGGCGATGTGTTAGAAAGGGGGATCGGACCGCCGCCTAGCTGTTTCCCGCACTACCACCGCCAGGGCGTCTTCGTGACCGCGGCCCGCCGCGGGCGGGTCTGAGCGACTGCCCTCCTCTCGTGGATCAACCTCTCAAGTTCTGCATGATCTCCACGTTCTACCCGCCCTATGGCTTCGGGGGGGATGCGATCTATGTGCAGCGGCTCTCAAAAGAGTTGGTTCGCGCCGGCCACGAAGTCGATGTCATCCATTGCGCCGATTCGTACTACATGTTCGCGGACGAGCCGGGGGCATTTCCGGATAACCGTGGCGTCACGCTCCATACCCTGCAGAGCGGTGTCGGAGGTCTCTCGCCCTTGCTGGCTCATCAAACCGGCCGACCGATCCTGACCGGCTCGAAGATCTCGCGCATTCTCGAATCCAAGCAGTTCGACGTTGTCCACTTTCACAACTCATCGTTGTTTGGTCCGGCCGTCTTGCAGCTCAAACCGTCCTATCCCACGGTCAAGCTTTACACGGCGCACGAGTACTGGCTGGTGTGCCCGGTCAATTTTCTCTGGAAGAACCGCGAACGTGCCTGTGAGAAACCAGATTGCTTCACCTGTATGTTGCACTGGGGCCGGCCGCCGCAACTTTGGCGCTATTCGAACCTGCTTCAGAGTTCGCTCGATGAAGTCGACGAGGTCTTCACGCCCAGCCGCTTTTCCCGCGACATGCACCGCGAACGTGGCCTACGCCGCGAGATGAAGGTGCTGCCGTATTTTCAGCCCGAATCGGATACCGCCGCACGCCAGGCATCGACATCGCCACACCCGAGACCCTACTATCTCTTTGTCGGCCGCATCGAAGATTACAAGGGGGTACAAACCATACTTCCGGCTTTCGAAGGCGGTGGGGATTACGACCTCGTTGTGGTCGGCACCGGTTCGTACGATGCTGAACTGGCGAAACAGGCTGCGGGGATGGAGCGCGTTCACCTCGTCGGCTGGATCAACCAGGTTGAGATTGCGCGGTATTACCAACACGCTTTGGCGACGCTCGTGCCGTCGATCGGTTTTGAAACCTTCGGCATTGTGATGCTGGAATCATTCGCCGAAGGGACGCCCGTGATCGCCCACAATCGCGGGCCCCTGCCGGAAGTCGTCGAAGAGAGCGGCGGCGGCCTCATCTACGACACCATCGACGAGTTGGCTGGGCATGTCGCGCAGCTCGCCCAAGACACGACCGGGCGCCAGGAACTCGGTCGCCGCGGACAAGAAGCCTGGAGCCGGCTGTGGTCCGCCGAAGCCCACCTGGATGCCTATCTAGGGCACATCGCACGACTCCGCGCGGAGAAAGCGCAGGCCTAGAGGGACGGGCCGTTTCCTGGCCTCTATAGAATGGCAGGGAGTGGTACTTCTTCGTCTAGCCTTTCCCGTCGCCGCCCTTGCGTTTCTCGGCTGGGCGTTGGCATCCCGCCCCCTGCTTGATGCGCAAGGCGACCTGACGACCGCCTTCGCTTTCGTCCCTTCATTGGCGGTCGCCTTTATCACCCTCGGCGGTATCTCGCTTCGGGCGTGGCGGCGCTTCTCGCTTTGGCTCGCCCTGGCGATCGTGGGGCAAGCAGCGGCGTTGCAGCTCATCAATGCCGGCAAGCAGATCCACTACCAGCACTACCGTGGCTGGGAATACCTTCTCACGGGCGCTCATCCCGTCATCCAGGCCGTTCTACTCATTCAGCTTCTTTGCGTCCTTGTAGGTATTGCCCCTTGGGCCGGACGCATCATTGCGTTCGTGCGTGATCGTGTGGGGATCTGGGGTTCATTGGCACTCGCGGCGATGGTTGCCGCAACCACGGCTACTGTTTCGCGCGAGATCGGCTTCTACGCGGGGGAGATCGCGCTCGGGGCGTCCGTGCAACTGCTCAGCCTCGGGAATATCTTTCTGGTTGCCGCGACCATGCCCGAGAGTCTGGTCAACCGCATCGGCAGTGTATTTTCCGCCGACAGCGACGAAACGGCGCGGCCTCGGTTTCTGAGAACCTTTTCGATTGCCGCTGCCCTTTGGGTGTTTGTCGCCGCCGGAGCACTCAGTTGGTTCTCCTACGAGCGTTTCCCCCACATCGCCGACGAGGTCGTGTATCTGTATCCGGCACGCTACTTCGCGGCCGGCATGCTCACGATGCCGTCGCCGCCGGTCAGCGAGGCCTTCGAGATGGACTTGATGACCGACGACGGCGAGCGGTGGTACTCGCCGGTTCCTCCGGGATGGCCCGCCGTGCTGGCGTTGAGCGTATCGCTGGGGGCTCCTTGGCTCGTGAATCCGCTACTCGCGGCGCTGGGCATCCTGCTGTTGTCGTTCCTGGTTGAGCGCGTCTATGACCCGGGAACAGCCCGTCTTGCCGTGTTTCTCGCCGCGACTTCACCGTGGTATCTGTTCCTGGCGATGAGTTTCATGACTCAGACCGCAACACTCACCATGGCTTTGTTCGGCGCCGCGGCCCTCGTTGTTGCAATGGAGCGCCGCTCGTTCCCGTGGGGATTGGCGGTCGGGCTCGCCACGGGGTTCGTGGCTCTGATTCGTCCGCTCGACGGCGTCATCGTCGCTGGTGCGCTCGGTCTCGCGATACTACTGCGGTGTCGCGGTCTGCTTCGCTGGAAGATGCTCGTTGCAGCCACCATTGGAGGAACGTTCCTCGCCGCCGCCCACCTTGCCTACAACCAGCATCTGACCGGCAGTCCTCTGAATTTCCCTCTCAACGCCTACTTTGATGCCAAGTATGGCGAGGGTGTCAACGACCTTGGGTTCGGTCCCGACCGAGGCATCGGCTGGGAGATCGACCCTTATCCCGGACACGGGCTGCGCGATGTCATCGTCAACACGCAACTCAACACCTCCACGATGAACACCGAGTTGCATGGGTGGGCCGTTGGGTCGCTGCTGACCATCGCGCTGCTGTTTCTCGTGGGGCGGCCACGCGTCGTCGACTGGTATCTGCTCGTTCTCGTCGGCACCGTCGTCGGGCTGTACAGCCTCTACTGGTTCAGCGGCGGCCCCGACTTCGGCCCCCGCTATTGGTTTCTCGCCTTCCTTTCCCTCATAACACTGTCTGCTCGCGGCATCAGCACCTTCGCGAACCGTATGTCGTCCCGTCGCGCTGTTGCGGCCGGGGTCATGCTCGCCGCAATGGCCGTGGTCAACTACCTGCCTTGGCGGTCGGTCGATAAATACTTTCACTACCGCGGCATGCGCCCGGACCTATGCCGTACCGATGTAGCAAGCCATTTCGGACGCGGTCTCGTTCTGATTCGCGGCGAGCAATTCCCCGACTACATGTCGGCAGCCACGTGCAACCCCATCGACTTCTCAGCCGATCAACCCATCTTCGCTTGGAACCGTGGCGCCCGTGTTCGCGAGCAACTTGCGACGGCGTTCCCGGACCGTCCAATCTGGGTCCTTGAAGGCCCTAGTCGTACCGGTGGCGGATTCGAGATTGTTGAGCACCCCAAGTCTCCACGCTCCCTCGGAGTACCGACCCAATGACCCTGGATTGGCGTGAAGCCTTCCGCGACCTCGACATCATGGTCCTCGGAGCCACCGGATTCATCGGCCGCTGGGTTGCCCGCTCGCTGACCGATGCATCCGCCAATCTCCATCTTCCCGTGCGCGACTCCGCAAGCCCCGATACCGTGGCGCGAACCTACGGGATTCGCGCTGAGTGGATTGAAGCTGACCTGACTGACCTCGACGCTACAACCGCTCTCATTCAGCAGCGGCGGCCCGCCATCATCTTTAACTTGGCAGGCTACGGTATCGATAGAGCTGAGCGAGACCAACAAACCGCCTACCGTATCAACGCCGACCTCGTGCGCAGGGTCGCACAAACCTTATCAACGAGCCCAGACACTCCGTGGCCCGGTCAAAGGTTCATCCATGTCGGATCGGGGTTCGAATACGGACGCGCTCGCGGCGACCTGAGCGAGGCCACTCACCCCGAACCCGGCACACTCTACGGCCAAACCAAGCTTGCCGGCACGCAGGCATGCACCAAGGTCTGCCAACAAAGCGGACTGCGCGGACTCACCGCCCGCCCGTTCACCGTCTACGGTCCGGGCGAGCACACAGGACGCTTGCTACCAAGCCTGATTCAGGCGGCGAACCTACAGTCCTCCATTCCTCTCACCGCGGGTCTCCAGGAACGCGACTTCACCTACGTCGAGGATATCGCCGAGGGCCTACTTCGACTCGCCTGTTCAGCCGCCGACCCCGGAGCCGTCGTCAATCTCGCCACGGGGCGGCTCTCTAACGTCCACGACTTCTCACTCGCTGCCGGCCAGGTCCTCGGTATCTCTGAGCATCGCCTCGGTTTCGGCGCGATTCCGACGCGTCCGGAGGAAATGAAGCACGATCCCGTCGCCACAACTCTTTTGGAATCCCTTACGTCCTGGCGACCGCCAACCACGCCCCTGGAGGGAATTCGCCGGACGCTTGCCTATCAAGATCGTCAGCGCTCTTGATAGCATGAATCGAGATCGATGCCGACAACTGTATCGATCACACGTTTGATGGGAAATACCGCGCTACCAGCCGACACGCCTCGCCTCTCGTTGATCATGCCTTGCTACAACGAGGATCAGGCGGTGGGCTATTCGATCCCGCGGCTGCTTGGGGCATTCCGTACAGCACGGATCAATCTGCAACTCATTACCGTCGACAACGGATCCACCGACCGCACCCGAAAATTGCTCACAGAGTTCGCCGCGAACAACCCCGAAGTCTCCCTTTGTGCCCTGAACGTGAACCAGGGCTACGGAAACGGCATTCTACAAGGGATTCCTCTTTGCTCGGGTGAATGGCTGGGATTTGTTCACGCCGACGGCCAAGTCGATCCCGAAGATGTCGTCCGGCTCTTCGAGGCGGCTGCAGCCACCGACGGCAATGTGCTCGCGAAAGTTTGCCGCCGATTCCGTATGGATGGCTGGAAGCGCAAGATTGTCTCGGGTGGCTACAACGTGCTCGTGCGGATGCTCTGGCCGGGCCTGCCCTCGGCTGACATCAACGGTTCGCCCAAGCTTCTCAAGCGCGACCACGCACTCGCTTTGAACCTCCAGTCGAAGGACTGGTTCCTCGACCCCGAGATCATGATCAAGGCGCATCGATTAGGCCTGCGTGTCCTCGAACTCAATGTCTTCGCCCGCATGCGAAGCAACGGTCTCTCACACGTCCGCGTGGGCACCTGCTGGGAGTTTCTCGTGAATCTGCTCAAGGCCCGGCTGACCCCTTCGTTCCGCGCCACTGACAGCGCGCGGTCCCACGTTGAGCAGGCCAGTCGTTGACCACATCGAGCTCTGTGTTGTGGCATCTTTGAACGTCCCATAAGCATGCAAACAATCATCCTGGCAGGCGGACGCGGCACCCGGCTTTCCGAAGAAACGGCAACCCGACCCAAGCCGATGGTCGAAGTAGGCGGTTATCCGATCCTGTGGCACATCATGAACATCTATGCGTCGCAGGGCTACAAAGACTTTCTCGTGGCATGCGGATACCGGGGTCAGATGATCAAGCAGTACTTTCACGAGTTTTTCCCCCACAACAGTGACTACTTCGTCGACCTGAAAAGCGGGGAGCGCGAAGTGCTCAATGAATGCGAGCACGATTGGCGTGTCGGTCTTATCGACACCGGGCTCGACACCATGACAGGCGGACGAATTCTCCGCCTTAAGCCGTCGTTGCAAGATGAGCGATTCATGCTTACCTACGGCGACGCCGTCGCGGATATCGACATCCCCACGCTGCTCGACTTTCACGAGTCCCACGGCAAACTTGCTACGGTCACGGCCGTTCGCCCGCCGGCGCGCTTCGGTGTCCTCGGCCTCGATGGCGACCGCGTCGCGGACTTCTCTGAAAAACCCCAAACCGGCGAAGGCTGGATCAACGGCGGCTTCTTTGTGTTCGAGCGTCGTCTCCTGGACTACATCACCGACGACAGCACGATCCTGGAGTACGACGCGCTAGAGAAACTCGCGGCCGACGGGGAACTCATGGCGTTCCGCCACAGCGGTTTCTGGCGTCCCATGGACACGCTGCGCGATAAGCACCTGCTTGAATCGTTGTGGACGTCGGGCGAAGCCCCGTGGAAGGTTTGGTGATGGAACCCTGGACCCAACGCAGTGTTTTCGTCACCGGGGCATCAGGCCTACTTGGCTCCTGGTTGTGCGAAGAGCTCCTCGCGCGTTCCGCCCACGTCACCTGTCTATTGCGCGACTGGGTGCCGGCGGCCCGGTTCACGCAAGAAGATCTGTTCGCTCGCGTCAATGTCGTGCGGGGCGACCTGGAAGACCACGCGCTTCTGCTTCGCGCGCTTAACGAATACGAGGTCGATACGGTTTTCCATCTCGGCGCCCAGACCATCGTCGGTACCGCGGCGCGCTCGCCCCTATCCACATTTGAATCAAACGTCCGTGGCACCTGGAATTTGCTCGAAGCGTGCCGCCTTTGCCCGGAGACCATTGAGCGTGTCATTGTGGCCTCGAGCGATAAAGCCTATGGCGACCAGGGGGACGAAGCATACCGAGAGTCCGCGCCGCTTCAAGGACGTTTTCCGTATGACGCATCAAAGTCCTGCGCCGACCTGATCGCCCTGTCCTACTTTCACAGCTACCGCGTACCGGTAGCCATTACGCGCTGTGGCAATCTCTTCGGTGGAGGCGACCTTAACTACAATCGCCTCGTCCCGGGCACGATTCGATCAGCCTTGCGGGGAGAAGCGCCCGTCATCCGCAGCGACGGTCAGTTCGTGCGGGACTATTTCTACGTCCGCGACGCGGTGGAAGCCTACCTCACGCTGGCTGATCTGATGCCCCGCGACGACCTGCTCGGTGAGGCCTTCAACTTCAGCTCGGGAGAACCGTTGACGGTCATCGAGGTCGTCGAGCGTATCCTGTCTCTATGTGATCGCGAATCCCTCCGGCCGGAGATTCTCAACCAGGCGAGCCGCGAGATTCCAAAGCAAACCTTAGACTGCACCAAGGCGCGGAAAGTGCTCACCTGGTCACCACGCTTTTCGCTGGACGCGGCTCTGCGGGAGACGATTGATTGGTACCGCCCGCAGATCGCTTAGTCCCGTCACAGCAATCGCTAGTTTGGTTCGCTCTGCTACTAGTAGGCCTGTGGATTCCGTCACTCCTTGACCGTGGGGCGATCGAATCCGTCGCTGATTTGCATGCCTTAGCCAAAGCGCCAAACCCCTACTTCGTTCCAGAACACGCCTGGCTACTCTACGTTCGCGCACCCCTGGCCGCCCTGAGCGCGTGGATTCTGTGTCTGACCCCAGGCCTGCTGTTGACGCCGTCGCTGGTCGATGATCTCGGCGTCAATCGCTGGTTGCTTTATGGCTTCAGCCTAAGTCTCATCATCATCAGCCCCCTAGTCGCGCTCGCTCAAGCACTCGCGGGTAGCCCGATCACCGGTGTCGGTTTCATAGCTTTTCTTGTCGTTATCTCACTGCTTTGTTTCCTCATCACATTCTTTCGGGTCGCCGCGGATGGCCCGCTCGCATGGCCTGTCTCAAAGTCCGAACCCTTGATTCAGGGGCTCTTCCTACTTGCCGGCGCGTGGTTCATTTCCGCGCTACTGACACCCAAGATCTACTGGGAGGTCTTTAACGGAGACGGCGCGAAAACATATGAAACGGCCCGCCGTCTGCTTCACCATGCCCTACCATTCTGGCCGCCTGAAGCAGGGGAGTTGTCGGAGTTCCCCTCACCCACATCCATACTGGGCCTCTATCCGGCATAGTGGTTCATCCGGCTATTCGGCCCGCACGAAGCCTCCGTGCGGTTGCCGGTTGTATTCTTCAGAGTCCTGGCTGTGGCCGGAATTACCCGTCTGACACAGCGTCCGAATCGGGGTCCGCTGGGCCTGCCGGAGCGCTTCCTTGTGGGGCTCGTGGTTACAGTTACGATTGTCGTTCTTGGCTACCACGCTTCCTACAACCCCTATATTGCCGACCTGGCTTCTCCGACGCTACATGACTTCGCCCTAATTGTTTGCTTCCTTGGTTTCGTCAACGCGTTTGTCGTTGGCAAACCAGGCTGGATCTGTCTTTGGACGTGCCTCGCCTATCTGTCGTGGCCGAGCGCGGCCCTGCTCATCGTCCTGTGGCTGGCAGGCACGGTCTGCTTGTGGCGGCCCCAACCCTGGAGATCAGTAGTCGTTGCCGCCGGTGCACTATCGTGCTGCTTTGTCGCATCCGCGGGCCTCCCTGCGCTCGTGCATTCCCCCGACATGGCTGCACCCGGCGGGGTAAACACCTTCGCCGCGCTCTGGCAACGGGCTACGCCCATCACACAAATACTTACCTTTGAGACCCTATTTGATAGGGCGCACCTCCAGCATTTTGCGTACCTGCTGGTGCCCAGCGGTATTCTGCCGGCATTGAGCGTCGTTCTTTGGCACAAGCTTGACTCAATTGGCCGTACGATGGCCTTCGTGATCATTGGCTGCTTCGGGTTCTTCTATTTGCAACGTGGTGCCGTTCTACACCACTTCGCGCCGATTATGGTCCTGCCTCTCGTCGCCTTCTGGCGCGCCAACCTCCAAGTGCGCCACCGTCACCGGACGGCCTTTCTTGCGACGACCGCCGTATTCGCTTTCCTGGCCCTTGGCTTGGCATTGCCTCGCTCTCTGCCGGTCATCACCAAAGAGCGAGACCTGGGCGCGACGATCGCGATTCGATTCGAAGGCTACGATCGTTCCGATCCATTTTCCTTCGCTCGCAGCGAGATCCTCCACCACGCCTTCCCCTTCACTTGGGACATTCGTCAGCCCCAGCGCGACTACGGTGGCTCCGCTTTCACCTGGAACTACTACGCACATCAACCCAAGGCTCTCGATACACCTGCGCACTACATACTCCAGCCGGCCCACGATGATGCGCCCAAAGGGATGCAACTACTCGCGACCGACTCGGACGCAGCTCTCTATGTCTCCGACTTGGAGCAACTTGAAAAGGATCGTTCGTCCCCCCCGCCGCCTCTAGACGGCAGTCCGCTATTTCGCCAACACTTGGGCCAACTCCTTGGATGGTAAGAACCCGATTGCCGCCTCCGTTCGATATGCTGAACTCCCGGTGGGTACGACATTCACTTCTCGCGGAATCGCCCTTAGGCTATTCCTTTCCTGCTGGTTGATCTATTCCCTTCATTTCGCCAGCAACATCGTGCGTGAGGTCTACGCCGCCGTCGCGCTCGGGGACCATCTGTCATTCCGGCTTGACGACTACGCCGGTATGCACGACGACATCTTTGAGATCGAAGGCCGTGGGTGGCATCACGGCGCCAATCCGGGTGCATCGATGATCGCCGCGATGCCCTACGCCCTGGCCCGGCCCCTGATCGATCGAATTGTCGAGCGCACCAACCAACGTCGCGCTGAGAGTGCCGATTCTCCGCCGACCTACAACGCCCCTGACGTCGAAGCTCGCGAACTATTTCGCGAGGCGTGGAACCGAGGCTACGACATCAAACTCGGGCTAGCCGCGCTCGTCATGCAGTGGTTCTGCATGGCGCCTCTATCGGCCGCGGGCGTCGTACTCATGTTCTTCGCGCTCATTCCGCTGCTCAAGTCCGACCGGCGCGCGCTCTGGTTCGCGTTGCTCTACGCCTTTGGCACACCCGTCTTCTATCGCACGGGCTTCATCAATCACAACATGATGCTCGGCCACTTCGCTTTCGCCGCGTTCCTGCTGCTTTGGAACTACCGCGACCGTCTGCCCTGGTCGCCCGAGACCCGCCTTGCCCTAGCGGGCTTCGCCGCCGGCTTGGGCGTCTTACTCGACTATTCCGGTGGAATCCTGTTGCTTGGGCTCTTCTTCTACAGCGCCTATCGGTGGATCAGACCCGGCGAGGCCTCCAAAGCCCGCATCGTCACCTTGACCGCCATCCGGTTCGGACTTGGCGCACTAGGCCCTGTCGCCATATTGTGGTTCTACCAATGGCAGAGCTTCGGGCATCCGTTCTACCCCGGCCAGCATTGGATGGCCCCTGTCGAATGGATGGACCTCGGTTATCAAGGCTTTTCCCTGCCCCGCCGGGACCTACTCCAGATGCTGCTCGTCGATCACCGATTCGGGCTCTTCGTCAGTTGCCCGCTCTTCCTCGTGGCGCTCGCCGCACCGTTGGTTCACCGAGCGCGGACACGGCCCGGAGCTGTCACGCTTGCGACGCCCGAACTAGTTTTCCTCCTGGCTACGTCCACAGTCCTTTGGCTATTCTTTGGCGCCGTTGCCTATACGCGACTGCAGTTCGTGACCGGCGTCCGCTATCTAGCGCCGCTGTTTCCGTTTCTTTTCCTGCTCGCCATGGTCGCTCTCACTCGATTGCCTGTCGTTCTCGTGCGGCTGATCGCCGTCGGGTCCATTACCCTGGCATGGTCAATGGCGATGTATCGTGACGTCGAGCGCGGCTGGGGCGTTCTCGATCCGGTCTTCGAGATTCTTCTTGGCGGTCCGCGATTGCCGATCCTGACGAGGCTTTCCCGCATCGAAGGACTCTTCGGGGAAGGCTTCCTCTTCGGCCCCTCGCCACTCCCGCTCTTCGCACTAGCCACCGCGATCCTGTTCGTCATCTGGATGCCCTGGAAGCAGTCCGCTCGAAACGGCGCCGGATAGCAAACGCATCCGTTTCCCGCACTCGTCAAACCAACATGGAACCGCACATCACCGAAACGATGACGATGGTGACTGATTACATCCTTACGGCGCAGGCATCAGCTTTTGCGTGGATGCTCTCTCGACGTGCAGCCCCGCAACCCTCAAGAACCGTCCAGCTTTGGATTCGGGGCCTCTCTCTCGCCGCACTAGGCGCGCTCGCCGGCGGGACCGCTCACGGCTTCCGCCTATTCGTTCCCGGCCCGCCGCTCATCGCATTGTGGACGATCACGATCGGAAGCCTTACTCTCACGACGGTTATCCTTTCTTGGGCCGCAATTCGGTCGGCCAAGTATCCCGAATCAACTGACGACGCGGACCGTGCCGCGGGCCTGTGGTGGCTCAAGTTAACGCTCGCCTCCGCCATCATCGGCTCGACGATCGCTGTGTTCGGCCCATCGCCCCATCCAAAGTTCAATCACTTCGACCTAGCGCACGTGGTCCTCATGGTCGGTCTCTACGCCGCCTACCGAGGCGTCACCCTACGGCATCTCGAAGTCAGCTAGCCGCCCTTCAACGCTGCGTGTTATAGTCAACCCGCTCGGGCGGCAGACGCCCCCACTCCACCCGGCACACACGACTCGGCGCTAGAAACATCACAAGGAGCTACGTATGGGCCTTCTCTGGTTTTTGATTATCGGTATCCTCGCCGGATTCGTCGCCGGCAAACTGATGCGCGGCGGTGGATTCGGACTTGTCGGCAACCTTATCGTCGGCATCATCGGAGCCTTCATCGGCGGCAACCTCTTAGGAATACTGGGAGCCTCAGCCGGTGGCGGTCTCATCGGTTCGCTGGTCACGGCCACCATTGGCGCTGTCGTCCTGCTCTTCCTCATCGGGCTCATCAAGAAGTAGGCGCGCCAACATCAACCAACACGGTTCGCGACAATAGACTGCATGCGAATTGCTGTTGTTGGAGTTGGCGCGGTAGGTGGTTATTTCGGCGGACGACTGGCGCAGGCCGGTCTTGACGTCGTTTTCCTTGCTCGCGGAGTAACGCTCGAAACGGTCGTCGCGCACGGCCTCAACGTCCGTAGCGTCGCAGGCGATTTTCAAGTCAATCCGCTCAACGTCAGCGATAGCCCCAGCGCGGTTGGCCCATGTGACGTCGTGCTTGTGGCGGTGAAAGCGCATCACGTCGGCGCCATCGCTCCGACGCTCGCCCCGATGGTTGGCCCTGGGACAGTCGTAATTCCGATGCAGAACGGCCTCGAAGCGTCTACACTCCTCGCCGAGGCGTTGGGATCGGACGCTGTCGTCGGTGGCCTATGCAAGATCTTCGCCTCGAAGACCGGTGCCGCGAGCATCGAGCATACCGGTCTCGACCCCGTCATCGAATTCGGGGAACTCAACGGCGAGAAGACCGAAAGAGTGGAACGCATCCGCGCCGCATTCGAGCCCGCCACTGGTATGAGCACGATCGTGTCGGACGATGTTCAAACGGCGATGTGGCAGAAGCTCATGCACGTCGAGCCACTAGGCGCTGTGGGTTCCGTCATGCGCGAACCGGCCGGCGTGATATGCAAACTCCCTCGAAGCCGGAAGTTGTTGCTTGACACGATGAAAGAAATTGTGGCGCTGGCCGCCGCACGAGGTATCACGATCGACCCCAGCCTGCCTGATCGAGCCGTCGGTCGGCTCGACCAACTACCTCCTGACACCACGGCGTCGATGCATCGGGACATTGCAGCCGGCCTGCCCTCGGAATTCGAGTACCAGACAGGTACCGTTGTGCGCTATGGAGAAGAGTCCGGTGTGCCGACACCGATACACTCGACGATCTACGCCGCGTTGCTTCCCGCAACCTTGCGCGCTGAAGGCAAGCTGCCCGGCTAGTCGTCGGACGAAGCGAGCGCTTTGGTTAGCGCGGGCACGACCTCGAAGAGATCGCCCGCAATTCCGTAGTCGGCGATTTCGAAGATTGGGGCGGTTGGGTCGCGGTTGATGGCGACGATCGTCTTCGACCCTTTCATGCCGACCACATGCTGGATCGCCCCGGAGATGCCCAACGCCAGGTACAGCTTCGGGGAAACCGTCTGGCCGGAACTACCGATCTGACGCTCGAGCGGCATCCAGCCGTTGTCGCAGATGGGCCGTGACGCGGCTAGTTCTCCGCCGATCGCCTCGGCAAGTTCGCGGGCCAGGGCAATGTTCTCTTCTTCCTTGATACCTCGCCCGACCGACACGATGATATTCGCCGCTGACAAGTCGACTTCGCCCTTCGACTCCTGAAACGGGGCTTCCGCGCGCGTGCGAACTTGTGCCGCATCAATCTCTACGGAGATCCGCTCGATCGCCGCCGGTTGCTCGGAGGCTTCGAGCCGGTCAGCCCGAAAGGCGCCCGATTGGAGCGAGGCGAAGAAAGGCGGCTCTCCTGCCGGTACGACATCCGCGTGAAGCTTGCCCTGATAGACCTGCCGTGCGAACACAAGCTTTCCGGCCTCGGCGCGGACACCCACCGCATCGCTCACAAACGACCGATCGAGAGACGCCGCCAGCTTCGGCCCGAAGTCGCGTACCTGATAGGTATGCGGGAAGAGCACCAGCGTGGGTGAGAGCTTCTCGATGGCTGCCCGCAACCCGGCGCAGTAGCCATCCGCTGAATACGTCCTGAGCGCGTCATCTTCGAGGACAATCACGCCGTCAAGCCGCTTTCCAGAAACCGCCTCCGCCGCTTCCCCGCCCCCAGCCAACACGGCGTTCAGAGGGACCGAAAGCTCTTTAGCAAGCTCCTGCCCCGCCGCCAACGCCTCCCAAGACATCGGGTGGACGCCCTCTTCGCGGCGTTCGAGGAAAACGAGGACACTCATAGCACTCGCGCCTCAAACTTCAACTTATCAATCAACTGCTTGGCCGCTTCATCCGCCGACCCTTCGAGCATCACCGTCTGCTTCGTTTTCGCCGGCACATAGACCCGCTGGACGTTCTGCGTTGCTGCGAGACCGATGTCCAAGTCCGCCGGCGTGTGGCGCGTGAACGGCTTGTTCTTGGCCTTCTTGATGCCCATCAAGGTCGCATAGCGAACCTTGTTGATACCGGATTGAATCGTGAGCAGCGCCGGCAAGTTCATCCCGATGTACTGGAACCACCCGGCTTCGAGTTCCCGCTTCACGCGGAGCTTGCCGTCCTCGGCCTGTACTTCGACGATCAGTGTGGCGTGCGGGAGCCCGAGCAACTCCGCGAGCACAACACCCGTCTGCCCGAAGCCCGCGTCGTCGGACTGTAAGCCAGTCAGGACAAGGTCGAATTCCTCGGCACGCAACGCGGCGGCTAGGGCCCGTGCCGTCACGAACGCATCGGCGCCGGCTAGGTTCTCATCTTCGATCAGCACCCCTCGATCGGCGCCTTTGGCGAGCGCTTCCCGGATCGTGGAGGCGGCCCGTGCCGGGCCGGCAGAGATGGCCACGACCTCACCGCCGTGTTTCTCCTTGAGTTGCAGAGCCTCTTCCAGCGCGTACGCGTCGGGCTCATTCATCTCATAGCTGAAGTCGCCGTCATCGATACGGCCGGACGCGCCGTCGACTCGTAGCAGAGAGTCCCCAGCCGGTACCTGCTTGACGCAAACAAAGATTTGCATGGTGCGTGGGGGAGAAGGTGACCGCGACGCCGCCCTCTAGGGTTCAAACCGTTTGAAGATCAACGCGCCGTTCGTTCCACCGAAACCGAACGAGTTCGACAGCGCGTAGTCGATCTTCATCGGCCGCGCCTTGTGCGGCACGTAGTCCAGGTCGCACTCCGCATCGGGGTGCATGTGGTTGACCGTGGGTGGAGCGATCTGATCGCGCAGGGCCAGAACGACGATACCCGCTTCGAGCCCACCAGCGCCGCCGAGAAGGTGCCCGGTCATGGATTTCGTCGAACTCACAGCCAGCTTCTTGGCGTGGTCTCCGAATGCTTTGTGGACGGCCCGCGTCTCGATGCGGTCGCCCAAAGGGGTCGATGTACCGTGCGCGTTGATATAGTCGATCTTGTCCGGCTCGATCCCGGCGTCCTTAATCGCGTTTCGCATGACGCGGTAAGCCCCGTCGCCGTCTTCCGACGGAGACGTGATGTGGAACGCATCGCCACTCATGCCGTACCCGACGATCTCGGCGAGAATCGGCGCGCCCCGGCGTTGCGCGAACTCCATCTCTTCGAGAACCAACACTCCAGCCCCTTCACCGACTACGAAACCATCACGATCCTGATCCCACGGACGGCAAGCGAGCTGGGGTTCATCATTGCGCGTCGACAAAGCGCGCATCGACGCAAATCCGCCGATACCCAGGGGCGTGATCGAGGCCTCGGCACCACCGCAGATCATCACATCGGCATCGCCGCGTTCGATGATCTTATAGGAGTCACCAACGGCATGCGCCCCGGTGGTGCAGGCCGTAGCCGTCGCCAAATTCGGACCTTTCGCTCCGACGCGGATCGACACCTGACCGGAAGCCAGGTTCACGATGCTCGACGGGATAAAGAACGGGGAGATTCGCCGCGGTCCGCCCTCTAGCAGGTTCTTGTGCTCGCGCTCGATGACATCGAACCCTCCGATGCCGCTGCCGATGTAGACGCCGACCCTTTCGGCAATCGACTCATCGACTTTGAGCTGCGCGCTCTTGGCCGCGAAGTCGCCGGCCGCGATGGCGAAGAAGATGAAACGGCCCATCTTCTTGACGTCCTTCTTGTCGATATAATCCAGCGGATCGAAGTTCTTAACTTCTCCCGCGATCGTGCACGAGAAGCCCTCCGGATCGAAATGAGTGATCTGGGCAATCCCATTACGGCCTTCGCGGATAGCTAACCAAGTAGCATCCGTTCCGATACCGACAGGTGAAACAAGTCCGACTCCGGTAACGACGACCCTACGCAACAAGATGACTCCCTTCCAGCGGTGTGAGGTTCAAGCTGAGACTCAAGCGAGGTTACTTCTTCTTGTGGGCGGATACGTAATCGATGGCGTCGCCGACGAGCCGAATCTTCTCGGCCTCGTCATCGGGGATCTCGATATTGAAGGCTTCCTCGAACGCCATAATCAACTCGACGATGTCGAGGGAGTCGGCGTTCAGGGTCTCAACGAAAGATGCTTCGCGGGTTACCTCCGACTCTTCAACGCTCAATTGTTCGCAGATAATCTGCTTAACCTTCTGCTCTACGTCCATAAATCCTCCAGGAATACAAAACTCGGCGAATCCCTGATTCTAGCGGGGAGTCCCGCAGGGGGCAAGCGAGTGTCTAAGGCTCTTCCGGGTTTCTAGTGGGTACGAGGGCGCAGCTGCTAGGCTCGCGCGATGCAAGACCGCGAGCTGTACCGCCAGATTCTAGGCATCGAGAGTCCTTGGAAGGTCGAACAC
>Ga0302123_10000250_pt1 | contig 44135 bp, 42 predicted proteins | sample CB21_321_MG_FD_203109 | JGI IMG/M metagenome (GOLD analysis project Ga0302123, IMG submission 203109) | Marine microbial communities from Western Arctic Ocean, Canada - CB21_32.1 | ecosystem: Environmental > Aquatic > Marine > Oceanic | place: Canada: Western Arctic Ocean | collected 2017-09-28 | reverse complement strand
CGATGTTGCTGCAAGCAGCGTTCGTGGTGTGGGTGGTATCGATGTGGGTCGCTGCGGGGTCGGCAAACGAGTACCCGCTCGACGCGTTGACCACGTCCGACGTGCAGCGATCGTTGGTGCGGCAACTCGAGGCGTTGTTGGCAGCGGTGCCGTTCCTGGCGGTTGCTGCGTGGATTGCTTTAGGCCGGTGCAGAAGCCTCTATGCGCAGATGAAGCTGGTCATAGCCCCGACGTTAAGTGTGGGTGTGGTCTTCGCAATTCCCGTTGCCGTCTTCGGCCTGGACGTTATTCCAGACGACGAGATGGTGTGGTTCGGCACATGGGCGATGGCCAGCGGAACTTGGTTATTCGGCGCTTGGCTCCACGCTTAACGTGCTAGAGACCCTCTGGTCCGCAGGCCAGGCCCGGACATATGTGCCCTCTATTAGGGCCGGGCCAGCACCATGATCTCGCCGACGTTCTCCACCTTGTCGATGTCCCAAAGCGTCGCCAGCAGCTTCTCCCCCTGATCCTTGGACAACACCCTGCCGACCAAGTTGCGGAACTTGTCCTCAAGTTGTGAGTCGGACAAGGGGTTCTCCGGCGCGCCGGTGGCATGGTCTACCTTCTCCGTGATGGAGCGTCCGTCCTTCAGCTTCACCGTCACCTCGGCAGCGTCCTCTGGCATCTTAGGGTCAACGGTGGCCTTGATCACCTCTCGCAACGCAGTGATGGTCGGGTCCAAGACCCGTTCGTCGGTGTACTGAGCGGGAAATGCGCCGCCATCGACGAGCCCCACAGCCATCGAGTGCTGGTGGGAAAACTTGCCTTCCAGCCCGATGCGTGGATGTTGGCGATCCATCAACTCCAACACCAGGGGTTGCACGTTGGCAGTGATGGCGAGGACGTCCTCAGGCTTCACGCCGTGGGTGTTGCGGAAGATAATCATCGCATCGATCAATGGATGACTCACCACGCCGCATGCGTAAGGCTTCAGGCCGTTGTTCGGCAGCTCCCACCGCTCGCCAAGGGCATCGGTTATCTGTGACATGTCGGACGACGTGGAGAGCACTGCCGCAAAGCCGCGTCGACCCTCAAGGATCTCTGATGTGGACGTGAACCCTCGACCCGCCAGCAGGCCAGCCAGCACGCCACTCTGGGCAGAACGCCCGGCGTGGAAGGGCTTGGACATGGAGCCGAAGGTCTCACGGACTCCGGCCGCCTGGGTCCCTGCGATGCCGAGGGCGTTGATCATCTGTCCTTCGTCCAAGCCAAGCAGCCGACCTGTTGCCACCACGGAGCCGAAAACGCCGCAGGTGCCGGTGATGTGCCAGCCTGCATTGTAGTGGTGCGGGTGCACCGAGAGGCCGATGCGGCAGCACGCTTCAACGCCCAACACCGTGGCCGTCAACACGTCCAACCCCGTTGCGTTCTGTCGTTCGCCCACCGCCATCGCCGCGGGGATGGTAGGTGCTGAGGGGTGGATGACCGTTGGGAAATGGGTATCGTCGTAGTCCTCAAGGTGGGCCAGGTAGCCGTTGGCCAGAGCCGCGTTCTGCAGGCTGGTACGCATATCGCTGCCGATGAGGCCCGCCTGCGGGTTACCGCCCTCCTCCTTAAAGAGGCTTGTGAGAATCTGCATGGACGGGTCTGCGGAGGCGTAGAGTGCCACGCCAAGATAGTTGATGATGCATCGCTTCCCCTCGTGGAGGATTGGATCCGGAATTGCCGAAGATGGTGTATTCAGGACGAATCGTGCAAGGGTCTCGGTAGCTCCCATCAGTCATGCCTCACAGATGTAATATAGATATGGAATTGGCCTCAGCCATTGTACGACGGCCAGGTAGGGAGTCAAGCTTCAAGCCTCGCGTAGGGGTGCGCCGCGCCTTGCAAAAATGCCGATTTCACAGCACAATATAACATAGGTGCAATGCGTCAGGATCGACTTCAGCAAAGACTCCCCGATCTCTTCGCCTCCACGATTGAGGCCCCTCCTGCCACCACAGAGTTTCCGGCACCACGAAAGGACTGCGTTATAACGCCCGATATCCCCTCTACTGACAACTCAAACCCACTACCAGAGCAAAAGAAGCGCCGAGGTTTCCTCTGGTGGGGTCGAAAGTCAAAGACAGAAGATCAACCCGAAGCCGCTCAGGTTGCTGCAACGACGCCCCAAGCGACTTCACCACAACCAAGGCCATCGCAAGCTCCAAGGCCGCAACAGGCCCCACGTCCACAAAGACAGCCCAATGTTGGTGGGACCAACGCCGGGGGAGAAGCCCCCACGCAGCAGCGTTCGCCGCGACCACAGCGACCACCACCGGCACGTCGACCCCAACGTCCGGCTAATGCACCAGTGAATCAACCCAACGGTGTGGCGGGGACTAAAGCCGCTAATGCACCGGTGAATCAACCAACCAATGCCGAGACCAAACCCGCGAATGTAGCTGAAACTAAAGCCGCGCCCACTCAGCAACGACCTCCACGCCAGCAGACTCCACAGGCTCGACCCGAGGTTGAAGCGGCAGCAGACGGCGCATACTACTTCGGCTCCCTGGCCGTCAGCTATGACATGGCATGTGCCCTCAAGAGCATGGGCTACGAGAATCCCTCGCCCGTGCAGGAACAGTGCATACCAACCATGCTGAAGGGAACGGATGTGGTCGCTCAGGCCATGACGGGCACCGGCAAGACCGCTGCCTTCGGCATCCCCATGATTGAGCGTATCGATCCGGACAAGCAGGGCGTACAGGGCCTTGTAATGGCACCAACCCGCGAATTGGCGGTGCAGGTCCGCGACGAGATAGCCAAGCTCAGCGAGTTCAAGAAACTCCGAGTGGTCGCCTGCTACGGCGGACAGACCATCACCACACAGATAACGGCCTTGGAACGCGGCGCACACATCGTCGTCGGCACACCAGGCAGGCTGCTCGATCACCTCAGTCGCAGGACACTTTCGTTGGCCAACGTCAACATGGTGGTGCTGGACGAGGCCGACGAGATGCTGGACATCGGCTTCTTACCGGACATCGAGCGCATCCTTCGCCAGACGCCCAAGGCTCGCCAGACGTCCCTCTTCTCGGCCACCATGCACGCCACAGTACGCCGCATCGTCCATCGACACTTGCAATCGCCAGAGTGGATTCAGGTAGGCGGTGAGGTAGAGACGGCGCCCAAGGTGAAACAGCTCTACTTTGAGGTCTGGGACAAGGACAAGGTCAAGGGGCTTTCAGGCTTCCTGCAAACCCAACTGAACGGCGGCAAGGCCCTGTTATTCAGGAAGACACAGATAGGCGTGGACAGGCTGGTGCAATCGCTTCAGCGTGACCGCATCTCCGTTGAGGGCATCCACGGTGGCATGACCCAGTCACAACGCAGCGGCACCATGAAATCGTTCAAAGAGGGCAAAGTCAAGGTGCTGGTGGCTACCAACGTGGCAGCACGAGGCCTGGATATACCTGAGGTCTCCCACGTCATCAACTATGACATGCCCCAGAACATGGAAGAGTACATCCACCGCATCGGCAGGACTGCCCGCATGGAGGCCGACGGCACGGCCATCACTTTTGTGACCGAGTGGGATATGGAGATGCTGGACATGATCATCGACAAGGTGGGCGACGACCTTCAGCGAGGCACCTTGCCCCTCTACGAATAGGCCCCCTCCCGCTTAGCGGGCTTTGCTGCTATTTGATGCCCTCTGGCGTGATGATTATTTTCCAATCACGGTCATCTAATTCCTCTTCAAGGAACGTCCGCCGAAATAATTCGTTGGTATCCGAATTGCTCACAATTAACGTGTACTGGTCACGTTCAAATACAGCAAAGTCAGTTATTGGGCCTTCTCCTGAGGCGATTGATAGTGATTCGCTAAATTGACCATCATCTCGTTCCTTGATTCTTAGTGTCCTTGAACTTTCCTTGTAGAAAAAGCTTACAGAGATGGTATCTGAGGTGGAATTAACGATAGTCAGAGGTGGAGCAACAGCATCACACGCCACAGCAGCCAATGCCACCACGGATATGACCGCTACAAGTAACCCGCGTTTGGTCGTACCGACCATCACTGCGCTCCCTTTGAAGGTTCCCCGCATTCTTTGGCCTCTACGATGCGGATGGTCCAATCCTGCAACTCGAACTGCTCTTCCGTGCGTATCGATTCGCAGATAAGATTGCCAGCAACGTCCAGAGCCTGGAAGGTGTGTCGCACTGGCTGGCCTCCATCGCCGTACCGGTAAATAAGGCCGGGCTGCTGGGTTGCCCCAGCGTCCAACTTGCCTTCACGGACCCCGTCCCACATGTACACAGCCTCATCGTCGGTCTCATTGATGATGGTGAATCGATGGCCCGAGTCGCATGCCACCGCAGCAAGTGCCAACACAGCTATAAGCACTGCCAGCAACCATTGCCTGCGCATCATCGCCCTGCCCTTGGCGTGACCAGCAGCAACAACGACGGCAACACCAGCAACGATGCTGTTACCGCCAGGAAGATCATCACCGCCGTCAGTATCCCGTAGGAAGAGAACATGGGCATGGGCGCAAAGGCCATGATAGTGAACCCCAAGATGCTTGTGGCCGCAGAGGCAATCAGCGCGCCTCCTGTCCCGTGGGCGGCTCTCCCCAGCGCGTGGTAGGCGTCCTCGCTCCTCGCCAGCTCCTCCCGGTACCGCTGCGTCATGTGTATGGCATAGTCGATGCCGACGCCTACGGACACCGCCGCAATGGTGGCTGTGACGAAGTTCAGCCCGAACCCGAACAAATACATGAAGGCGTAGAGCCACGCTACCACCAGGCCGATGGGGATGATGGTGACGACACCGTACCGTACCGACCGCATGGCGACGACAGCCACCAGTAGACACAGCACCACGGCAATTCCTAGCGACTTCTGCAAGCCTTCCGTGGTGGCATCCAGCGATGCTTGACGCGTGTACGGCGAGCCCGTCAGCTGCGCCCGTGCTATGGCTGGCGACGCTTCAAGCAACGCAATCTCTGCCAGCATAATGTCGCGTGAGGCCACGGTTATTTCTTGATTCTTGGTTCCGGGGATGCCAACGATGATGGTCGTAGCGTCCAACCCCGCGCTTGTCGAGTCAAGGTAGATTGTCTCGGCCACGTCAAGGCTATCGTAGGCATCGCGGGTGGGGCTCAAAGGCACACCGTTGACCATCGCATAGTCGTAGATCGCCGTAAGCTGCTCTTGGGAGTTCGGCCACTGCCAAACACGGCCACCGTACACGAAGTTCACCACATCGCCGCCGATAGCCACACCGGTCATCTCCTGTATTTGCTCGCGAGCGTACTCCGACTGCATGACCTGGTTTAGCACTGCGAAGATGGGCCTGCCGTTCAGGGTAGCCCCCCCCTCCTCGTTCTTGGCCACCATCGGGCTGTCACCCAGGCGCACCATGAAGTCTTGAATTGCCTGCAGCGCCGCCGGGTCCGTCAGGTCGCCCTGGATGTAGGTGATGGCAGGCTCGCCGCCGGAATCGCCAACATGCATATCCAGCTTGTCCAACCCCACCGCGAAGTCGGAGTCCGACTTGAAGAAATCCTTCACCTCGAACGATGCTTCGAGCTTGAACGCGTAGATAGTTGCCAGCACCGTGAACGCAGCTACCAGAGGCAACACGATGTAGCGACGACGCGCCAACCCGACAACACAATTAACCAACCAGCCTTGAGAGGCACCTGTGCTTTCGGCTTCGATTGGTGTCTTTTGCTGCGGGTCTGTTGATGCATGTCGCTCTCTTCGAGCATCCAGCCGCATCAACACCAACGGCACCGTGAGACCAAGAATGATGAACGCGGCAACGATGGCGAGGCCCGCGCCTATGCCGAAGCCCGTGACGGTCTCAATGGACGCTGTGGTGTTGGCCAGGAACGCCACGGAGTCGGTAAGCATCGCCAGAGTCAGTGCGACAATGACGCCGCTCATGCCAAGTCGGAAGGCAAGCCGAGCACTCGCCGCATGAGGGATCTCCTCACGATAGCGGTTTACGGCATGGATAACGAAGTCGGCACCCAGGGAGATCATGGCGATAGGGACGATGAAATCCAGCGTGGTCGACGACTTCAGTCCCACCAGGTTGGACAGTCCTTTCAGCCAGATGATCATGGCCACCAGGCCGATGGCCGTCAGCACCACCACACGTCCCGACCGCAAGCTTACGCCTACCACGATCAGCACCATGACGAAGGTCGCGAAGATGAAGGGCACAGCAGTGCTCACCTCGTCGGCTATCTCCAGTCCAGCGTCTATGGCGATGCCCCATAGCTGATAGTGCTCCTCATCGCCGCGGAAGAGGGCCTGCACCTTGCGGTTCAGATGCTGCTTCCCCTCTGTTACGGGGTCGCTGGTGGTGCCGATGGACAGCCCGCCTCCGCCCAGCTTCTCATTATCAGCGATGAAGAACGTCAGCAGTCCCGGCGATGTCCAGTAATCGATCTCTTGGCCCAGTACCACCCGGCGTTCCATTTGCTTGCCCTGGGACAGGTTCTCCTTCAGGAACAGGAAACGCGGGTCCGCCAGGATAGCAGACAGAGCCACTTTGACCTGGTCGTCGGTTGCCATCTCCAAAGACATACCGAAGTTGGCCAGGGCGTCCTGCACGGCGTCCGCGATGCTGAACGTGCCAACGATGGGGCGCTGGCGGTCAGTATCGAAGCCGTTGTACAGGTACGGTTGTTCAGGCAGGCCGGGCGGGTTGAGTTGCCCAAGTGCGTCGGCCTCCTGCAACTTCTGAGAGTTGGTGTACAACTCGAACAGCGGCGCCTGCATCAGGATATCGCCGTCGCGCGCTTCCACAATGAAGCCCGCCGAGTGTATCCGTGGAGGCAGTGTCGCCTCGATGATGTCCGCAACCTGGTACACCTGGCCGCCGGGGTTGTCGGACGCCGACTCGTCGGGCGACATCAAAACCATGGGGATGATGAGCAGCAGAGTCACAATGCCAACGGCCACGATGAACCACCCAGAGTAGCGGTCCATGTGTCCTGCAATCCTGTCTGTGAGGGTCTGCGTTCCCATCTCTGTGGCTCCCTGCGGCTGGAATGGGCTGGGCCTTTACCAACTCTTCACCAATGATATCAGCTACACCGTGTAATCGCTCAGGACATATGTGGCGAGGGCGAGCCCTCGTTGACGCTCGGCAGCAGCGGCGATAGCATGCCGCCACAACGAAACCCTGCTCACGGGAGAAATGTCATGCCAGACCTCACCCCTGAAGAAGTTGGATCCATGCTCAAATCGCTGGGCCTTCCTGCTGATCCCGCAGACCTGCCGGAAGTGGCCCACCGTGTGAATGCCGTCAATGAAGCCCTGTCCGCCCTCGATCACTCTGACCTGGACACCACAGAGCCCGCTGCCGTCTTCTGGCTTCAGGAAGAGGCATAGCATGGCGAACGACGACCTCATTCATGCATCGGTCGCGGAGCTTTCCGGACTCCTTGATGCGAAGAAGCTAAGCCCCGTTGAACTGACTCAGGCGTACCTCGACCGCATTGCAGCTCTCGACGAGCGACTCCACGCATTCATCACCATCGACGCAGAAGGTGCCCTTGCATCGGCGCGAGAAGCGGAGTCTGCGATAAGCAACGGGCGCCGACTCGGCCCCCTCCACGGCATTCCGATGGCCGTCAAAGATCAGATGGACGCCAAGGGACTGCCGACCACCGCGGGTTCCAGCATTCTCAAAGATGTAGCAACGACGGACGCCACCGTGGTAGCTCGCCTGCGCGAATCGGGCGTGGTGCTGCTTGGGAAGTTGAACCTGAGCGAGTTCGCCCTGGGCGGCAGCATCAACCACCCCTACGGCGTGCCACGCAATCCCTGGGACACGGATCGCCAACCCGGCCAGTCCAGCAGCGGTTCTGGCATTGCGGTGGCAGCATCCATGTGCGCCGCAGCCATCGGCGAGGACACGTCAGGCTCCATCCGCGGCCCAGCATCGTGGTGCGGCATCACGGGCCTTCGCCCAACGTGGGGTCGGGTGAGTCGACACGGCATCCTGCCAATGAGTTGGTCGATGGACCAGGCCGGGCCCATGACGCGCACGGTGGAGGACTGTGCCACGGTGTTCGCAGCCATTGCGGGGTTTGATCCCAACGATGCGTACACGTCCCACAAGGCACCTCCAAGCTACCAGCCTTTGGAATCACTGAAGGGTAAGCGCATCGGCGTCATCCGGGAGGCTATCGGCGAGGGCATGGTGGACGGCGAGGTGCAGCAGCGTTGCGAGGAGGCGGTAGCTGCCATGCGGGAAGCTGGCGCGGAAATAGTAGAGGCATCCATCCCTCTGTTCCCTCAGGGCGGGTTGCTATCCAACGGTGTAGCAGACGCAGATGCCGCCTACGTCCATCGTGAACGACTGGCAGCCCACGCAGCGGAGTACGACTTCGCCACACGACGTCGCCTGCTGGCCGCAAGCCTCATGCCCGCGCACCTGTATCAGAAAGCACAACGGTTCCGTGTCATCATGCGCCGACAGGTCATGGCAGCATTGGAGGGCGTAGACGTACTGGTCACCCCCGCGCAGGCGCAGCCAGCGCCGCTAATCGCCACGGACACAGGCCTGGATAGCAAGGACGCCGTTATGCGGCAGTTCTTCGGCATCCGCGCCCACCGTGGGCCTTTCAACCTGGCCGCCGTACCAGCAATGTCTATACCCTGCGGCTTCACCGATGCTGGCCTTCCGGTGGGGCTGCAACTGGTCGGCAGGCCATTCGATGAATCGACACTCTTTCAAGTCGGTGGCGCGTACCAGACCCAGACGGACTGGCACACACAACGCCCACCGCTGTAGACTAACGCTACTTCACACAACAGGGGAGGACAACATGCTTACACAAGAAGAAAATGAATTGATGTGTCGAATCGGCCCGGGCACCATGATGGGCACGTATCTGCGTCGCTTCTGGTTCCCGGCGATGATGTCAGAGGAGTTACCGGAGCCCGATTGCCCACCAATCCGAGTAAAGCTCATGGGCGAGGATCTTATCGCATTCCGCGACACCAACGGCGACGTGGGCATCTTGGACAACAATTGCCCACATCGACGGGCCAGCCTGTTCTTCGGTCGCAACGAGGAATGCGGCTTGCGTTGCGTCTACCACGGTTGGAAGTTCGACATCAACGGTGATTGCGTCGATATGCCGTCAGAGCCCGCCGAGAGCAACTTCAAGGACAAGGTGAAGGTCACTGCATACCCGACTCAGGAGCGTTCCGGCTTCGTTTGGGCATACATGGGACCAGCCGATAAGATGCCGGCTATGCCTGACTTCGAGTGGATGCATGTGCCGGAGGAGAACCGGGGATTCGCCAAGTTCATCTATGAATCCAACTTCGTCCAAGCCGTTGAAGGTGAGATAGACACCGTCCATGCCTCCTTCCTGCACAGCAACCTTGACGCCCAGGCCATCGCTGGCGCTGCTACAACATCTGGTGGCAGGTTCATGTACAACGAGCGTTGGGCCGACTTCTTCGTCAGGGAAAAGGACTATGGCCTGCTTGTAGGTGCGCGACGTCCAGCAGATGCTGACAGCTACTACTGGCGTATATCCCAGTGGATGTTCCCGTTCTATACCATGACGCCTCGAGAGCCGGGCAATGGTGAGAACTCCTTTGTCCGATGTCGCATGTGGGTTCCCCGCGACGACGACTCGACGTGGGTGTTCCTGAGCCACTGGCACCGCAACCGTCCGATGGGCGAATCAGACCTTCGGGAGATCGTTTCCTGCCGCAACCTTGAGCCGGGAAAGTGGATCGGCAAGGCCAACCTCGGCAACGACTACCTCATCGATAGGGAGATGCAGAAGACCAAGACCTACGCCGGCCTGCCCAGGGGCACCGGTAGGGTCGAGGACGCCGCCATGATCGAGACGATGGGGTCAGTGGTCGATCGCAGCTATGAGCACCTTGGCACAAGCGACACCGCCATCATCGCGATGCGGCGACAGCTCATCAAGGCGGCCCGAGAGTTGGAAGAGGGGATTGAGCCCGCCGCCGTCACCCACCCGGAGTTCTATCAGGTGCGTTCCAGCAGCGCGGTCCTGCCCCTGGACATCATGTTTGATGAGGACGCAGAAGTCTTGGAGGAGATCAACGTAAATCCCTAACCATCTATTCGCATCCAACAGTGCGGAAGTGGAAGGAGGCAGTCATGACATCTAGCACAAGTAAGAGTTTGGAAGAACGACAAGAAAGCCTGCGACGCTGGATTCCTGTGAACGGGCAGACCGACGCGTCCAAAGGGGTCAACCACATAGCTGTGTTCTCCAAAGACCTGGAGGCCACGGCGGAGTTCTACAACGATGTACTAGGAATGCCCGTGGTGCAGGTGACCTCCAACCGTGACGTTGAGGAATCCACGCACATGAACGTCAGCATTGGCGGGGGCGTCAGGTTATCGTTCTTTGATTTCCCCCATGTGCCTCGGTTGCAGAATCCAGCACCGGAGGGCGTCGGCGGCATCATGCACATTGCCATAGGCATGAATTCAGACCAAAAGGCGGACGCAATACGTAACCTCACAGAGCACACAGTGGATTTCAGGGAGATCGCTGGCTCCCTCTATTTCAAAGACCCCAATGGCCTGACCATAGAGCTCATGCCATTAGAGTAGTTCAACCCCGAGATTTAGTAAGAATAAAAAGAGGCCTAAGTGCTAGTCACTTAGGCCTCTTTTTATTCTTACTAAATCTTGCCTACCCTATCCGTAACAGATCACCTCCTGAAGACTCCCTGGGGCTCTCACCAGTCAGCAGGGGACCACAAATACAAGTGTGGGCCTCCTCACCACTACGTTGGGATTCACTAGCTGCCACCCAATTTCCATCCTCAGACAAAATCAAACAAGCATGGCGCACCCGTCCATTCAGCCCGGCATCATTCACGTTAGGGGGAACGGTGCCATCTTCCTGGTGAATCCGAACGGCATTAAGTATTTGTTTCCTCACCATGATACACATGCCGTCAGTTGTCCCCAAATGTTCGTGGGAACGGTCGTAGATAGCCTCACCACTTTCGCTTGTCATCAACTCCGTCATGGCGCGATCCTGGAGATTGTGAATAAACCCTACACCGCTATACATTTTCGTTTTTTCCACTGTGAAATCCCTCTGGTAATCGTTCTCTTGGTTTGCAACAGTGTGAAAATAGGTCAACGGGTTACTGGTACGCGTCACATAGCCGCCCGATGGGTAGAAAGGATCAGTAAATCGTTTATGGTTTCTCTCTTCTTTTGATAACGGTTTAGTCCTACTACCCCCCATAGAAATCAGCATGGAGTGCGTATCGTCTACCGGAACATGTGCACGTAGATGAGCAGTATTGCCATCGCCGCCAACCATCGTGAAGATAGGGAAGATAAACTGATTGATTCGATGCCAGTACTGGTCATCGTCGATTTTCCGACGACCCGTGTAGAACGCTCCGTAGTTTGCCGGCATCGCCTCAACGGATGGGTTCCTCTGGGGACTAAACGTCCCTATTGCATGGCCCTCACCAACCGGGCCGTCCTCAACGTTTAACCTTGCATGAAGCCAGTCCAAGTGCGATGTATCTGTATCACCTTCTAAGTTTTGGAAATAATTAGCCTCTTCCATCATGACGACGGGAGGGTTCACATTGTCGGCAGGCAAAGTATTAACATCAAATTGTGGGAATGGCGGCGGCGTCTCCCTATGGCCCATGTATATCCAGACCATGTGGTTCACGTCTCGGCAGGGATAGGCCTGGATCTTCACCTTATCCTTGAAATTGCTTCCGTCCGGCTCAGATGGCATCTCCATACATTTGCCGTTTACATCAAACTTCCATCCATGGTAACCGCAGCGGAGGCCAGCCTCCTCGTTGCGACCGAAGTACAAGCTAGCACCTCTATGAGGGCAAGATTCAGGGAAGGCGCCAATGTCGCCATTGGTGTCCTTGAACATGACCAAATTCTCACCCAAAAGGCGCATCCGCTTGGCGGGCGCGTCTGGCGCTGGGAATTCTGAGGAAGGCAGCGCAGGTATCCAATACTCCCGGATGAGCTCACCCATTGGGGTGCCCTTGCCTACCCTCGTTAGAAGTTCATTGTCTTCCTTACTAAGCATGGTTCTCCTCTCGTGATTTTACGTCCTTGTTATTTCGGCCTGTTGGGGTACCAACCGCCATCCCGCATCAGGCCTTTAAGGTATGCCAACTGCCCGGCATGTTGCAAGTTGTCCTCGCACACGCTAACCAATCTTACGCCAACGGTGGGCAGCGGGTCGAACCGAGGTTCGTCCAGCACGCGATCAAGGTCATCGTCGGAGAGCGTTTCCAGGTAGGCCAGCGTCCGAACACGGACAGCATCGTGGTAGTCCAAGATGGTCTGAGCGTCCGGTGCTCGGAACGCAGCCACCACCTCCGGTGTCTGAATATGGCCGGGGCTGTAGTCACGAGGGTCAACAGGCATCCCGAACTTCTTGTGCCAACCCTCCGTGACCCACACCTGCTCTACCCCCTGCAAGTTTGCGATATTGGTGTCCTGCACTCTGGCAATGTGCCACGCCAGCCAACCTATGGGCGGATGGGGCTCCTCGGCCAGCTCCTCAGCGGTCAGGTCTTTCAGGTTGTTGTGGAGAATGAGGATGACTCTACCTAGAGCATCGGCGATTGCCGCTGGAACCTTCATCATTAGCCTCCCCTGTTTGGTTAAACGTCGCTCACGACTTTACCATTTTCGTCGCTCCAATAAAAGGGCCGAACGTCCCCTAGCTGCCCAATGGGTTAGTGGGCTTTAGTCCCAGCAAAAGAGGCGAAGCCTCTCATTCGACTCGCTTGATCGCGTTCCAACGCTTTTGGTTGAACAAGCGGACGTAGATGTTGGCTTCACGTCCGAAGTGCGTCACCGCAACCACCAGGGTCAGGATAAGACACACGATGATTGTCTCAACCGACTGCCCGGTGACGATAGTCAGAATTTGAGGACAATAAAGGCCACCACCATGCCGAGCACGCTGCTACGGAGCACTACCATCAACAACATGGCAGGCGGCAGGGTGACCATCGCCAGGATGGGTATCACTGTGACCGTGACCCCGAACACCGTGGCTACGCCTTTGCCGCCTGAGAACTTCAAGAACACCGACCAGTTATGTCCGATGACCACGACGATGGCGGCGATCAACATTGCCATGTTCGGTGCGCCGAGCCACCGGGGAATGAGGACGGCCACTGCTCCTTTTGCCGTGTCCAGGATGAAGGCCAATGCTCCGCCGCGCCGTCCAACATGTCGATAGACGTTCAGTGCTCCCACATTGCCGCTGCCATAATCCCTGATGTCTATGCCTCTGGTAACTCTGGCAATCAGGTACGCCGGAGGAAAAGCACCAAGAAGGTACGCGATGGAGACACTAAGAACAAACAACACCGTATCTGAAGTCAATTCGATTCGCCTATCACCGGGCAGGGCCAGACGTAAGCCAACCTATTCACTACACTCTCAAGCAGCCATTGCCAAGAATATCGATTTTGAAATTCAAACCAAAACGACAGCAGAAGAAGCTAGCTTCAGATTTTGAACAACTTGGCCGCTGTTTCACCCATCACATCCGCCTTCTGAGCGTCCGTCAGGAAGTCCACTTTACTGATGTGGCCCACCTGGTCGATGTCACCCATATCGAAGGGGTAGTCGGAGCCAAGCATGACCTTATCGTGGCCGAACGATTCCACCAGGTACTGCAACGTCTGTGCCGAGTGGGTAAGCGCATCGAAGTAGAAGAGTCGCATGTACTCGCTGGGCGGTTTGGTGATCTTGGAGCCAGTCTCGTGGGCCTGCCATCCGTGATCCCATCGACCGCGGATGTACGGGCAGCTTCCACCCCCGTGGGCCAGGTATATCTTGAGTCGGGGGAACTCCTGGAACACCCCACCGAAGATGATGCTTGCAGCGGCCACAGCGGTGTCCGTCACGTTGCCGATGAAGTTGCTGAGATACCAGTCAGCCAGTCGGTCCTGGCCCAGCACGTTGGCAGGGTGGATGAAGATGGGAATGTCCAGCTCCTGGACCTTGGCGTAGAACGGCCCCAACTCCTTGGCGTCAAGGTTCATTCCGTTGATGTTGGACGCGATGCCCACACCAACCATGCCAAGTTCGTTGACGGCGCGGTCAAGCTCCGCCGGTGCCTTTTCAGGCTCAGCCATCGGTGCCAGGGCCAGACCTACAAACCGATCAGGGTGCGCCGCAACCACGCGGGCCAGCGAATCGTTGAACTGTCGAGCCGTGGCTACATCCTTGTTGAGGAGTGCCAGGAACCCGGAGAGGGCCTGCACTTCGATTCCGGACTCGTCCATCTCTTTCAGTCGGACATTAACGTCCGTCATGTCGCCGACCAGTGTTCTGGTGTCCAACTGTTCAGGCAGCAACTCCAGGCAATCCTGGGGAACGATGTGCGCGTGTGTGTCGATTGTTCGCATGACTACTCCAATATGTGTTTAGCTTGTGGCGGCTGTGTTCTTTTCCTGGCCTAGCAAGGCCAGACTCTCAGAGGTGAAACCGCCGATGCCCATCCCCTGATGAACGTCCCACTCAATGATCTCGTATGTGCGTAGACCCAATTTGTGGAAGGGCTCTGAGTCCATGGTCTTCTTGGCCTCGTCGAGAGAGCCCGCCCGAAGCAGCATGATGCCCATCGAGTGGTCGGCAGAAGGGCCGGAGTACAGCATGCCACCTGAGTCATGGGCCTTTCGTTGCCAGTCCAGGTGCTCCTGCAAGTGGGGCATGATCTGCTCCCTGGCTGCAGCCGGCTTCGAGAACGTCAAATACCACATAGTGCGGTTCCTTTAGCTAGTTGTATAGAGCTTCCGGGTGGGAGACTCCCCCACCCTGGTTCTCCCCTAAAGGGGAGGGGATTCAAGCAATTGGCCTTCCTTGAGTAACCGCAGGAACTTGGGTCGAGGGCAAGCCCTCGTGGGTGCAGGACTCGTCCGCGCCTAGCCCAAAGGACCTTGGAACACCTGGCCGACGTAGGTGTCCGACATCGGTTCCAGCGCCTCCGGCCATGCCTCTACGTTGTGAGTGCTGGCAGCAGCCTCGACCTTACGTCGAAGCTCGATAGGTCGAGGTTTGCCTTCCCAACCCAATTGTTCCATGTAGTAATACAGCATGATGCCGTTGCCTTCCGGGTCAAGCGCGTACACCGCGTAGTCGATGCCGGGATGTAGCTCAGCCGGCAGGTTACAGTTCGCGCCCGGCATTGAAGTGATAACCCGCCTCGGGATCGATAGCCACGGCCCCATACTCCGCGCGGATGGCATCCCGTAGTTCTTCGAGTTCTACCTTCTCTGCTTTAGGTGCTGCTTTACTCATGGATCTTCTCCTTGTTGGGGTATCGTCCGCACTCCCCCGCGCCCCTGATGCGGCCAGTATAGTCATCAGACAGCAAATATTCCATTACCCCACTCCTTGACTGGCACCGGTGCCCGCCATAGCATGCTCTCCGATTGAAGGAGATTTATATGACCCGTTCTGTCCTGATTGTTTTGATACTGATTCTTGCCCTCTCTGTGGCCTCATGCAGCAGCGGTTTAAGCAAGGCTGAAGAGCATTTCAACGCCGGTGTAGACCTTCAGGAACAAGGGCTGCTGGAAGACGCTCTATCGAAGTACGATGAGGCGATTCGCCAGGACTCAAAACTTGCGGCAGCTTATGGCAATCGAGGCTTTGTGTACCAGGCGCTAGATGATCCCCAACGTGCAATCCAGGACTTCAGCGAGGTTATCACCCTGCAGCCGGAAAACGCCCGAGCCTACACCAACAGGGGCACCGCATACGTCGAACTCGGCGAGATCTATCGAGGGCTGCAGGACTTAAAAAAGGCGGTGAAAATCGACCCGGGGTTTGCGATTGCCTACGGCAACCGCGGGGTGGCTTACCTACGGATCAATGAGTATCAGGAGGCTATTTTCAGCCTTGATGTAGCGATTCGCCTCGCCCCCACAGCAGATGCGTATAGCAACCGAGGCAACGCCAAACTCCAACTCGGTCAGCCCGATGAAGCGCTGGCGGATCCTGATACCGCTATACGAATAAACCCGCAGTTCGCGCAAGCCTACGTAAACCGCGCACTGACCTACACCATTCTAGATAGAGACCTGGAAGCCGAGATTGACCTGGGTATAGCAGAATCTTTGGGCAGCGATCCCAACATCAGACTAGCTGTTGAAGAGTTGAAGGCACTGAGGTAATCGATAATCACCCGAGGGAGGCAACCATGCTATCAAGAGACGATCTGAAGCGAAGCGTGTCGGAGGAGATCGACCGTCGAGGCGAGGAGCTTGTGCGGGTGGCCAAGACCATCCTTGAACATCCAGAACCGGGCTTTCGAGAGACGAAGACCGCTGCAGTTGTCGATAAGGTCCTTGGCGACATGGGCGTCGCCCGCAGAGGCGGCATCGCCATCACCGGCATCAAAGGTTACCTGGAAGGCGGCGCAGGCCCCGGCCCGACGATAGGTGTCATGGGAGAGCTTGATTCGCTTGTGGTTCCGGGTCACCCACACGCTGACGCTGATACCGGAGCAGCCCACGCTTGCGGACACCACGCGCAGATCGCCATGATGCTCGGCGTTGGCATGGGGCTTCAAGCGGCAGGGGTTCTCGAAGCCCTCACCGGTCGGGTGGCCCTCATCGCCGTACCCGCTGAAGAGTACATAGAAGTGGAATACCGCAATGGCCTCCGACAACAGGGCAAACTGGGCTTTCTAGCGGGCAAGGCAGAGTTCCTTCGACTCGGTGAGTTCGATGACGTCGATCTCGCGATGATGACACACACCTCCAGCAATACCGATGAGGGGAAACTGACCGTCTCATCGACGAACAACGGCATGATTGCCAAGTTCATCCAGTTCCAGGGTCGTGCTGCTCACGCGGGAGGCGCGCCCCACCGCGGCATCAACGCCCTTAACGCGGCAACGCTGGCCCTCAACAACATCCACGCCCAGCGCGAGACGTTCCAGGACAAGGACACCGTGCGCGTCCATCCCATCATCACCATGGGCGGGGCAAGCGTGAACTCGGTGCCTGCCGATGTGCGCCTGGAGACCTTTGTGCGCGGCAACAACCTCGATGCCATCGCCGATGCGGACATGAAGGTGGATCGCAGCCTGCGTGCCGCAGCAATGGCCGTGGGCGCAACGGTCAACATCACGACGCTGCCCGGCTACATGCCCATGAACAACGACGACAACATGATGTCGCTGTACCGGAACAACGCGGCGTACGTGGTGGGAGAAGAGAACGTTGGCAAAGCCGGCCATCGCACGGGGTCAACCGACATGGGTGATGTGGGCCACGTCATGCCAACTATTCACCCGTATGTGGGCGGCGCGATTGGCACGGGCCACGGTGACGACTACCTGATTCAGGACTGGGACAACGCCGTACTGAACGCCGCCAAGGCCATGGCCCTCACGGTGGTCGACCTGCTGGCAGACGGCGCAGTAGGAGCGAACGAAGTGAAGGCAAAGCACCAGGCCAGGATGTCCATCAAGGAGTATCTTGCCACCCAGACGGGCAACCTGCGCGAGGAGACGTACACAGTATAGATTCATCTGACGAATAGCGGGGAAAATCATGACAAAGCCAAAGATCGCCTACTAGAGATCCGGCGCAGCGGAATAGTCCTACCAAACTATTCCGCGATTCCCAAGTAGCAGCATTCCCAGGAAATACAGTCATATGCTGCTATTTAGTCTAAGGGTACGACAAAAATTGAGTTATTCGGCCCAAGCACGCTCACAAACAGTCGGTCGTTATTTGGGTCTACTAGCAAGCCACTTGGCTCATCCCTACGAGACTCGATGGTCGCGAATAGGGATATGGAACTCGCACGTGATAGTGGATCATCACCAACAGTGACATACCAAATGTCATTGAGAGCTTCTAGCAACTCCGCATCAGTATGATCCTCTGATATGTAGAAATTGCCCTTCGAATCGCTGGCGATGTTGTCAGGTGAACGTATCGGGTCATCGAAGGCCTCTTCACTGATAAAATTCCCGACCGTCGGATCATCACTGTCCGTCAAATCAATGCTGATGACGCTATCTTCTCCTGATATCACAACGTACAAGGTCTTGCCAACCACCTCCAGGTCTTCAGGTCGATTAAAGAATGTGCCTACCGTGGTTTGGGCCGATTTCCTGCGTGCGCGCACGCGAGCCCGGCTTTCTTTATCGAACTCACCTTGAACAACAAGGACGTCCAACTCACCTGACTTTAGTGCGTCAGGACCAAGGGGAGCATCGGGCCGGAACCGATAGATCGTGCCTTCCTCATTTTCATCAACCCCATAGAGAAAGCCACGCCAATCAAAAGATAGTCCCTCGTGCTTCCTCACGCCGAACGCTGGTCTCGGAACAATGACAACGCTGTCAGGGGGGGCGAGTGGATTGAGGATCTCAAAGAGTTTTCCGTTTATCCGCTCTTCCGCGACTAAGAGGGTATTCCAGGGTGCCCAAAGCAAACCATCGAATTTTACGAACTCTTCGCCTTGAACCAGCACATCGACTTGGTCTCCGATAAGGTCAATGCGAGTTACGCCTGCTCGCTCGATGGTCTCGTGTGAAGTAAACAGATACCTGGACGAGGGATCCAAAACGTTCATGTCGCTGTTCCCCAAGAAGGGGACTACGCGCCCTGTAGGTTCATAAACGCCTGTCTCCTTGACAGCGCCTGGGGAAATCAAGGTAGTGAACCCTCGACCTCCAGCCAATTTGAGTAGAGGTCCGTCGATTGCATTTCGATCTCCGACCCACCACCCAAGAGCAAAAAACACGGCGGCCGTCAACAGAACAACGGCTATCGTCCAGATGCCCAGTCGCACTAGCTCAAATGCTCTCTCAACCATAGCGACATTTTAACACTAAGCTCACATCTGGATAACCAAATCTAGGGCAATGTTGGTTATAGAGTAAGCTCCGTCCTGCTAATCTTTTTGCTGATTTAGTGCCTCAAAGAATCAACCCTCCCAAACACGCCATTGCGAGTAAATCAACTTCCCCCTCAGTAAACTTTTTGTAGCCTGTTCTCGCAGTCTCCACTCCTTCCCCTTATGGCACGTGGCGAGTACCATTGCGCCCACCACTCGCACTGAGGAGAAAACATGGCTAAGCCAAAGATCGCGGTGTTCTCTGGCCCTAGGGCTACGGTGACCAACTCGCCGCCACTGGTGACCAGCAACAAGGCCCGATTGCCCGGCGAGGCGATGCTACCGGGTAGCTTCGACCACCTGGTCGGCCAGACCCTCCATGAGTCGGTAACGGTACGCATCAAGAAGTTCAGCGCTCACCCGCTGGAGGAGGACGCCAAGGCCCTCTACCACGACAACGGCTCCGACTACTACGAGGTGGAGCTGCGACCGGAAGACGGCCCCTACCTGTTGCCCTACATGGCACGTCGAGCCGACGGATCAGCGAACGGCGCGCCCTTTGGCACCGGGCCGGGAGAGGACGGCAGGCAGCACCACTATCCGGACGCTTCACGCGTGTTCGCGGACATCAACCGCACCATCAGCGGCAGGAGCGAAGGCGGAATCGGCAACTCCTTGGAGAACCGCGCCGACTACGAATTCATACGTGTGCTACCACCCGCTGGCTATACCCTACAGGGAGAAGTCCCCGGCATCGATTTCTTTTCCAGCGGCGCTCCACCCTTCAACAAGTTTCCATCGGCCAACGGTCTCGCGAAGGTGGCGAACATGGTCAACGCAGCTCTGGCCACCGGCGACTACGTCGGCGGTCTGTGGCTGGAGGGGAGCCCCACGGTAGAGGAGACCCTATACTGGCTGAGCCTCCTGGTTGGCACGGACCTACCCATCGCAGGAGCAGCATCGCAACGCCCCCACGGACAACTTGCCAACGATGGCGATCGCAACCTCGTCGACGCCGTCGATTACATCCTGTCGGGACAGGGTAACGGCGTTGGGGCAGTCGGCGTGTTGGACGAGCAGATCTTCGCCGCGAGGGAGTTCAAGAAGGCCGACGACAGACCTGGCAACTACAAGGCCACCGGCGGACATGGCGGCATCCTGGGTACTGTGGGAGCGCCGGTGACACTCTGGTACAAGCCTGCCTACAAGCACACGTCTACGTCCGATGTTCGACTGGACGCGCTACCGACTGAGTTGAAGTTCATCGACGCTGCCGGTGACGCAGAGCCGACCACAATTACGATCAAAAACGCCGATGGTGGGCTGCTGGAAAACGTGATGCCGCGAGTGCACATCACCAAGTACGGCGCATACATGGCGGAGAACGCTGAAGGCAATCCCGAGTCCGAAGTGGACATCTTTAGTCGAATCGAGAAAGGCCTCTCAGAGCGCAACAGCGAAGATGAAAGCTTACCAAAGTTCCACGGCTTCGTGCTTGAAGGGGCATCGCCCTACGCGTTCGGCACGGAAGCGCAGATGGCTGCGTTGACCATAGCGGCGTACAACGGCTTCCCGGTGGTCAAGGTCGGTCGCGCCGACCCTGGCGGTCGAGTACCAAGCAACCCCAACGATGCCTTCATCGAGGGCAGCAACCTGGACACCAACAAGGCTCGACTACTACTCATCGCATCGATGTTGAAGCTCGGACGAATGCCCCGCGCCGTCGACCCGAGGAACCCAACACCCGACGAGCGTACGGCCCTGCTGGCAAAGATAGCCGAGTTCCAGGACATATTTGAGACCCATTAGGCCCCCTGAGGGGGCATTCATGTTCTCTGACGGGGGGAAATATCTCCTAGTCTTCTTAAGCGCTGACTTACAATTTTTTAGCGCGACGAAAAATCCAACCACGGAACCATAAGGGCCGCTAGCGGCTATAATGGCGCAAACCTGGGGAACGCGAGGGAACAACATGGCAACAACAAGAATCTACGTCGGCATGCATGACGGCATCACATCGCTGACCAGCACTGACGGCGGTGCATCGTGGCAGCAGGGTCCGGTGACACCATTGGAGCACGCAGCGGCCAAGGTCGCCGCGTCGGCATCATCACCAGAACGTGCGTATACCGTGGCGTACGAGGCTGGAGTACATCGTACCGACGACGGCGGCCAGACGTGGAAGCAGCTCAAGTCATATCCAACCGATCACGCCCAGAGCGTAGCCGTCCACCCCGATAACCCGGACATCGTGTACGTCGGCAGCGAGCCTGCGACCGTCTATCGCACCAGTGATGGCGGGTCGACGTGGGAAGAGTGCTCGGCATTCCGTGAAGTTCCCGGCGCGGAGGAGTGGTCGTTCCATTGGGAGGGTCGCCACGCCCACGTCAGAGACCTTCGCCTCTCGCCCGAAAACCCTGACGTCATCTACGCTGGCATAGAGGTCGGCGGCATCCTACGCTCGTCCGATGGTGGCAGATCATGGGAGCACCTGCACGGCGCGGACACCGATGTCCATAAGGTCATCGCCAGTCCGTCCAAGCCCAGCACGGTCTACGCTGCCACGGCCCGAGGCCCCTTCCGTAGCGACGACAGCGGCGACACGTGGACGGATATTGGTACGGAACTTGAACGACGACACAACATCTCCATCATCCAAGCGCCCGACGACCATAACCTGGTCATCGCAGGCGTCGCGAGCACTGCACGTCGACAGGAGGCCGAGGTTGTCCGCTCAACGGACGGTGGTCGCAATTGGATCAAGCTGGAAGGCCTGGGCGCTGACGATAACATGGTGGTCTCATTGGCATGGGACCCCGGTGATACAAACCGCGTCTTCGCAGGCACGGACCACGGCACCATACACATGAGCACGGACAGGGGCGCAACGTGGAGCCTCATTTGCGATAGCATTGCCACCGTGGCAGTAGGCGCTATCGCCATTTCATCTTTCGAGTAAGGACACTAATGCTGAACGTTTCACTGGAAGCCGCAGAGGCTTTGATACACGGCCTAGCACAACGGGAGCTTGAAGAGGGTAAGAGCTTCCGACTGACCTTCGATGGCACTAAGTTCGACATCGTTCCCGACGCCATCAAGGTCTCTGACAAGGTCGTCGACCACGAGGGCGTCCCCGTCCTCCTCATTGGCCCGGAAATAGAAGCCGCCCTGCCGGATGCGACCCTTGACATAGAGCAGCGACCGGAAGGCGCTCACGTGGTGCTAAGGCCTGATTGACCAGGGCAGGGCCCTGGACCCGGGTGCCTGACGATTACCATCAATGAAGGCTTCAGATTGTCTGGCTTCCTTTTACATCCCTTAACACAGCATTGGAATTAAGTATCAAAAGGGGTGTCCTCAAGGCAATCTCGCTTGAGAATGAGTCCTGCTGTATAATGTCCCTGGATTAGGAACATTACAGATTCCTACGGGGGACGGATGAACCTTCAACCTGTAATCTTGGCGGGCGGTTCAGGCACACGTTTATGGCCGCTGTCGAGGCAGGACATGCCCAAGCAGTTCCTGCCTCTCATTGGCGAGCACACCATGCTCCAGGACACTGCCCTGCGGCTTGCCGGGCTCCCCGATTGTTCGGCTCCGATCATCGTATGCAATGAAGCCCACCGCTTCCTGGTCGTCGATCAACTGAAGTCGGTCGGCATCACCCCATCAGCCGTGATACTTGAACCCGAAGGTCGCAACACCGCCCCCGCCCTCACCCTGGCAGCCCACGAAGCGCTCTCCAACTCCGGTGATGATTCACCCTTGCTGCTTACAATGCCCGCCGACCACGCTATTCGTGATGCAGACCCCTTTCGCGCCACCGTCGTTGACGCGGCGTCTGTGGCGGCGTGCGGCTACTTGACCACCTTTGGCGTCACGCCGACTGCGCCAGAGACCGGCTACGGCTACATCAAGACAGGCTCGCCCCTACGCGATAACCCGAGAGACCTGGTGGGCATGACGACCGCAGGCATGGCAATCGTTGGCAGTCTGGCACCATCCATCAAGAAAACCGAGGCCCTGGTGATATCCAAGTTCGTTGAGAAACCGGACGCTGCAACGGCCCTGAGCTTCCTTGCCACGGGCGACTACCTGTGGAACAGCGGCATTTTCCTCATGTCGGCATCAGTGTGGCTGCGAGAGCTTGACCGCCATCGCCCGGACATCGCATCGGTGTGTGAGGCAGCAATCGCGGAGGCACGTCGGGCAAAGCCGTTCGTGTGGCCTGACCCGACGATATTCGCCACATCACCCAGCGAGTCGATCGACTACGCGGTCATGGAGCGCGCGGAGGATACACCGGACGGTGAGGCATCGCCCTATGCGGTGCTGCCCCTGAACGTCGGCTGGTCTGATGTTGGCACTTGGTCAACCGTCTGGGAGATGGGGAAGCAGGATAAGAGCGGCAACCAGACCCAGGGCGATGTGTATCTTCAGGATACGAAGAACTCGCTGCTGGTATCACGGCACCGTCTGCTGGCCGCTATCGGACTTGAGGATGTGGTGGTGATTGAAACCGCTGACGCCGTGCTGGTAGCCCATAAAGACATGGTGCAGGAAGTCAAAACCATCGTTGCCAAACTGGGCGAGGACAAGCGTCAGGAAAAAGAGGGCCATCCCCACGTCCATCGCCCCTGGGGCAGCTACGAGGTCATTGATAGCGGCCCGGGGTTCCAGGTCAAACGACTCACCGTCAACCCCGGCGCAGCCATATCGCTACAACGTCACTACCACCGCTCGGAAAGCTGGGTGGTGGTCAAGGGCGTGGCGACGGTCACTCGCGGCGACGAGGTGGTCACGCTAGCCGAGACCGGCGCAACGGACATCCCGGCAGGCATGATTCACCGCATGGAGAACCCCGGCTCCATCCCGCTGGAGGTCATTGAGGTCCAGCAAGGCGATTACCTGGGCGAGGACGATATCATCCGACTCGATGACATGTACGGTCGCACGTAGCCGGCGTCGCCGGTTCTATTCCGCTTCGCGCCCTCGTAGAGGGTTCTGTTCCGCTATGCGATACTAAACCTCTGCTCAGGAATCTCAGCAAGTACATTCGCACATAGGTCGATTGTTGGCCTGGCTACTTCTCCGGTTTGATTCCCACTTCTCTCACCGGCTTCCAGTCTGCCGTGTATTCCCAGTCGGCCCGCTTGGACATCAATTCGCGAAAGTCCATTCGCAGCTCTTCCACCGTCGGCTTCCCCAGGAACCACCAGCCGTTGTATATCTTGTAGATGGTGCGATCGCCATCCAGCACGAAGTTGTACGGGATGTACACAGGCCCGAAGCGGTGCTCGCTGGTGTCCACCATCTCCAATTCATTGAGCACCTTGCGGTCGGGGTCAGACAAGAACGGCCAGAACGCGCCAACGGCGTTCCGCATCTCGTGACTGCCAAGCCTATCCTCCACCGTCACACTGACGATGTTGCAGTAACTGACAGGCAGCTCCGGCTGAAGGTACATTGCGTAGTTCGTAAACTGACGAGCATCCTTCGGTCAGTACTTGCCACGGTTAAACGTCAGCACCGTGGGCAGCCCCTTCATCAACTCGCTCAGCTTGACCACCGTCCCGCTGGTATCCGGTAGTTCAATATCTGGAAACTTGTTCCCAATTAGCAAGTCCGCGCGCATGATGCCCTCCATCCTTGTTCTCAATCTCGCTGGTGTCGCTATTATGATGTCCTATGTTCCCGAGCGATACACTTGTCAATTCAAGATGTGTCTGGAAGAATCATCTAAACTCGTTTAAAGGTGCACACCATGACCGAGCTTCTCTACCACGCTGACAGCTACCTCAAGGAGTTCCAGGCCACCGTGACAGATGTGACGGAGTCGGGCATCGTGCTGGACCGGACGGCGTTCTACCCCGGAGGCGGTGGCCAGCCTAACGACGTCGGCGTCATACGCATCGGCGATGTGGAGTACGTCGTGCCCAAAGTCAGTCGGAAAGATAGCACCATCGTCCACGAGCTTGGAGGTGGCCTACCAAGCGTCGGCGATATTGTCACCGGCGTGCTGGATTGGGGCAGGCGGTACAAGCTTATGCGCACTCACACATCGCTCCACATCCTCTGCGGCGTCATCTGGCGTGACTACCGCGCCCAGGTCACCGGAGGTAACATGGACCCGCTGGCTGCTCGCATGGACTTCGAGTTTGAGAACCTGACGGCGGAGTTCGCGGAAGCTGTCGAGGCCACGGTGAACAAGGAGATCGACGCTGACTATCCAATCTCGGCGCGTGTCCTACCCCGCGACGAGGCGATGGCCATCCCCGACCTCATTCGTACCAAGATCAACCTGCTGGCGGAGGGCATCCCGGAGGTGCGTGTGCTGGAGATCCACGGGCTTGACCTCCAGGCAGACGGGGGCACCCACGTGGCCAGCACCAAGGAAGTCGGGCGCATCCGCATCGTAGGGCACGAGAGCAAGGGCCGAATCAACAAGCGATTCCGCATCCAGATCGAGGACGCTTAGCCCTCTTAGAGGGTTTTACTTTCGCGATGTGGGGATATGCACTTCAACAAGCTCAGGGTGAACGGTAAATGTTCCGTTCGTGGTGAGCCTGTCGAACCAAGTAGAGGAGAACAAAATGGACATTCGTTCACACAACCGCACTGCATGGGACAAACAAGTAGACAAAGGAAACCAGTGGACTCTCCCTGTAAGCGCAGAAGTCATTGAAGCTGCCAGGCGTGGGCAGTGGGAGATATTCCTCACACCTTCTAAGCCCGTATCGGCAGATTAGTTTCCCCAGGTTGCAGGCGCAGATGTACTGTGTCTCGCATCCGGCGGTGGTCAGCAAGGCCCCGTCTTGGCTGCAGCAGGTGCGAACGTGACGGTACTCGACACCTCACCAAAGCAACTTGGACAAGATCGCTCCGTAGCTGAGAGGGATTCGTTAGCCATCAAGACAGTAGAGGGTGACATGGCAGACCTTTCTGATTTTGCCAATGGCAGCTTCGACCTCATTGTTCACCCTGTCTCAAACATATTCGCCCCCAACGTTCTTCCGGTATGGGCGGAATCTTTTCGTGTATTACGTCCTGGCGGAGCACTCTTATCAGGCTTCATGAATCCGGCGCTCTTTATTTTCGATCATGATGAGGCCATGAGCACCGGTCTGCTTCAGGTAAAGTACGATCTCCCGTACTCTGATACTGCGACTTTCTCCTCCGAAAAGGTATCTCAGCTCCTGGAAGATGGAGAATCTCTTGAGTTCAGTCACACGCTAACTGACCTGATAGGTGGTCAACTTCAAGCTGGATTTACATTGAACGGACTCTTAGAAGACACATGGACCGAGTCGGATATTGGTCCATTAAACAAATACATGCCTCTTTTCATCGCGACCCGGGCAGTGAAGCCAAACTAGCCCGCTTAGTGAGTCTCACCCTGCCCTATCTTGGTGTCAGCCCCCATGTCGTACTGAATCGTGCCATGTATGCTCGATGGAAAGGTGTGGAGGGAACAGCAAATGCTTACTAACGACATGGCAATGGGCATGATGGAAGCGGCGCTTCAGAAGCTTGCCAGGAGTTTTGTGACAGGCACAGTGCCCGAGATGAACAGCGATGCCGATGGCAACCTGATTACCTTGACCTTTGAGTCCACCATTGGCGGTAGTCCCAGCGGTATCCCGGTCAATGTGCTGGTGCATGTTGCGCTGACGGAAGATCCGGCCCTTGCCGAAGCAGCAAGAGACAGCGTCGCCACTCCTTAGCCCGCTAAGCGGGTTCTGTCCGCTCCGTGGCCCTCTTGAGGGTTTTGTTCCGCCTCGCGCAGAAGAATTTCCGTTCTTGGTGAGTCTGCCGAACCATACGGCGGCAGTTTCCCTTCTTTGATGTCGTAGGAATATGGGTCAAGGGTCTCGCCCTTGTGGGTGCAGGGTCTCGCTCTTGGGCGTGGTAGTATCTGTGTAGCAACTACTACAGGGGTACAAATGACGACGCCAGCCGAAGAACAGAAACTCGATTTTATTCGTGAGATGATCGCGAACGACCTCACAGCAAAGATCCTGCCACACGGTGTGGTTACACGGTTCCCACCCGAGCCGAACGGCTACCTGCACATCGGACACGCCAAGTCGATATGCCTGAACTTCGGCGTCGCGCAGGAGTTTGACGGTCGCTGCCACCTCCGTTTCGATGACACCAACCCCAGCAAAGAGGACGACGAGTACGTCGAGTCGATCAAGAAGGACATCGCCTGGCTTGGTTGGGACTGGGGAGAGCACCTCCACTTCGCATCGGACTACTTCGAGACGTTGTACCAGTACGCCGTGACCTTGATAGAGCAGGGCAAGGCATACGTAGACGACCTCACCCAAGAAGAGATCAGGGCTGGTCGGGGTACGCTGACATCCCCCGGCGAGGAAAGTCCCTACCGTGGGCGCTCCGTTGAGGAGAACCTGGATCTGTTCGGCAAAATGCGAGCCGGGGAGTTCTCCGAGGGTGCTCGAGTGCTCCGCGCCAAGATTGATATGACGTCCGGCAACCTCAACATGCGAGACCCCGTGTTGTACCGCATCGTGGACGCACCACACCATCGCACAGGCACTGAATGGCGCATCTACCCCATGTACGACTTCGGTCATGGCCAGTCGGACTCCATTGAGGGCATCACCCACTCGTTGTGCACCATGGAGTTTGAGGACCATCGCCCGCTGTACGATTGGGTTCTGGAATCGCTGGGCCTGTACCACCCGCAGCAGATCGAGTTCGCTCGACTCAACATCAGCTACACCATCCTCAGCAAGCGGAAGCTCTTGCAGCTAGTGCAGGAGGGCCACGTCTCCGGCTGGGACGACCCGCGTATGCCAACCATTTCCGGCCTGCGACGTCGAGGATACCCGGCTGAAGCCATCCGCAATTTCTGCGATAAGATCGGCATCGCCAAGCGGCCAAACACTGTGGAGCTTGCGCTGCTTGAGCACTCGGCGCGAGACTACCTCAACCAATATGCATCGCGCGTGCTTGGCGTGCTGCGACCGCTGAAGGTCATCATCGATAACTACCCGGAAGGTCAGACCGAGGAGCTTGAGGGTATCAACAACCCGGAGGACCCGGAGGCGGGGACGCGGACGGTGCCGTTCTCTGGCGAGCTGTACATTGAGCAGGACGATTACATGGAAGACCCGCCAAACAAGTACAATCGCCTGGCACCTGGCCGGGAGGTGCGCCTGCGATATGGGTACTTCATCACCTGCGTCGGCGCCGACAAAGACCCGGTGTCCGGCGAAATCACAGCCATCCACTGCACCTACGACCCGGAGACCCGTGGCGGTCAGTCGCCAGACGGTCGTAAGGTGCGCGGCACGATTCACTGGGTATCGGCGGCGCACTCACTACCGGCGGAAGTGCGACTGTACGAGCCCCTCTTCAGTGAAGAGCATCCTGACGATGTCGATGATTTCCTGACGGTGCTTAACCCGGATTCCCTTGATGTGATAACGGGCTGCCAGGTGGAGGCCAGCCTGAAGGATGCCTCGCCGGGAGACGGCTTCCAGTTTGAGCGACTCGGCTACTTCTGTGTGGACGAGGTGGATTCGAATCCCGGCGCGCTGGTGTTCAACCGAACGGTGCCCCTACGCGACACCTGGTCCCGCCCTGTTTAGCCCGCTAGCGGGTCTTGCTCCGCTGCGCGCCCTCTTAGAGGGTTCTGTCCGCTGCGCGGGGTGACCCACCAACATCAGGTAACCGTCAGGCACGTGGGTGCCCGCTCAGCCCTGCCTAGAGAGGTCGTTCGATCAGTTCTTTCTCCGTCCACGGCGTCTGCATAGGCGCGATGACCTCTTTGGCCAGTCGCTCCGCCTGTGCCTCCCACACGCCGGGAGTGCCGGGGGGCCGCAGCACGAACTTGGTGATGCCCGCCTCCACGTACTCGTTTAACGTCTCCTGAATCATCTCCGGTGTCCCCAGCGCGGTGTACGACTCCAGCCCCACATCTTCGCGACGTCGAGCCAGGGCGGGTGCTGCAAGTTCTAGGGCACCTTCCTTCGTATCGGCTATCGCGCAGATGATGGAGACGCCATAGTGGTCGTCCTCGATAACGCGGTCGGACTCTGCAGCGTACACCTGTATCGCCTCGATGCCGTCGCGGCATTCCTGCGGCGTGATGGCAGAAGGCAGCCACCCCTCGCCCAATCGCCCCGTGCGACGCAACGCAGCATCGCTTCGGCCACCAATCCAAATTGGCGGGCCGGGCTTCTGGACAGGCTTCGGCTCAATAGAGATGTTCTCAAAGTTGTAGTACTTGCCGTGGAAAGTCGCCTCGTCCTGGGTCCACAGCAGGTTCAGGGCCTGAATCACCTCGTCGGTCCGGGGTGCGCGCTCGGCCTTGGACACTCCGCAAGCCTCGTACTCCCTGGGATCCTCGCCGCCAAGTCCGGCAACCAGCAGCAATCGACCGTTCGACAGGAAGTCGAGGGTCGCAAGCTCTTTTGCCACGATGACGGGGTTACGCAGCGGCATGATGAGGGCGTTGGTGCCGAACTTCATCATCCCCTTCCGGCCGCTCAGGGCCGCAATAGTCACGATGGGCTCAAGTGTCGCGCCCTTTCCGATGATGCGGTCACTGAACCAGAGGGAGTCCACACCCCATGACTCGCAGTTGTCCACAAAGTCGTAAAACACGTTGTAGTTGCGCTCCGAAAAGGGCCAGGCTCCCATTCCAAAACCAAGGCGAATCTTCATAGCACCGCACCTCTGTCCCGTACCGAATGGAGCCATGATAGTCCACAGCCTGTCAGGGTGCCAGGGTATTCGTTGCCAAGGGAACGAGCCTCAACTAGGATAGCTAGAGAAACCCGCATTGAAAGACGACGTTATGGCTGAAGTCATTGTGAGACAGGCGACCACCGAGGGCGAGATGACTGCGCTCCGTGCTCTGCGCCTTTCGGTCTTCGTAGAAGAACAGGGCGTCCCGGAGGCATTGGAGATCGATGGGCTTGATGCGTTGGCGTACCATGCCGTTGCATGCGTCGAGGATTCCATCATCGGCACAGGGCGGTTGCTAGTCCTCCCAGGCGGTGATGCCTTGATAGGTCGGATGGCCGTCCAGAGCGATGTCAGGCGAATCGGCATCGGTGCGAACGTGCTGAAGTTCCTGGAAGACGCCGCAGCAAAGATGGGCGCGCCTGGAGTCATCGTCCATGCCCAGACCTACGTATCGGAGTTTTACCTGCACAACGGTTACAACTCTGAGGGAGAGCCTTTTGAAGAGGCGGGGATAGAGCACGTCCTCATGCGTAAATCGTTCAAGTAGCACCACACCCGTTCCTTTGTAACACGGCGTCCGTTTGTGACCTTTGCACATCACAGGAGGCATGTTCTGGCTGACTCGGAGAAAACAGGTCAAAGGGAGAAGAAGTTCTACTATGGCTGGGTCATCGTAGGCGTCATCGCCCTGGCGGGTTTTGCCAACAGCGCAGAGACGCTACCTGTCATCAGCATCTTCCTGAAGCCCATCACTGAGGACTTTGGCTGGAACCGCAGTGTCTTCACAGGCGCAATCACCGCAGGGACCCTCATCGGCGGGTTCTTCTCCATGGCGACAGGGCCGATCATCGACCGATATGGCCCCCGTTGGGTCCTGGTCATCAGCTTCATCATACTTGGGGCCTTATTGATGGCCATGGCGGCGATCTCCACCCTGTGGCACCTCTACACGCTGCAAGTGCTGGCTAGAATCGTCGCGATGGGAGCAATCGGACTCACCGTGACGTCTGTCGTCCCCAAATGGTTCGTCGCCAAGCGAGGAATGGCCGTGGCCATCAGCGGCATAGGTGAGCGAGCAGGGCAGACCATCACGCCGCTGTATGCACAGCTCCTCATCAGCAACGCGGGTTGGCGGCCTGCGCTGGTGGTCACGGGTCTCGTCACCTGGGCCGTTTCAATCATCCCTTCGCTGCTCTTCTTGCGCAGGCGCCCCGAGGATATGGGCCTGCTGCCGGATGGTGCTACGCCCTTTGACGAGGCTACGTCCTCAACGGTTAAAACAACACCCAACCTCAATCACCGCGATGTGAACTTCACGGTGAAAGAGGTGCTACGGCTCCCCTCGTTCTACCTGCTGGCAACCGGTTTGACGCTGATGTCGCTTCCCACCAACGGATTGATGTTCCACCTGGTATCGTTCCTGACTGACCGAGAGTTCAGCGCCGGGTACGCAGTGATCGTTCTCTCCACCTTCTCTACGGGCGGCGCGGTAGGCTCCATAGTCTTTGGCATGTTGGTAGGAAGGTTCAATATTCGGCCGACAATGACAGCCAACTACCTCCTGATGGGCATTGGCTACATCATCCTGTTGACCGTCCACTCCCCCATGTTGGGTTTGGCATGGGGTTTCTTTCATGGCATCCTGCAAGGAGGCTCTTTCATGATGCAGCAGGTGATCTTTGCCGATTACTACGGCAGGCACTCCCTGGGTGCGATTCGAGGCATCACTCGCCCTGCGCAGATGACTACCAACGCAATCGGCCCCCTTGCTGCTGCCATCGCCTACGACGCCACGTCCAGCTATGGACTGGTGTTCAGCATCTTCACCGTGATAGCGGTAATAGCGGCAGTGTTCATCTTTGCTGCCCTGCCGCCGGCTGCCCCAACAACAGAGCCGGAAAAATAAGTTCCTATACCGTCAGGTCACAAGGGTCCAGGGCATCGCCCTGGTTGAACCTTAAAGGAGTCAACGGTACAATCTGGGCAGTTACAGAAGGCGGTTGAAGAACGTGACGTTAGATGCAAGAGGCCCGGAGTTCCCGCGAAAAGAACGTCGGAAGCGCATGGGCGGCACCGGCGCTGAACACTTTGATGAGGTCACCGGCTCCAGCGAGTTCTTTATCTATGTAGCACCCAACATGCAGACAAAAGGCTATGACGGCCTGAAGAAACAGCTTGAGGAATTGGGCTGTGAGGTAGAGTTCCCTGCCGTTTCATCACTCTCTCCCAGCCCGCGCCACCAGGCGATAAAGATCACCCATGCTGGAGATGGTATACCACTGAAGGGCCTTAAGCGGGCACACACCTGGGCACACTCCCATTCCTTCCTCCATAGCTTCTTCAAGCCATTTGCAACGCCACCAGCCGCCAAGACTTAGTCACCAGTATCGCTGAATAGAGAGAAGCCCCAGCCAATTGGTTGGGGCTTTTTGTTTGAAAGGTGTCATTCTTCACTGCGTTCAGAATCTCTCCCCTTGGCATTCCAGCAACACTCTTGGGCGACCGCAGGAGCATGGGTGGAGGGCTTCGCCCTCCTTAGGTAACCGCAGGCATATAGGTGCAGGACTGGTCCTGCCCTGGCTAGTGGTCGATGAAGTCCGTGGGCACGCTACGACTCAGACCGCCATCCTTCTCCAACGCTGCAATCACCTTACCGGCTAGGCGGTACACGGCGTGGAGCGGGTCAGCCTCCAGGACTTCCGTTCCGTATCCTTTGTCGATTGCCTTCCACTCCGAGTAGCCGTTCGTGCTATACGTCAGGTTCATGGTGATCTCTCGACGATGCTGGCTTAACGTGACCAGCATGCGCTCCAGATCTATGGCACCCAGCCAACGACGGCCCCCACACTTCTCGCACTTCTTCGTCTTGGTAGAGTCGCTGGGGTTGTCCGCGTCCGCAATCGAGCCTCGACCGTGGCAGGTGGGGCACCAATCACGCATCCCCAATAGCCAAACAGCCAGGTAGTTGGCCATCTCCGGCAGCTCGGCCTTATCGAAATCAGGCTGGTCCATTGGTTCTCCTTGCAGTGGCCTACTCCCATATTGGCGCAAACACGTACTGAGAGCAATAGTTCTACGTAGCCCCACACCCTAAAGGGCGTGGCATGTATGGTCCCGCCTTCAGGCGGGGTTCAGTAAAACTTCTACCGTCAGGGAATGTAGGTGCAGGATTAGTCCTGCTGAAGTGCATAGCCCTTAAAGTTTTAGCTCGTCAGCGAAGGCATTGATCAAGCGAATAGCCGTCTCCGGCTGCTCCTCCGGGATGTAGTGACCTGAGCCGGGGATAACCTCGCCTCGCACGTCTTCCGCCACCGTCCGCCAGATGTCCAAGATTGGCTCGTCGTTCAGGTTACCGTACTCGCCCCATAGTATCTGCAGCGGCACCGTGATCTTGTGTCCGGCGGCGACTTCTTCCGTCCATCGAGGCCTGTCCACGTCAAAGGCCGTGCGGTAGTCCGCCAGCGTAGACTCCACCGTGCCGGGCCTGGCGAACACCTCCATGTAGTGGGCAACGTTCTCCGGGTCAAGGACGTCACCTCGCCGAGCAAACAGGTGGTTCACGTACGCTGATGGATCGCTGTTGATGAGTTTCTCCGCCAGTCCGCGCTGCAGGTGGAAGTACCAGTGCCAGTAGCGACGCGCGTAGCCGTCCACACCCTGGCTGTAGACCCACTCCAGCGGCAGGATATCCAACAGCGTTGCGCCTACAATCGATTCAGGGTGGTCAGCGGCCAGGCGACGTGCCGTGCGACCGCCCCTATCGTGTCCTGCGACGAGGAACTTGTCCCAACCAAGGTGCTTGGCAAGGCCGTGGGCGTCCTCCGCCATCGTGCGTTTGTCGTAGCTAAGTTCGTCTGCTGGTCTACCCGAATCGCCGTAGCCTCGCAGGTCCATCGATGCCACATCGAACCGTGATGTCAGTGCATCCGCAACCGTGCGCCACATCCGGCGGGTCTCTGGGTAACCGTGAATCAGCAACAGCGGGTATCCACTGCCGCCACGCTCATAGGCGATGCGAATCCCGTTCACGTCTGCATACAGTGTCTGGTCGTTCATCCCTGGCATTCTACCAATGCCCCTTTCACACTTCTGGGCGACTATGCACTTCGACCTCTCCAGTACAGTCGAAACACCCTTGTGAACACCCATTGGGCGACGAGGATGGGCGTCATGCCGATGCCGAAGATAGCAATGAGGAAGAAGAAGGGCTCGTCCATGGAGAACAGTGCGTTGAGGAAATTGTGGAGCGCACCCGATAGGACGCCGATCACCGCGGTAGTGGCGATTCCTCGTATCGAGGAGAAAAAACGCACCCTACGGTAGAGGGCGATGCCACCAGCTACACTTCCCGCGCTCCAACCGATTGCTGCCAGCCATTCCCACAAAGCCCATTCTCCCTTTCTACGGCATATGCACAGCGTACAGAGCACATAGGGGAAAGGGCAAGTGTCTTAAAGGAAAGACTGTGCAAAAGCAGCGAGGCTAAGCCTCTTAGCTCGAAAGCGGTGCGGGAAGCTCTGTGGCACCCATGAGGTATTTATCCACGCCGTGGGCTGCCTGCCTACCCTCTGCCAGCGCCCAAACCACCAGTGACTGCCCCCGATGCATATCGCCCGCAGCAAACACGCCGGGGACGCTGGTCATGCGGTCAGTGTTGGTGGTGACGTTGCCTCGACCATCAAGCTCAACCCCCAGGTCGTCCAGCATCCCGTTCTTCTCCGGGTGGAGGAAGCCCAGCGCAAAGAGCACCAGGTCTGCATCTATCTCAAACTCCGTGCCCTCGATCTCCTTCATGGTAGGTCGACCCGTTTCGTCGGGCGCTCCCCACTCAAGTCGGATGCCGTGGAGCTTTGTCACCTGGCCATCGCTGCCGGAGAACGACGTGGTCTGGATGTTGTAGTCCCGGTCCCCACCCTCTTCATGGGCAGCCGACGACCGTAGGATCAGTGGCCACTGCGGCCAAGGATTGTTGTCAGTCCTCTCAACCGGGGGTTCCGGTAGCAACTCGAACTGGTGCACGGAAAGCGCTCCCTGTCGATGGGCTGTGCCAAGGCAGTCGGCACCGGTGTCGCCGCCACCAAGGATCACCACATGTTTCCCCTCGGCGGTGATGCGTTCAGACTCCGGAAACTCAGCCCCGGTGTTGGTCCTGTTCTGCATGGTCAGGTAGTCCATTGCCGGGTGGATGCCGCTAAGCTCCCGGCCCGGGACGTCCAGATCACGGGGAACCGTGGAGCCACCTGTTAGAACGATAGCATCAAACTTTTCCTTCAGGTCAGACACCGGCACGTTCTGGCCGATGTGGGCGTTGGTGACGAATGTGACACCCTCCGCCGCCATCTGATCGACGCGACGCTGTACCACGTCCTTCTCAAGCTTGAAGTCCGGGATGCCCAGTCGTAGCAGCCCACCGATGACCTCGTTACGCTCATAGAGGGTGACGAGATGTCCCGCGTGGTTGAGTTGCGCCGCCGCCGCCATGCCTGCTGGGCCGGAGCCCACCACCGCCACGCTCTTGCCGCTGCGCCATGTTGGAGGGTGAGGTGTAATCCAACCCTCTGCCCAGCCTCGGTCGGCGATGGCTTTCTCGATGTACTCGATGGTCACGGGGTCGTTGTTGATGTTGAGGGTGCATGCGGCCTCGCATGGGGCGGGGCAGATACGCCCGGTGAACTCCGGGAAGTTGTTGGTGGCATGGAGGGCATCCAGGGCTTCCTTCCACTTGCCTCGATACACCAGGTCATTCCAGTCAGGTATAAGGTTCCCCAGAGGACAACCGCTGTGACAGAAAGGGATACCGCAGTTCATGCACCGAGAACCCTGGGTCTTGGAAAGTTCCTCCGCCCAGGGAAGGTATATCTCTTGATAGTTCTTTACCCGATCCTCAACAGGTTTACGCTGGGGAACCTGTCGTCGGAACTCTGTGAATCCTGTAGGCTTACCCATTTGCCACCACGTTTGAAGGCGCGGTCTGCTGCCGCTCCTGCTCTAATATCGCTTTATATGCCACTGGCATCACCCGTACAAACTTCTTGATACTGCTTTCCCACGAGTCCAATATCATGCGCGCCTTGGCGCTATCGGTTTGACGTGAGTGGGCCTCGATGAGAAGTCGAAGTGTCGCTAGGTCTCTCTCTTCTTCAACTGCGCCAAGCTCAACCATGTCCATGTTGCACCTGCTGGCGAAGTCGTTGGTCTCGTCGTACACGTACGCGATGCCACCGCTCATGCCCGCAGCGAAGTTGCGTCCTGTTTGACCGAGCACGACCACACGACCGCCGGTCATGTACTCGCATCCGTGGTCGCCGATGCCTTCAACAACGGCGTTGGCACCACTGTTGCGGACGCCGAAACGCTCGCCAGCCATGCCGCGCACAAAGATGTCACCGCCTGTGGCTCCGTAGAGCAGCACGTTTCCGACGATGATGTTCTCCTCCGGCGTGAACGTGGCCTGGGCAGGTGGTCGGACAATGATGCGACCGCCACAAAGCCCCTTGCCAAGGTAGTCGTTGGAATCTCCCTCAAGGTAGAAGCTGATACCACGGGAGAGGAAAGCGCCGAAACTCTGTCCGGCAGAACCGGTGAGGTTCACTTTAATCGTGTCTTGCGCCAATCCCTCGTCGCCGTATCGCTTTGCCACCTCACCTGAGAGCATTGCTCCGACAGCACGGTGGCTGTTATACACCTTGGCAGTTATCTCTACAGGCTTCCGCTGTTCCAGCGCGGATTTCGCTTGCTTGATGAGTTCCAGATCCAGCGCCTCTCCCAGTTTGTGATCCTGGGAATCGCTGTGATATGTCCCTGATCCAGTGCCCATTGTCGGCGCGACCTCTGCCCGGTACAGCAAGGAGTTCAGGTTCAAACCCTTTGCCTTCCAGTGGTCTTCTACGCCGCTCCAGTCCATTCTGTCTGTCCGGCCGATCATCTCGTTCACGGTCCGGAAACCCATGTCTGCCATGACCTGGCGCATGTCCTCAGCCATGAACCTGAAGTAATTCACTACGTAGTCAGGGTCACCGGCAAACCGCTTGCGCAGCTCCGGGTCCTGGGTGGCGATGCCCACAGAACAGAGGTTGAGGTGGCACTTCCGCAGATAGATGCACCCCAACGTTATTAACGCTGCTGTAGCCACACCAAACTCGTCGGCGCCCAGCATCGCTGCGATGGCGACGTCACGGCCCGTCTTGATCTGTCCGTCAGTCTGGACAACGATGCGGCTTCGAAGGTCGTTGGCGACAAGCACCTGCTGCGTCTCCGCCAGTCCAAGCTCCCAGGCTACTCCGGCATGTTTGATGGACGATTCCGGCGATGCGCCTGTCCCGCCGCTGTCTCCGCTGATGAGCACCACGTCAGCCTTGGCCTTCGCCACTCCGGCGGCCACCGTGCCCACGCCCACTTCAGACACCAGCTTCACATGGATGCGGGCGTCCTGGTTGGCAGTCTTCAGGTCATGGATAAGCTGCGCGATGTCCTCAATGGAGTAGATATCGTGATGCGGCGGCGGGGAGATAAGCTCCACGCCGGGCGTTGTGTGTCGAATGTTGCCGATGTAATCGCTGACCTTGTGGCCTGGGAGCTGTCCACCTTCACCGGGCTTGGCTCCCTGGGCGATCTTGATCTGCAAGTCCTTGGCGTTGACGAGGTACTCTGTGGTCACGCCGAACCGACCCGATGCCACCTGTTTGATGGCGGAGTTCCGGGAATCACCGTTGGCGTCCAGGGTGTATCGAGAGGGGTCTTCACCACCTTCACCAGTGTTGCTCCGGCCACCGATGCGGTTCATGGCGATGGCCAGGGCTTCATGGGCTTCCCGGCTGATGGAGCCAAGGGAAATGCCCCCGGTGGCAAACCGTTCAAGAATAATATCAACGGACTCGACTTCGTCGATGGAAATCGGCACGTCCGCAGGCTTCAGTGTCAGAAGCCCTCTCAGTGTCTTGCGATGGGTTGCTTCGTCGTTGGACATCACCGCAAACTCGTCATACATCTTCTTTGAGTTCAGACGCGATGCATGCTGCAGCTTAGAGATTGAGTCCGGGTTCCACATATGGTCTTCGCCGTTCCGACGCCAGTAGTAGGCACCGGGGTTTTCCAGTTCCTGGCTTCCGGAAGGACGATGCTCCAGGTATGCATGGTGGTGCCGTCGAAGCAACTCTTCTTCAAGGGAATCGATGGTCAATCCACCGATTCGTGTTGGTGTCCATGTGAAGTATTCGTCCACAAGCTCTTGGCTCAGTCCGACGGCCTCAAAGACCTGAGCACCCCGATAGCTCTGGACGGTGGAGATGCCCATCTTGGACATGATCTTGACCACGCCTTTATGCAGGGCCTTCAGGTAGTTCTCCTGAGCCTCCTCAATGGACAGGCCGCTGTTGATCTGGGAGTCATTCACCAGACCAGCCATCGTTTCGAGTGCCAAGTACGGGTTGATCGCCCCTGCGCCATAGCTGATAAGCGCCGCAAAGTGGTGGGTCTCTCTAGGCTCACCACTCTCCAGAATGATGCCAACTTTGACGCGGGTCCCTTCACGGATGAGGTGATGGTGGAGGGCGGAAACCGCTAGCATGCTTGGAACGGGGACATGGTCTGCATCTACACCGCGATCTGAAAGCACCAGGATGGTAAAACCGTCCTTGATTGCCTGGGATGCTTCCTGGCGCAATCGCTCTACGGCTGCTTTCAAGCCACCGGGTCCGGCGTTATCCGGGTATAGGATTGAGATTGTTGTTGCCTTTACACCGGGGAGGTCTGCTACACGGATGCGCTCCAACTCTTCGTTGGTGAGCACGGGCTCCTTCAGCCGGAGTTGCCTGGCATGAAGGGGAGTCTCTTCAAAAAGGTTCTGCTCAGAACCCACAAAGGTTGCTACGGAGGTGACGAGCTCCTCGCGGATTGCGTCCAGCGGGGGGTTGGTCACCTGGGCGAATAGCTGCTTGAAGTAGTTGAACAGCGGCTGTGGCCTATCAGAAAGGATGGCCAGTGCCGTGTCGTTGCCCATAGACCCAATCGGCTCAGCGCCGGTGGATCCCATTGGCTCCATCAACAGCTGCAACTCCTCCTGGGTGTAGCCAAAGGCACGCTGGCGTTCAACCAATGTATCCAGGTCATTACCGTTGACGTGCTTCGGCTCCGGCAAGTCTGCTATATCTACGGCGTTGTCCTTCAACCACTGGCCGTAGGGTTGGCGTGCTGCCAGAGATTCCTTGATCTCGTCGTCCTCAACAATGCGGCCCTGCTCAAAATCAACGTAAAACATGCAGCCGGGCTTGAGGCGGGCCTTAAACTTTACCTGTTCTGGCGGCACGTCCAGCACACCGGTCTCAGAAGCCATGACCAGCAAATCGTCGTTGGTCACCAGGTATCGCATCGGACGGAGGCCGTTCCTGTCCAGGATTGCGCCGATGCTGTTTCCATCGGTGAAGGAGACCATTGCCGGGCCGTCCCAGGGCTCCATCAGCGATGAGTGGTATTCATAGAAATCGCGCTTCTCTTGGGGCATATCGATGTGCTCGCCCCATGCCTCAGGAATCATCATGAGCATTGCGTGGGGCAGCGATCGACCTGTGTGGTACAGCAACTCAAGGGCATTATCCAGGCTTGCCGTATCGCTTTGTCCATCGCCGATGACGGGCATCAGTTTCTTCATGTCTTCGCCAAACTCAGCGGACTCGAACAGCGCCGACCTTGCATGCATGAAGTTGATGTTGCCGCGAAGGGTGTTGATCTCACCGTTGTGGCAGACCATCCGATAGGGGTGCGCCAGGGGCCAGGCTCCAAGGGTGTTGGTGCTGAAGCGTGAGTGCACCATTGCAAAGGCGCTGGTGACATCTTTGTCCTGAATATCCAGGTAGAACGACGGTATCTGCGAGGACTTAATCAGCCCTTTGTACACAATCCTGTTGACCGAGAGGCTACAGACGTAGAAATTCTCGCCGTCACCAAGGTTACGCTCGAACGCCGTCTGTTCGATGACCCTACGTATAACGAAGAGCTTGCGCTCAAACGCCGCCGGGTTGAGGGTGGCATCGCCGCAACCAACAAAGAACTGCCGGATGATGGGCAGACGTGAGCGGGCCAGCCAACCTATGCTGTCGGCATCCACGGGAACGTCACGCCAACCAAGGAAATTCTGGCCCTCCGCCTCTACTGTCTCCTTGATGATGTCCTGACACTCGCCGCACGGTTCGTCAGCCGGGGGTAAGAACACCATGCCCACGCCGTATTCGCCGACAGCGGGCAACTCAAAGCCAAGGGACGGAGCTATCTTACCGAAAAATATGTCTGGAATCTGGAACATGATGCCTGAGCCATCGCCCGTATCCGGGTCACAACACTCAGCGCCTCTATGCTCAAGGTTGTTCAGTACTTCAAGTCCCTGCTCAATGATGGTGTGGGACTTGATGCCCTTGATGTTTGCCACCATGCCAACGCCACAGGCATCGTGCTCATGGGCAGGGGAGTAAAGTCCCTTTTCAGCAGCGGATTTCTGTGCGGTTTGAAGCGCATCAAGGTACTGTTGTTGCTCTTCAGTTATACGTCGATTAATTGCCATGAACGACCTCTTTCGAAAGCAACCAGGATTGAAAACATCTCTAACGATGTTGCTGGTGCTGCCCCCCGGTGATACCTGGGTTTTAAAAAACAAATACAGGGTGAATCACCCTGCTTCTTACCCACCGTTGAAGTTTAGGATTTTACACGTCCCACGCATGGGGGTCAACGTGTACGCAAGGGGTGCGCGATGTACGCCACACCTACGAAGTCCTATTATTCGTGAAAAAAGGCGCGAATGCAACCAGGCAGCCAGGGCGACGCCCTGGACCCACGTGCCTGCGGTTACCTAAGCAGCTCCCCTTTGCTGGAGGATTCGCCATTTAGGTATGAATAAACCAAATATTGCCGTCCGTCAGGTCATATGGGTCAAGGGCTTAGTCCTTGAAGATGGCTTCTGGCAGGAATGCCGAGACCGTCACGTTGGGCATATCCACCGCGTTACTGATCTTCAGGTCTACAGCCACGCTGCAAATGACATAGGCTTGCTCCTTGGTGAAGCCACGGTCTCGCAGCAGATCAATCATCTGGATAAGGGCGTTGCGTGCCGCCAGGTTCAGGTCGCCGTTCTCCTGGGTGCCCTCTTCGGTGATGGGCATACCCATTGTCGCAATGAAGTTCTGAGGTGCAGCCCACTCAGCTGCGGCATACATACCAGGATGCGAGAAACGCGGGAACGTGATGTTCTGTCGCTTCGCCTCGCCCTTCAGCACCTGGAAACGCACGGCAACCGTAGCACCCATCTCAATGGCCGTCAGGCAGCACTCGGAGTCACCCTGAGCGAAATGGGCGTCGCCCGCAGAGTACAACCCTCCGGGAACGGCTACGGGCACCAGCAGTTTTGAGCCCTTTGTGAGCTGCTTGATATCAAAGTTGCCGCCGTTCTCCCGTGGCGGTGCGGTGCGAAGACCTTCGCTGGCGACGGGTTCCACTGACGGAACAGCGTCCTGGGAATCCGGAAGCTGAGCAGACCCGCCACGTTCGACCAGGTCGGCCTCTCGACGTGTCCACTCTTTGACCTGTGCGTAGGAAGGTGCCAACCCAGCAGTTCCCATAAACGGGCCGGCAGGAATACGGACGCCCGGCACTTCCGGTGCTGTGGCCCATCCGTCCTTCAACGCCCAGTTCACCAGAATCGGGTTATCGATTATGCCTTTAATGAATCCTGCGTTGGGGTTGGCGCGAGTCCAACCGTACGATTCAGGAATGATGTCCAGGTACTCAATCTCCAGCAGATCGCCCGGCTCCGCACCCTGGACGTACACCGGCCCGGTGAGGGGGTGGATGGCCTTGGTCGGCATCGGGGTTAGCACGCCGGGCTTCGTCTGGCCGTCGGAGGCATCCCGTGTCTCCAGCACCACCTCTTCGCCGGGCGCAACCTCCAAGATTGGCTCGACGTCAGGATGCCAGCGATTGTGGCCCGTACCGGGATCGTCCTTAAGCCGCACACTTCGATTGATCGTTACGCTTTTCATTGCTCACCCCTATTGCATTCAACTTTGGCCGGATAATCTGACGCACTCTTGTGCCCGTCAGGGAGCCTGGGTCAAGGGCAGCGCCCTTGCTATGGAACGATTACGTCAGAGTCCGGGATATAGCCGGGACTGTTCATTACCACATAGGTCATATGTCCCTCAAAAACGTAGGGGACATCTTTGGGAATGAGCACCACATCGCCGCCTGTGACAGAGCCCTTCTCATCGTCGCCGATCTCAAAGTCAGCCTCGCCATCTACGATGTAATAGACGCGGTCGCTGATGCTGTTGACCACCTTTTCATGTCGACCGAACAACGTCACCCACGTCAGGCTGATGCTGTCCGTTTGGCTCTGGTTGATGATGCGCTTCAATACAAGCGGTCGATCTCCCTGGGTGTCTGTCTTTGTATCACTGAACTTAATAATCATGGTGTCCTTTGAAATCTAAATTTGCCTTATGTCTGGGACTGGCCTGCGGGCCAGACGTCTTTAGTCCCCGCCGGAGGCAATATGAACTTTAGTCCCCTCGCCTCAGCGAAACTTATGACTCGCCTTTACTATTGGGGATTGGTCTTCAACCACTCCAGATACTCGGCGATGGCGCTCTCAAGGGTGTACTCCGGTGCGTATCCAGCGTCTTCGCCGATACGTGAGATGTCTGCCACAGGGTTCGCCTTGCCTCTGCCGCTGGCCCCGGATTGCAGCTGAATCTGGGCGTCAGGCACAAGCTTCTTCACGGCAGCGGCCACATCGCCATAGCTGTCGGCGCGACCACTCCCGATGTTGTACACATGGTGCGACAAGCTTGGCGCGAGTTGGAGCTTCTGAATGCCCGTTGCAATGTCCTTCACGTAGGCGTAGTCAGACCGGTCGTCCTCGAATGGTGCTCCAGTCAGGCTTCCGCCGAAGTCGGCGGGCGCGCCCTTGGCCGCTGCGTGGGTCATGCGACTGTGCGCGCTGAACATGCTGTAGTACAGCGGTCCGAACACGCCACTGATACGCATCATGACCACTTCAACGTCCGTGCGGTCTCCGTAGTGGAGGCCCAGGACCTCAAAGGTCTTCTTGAAGGCATCGATAGAGCTGTTCGTCTCCACATACAGAGGGTTTTCTTCTCGGAAGGGGCCATCCGGTACCATGCCGTACACCGAGTTGGAGCTGGCAACCGTCACTCGCTTGACGCCCAGGATTCGCGCAGCTTCCAGCACGTTTATCAGGCCATCGATGTTGACCTTCATTTCCTGGCCAGGGGACAGTGAGCCCAAACGCGGGGAAACCAGATGGACGATACCCGTCACACCGTGTTTCACACCGGCTTCCATCACGGCGTGGGCGTTCGTTGTGTCCACTCGCTCAGGGAACACCGTCTTTCCGATCTCATCTTTCCAGATTGCCGGCTCTCGTTGGGCATTGTTGTAGCCCACCACCACAGACTCGCCGGCATCCAGCAGCTTTCGTGTGGTGTGCATCCCAATAAATCCATTTCCACCGGTGACTAGAATCATATTCGTTCTCCATATTTATTTTCTTGCTTAGATATCTGTCGGGAACTTAGGTCTAAACCACGCACTGGTTAGGTAACCGTAGAAACAAAGTTGGGGGGTCTATCCTGCCTCAACCGCGCCCTTCATAGCCAGGTAGTACCCGAAAATGCCGAAACCGTAGATTGCCCGTTTGCATACAGGAAGCACCACGGACGCCCCTCCACGTGCTGTGGGGTTGGTGATATGCACCTCAGTGCTGGGAATGTTGACTTGCCGCAAAGCGCCAAGCAGGACAGGCACGCCCGAGTTAAAGCCTGCCGGGTTGATGATGATTGCGTCCGTGCCGTCATCGTGCGCTTGGTAAATGGCGTTTGCCACTTCGCCCTCAACATTGGAATGGAAGCACTTCACTTCAACACCTAACTCTTTGGCGTATTCCTCAATCTTTGTGTTGTATTCCGGCAAGGTCATTGGCCCGAAGATTTCCACACCAACCTTGCCTCGCATGTTCATCCCTGCACCGTGGATGACGAGAATTTTAGTCATAGTTTGACTCCCCTCTCACCTGTCTTGTCGTGAAGCATACAAAAACCCCCTCCGTTTAGGAAGGGGTCTGTAGAGGTACCAATTATTAGTCTGCCCGAGAATAACTAGGCGGGAAACTTGTCTATACCCGCCAGAGTATGTGGGTCCAGGGCTAAGCCCTGGCTAGATGGTCGGCGCCCGTAGCTCGCCGGTGCCGTTCTGGTCATCTGAGCCGTTCGTATACTGTGGAGCGGGCTCACCAAAGTTCATCGCATACAAGGTTGCGTACAGGCCACCCTTGGCCAGTAGCTCCTCATGGGGGCCTGTCTCAATGATCTTGCCCTGATCCAGCACCACAATGACGTCTGCGCTGGTGATGGTGGAGAGTCTGTGAGCAATGACCACAGATGTCCTGCCGCGCAGCACAGCCTTCAGGCTTTCCTGAATCACCCTCTCCGTTCGCGAGTCGATGCTTGCCGTTGCTTCGTCAAGAACAATGATG
>Ga0302123_10000249_pt1 | contig 44177 bp, 39 predicted proteins | sample CB21_321_MG_FD_203109 | JGI IMG/M metagenome (GOLD analysis project Ga0302123, IMG submission 203109) | Marine microbial communities from Western Arctic Ocean, Canada - CB21_32.1 | ecosystem: Environmental > Aquatic > Marine > Oceanic | place: Canada: Western Arctic Ocean | collected 2017-09-28 | reverse complement strand
AGTCATGTGCCCTACTCTCAAAACATCATTGTTGGATTGATTAGTGGTCATACACTCGAATCTCGTTGTACAGAGCGTCTCGCTCAACTGGAATCCGACGTGCATCTCGAATGAACGAGGCCATCTTCTCTCTCGCCTGACCAGCCGGTGAATCGGCGAGTGCGGCGTGAGCAATTCGTTCTTTGCCAATCGTGCCATCAAGGTCGTTGGCTCCGAAGTTCAGTCCGATGCTGGCGGTAGCCTCACCAAGCATCACCCAGTAGGCCTTGATGTACTTGATGTTGTCGAGCATCAGTCGTGCCGCTGCGATCATCTTGAGATCGTCCATCGCCGGAGTGTGACGAGGTCGCAGCTTGGTCATACCCACTTGGTACTCCAGTGGAATGAACGCCAGGAATCCACCCGTTTCGTCCTGAATGTTGCGCAGACGAATCAGGTGTTCGATCCGTTCTTCGAATGTTTCGATGTGCCCGTACAACAGCGTGCAGTTTGTCGGGATGCCCATTCGGTGGGCGGTTTTATGAATCTCGGCCCATCGATCGGCGTTTGCCTTGCCGGGGAGCAGAATCTTGTGAACCCGCGATGAGAACACTTCGGCGCCGCCACCGGGCATCGACTGTAGGCCCGCTTCTTTCAGGATGGCCAATGACTCTTCAGGCGACACTTTCCATCGACGCTGGAAGTAGTCGATTTCCGAAGCCGTAAATCCCTTGATCTGAACATGCGGAGCCTTCTTGTGAATCTCCCTAACCATCTCGACGTAGTACTCGAATGGCCATGTCGGGTGGTGTCCACCAACTATATGAATCTCGTGAATATCGTCGTCAACGTGATCGAGAATCTCTTCGAGTGACATCTCGTAAGCGTCTTTATCCCCCGGCTTCTTTGCGAAGTCGCAGAATTTACAGCTGAGCACGCAGATGTTCGTCGGATTTACGTGACGGTTCAGGACAAAGTAGACCTTGTCGCCAGTAACGCGCTTCTTGGCGAAATCGGCCATACGACCGACACCGGCTAGATCGTCGGTGTCAAGTAGCGTCACGCCTTCTGAACTAGATAGACGCTCGCCCGCCTGTACCTTGTCCCAAATCGGGAACAAGCGCTTATCGACTAGATTGATATCGACCTTAAGATCGGGGTCGGCTACTTCCAGTATCGTGACCATTTAGAATCCACTTTCTTCACTATTTCGGGGTCCATAACCAGCGGTTTCTGGTAACCCTGTTTCCATGTCGCATCAATACCCATCGCACCTGAATAAACCGGTGCGATTCCTCTGAATTCCGCACGTGAGAACATCACGTCAAGCACTGCATCGAATCTCGTAAATATGCCCCACAGCAAGTTCTCGTCATCATCGATATCGACATCTGCCGAAACCGCAACAACGATCTTCACGCTGCCGAGTAGAGGGTTGTCGATCAGCTTCTGGATGACCTCCCTGCCGTTGCCAGTTGTTTGAACAACCAGCATCGTTTTGCCAACCAAACGGTGCTTCACGATTCCAGGAGCGATCGCCCCGATGTTCGCTGGCAGCGCTACTGCGGTTGGAGCCCCTTCGCCGAGCGGACCGCCGGTAGCGTCAAGGATCATCTTTGATCCCTTATGAAGCGCTTCACCAGTGAAGTCCAACGTATCGGCAGCAGTCCTGGCGATGAGATGAAAATCCTGCTCAGGATCGAAGTTACGGCGAATCGCCTGTATCACCTGCCGGTAATCCCTCGGGTTCACATCGGGACCAACCAGAATCAAGTTCTTAGTCAGTGAAAGCTGGCCATCACCGAGTATTCCAAGTGCGGTTTTGATCGCCTCACGCTGATATCGGGCATCAACCGACACCACCAACAGATTGTGAAAACCTGCCTCGTAGTAGGCCCACATGTCTTTGACTTCGTGCCGAATGAGCCGCATCAACGGCGTTAGTGCCAACTGGGCGGCATCACCGAGATAACGGTCCTCTTGAGGGGGTATGCCAACAACGGTTGCCGGGAAGATGGGGTTCTTCCGCCGGGTCATTCGAGTCATTTCGAATACCGGGTGATCGCCAGCCGCTGAATAGTGACCGAAGTGATCACCGAACGGGCCTTCGAGTCGGCGAACCCTCGGGCGGACAATACCCTCGAACACGAACTCTGCGTGTGCGGGTACTTTCATATCGATCGTCTTCGCTCTCGTAAGCGGAGTTCGCTGGCCACGAACGATTCCTGAGAACGCCACCTCATCGAGACCTTCTGGCAACGGCATGATCGCCGCGAGAATCAGGGAAGGATCGCCACCAACGGCGACCGCCATCTCGAGCGGCTTGCCCATTTTTTCGGCGATCTGGTAGTGGAATCCACCACCCTTCTGGATCTGCATGTGCATGCCTGTGGTCTGCTGGTCGTAGACCTGCATTCGGTACATGCCCATGTTTCCAGCACCGGTGTTTGGATCTTTGCTCATTACGAGCGGAAGCGTGAAAAATCGTCCGCCGTCTTCGGGCCAGCATTTCAATATCGGCAATTGATCGAGCTGCGGATCTTCAACAACCTGCTGCGAGAGTGCACGCCGAGTGTTTTTCGGCCTGATCTTGAGCAATCGCCACCCAGTTTTTCTGTTTCGCCAGAACGATCCCAAACTCGGCGGGTTCACATCTTCCATAAACCGCACGATGTCCTCGCCGAGTGCTTCAGCAGGACGACCCAGTGCAAGTTCGATTCGCCTTATCGACGCCATCGAATTGATCACCAGCGGGTATTTAGAGCCTTTGACGTTCTCGAACAGCAGCGCAGGAAGGTTTTCGTTCACAGCACGTGTTGCTATCTCGGTTACCTCAAGCTCGGCGTCCACCTCTTCGGTCACTCGATGAAGTTCGCCTTCTTTTTCGAGCATCGAAAGAAACGATTGGAGATCAGTGAATGCCAACTACTGGATTCCTTCTTCTGAGTACGAAGTTGGCTCAGGGCCGAGCCACGGCTTCATTACGGGCGACGCTATTCCCAGAGACGCCAGAATTCGGCCGGCAACCATGTCGATTAGGTCGTTGATATTTTGAGGTCGGTGGTAAAAACCGGGGGAAGCAGGAAGAACGATTGCCCCTGCTTCTGTCACAGCCGTCATATTTCGCAGATGAATGAGGCTCAGGGGCATCTCTCGAGGCACCAAAACCAGTCGCCTGCGCTCTTTCAAACAAACGTCGGCAGCTCGTTCCAAAAGACCGTTAGATATGCCGTGTGCGATTCGCCCCAACGTACCGCCAGAACATGGCACGACCGCCATGCCGTCTATATGGAATGATCCCGATGCGATTGACGATGCAACGTCCTTGTGATGATACATCTCCAGATTACCGTCGGCATCACTAGCCTGCGCCCATTCGAGAACTGCCGGAGTATCGGCTTCGGTATTACCGGTCAACACGAGATTTTCTTCGACTTCGAGCACCTTGCGCCCTGCCTCGGTGATCACGGCTTTAACATCGTGACCCGCAAGCAGCATCTGTTCAAGGACGCGTCGTGCGTATGGAGCGCCACTGGCTCCGGCTATTCCAAGTACATAAACGCCCATCAGATCACCTCGCCGATTACTACAAATACGCCGAATACCAGTGCGATAACGCCGTTCATTGTGAAGAACGCCATGTTCAATTTTGATAAATCGCTCGATGAAACAAGCGACTGCTCGTAGGCCAACAGCAAGGCTGCAGCGGCCACTCCAACAAAGTACAAAGCGCCGACACCCATCACCAAACCGGCAGCAGCGAGTAACACCACTGCGGAAACGTGCAGCAACCGCGAAATCACGAGTGCAGTTGGAATTCCAAATTTGGCAGGAATCGAATGCAAACCCTGTTCCCGATCAACCTTGTAATCAGCTGTTGCATAAAGAACATCAAATCCAGCAACCCACACCATCGAACCAACACCGATTACTACGAAGCCAAACGGCATGGTGCCAGTGAGAGCCAATGACACTGCCGGGGGGACAATGAGATACACAGCACCCATACCGAAATGGGCGAGCCATGTGAATCGTTTGAGATACGGATAGCCGATCATCACCGCCAGAGGAATAATCGCCAACGGCCAGGTAATTGGATCCAGCTGCGATGTCGCCCCAGCAAATACCAGTCCGGCAACGGCCATGTAAGAAATCATTGCCTTGCGGCTGATCGTCCCAGCCGGAATTGCCCGTGTCACCGTACGGGGGTTACGAGCGTCGATTTCAGCGTCGATCAACCGATTTGCAGCCATTCCGAAAGTCCGCATACCAACCATCGCCACAAGAACCCACAGCAGCCCAATCAGATCAGGCTTACCGCTTGCTGAAAGAAATGCCGCAAGTATTGCGAACGGAAGCGCAAATACAGAGTGCTCGAACTTGATCGCTTCAAGAAAAAGAGCCAGTCGTCGCCAGCCGGGGAATCCGCTTCGGGTCGCTTCGTTCGTCATTTGGCCACCGCGTTGACTGATGAAAATTTTGACGCTGTGTTTTGCCCAACTACCGATGCAACGAGGATTCTTTTCAATTCAGAGCCCACGTCTTTTGGTGAGGCACCGCCAGAGAACAGCCAGTGCACCACAACTTCGTTTACGGCCCCAAGCCAGACCCGTGAGGCGAGATCGGTGTTCAGGTGATCGATTTGCCCGGCTTTTCGAGCTTCATCCAGATGTTTGCCAATAACCCCGGCGAATCGATCGAACATTTCTGCCCGTTTCGCTTCAAACGGATTTCCCATGCTGTAGCCCTGGGTAATCAGCAACCGAGCCAATCGCTTCTGTACCGACAACGCCGAAAGCACGGCTCCAAGTGCGGCTTCAGCAGCTTCGAGGGGCGATTCAGCTTTCGCCGCTGCCTTCTCGGCTCGAGCCACAAGCTTGTTGGCCAGCCGGTCCATTACTGCGAAAAATAGAACTTCTTTGCTGGGAAAGTGGAAGTACAATCCGCCCTTCGACATCGAAGTACGCTTGCCGATTTCATCGACTAATGCATCGTGATAGCCGTTGTCTGCGAATACAGCTTCAGCGGCTTCGAGTATGCGTTCGCGGGTTTGGGTACGCTGTTTTGTTGACGATTCAGACAAGATGGGTAGGGTTCGAAATATGCTCATCAACCGACCGACCAGTCGGTTTGTACACGAACAGTCTATCGCCGTAATTTCGCCCCGGCAATCCGCCATGCGCACTTCTGCACCCCGATCCCAGTTGTACACCTACGGGGCGAGGTCTAGTCTTCACGAAGAACACATGACTACCGACCTTACAAACATCCCACCCGACTTCCGCGTACTAGTTTCAGGCGTGCGTGGGCCGGAAGGCCCTGCGATCGACTCACAGGGTCAATTGCATCTCGTGAGCGCAGAGGATGCTGCGATTGTCCGAGTGTCGAACGAAGGCGATCTCACACAAGTAGCCGAGACAGACGGACGCCCCAATGGTTTGCTGTTCAACAAGGCTGGCGAAATGTTCGTTGCCGACGCTGAACTAAAAGCAATCCTGCGAATCGGCCCCAACGGCAAATCCGAAGTATTTGTCGACAACTACGAAGGAACTGCACTCGGTGGTCCTAACGACTTGTGCTTCCTGCCCAATGGCGACCTGCTGTTCACCGATCCCGTGCGGCGCCCACAGCCCGATCCCGCTATCAGCCCGGTCTACCGAGTAACTCCCGAAGGAAAAGTCACGGCATTCGCCAACGAACTCGCTTATCCAAACGGAATCGCTGTATCGACAGATGGAACGCAGGTTTACGTTTCGGAAAGCCGTGCCCAACGTTTGGTTGCTTTCAAAATCGATGAGTCCGGTCAGCTGCTCGATCAGATTCTTATTCGAAGATTTAGGGAGCCGGGCAATCCCGACGGCATGGCCGTAGATGTTGAAGGCAATATTTTGCAGACACTCCCGGGAATCAAAGCGATTGCCTATGTCAGTGCGGCCGGTGAACTACTCGAACTGTTTCATGTGCCTGATTGGGCACCAGCGAACCTGGCCTTTGGTGGCGATGACATGAGAACAGTATTCGTTTGCGGATCCGCTCAAAATTCCATCTACCAATTTCGTCATCCGGTAGCTGGCGTACCACTGTTTTAATCAGGTTCAGCGATTAGTCGACAGTCCCACTCAGCGCCGCTTGAACTCGCGTTCCAGATCGTTCACATTCAACTGAACGATCGTTGGTCGTCCATGAGGGCAGGTGTTGGGTCGCTCGGTTCGCTCAAGCTGACGAATAAGATCCTTACACTCGTCAATCGAAAGAACCTGCCCTGCCCTTATCGACGAGTGACAGGCAATCGTCGCCAGCATACGGTTGCGCCATGTTTCGCCGGTACCGCCCTCACTCAGCTCATCGAGGACCCGAACGAATACCTGCCCGACTCCATCGCCGCTGGCTCTCGTAGCAAGCGAGGCGGGAACACTTCGCACGATCAAGCTGTTGGTGCCGAACTCTTCTACGCCCCACCCGACTCTGTTCAGCTCTTCGAGATGCTCTTGAACGGTGGTCATCGCTCCGGGTCCAAGATCAACGGTCGCTGCTTCAAGCAACGGTTGTGACTCGGATGCGTTCTCATCAAATCGTTTCTGCACCCGCTCGAACATCACACGTTCATGCCCAGCATGCTGGTCGATGAGATAAATACCATCTGGTCCTTCAGCGTGAATATAAGTCTCGTGCGACTGACCAATTACTCGCAATACCGGGAGAGTCTCTTTTGGAGTGCCGGTTGTAGGCGATGTCGCCGACGTTTCGCTCTGCGACTCTGGTAAACGAGACTGTTCGACTATTGCTGAAGGATCAGGCCACTGTGTAAACCCGGACCCAGATTCAGAAGATGACGTTGATTGGACTCCAACGCCGCCTGGAGCGTTGTTCCGAACGGTTCCGGGTGTTCTAAAAAGACCGACCGATCCTGCGGCTCGTCCTGCACCAAGCTCATGTACCGGGGCAGACGCCGACAACACACCTCTTACAGCTCGCTGCACGACCGAATAAACAAGATCCTCCCGTAGGAAACGTACTTCGGCTTTGGCCGGGTGAACGTTGGCATCGACATCGTCGAGTGGCGTGCGAATTCGAGCGATAGCAATCGGAAATCTCCGCTCAGGAAGAAATCCGTGATACGCCTGCTCTATGGCGTACGACAGTCGGCGCGACTGTATCCAGCGCCCATTTACGGAGATTGTCATATACGTGCGATTCGATCGGTTCAGCGAGGGTGAACTAACCAATCCATCAACTGAAAATGCTGCCGAGTCGTCGGATTCAAGCTCAAGCATCTGATCGGCCACTTTGGGTCCGTACACTCCCGAAACAGCGTCCACCAGCTTCCCTGAACCGATCGTTTTCAACCGTTCACGACCATCGGCGCTGAGGCTGATCGCCACGTTCGGGTACACCAGTGCAAGTGATGCCAGCATCGATTGGATTCGAGATAGTTCGCGCCCTGGCGAGCCAAGAAACTTTAGCCGGGCAGGTACATTCTTGAACAGACCTGCAACTTCGATTCGAGTGCCCTGAGGAGCACCAGCAGCTTCGATCGGACTTGTTTTGCCGAAATCGACCAGGTATCTGGCCCCGGCGTCTGCATTCGAATGCCGGGAAATCGCTTCGACTCTCGCCACAGATGCGATCGAAGGCAGCGCTTCTCCCCTAAATCCGAGCGTGCCAATGGCGATCAGGTCGGATGATTCATCGATCTTAGAGGTGGCAAATCGCTCGAACGCAATTGAAAGTTCATCAGCGGGAATGCCCTGCCCGTTATCGACAACCGTGATCGATTGCGCCCCGCCACCAACTATGTGCACGTCGATACGTGTTGAGCCTGCATCCAGTGAGTTCTCAACCAGTTCTTTCACGACCGATGCCGGACGCTCGATCACCTCACCCGCGGCGATACGGGAGGCAAGATCGTCACTAAGAACCTGAATCGGCATTTATTGAAAAGTACTCGGTGCTGTCTGGGCTAGCGGGTAATTGGCGAACAGCGAGAAATGAAGTTTACTTGCAGCCCCGCCAAAAGTTGCCTGTTACTGCTGGTGAACATCGCCCAACGGTGCAGCAACAATCACAATCGGCGGATCTTGTCGGTCAGCACTGTGTAGCCGATGGCCGCGACAAGTAGCCCACCACCGGCAATAGCGAACGCCACTCGCACGTCCAAAAACGCTGTGATGAACCCCAGTGGAATCGCTCCAAGTGGAATTAGGCCAAAGTTCATCATGTACACGCCCATCACTCGGCCCCGATGTTCATCGTCAGTCTGCTCCATGATGAGCGACGAGTTGAGAGCGCGCCGGCCAGAATCACCAACCCCTAAGACGACCATTATCACGAGTGCAATGGGGTATGAAGTTGTGAATGCCGCGAGAAGTATTGCTCCGCCAGACAACATGCTCGTGATCAGCAACACCCAGCCGCGACGACTATCTTTTGACAGACCGGCGATTACAAGTGAACCAAATAACGCACCAACCCCGATCATGCTAAGCATCAAACCAAGTGCTTCTACCTTGAGTTTGAACACTTCTTCGATTTGCACCGGCAGAAGCGTTCTGAACGGCATTGCAAGCAGCGCTGTACTCAATGCCACAAGAAGCAGCATCAACACCGTTCGATTCTGCTTGGTGTAAACCAGTCCTTCCTTGATATCGATCCACATCCGACGTTTCAAGTTCGCGACTGGAGCCATATTCGGAACCCAGTTGGTGAGAATGAACGCAATCACCGTCAAACCCGCCATCACAAAGTAGGTGGGGCCCGGGCCGAATTGACCGTATATCACCCCCCCAATACCGGGTGCAGCAATCGTCATCAGCGACATACCAGACGAATTGAGGGCCACAGCGTTAGTTAGCTGTTCTTCATCCACTAGCTGTCCAATAATTGCCTGACGAGCTGGCATGAGGAACGCCCAAATTGTGCCCTGCATTACCGATGCTGCGACAAGGTGGTAAACCGTGATCGTGCCTGTCGTAATCGAAATCCCGACCATCAAAATAATGGCCAGCATTCCTATCTGACCAAGCTGAATGATCTTTTTACGAGAATATCGATCTGCAACCGCTCCGCCGTACAACGAAAGCAACAAAATCGGAGGAGCAAATCCGGCACCAACAACTACGACAGCGATCGGCGATTTAGTTAGTTCCCAGGTTAGGTAACCACGGGCAAGCATCTGGACGTTTATCGCCGCCATCAGCAGCAGCATGCCGAAAAATAAGTGACGGAACCCAGGTTCACCTAAAGAAGAAAAAGTTCGTGCCAGCACCCGGTTACGCTTCGTTCCAGCACTGGGAGTGCTGGGGTTGGCGTCTGATGTGGGTTTGGTTACTGACAAATTTTGCGGCTATCTGCTTGCAGGATTCGTGAGTGTGAACTGTTCGAGAATTTGTGCAACTTACTGAATTCGCCTGATTCGAGGCAACAAAAACATCGAGAGCACAGCGAATCCAGTCAACAACACTGCCACTACCGTAACCGACGGTCGGGCTCCGAATTCTTTCATAGCGTAACCAAGAGGCAACATCCCGAGCGGAAGCATGCCAAATGTCATCATTAATACACTCATGACCCTGGCTCGATATTCGTCACTGGTGTTCTCCATCATTACACTCTGCCCAAGAGCCCATCGCGCCTGCTCAGCGAGACCCATTCCAACCATACCCACAATGCCTGCAGCGTAAACGGGAACTCCCACGATCAACCCCAATGACAAACCGGCAAGCAAAGCTCCTCCAAGAACGATCCAGCCGCGATGCTGCCCAGCTCTCAAATTCGCGATAGATATCGAACCGACCAAACCACCCAAGCCTAGTGCAGTTAGAAGCAGCCCGATATCCGATGGTTCCGAGCCATAAACGTCCACCGCATACACCTGAACAAGCATCCGGAACGGCATCGAAAGCACCGCAACAATCACTCCATAAATCATCAGGTTTAATACAAGCTTGTTCTTACCGATATATTTGAATCCGGCAACGATGTTTTCCATCACGGAAATACCCGATGAATCGGCACTAGGGTGCATCTTCGGAACAAGCGAAGTAAAGATAACGGCGCTCAGCATCACAGCACTAACGATCATATATACGTATTCGGGACCGATTACTTCATACAGAACACCGGCCAATGCCGGGGCAACCAAGGTCATCATGCTCATTGCCATCGCATTCAAGGCGAACGCGTTTGGCAGTTGATCCTTCCCGACAAGGGATGGAATTGCGGCCTGTCGAGCGGGCATTTGGAGAGCGAACATAGCTCCTTGAAGAACCGAAACAGTGAGCAGATGCCCCCACGCCAGATTTCCGGTGAACATCAGCACAGCAACAGCACCTGCAAGAAGGCCGTTGCCAGCCTGAGACAACTGGATAAGCAACCGACGCTCCATACGATCGCCCAGTACTCCACCGTACAGCGAAACGATCAACAAACTCGGAGCAAATCCCAACCCGACAAGTCCCGTGATCAAGGCATCATCGGTCATCTGGTACACAAGGATTCCACGGGCAACCATCTGCATCTGGAATCCACCCATGGCAAAAACCATGCCCAGCCAGAGCATACGGAAATCGCGATGTTGGATAACCGTTTCGAACGTGTGGTAAAAAGAGCGGCCTACAATACCGAATCTGGGCGCGGGCCCTCGCGGTCGCGATTGATCTCCATCAATCGTGACTTCACGCTGATCTGGCGGATTCTCTACTGCCAATTTGCCCTCGAAATACACTCGGCGCCCACACAGGGACGCCCAGCCACGAAGGGTACTCCTGAAATACCCCTCAGGTGTCCATCAATCTCGATTGATATGCCTTCAAACCGGTCGCTCCTCTAGTACACTTCGTGACCTAACGAACTGCCTGCAACGAAGGATTTTATGGATGACTGAATCGTGTACTTTGACCGAACCAACGATCGAAGACGTTCTACTGGCGAGATCGGCGATTGAAAACTACGTCACCCACACTCCGCTGCGACACTACCCCGTGCTGTCCGAGCTTCTCGACGCAGATGTCTGGGTAAAGCACGAAAATTTCCAGTTGCTTGGGGCATTCAAAGTACGAGGTGGAATAAATCTCGTATCTCAGATGTCGCAAAGCGAACGAGATCAAGGTTTTGTTACTGCATCATCGGGAAATCACGGGCAATCGATCGCTTACGCGGCCAAGACCTTCGGGGCAGCCTGCACAGTCGTGCTGCCGGAAGGCGCCAATACCGCAAAAGCTGCGGCAATTGCCTCGCTGAGAGCAAAGGTGATATTTCACGGCGATGTTTTCGAACGGTCCCGCGAACACGCCGAACAAATAGCGAACAACACGGGAATGCGATTCGTACACGCAGCCAACGAACCGGCACTCATCGCCGGAGTTGCGACCTACACCGTTGAGGTTCACGAGGATCTGAAAGATATCGATGTATTGGTAGTTCCAATCGGAGCCGGCTCTGGAGCCTCAGGTGCATGCATCGTTACCGACGCACTATCGTCTTCCACACATGTAGTAGGTGTTCAGGCAGCAAAAGCGCCGGCGGCTTTTCACGCATGGAATTCGGGCGACTTCGGCATCTACCCGATGTCGACGATTGCCGAAGGACTTGCGACCGAGGGCGCGTACACGCTCCCAATTGGAATACTTCGAAACCGATTGAAGGAATTCGTGCTGGTCGAAGACTCAGAGATTAGTTCGGCGATCAAACAGTACGTTCACGCAACTAGAACGCTGGTAGAACACGCCGGAGCGGCTTCACTTGCGGGTGCTATCAAAATAAAAGATCAGTTACGTGGCAAGCGAGTTGTACTGATTGCGAGTGGTGGGAATATCACTACCGACCAGTTGAAAATCGTGCTGGACTAAGTACGGTCTAGTCGCTGCCGCCTAGTGTCTGAATTTCCTGTTCGATGACATGAACGCGGGCGTAATCCTCTCGATACATGGCGAACGCCCGTTCGAGATAAAGCTGAGCCCGTTTGGAGGAATCTTCACTACCGCCAGTAGCGGCTTCGATAAGTAGGTCGATTCGGCGGTTCTCCGGAACATGATTGCCGATAGCGCGAATCTTGGCTTCGCTTTCGCTTGCGCCTGTAGTATCACCACCGCTTGATTCGTACTGGAATCTCCCCATCAATGTTGTGAGTTCGGTGAGCAGGTCTGGCTCCGACATCATGCTGTAGATCACGTCGTTGACGTTCGTATTTTCTGGTGCCGTTTCCAGACTAGAACTTCCGTCAGCACTTTCAACCTGTTGAGGGGACGACTCACCCCGAACCCCGGCATGGCTATCGTACTGCGATGCGTATTCAGACGAAATAATCGCAACAACTTCCATCAGCGCAGTTACGTCGTCAAGTTTCGCAACACCGCCGTACAGCAGGTCATCACCGCGATTCGCGGCCGTCTCGCGCAGCCACTTTTCTGAAGGAACCATCTCGGGTGCTGGCGGGAATGCGAATGACGACATCTCGCCCGATCCCAGCTGCTCGACCTGCCCTGCCAGAAATGGTGGTACGTATTTGCTTATATCAACAGATACCGGCAGGATCACGATGTACGATGCACCGACTCGATCCGGGTTCGATCCATCTTGGAAATAGATCAGTGCATGACCCTTGGGTTTCGCCGGGTCGCCGATGTGATATTCCAGTGTCATGTGTACAGATTAGCCTCTAAACCCCCGAAATGCAGTCGAGATTAGCGGTGGGGGCGATTAACATCTTACTTCTGGTTATTCTGAGCGAAACCGCTTTCGAAGCAAATCGCGGCACAATGTTGCGGTGATCTGGAGCAATAAAACGAGCATCTACAGTCTGGCTGCAAAGCCACTTATTTTCAGGTTCCCACCCGAAGGCGCCCACAAACTCGCTGAAACGGCGCTTACGATTCCAGGGGTCTGGAACGCATTTCGGCTTGCAAATGGTGCTCAAAAAGCTGAACTTGCAACAGAAATTGCCGGTATTTCACTGCCAACTCCAGTCGGTATGGCTGCTGGGTTCGACAAAGACTGCAAGGTGCTCGGATCAGTATTAAACCTTGGCTTCGGATTTGTGACAGGTGGCACCGTGACTCTTGCAGCACGCCCCGGCAACCCCAAGCCTCGCATGATTCGGCTACCCGATCAAAAAGCTGTAATGAACTCGCTCGGATTTCCTGGCCAAGGTCTAGAACCAGCACTGAAGCGGCTCAATAAGGCGAGCAAATACAAGAGTCGTGTTCTGGTGAGCATCGCCGGAACGATCGAAGACGAAATTTTCGAATGTCTGCGTCGTACTCAGCCGTTAGTGGCGGGAATCGAACTAAACATCAGCAGTCCTAACACCGCAGGTCTTCGAATATTCCATGAGCCGGCAAGATTGCGTGGCCTAATCGAAGGACTGGTTTCTGAAAAACAGGTCCCCCTGTTTGTGAAATTGCCACCATGGCCCCGGGATACCGAAAATCGCTCAGAAATTCTCACACTTGCCGAAACGGCTGTCGATGCCGGAGTTGACGGTCTGGTTATTGCCAACACCCACCCGATTGAAAGCAACAGGCTGCAAGTTGGACGAGGTGGACTGAGCGGTGCTCCACTGTTCGAGCACACCGAGCTCATGATTGCTGATGTTCAGGCGAGGATTCAGGGTCAGGCCCAGATCATCGCCTGCGGAGGTGTGACGACCGCTGAGCATGTGTGGCTACTGCTGGCCAAGGGAGCATCCGCAATTCAGCTATACACATCGTTTATTTACGAAGGACCGGGTCTACCTGCCCGGATCAACAAGCGACTCGTGAAATTGATGGACGCAGCCGGCATCTCATCGATCGCCGATATCGCCGATACCCCGCCTGTGATCTAGTAGCGGTTATCGCTAACGAGAAGCCAACAATGCATCTATCTCTGCTCGGCTGCCCATCGCCTCTTGTGCGCCGTCTCTGCCCACGCACACTGCACCAGACGCCATTCCCAATCGAGCCGCGTCGAGCAAACTCATCCCCGAAGCGATACCGACGCCAAAGCCGCCGTTAAACGCGTCTCCTGCGGCAACGGTCGCAACCACATCAACGTTGTAAGGATCAAGTAATTCAGAAACACCGTCAGATTCGACCCAAGCGCCCTGATCTCCAAGCGTCACAATCACAGTTTCAATGCCGCTATTACGAATCTTCACCGCTGCCAATTTGGCCGTAGCGGAATCAATCACTTCGATTCCAGCCATCGACGATGCTTCGCCTTGGTTTGGCGTTAGAACCGTCACCGAGTCATAGAACCCGTCAGGAACTTCGCGAACCGGAGCAGGATCTAACACGACCATGACACCGGCCTTCGCAGCAACGTCTATTGAAGCTTTGGTTGCTGGCAATGGAACCTCTTGCTGGCAAAGCAACACGCCAGCACCAGCAAGTGCCCCGATGACGTCGTTAGATTGCTGCGTATCGCAAAGTGCGTTTGCTCCGTAGACCGGATTCACGTGATTTTCGCCGTCCGGAAGAATAAAAATCACTGCTATTCCAGATGCGATGTTCTCGGTGCTCCTCAGAAGCGAAGTATCGATACCCTCGTTTCGCATGAAGTTGGCCATCTCCTCGCCAAATCCATCGTCACCAATCCGGCCAACCATCTTCACTGTGCCCGGACTTTGGGCGAGTCGAGCGGCAGCAACGGCCTGATTGCCGCCCTTGCCACCCGGCGTTGTGTAGAACCGGGTTCCTTCGGCAGTTTCCCCCGGGCCCGCCAATCGTGGCGTGTCCACGATTAGATCCATGTTTAGCCCACCGAGAACGATTACATCTTTCAAAAAATTATGCCTGTTTACCTAAGAGTGACTAACTAACCGTTAATTTACTGCGAGCGGCTAGTGGATTGGAGCACCAAATCTACCAGCCTCAGACAACGATTCAAGGAATTTAACCAGGCCTGAATCTTCAGGAGTGGCAATTATCTGGTCAGCCGAAGAAATAGCATCTTGATGCCCGCCTTCGATCGCTACTCCCAGCCCCGCCCACTCGATCATCGATTGGTCGCCTTTGCCATCGCCAACTGCGATCACTGCAGACCGATCAATGCCAAATGTCTCGGCTAAATGGGCAACCGCGTGATCTTTTCCGGCCCCGATTGCCTCGACCTCGCAGAACATCGGCAACGAGTGAGTCACCAACGCCGTGCCGTTTAGTTGTCGGTGAAGCTTTTCCACCAACGGGCCAATAATCTCAGGCTCACCCACCCCGACAATAGCGGTTGGCGATTTGTCAGCCATGGCGAGTAGCGATTCCGTATCACGAATGCTCACGCCCATTCTTTGACCATACGCGTCTGTCCAATCAGAACGTTTCTCGACCCACACATCGTCTCCAAGAAACATCATCACTTCGGGAACGCTCGCCGTGAGACCATCTATCGCCTTCCGCGTAATTTCCTCATCGAGACGAACGTGCCGGATGGACGTTTTTGAAGCTTGGTCGAACGTCATAGCTCCCTGAAAACAAATGACCGGACCGGAAGCTCCAGCCTGTTCGGCAATTCGCATAGCGGGCACCAGCGTTCTTCCTGTCGCAATCGAAACAATGGCCCCCAAAGATTGAACCCGAGCTATCGCATTGATCAGTTCAGGCTTAACGATTCGGTCTTCACCGATTATCGTGCCATCGATATCCAGCGCTACTAGGGAGTAGATTGAACTGCCTTCATTTGTATCGTTGTCAAAAACCACAGTAATAGCTAACCCTCGAAGACCATATTCGTGAGAATCAAACCAAACCCTCGATTCGTTATTTTCCTGATCTTCTTGATCATATTTATGTACGTAATGTCACTTGTTTTCGCTACTGACGCCGGTAGTTGATAATTGAGTTTTTACGGCACTGCGAATGAACGAAGGCCAGATCACCAGCGCAAGAACCGTAAGCACCAAGCCAGCCACCGAAATAGCCGTCACAGCGTTACCAGCACCCCACCAAACCGCGAGGCCTCCAACGATCAGGGCACCAAACGGCCCCGTTCCAATCGACGCTGCAAGCACTCCCAGCACTCTTCCACGAATTTCCGCTGGAGTGGAAGTGATAACGATGATGCTCTGCATCGTTGCGAATCCCGACATTGAGAATCCACCGATCATCAAGATTGGAAGGGCCATCCAGTACGAAGGCGAGAGCGAAAATCCAAGAATAGATGTAAGGAACAAGACCGACCCGAATGCATAAATCCTTGTGTACCCGCCAGGACGGGCCTTTACTGCGATCACCAGCGAACCAATCGTCGCTCCCAACCCCTCAGTGGCCAGCAATATACCGATCAGCAACGGCCCGATCATGAGCGATTCTGCCCCGATCACAGGCACCATGTGCTGGTATGGGAATCCAAATATGTTCATCACAACCGTGATAATCAACGTAACCGTGATTATGCGATCAGCTCGAACATGCCTCAACCCTTCGCCTAAATTGGCGAAGTAGCCTAATCGAGGTCCCTGCCTCACCGCTGGAGCCACATACGGAAGCGAAAACGCCAGTAGCGAGCCAGCGCTGAACAAAATAGCCCCGGTAAAATACGCTGCTTCCACACCGACAGTTGCAAGAAACGCGCCGGCACCGAGAGGTCCGATTACTCTCGAGAAATTGCTGCTCGCCATGTCGATGCCAATTGCTGTCGATATGCCATCGGCCCCAACCGCATCCCCAATCATCGCTCTGCGAACCGGGAAGTCTGTCGACCACATCACGCCAGCGAGCGTCGCACCCACGCAGATGTGCCACAGTTCGATCTGACCTGTAATAACGAGCAACCCCATGACCAAATAAACGACCGATAACGAAGCCATCGCACTGCCAAGCAGCATTTTTCGGTTCACTCGGTCAGATACGAGCCCGATAGACGGTCCGAGCAGGAACATCGGGATCATGCGAAGGAACCCGACTATAGCGACCCAGAATGGCGAACCGGTGAGTTCGAAAACGTAGATTCCAAGCGCAACCGTTTCCATCCAACGCATTGTTGCCGACGTTATTCCAATGCCCCAAAGTCGTCTGTACGACGGATTGGAAATTACTGATTTAAATCGATTGGAAGAACGTCCGTCTAACGGCCTGGTTGGGTTGGTCAACTAGTAGCCCACTTGGGCGCCGAATTGGTTCGTATCGAAACTTCTCGGCCTTCGGCATCCAAATCCCCAAATGCCTCATCCCAGATGCCAACTTTATTCCCCCGAGCCTGGCGTTCCATCTCAGTAAGGTAGTCGCTGTACCTAATATTTGGCTGTACAGATTCGGCCGTGCCTAGGCCGTTCAATATCAACGCAGCGTTGATCATGATGTTGTCGAGGAATACATAACGCATCAAGCGGCCCTGATCGTCTGAATCAAGCTGATCGGCCTCCAGCATTACGGTTTTCCCGTCGATCCAGGCCTGGGTGACTTCACCCGCGAAATCGTAAAACGGATGACCGAATGGCGGTGACTCGATACCGATTAATCTAACGGTCTGTTCGCCATCTCCAGAACTGATAACTATGGTGCGGCCATCGATGACACGCAGCACAGTTGCTGTTATCCACTCGGGTGCCCTTTCTTGAGGTGAATCGTCACCACCAAATAACGGACTCAGAACTCCAAGCGACAGCGAGGCCAAAATCACCAGTGAAACCACGACGATGGCGACTTTCCAAACCATCCCGCCCACGCTTCGACCACCGACAGTGTGCCCTGACTCGTAGCCTTCCCACGATCGGTCTATATCGTTCTGAGAAGGACCATAGACCTTGTTGACGAGATCATCATCGTCGATCTCCTCGGGGGGTTCGTTATCTGGGTATTCTGGGGGCCGTTGCATTGTGTTCGTATTCGTTTTCGACTAGTCGGTTGAGTCGTCGAACAAGCCTAGCTGCCCGGCAAGCGATTCGGGTTCAGTGATCGACACTTCTGTGATCAGACTTTCATCGTCGTTTTTATATGAATTGACTAGCGTAGACACCGGATGAGATTGAAGAATTTCGTTCGCAGACGGCATAAGAATGGGTTGTAACCTGTCTGCCTCAGTTGTCGCTGGGTCAAGCCACAACGCTACGGTTTCTTCATCAAGAATCGCTGGCATTCGATCGTGAATAGACGACATGAACTCATTGGCTTCCGTGGTGATGATCGCGCACGATTCAACCGTTTCACCGTGCTCGTTTATCCATGAGTCGTATATGGCAGCGAACCGGAATATTTCGCCATCTTTCGGAGTGATGTACATCGGCTGCTTCGATCCGTCGGTTTTCTTCCACTCAAAGAATCCGTTCACTGGAACGACTCCCCTGCTCCGCTTGAACGGGCCTCGCCACATTCCCGACTCTGCCAGCCGGTCGTCTCGTGCATTGAATGTGCTTCGAGGTAGCTTATCGGCCTTAGCCCAGCTCGGAACTAGCCCCCAACGCATGGGTCTTGCGACCGGTCGGCCATCCTCGTTGACGATAGTCACAACATCTTGCGTAGGCCGAATATTGAATCGAGATCCAAGATCGGGTCGTCGAGCAATCAAATCGCCAACTCCGGCGCGCTCAACTCCCCCGCCACCCATCAACTGGTAGCGAACTCCGCCGACATAGACATAAACAAAAGCGCCGCACATGTGACAAGTCTACGATGTGCGGCGCTTGTTCATACCCAATTTACAAACGGCTACGAACTGAACTGCTCGTCGCGCCACGAATAGATCGGCTCCCAGGCAATCACATCTTTCACATTCTGAATCGAAAGCGGGGCTTCGAATCCGTCGAATTCTTTCTTGAGCGGAACGTCGGGGTAAACCGTCTTGATCGCTTCCATCGTTGGGATATTCAGCATTGTGTCCTTGGCATTCAGGAAGAATCGGTGGTGACCGTTCCAATTCTCGTTCACGACCGACTGAACGCAGGCCCGTGCGGCATCACGAATGTGCAAGTACGTCCAGAACCCCTGACAGCGAGTCCACGGATCCGTGATCGGATTCGCTTGGAGATGGGTGAAGTACGCGTCATCCCACATGCCATTAAACCTCATGCTTGCGATCGCCATCCACGGAGATCGACGTGAGAACGCCTGACCGATCTCTTCACCAAGCCACTTGGCGATCGAGTATGGATCTTCAGAGCGTGTGTAAACGTCCTGGTCGAGCGGGAAGTACTCCGGCGGCTTAACTTCCTTCGGCGCCCATCTAGCTGCCGTTCCCATGGCTCCAACAGCGTTGTAGGAAGATCCAAGCGCAACACGCTTCACCTTGAGCTGTTCGGCGGCTCGGCACACGTTCCACATCGACATCGTGTTCGTGCGTACAACGTCCTCTTCAACATAGTTCGCTGCGCTGGGACGTGAAGCGAGTGAAATCACTGCATCACAGCCGTCCATTGCCGAAATCACCTGTCCGTAGTCCGAAATTTCAACCTCGAAGAATGTCGGGGTGGTCGGCCAGTTTTCCCGCATCGCCACAGCAGCGTCGGCACTGGCAAGTTGACCGGTTGTCCCGCTGTGACCCAAATTGCTGGTCATGCGGAACTTGTCGGCATTGATCACTTCGTGTCCGAGCTTGTACAACTCATCGATCACGTAATGACCAACGATTCCCGATCCGCCAGTTACTAGTACTTTCATGTTTAGATTTCCCGAATATTTCAATGTTGGCCTGATTTAGGCCTGATTTAGGACTGGCCGGGTCTGAACGCGAGTCGAGCCCGCTTTCACGAGCTCGACTCAATTTACAGTCTGTTTCGCCATCAGGCGTGACAGAAGTCAGAGACTTCTGACTAAACAGGCATCGTGCGTCCGGTCTTCTTTCGACCGTAAGCCGCCCATTCCTCGGTTGCGCCCATCATCTTGACCTTCACAACGTCGATCGAGTAGTCGACCCGCTGTTCCATGGTCATGTTCTCATCAGCCCAGCTTGCGTAGAAGCCAATGCCCTTGCGAGTGAGAGCTGCGTTGATCTTATCTCGCGCATCATTCATGTCTTGCGGGTACGGAGGGTCGTGTGCATCCGGGTGACCAAGTGACATTCCCATGTCGCCAGGTCCCCACTCAGCAAACGCAATGCCAGGAACTTCGACGATTTCGTCAACATTATCGAGACAGTACTTATCTTCGATTTTCAAACCCAGAATCAGCTCGCCATCCGGGTTTAATGGCCACGGGTCAGCGACCTTGGAGTACTCAGCTGTTGAAAGTCCCCAGATTTCGTTTGCGGGCCTCTGACCACCAGCACCACGAAGACCCTCACCAATCACGTCGCGATCAATCTCCTGGAACGGATATCGAGTGATCTGCACAAATGCTGCCACCGATGCTGCCGTGCGAGTGTGGGTGTGAAGAATTCCGTGCACTCCAGCACTCAGAACGTGCCGAGCCTGCCATGCGTTGTATCGCACTTCTTCCGGCGTAATTGCGTTCGAAGGAAGCGTGCAAAGCACTGTCGGTGTCAGGTGACCACTTGGTGTCGGGCCACCGTCCTTCAAACCTCGCATGTAGTTGGTCAGCCCAACCGTGTCGAAGGGGTGATGTTCAAAGTCCATCATCAGCATGTCGGCCCAAGTCTGTGAGTCTTTCACGCCGGCTTCGTACGTTAGTTCGGTTGGGTGGGTAGCGTAGAAAGGCTGCCCCTGTTCGAGCAACTCAATGCACTTGTTAATTCTCTTCGCCAATATGAATCTCCTGCTTTAGTCGCTTGTCAGTCGCCACGTAATGTCTAGTTCCCCGGTAATTCCGCGGAACCAATCAATAACTTCAGGGTGATACGGAATTCCGTTCTCACGTCGTTCGATTTCCTCTTCGTGCTCGGGCAGACCTGCGTACATAACGCGTTCTTTTCCTGGAATCGGCGGCGTGCTCTTGATCTCATTCATGTAGATGTCCATATCGTTCTTGAATTCTTCAAGATCGGCGAACGCCTCAATGTTGTAAGCGACGAAGTGATGAGCCGCACCGCCTCTGCGGTTTGGTCCTGCACCCGTTGAACCCAGAAGAGTGCACATAACCTCAACCCATAGGGCCATGCTCGAACCCTTGTGAGCGCCGCCCTCGCGAGTACCGCCAGTAGGCAGCATGAAGAACTCGTCAGGTACAGGGCTTTCTTCCATGATCGGAACGCCATCGGCATCTGCGATCCATCCCGGTGCAACATCGACTCCAAGGCGTTTCGCCAGGGCAATCTTGTTTCCTGCTACCGAGCTCATGGATGCGTCGAAAATAAACGGTGCTTCGCTATTGGTCGGCACCGCGACAGCGATCGGGTTAAGCCCAAACATCGGCTTAGCGCCGTCAACGGGCAGCACGGTCATCCCACCGGTGGTCATTGCGATACCGATCATGCCATGTTCCAACGCCATGGCTGCGTGATAGGCGGCAGCACCGAAGTGTCGGCCATTGTTCGCAGTGATCGTTCCAATGCCGTAAATTTTGGCTCGTTCAATAGCCATTTCCATTGCCATTGGGCCCACAACAAGGCCATGACCGCCATCACAGTCTAGCGTCGCTGCGGCTGGCATCTCTCGAATAATTTTAGGATTCGGAGTGGGGTTGATCCCGCCCTTAGCGAACTGCTCGACGTAACTGCGCAGCATGTTCGACACACCGTGGGTTTCAATACCCCGTATGTCGGCGTAAACAAGCACTTCTGCAGCTTTGTCAGCATCGTCAGCAGGCATGCCCATCTTCAAGAAAATATCGGTCACAGTCGCCATCATGTCGTCAATATCGACATGGACTGCTACATCGCTCGGTACATGAAATCGCTCCAGCAAATTGGGCTGTCCTTTTCTAAATTAAATTCATCCTGCTCGCGGCTTCAGATTTGCCGGGCCAACGCGTGCGGTTGAACTTGGAAAACCGTCGGAGTATACGCCTGTGGTTGCGGACTAAGAGGGGTTACGCGAACACATTGCTGCAAATAATCGTTGATTTTAGTGTTCATTAACTTGCCGCGAGCGCCAGACAGGCTTAAATTTTGTCGAGCGATTTAATTAACAAATTCCCAAAACGGAGAATTTACGAAAATGCCCCAGGGCCTAACTACTGTTTTTACCGAACCGGGTAAACCGTTCGAGTTGATAACACTTCCAACTCCGGAAATTGAAACCGGCGGAATACTTATCAAGAACACCGACGCAGTGATTTGCGGATCGGATTTGCACGTGTGGCGTGGCGATGGAGATGGCCCACCGCTGTCGAAACGCCGCATTCTCGGGCACGAGTTCACAGGCGTTGTTCACTCTCTGGGCAAAGGTATAAATACCGACTCGCTCCGACGACCACTCAAAGAGGGCGATCGAGTTGCCTTCCCGTTCTTCTTCCCGTGCCACCGCTGCTACCACTGCATCCGGGGCGAACATCACGCCTGTACGTTCAGGTCACGCCGCAACATGGTTGGGCTCGACGATTACGCCTACTGTGATGGTGGAATGGCTGAATACTTTTACATGCAGCCTGGCCACTACGCCTACAAGGTTCCAGACGAGCTGCCAAGCGAATCGATCCCAGCTGTGAACTGTGCGTTGGCGCAGGTTCTGTTCGGACTCGAGCGCGTTGGTATTTCGTTTAGTGACACCGTTGTAATTCAGGGTGCTGGCGGTCTTGGTATCTACGCCACCGCAGTTGCAGCTGAGCGCGGTGCAAGCCAGATCATCGTCATCGATGGTCAGCAGAACCGACTCGATCGCGCATTAAAGTGCGGCGCAACATCGACGATTTCGATGAATGAGTACCCGACTGCAGAATCACGCGTCGAACGTGTACGTGAGCTGACTCGCGGCATTGGCGCCGACATCGTGGTTGAAGTCGTTGGAGTCGCAGCAGCGACTTACGAAGGACTCGACATGGTCCGCATCAACGGGTCGTATCTCGACATTGGAAACATTGGCGGCGGAAGCCTCACGATTCCTGCGGGCAAGGTAATTGGAAACCAGACCAAATGGGTCGGTACCGTTCACTACAACCCATGGGTGATCGAAGCTGCGCTGCAGTTCCTCGTGAAGACCAAGGACAAGTACCAGCTGATGGACGTTGTTTCCGATACATTCGCGCTCGATCAGGTGAACGAAGCCTTCGAGTTCGCCGAATGGCACGGCAAGGACGACGGAACTCAGGCGCAACGTGTTGCCCTACACATGGACTAGTTCCAAACGAAATTAACTAAAAAGCGGCGGGAGAAATCCCGCCGCTTTTTTATTTACCCTATTTCTCGACCAAAGTGGAGAGACCCTCGATGGCTGGGTGGTCGTGGAGCCGTCAGACCGTACTAAGCCTTGTAACGCTCTCGCAGTTCAGCGTAAATCTCTTCCGTCTGAATAGTCCCAAGTGCCAACGTGCTCGAAACGTTCATCATCTGATAGCCCTCACCAATCCAGCGTCGACAATCATCGACATCGCCGAACGTGGTCGCCAAATACTTGCCAGTGCCTTTGATTCGGGCCGCAACATCGATCATGATGTTCTCGACCTTCGAGTTGTGAATATCACCGCTGATACCCAGAGAAGCCGAAAGATCCGTTGGGCCAACCAGAAGAACTTCGTATCCGGGAATAGCCAGGATTTCATCGAGATTCTCGTAAGCCTCGACGCTCTCCATCTGGAGCATCAGGATCGTCTCGTCGTTGGCATTATCGATAATGTCCTGCTGACTCAGACCGAGATACCCGGCAAAGAATGGTGCGATTCCTCGCATTCCGATCGGCGGATACTTCGCCCAGTGAACGGCGTTTTTTGCGTCGTCTGGAGTATCTATCTGCGGCACCATCACGCCAACAGCGCCAACGTCGTAGGCCTTCTTGATATCGCCCGGGTTGTTGTAAGGAATTCGAATGACCGGCGCACTGCCGTTCTCTCGTCCTTGAACACAGATAGTGCTAACCGATTCAAATCCTGCTGGCGAGTGCTCCTGATCGATCCAAACCCAGTCGGCACCGGTCTGATAAATAGACTGGGCGACGAAGGGTTCACGGGTAAACATACTGGTTCCGAGAACTGGATTTCCGGAAGCTAATTTCTGTCGAACATCACTTGGATACATCGTTGTTTTACACCTGAAAAATAACTAAACGGCGGTGAGTAGCGGGCGCATCTTACGCCCTTGTTCAACGTGTATGGGAATTATTCGGGCCGTCGAGCAACCATCCAGAGGTGAATCTCTTTCTCGCCCTCACTATTGGGATCATCGGAAACTTCCACAATGTCCGATTCGATAACGAATCCTGCGTCGACAATCATCTTCCGGTAGATGTCAGGTTCGAAACCGCTCCAGTACATAGGCGCACCAAACCAATCTTCTTCGATGTACTTCTCGTCACCTGATCGGTTGAACGTAGCGACAAACAACCCACCGGGCCTAAGCCACGAGAGTATGGATCTGAACAGCTCGAATTGCCGATCACGAGGTACATGGATGATCGAGTAAAACGCAACGACCCCGTCGAAGGCGCGTTCAGGAAACTCGACCGTCGACATGTCAGCGTGCAGGAAGAGAGGGCCGGCAACGTTTTGACGAGCTTTTTCGATCTGCTTTTGAGAAAAGCCCAGTGCGGGGACATCGAACTTCTGGGCAAGTTTCCGCGTTGTTGGCAAGCCGTTACCGCAGCCCAGTTCAAGAACGCTGCCACCGGGCTTGATTCCGTCAAGAATCAGCCGTTCATATTTCTCGACTACCGCACTGGGTTCGCTGCGGTAGTGCCTGTAATACTCATCGCCAACAGCATCGTAACTCGTGGCGACTTTGGCCACGAAATCTTGCGATTCAGACTTATCAGTCACTCTCACCTGCCGATTGATCGGGGCCTTAAAGACTCAAATCAACGGATCGCCCTGATTCCGCCGATTTGTACAGCGCCTCAAGTACGGCAACGTTGCGGAGACCGTCTTCTGCCGGGTAGTCAGGCTTCTTGCCTGTCAGTACGCATTCCGAGAATTCATCGAACTGCACAACAAACCTGTACGGCGCTGGTGTGGCGATTATCTCGGTGTGCTCACCGTTTCGTCCATCACCAGTTTTGATGATGAGCGGTCCGGAATCGTCGAACATCCCCGGAATCTCAATCCGACCCTTGGAGCCATCGATCGTTATGAAGCAACGGAACGGCTGCTCCATGTTGGTCGTTATGTTGCCTATCGCGCCGTTCGCAAATTTCATCGTCCCTGAGAAAGTAGTGTCGATGCCCCAATTTCCAGAATCATGTGAAGTTCCGCGCACCTGTACCGGCTCGGCCGACATCACAAACCGAGTGGCGTAAACGGCATACGAGCCTGCATCCCACAATGCCCCACCAGCCAACTCCTGCGAAAATCGCACATTTCCATCGGGTTCAGCGATGTTGAAGCACAATGCCGAATCGATCGTTTGAATCTCGCCAATCGCACCCTCAGCAATCAACAGGCGCGCCTTGCGCATGTGGGGATTCCATCGGTGGGTAAACGCCTCTACTAACACCACGTTGTTTGCGTTCGCAGCGTCGATCATTCGTTGGCACTCTTCAGCCGAGACAGCCATCGGCTTCTCGCACAGAATGTGCTTACCTGCTTCAGCAGCCTTGATCGTCCATTCACAGTGCATACCGTTCGGCAGACCGTTTACGATCGCATCTATCCCCGAATCAGCAAGCTGCTCTTCATACGATCCATACCAACGCTCAATACCATGCTCTTTCGCTGCTGCCTCGGCCTTCGCCGCGGTTCGTGAAGAAACCGAAACGATCTCAGAATTACTCGATTCACGAGAAGCGAGAAGATGGGCGTTCAGCCCAATCTGTGCGGTTGATAACAGACCATATCGAACGACGTCTTGCGGCATGAAGTGCTCCGAGCATCAAAAGTAAAATGTGGGTGGACGGGGAATGATAACGCCCCACCGGGCAATGTAATGCTCAGACAGTCATCGGCAGCTCGATTTGCCCCAAATTAAAAGTCCCCTAGGGACCCTATTCGCCGAATATGTATGATTTGCCGGGGTCGACTGACCTGCCCCCCTCAAACGTGTCCATCTGAAAGATCAGATAATGGACAAATTGAAGGGAGGCAGAAATCGTGGCCGAAGCACTTCGATCAGCATTTGGTTAATCACTAACTTTGTGCCCGTTTGAAAAGGCCGTGTGATCTCAAACGAACACCGCCAATTTGTACAAACCCGAACTAAGGATTACGAATGGAAGTCGATAGAAACTACCGTTGCAAGATGGTCAAACCAGAGGATTTCGATGAATTCTGGGACGGCGTTCTTAGCGATGTGAACGCGATAAATCTTGATCCCACTATGGAGAAAGACGATCTGCGATCGAACGACGAAGTCGACGTTTATCAGGTTTATTACAACAGCCTCGACCACGTAAGAATCTCGGCCTGGTATTCGGTACCCAAAGGGGCAGCAGGAAACTTGCCGGCGATTATTCAGCTACCCGGCTATCAAAGTGATCCTCCGATCGCCAGAGAGTGGGCTGCGAAGGGATACGCGTGCATTTCAGTTAACCCTCGTGGCAAGGTCAGAAGCCGAACGCAGTTCGATCCTGGCTACCCCGGCCTGCTCACCTACGGAATCGTAGATAAGAATTCGTACTCTTACCGTGGGTTTTACGTTGACGCATGGCGCACCGTTGATTTCTTGCTAGCACGGCCAGAAGTCGATGGGAAAAATATTGGCGCAGTCGGAGGTAGTCAAGGCGGTGGACTCGCGATCACAATCTCGGCAATGCGCAAAGAGGTTAAGGCTGTGTCGATAAGCGCACCATATCTATGCGGGTACATGGACGCAATTGAATTGACTCACGCATACCCGTTCCATGAGATCAATGACTATTTGTACACGTACCCGGAGCGTCGCGAGGAACTTGAGAACACCGTTGCGTATTTTGACGGTATTTCTTTTGCCGACAAGATCGAATGTGCTGTCATCCTGAACGTCGGACTCCAAGACAACGTCGTACCGCCCGAAACTGGCTATGCCGTATTCGACGCGATCGCCAGTAGCAACAAGAAGTTCTACGAATATGACGGCCACGGTCACGATGCTGGTAAGTACGTACACGGCGCGATTATCGATAAGTTTTTTGAAACCGAACTGAAGGGCGGGAAGTAAAGATATGACTGTAATTAAACCCGCTGAGTTCGATAGCTTTTGGGATGATGTCGATAACGATCTTGGCAGTATTTCGATCGCTCCCGAAGTCGAGTACATCCAAATGCGTTCGAACGATGATGCCGATCTCTATGGCCTGCGTATCACCAGCATCGGACCCTACCGGTTATTTGCTTATCTGAGCATTCCAAAAGGCGAAGGACCGTTCCCTGCGATCTATTACGTGCCTAAGAACGGAAGCGTTCACGAGGTAATCCCGCAGGGCACCGCGACCGGTATTCGCGGTCGTTACGTAACCTTCTCGGTTGCAGGGCGTGGAATGAGGAACTCAGATAAGCCATACACGGCCATGTATCCGGGTCAGCTCACTGATGGTTTAGAAAGTGCGGATACTTACGTGTATCGAGGCATCATAGCCGACGCACTTCGAGGTCTGGAATACCTGATTACACGCCCAGAAATTGATTCAAAAAGAATTGTCGCATGGGGCAATGACATCGCTGTTTTGGCTGCGGCACGTAGAAGTGAAATCACACATGCCGTATCGACTCCGGCTTACTTGTTCGACACAGTTGAACACGCTTTGAAAACGTCGTCGTATCCGCTTGCGGAGTACAGCGATTACCTTCGTCTATATCCGGACAGAAAAGATGAAGTTGAATCGATATTATCGATGTATAACTTGCGTTGGCATGCACCTGCGGTCAAAGCGGAAACTCTGCTAAGAGCAGATCAACCTAACGGTATATATAACGCGGACATACTTGCAGATCTTGAGAACGGCATAGCCGGAAACGTGACTGTGCACGAATCAGAGATGTCGAGCTTTAAAGACGGTCTTTTCGCAGAGAAATGGATCACCGAAAAGTTTTTCGGTCCGGATGTCAAAGCGATCGTTCCTGAACACTGGCGGAGCGCACTTTAGCCGATCGACTGGTTTCTAGAAATCTGTCAGAACCAGTACAGTTAATGAGAACTATTAAAAACTCCGCACCGCCCCCCCATCCTTCCGCGTTACACGCCCCTACGGCCACGCAGGCGTGAGTCACCTGTTGCCTTGCGTTATCACATGTGCGACGATCTCCAAATGTCCACCAAATCACTTTTATTGCTATTCACTTTCTCGCTGATGTTGATGGTCGTCGCCTGCTCGAACGGGTACACGGATGAAGAAGTGCAAGCTACTGTCGAGTCAGCTGTCATCTCGTCCCCGCAAAAGGCGTTTTTAGAAATTACCAACATCTTCGAAGTGACTTCCGGCAACGCTATCTCCTGCTCGAGTCGTGATCTAGAATCTCCTTGCGGAGGAGTGACGTGGTTAGACGGGCGTGGTGAATATCAGGTCGGCCGTTACGCCATTGATTCGACGTGCTACGCCGAAGTAAAGATTGGCTACGACCTCCCCGATTCTTGTCGCTAACGCCATCTCAGCATCCCCACTCCCACATCCCTATGTAACAAAGGGTAGGCAGGTCTATCGGCGACCGACTGTGACACCAGTCTTAGCTTCCACGCCTGAACCAGCTACATTCGCTTGATGAATCCTTGGTCAACACGTCCCGGTAAAAAAGTATCCGTCCCTCGCTTCTCACTGGAGTCATGGGCGCAGCACATGGCAGACCCTAAGCAGTACGCAAACATGCTAAGGGAACACGCTCGGTCGATCAGGGAGCAGCTGAAGCTGCTGGATGAGCGGAAGGGGTGATACCTGAACAGGCACTTATTCCGACCTAATGGGTCAACATTGGGTCAATAACTAGAAAAGCCCCCGTATTTCTACGAGGGCTTCTCTAGTTCAATTTCAATATGGTACGCCCGGAGGGACTTGAACCCCCGACCCTCTGGTTCGAAGCCAGATGCTCTAATCCACTGAGCTACGGGCGCAGGAAAATAACCCTTATTACGGGGCTTCTTGCGAGTTCAATCATATCCGAGACTCCAACTGCACGAAACAGTGCAAATCCCGGATTATCTAGATCGAACAAAATCGGATAACCGAACTGAAAATATGGGGTGAGCGGAGGGAATTGAACCCTCGTCTCCAGGGCCACAACCTAGCGTGATAACCTCTTCACTACGCCCACCACAGGCTTTAAACGCTAGCATCGAGAGTGTGGACGGTCAATTTCAGAACGCGCGATTTTTGACCACGATTTGCCAACGACTGTCTAAATCAATCCTTGCCAACCTACTCACCTTATTTTAGCGTTTAGTTTTGCCAGCCACCAGTTAGTGGCCGTATGCTTTAGCCACCCATCCTCATCGCCAGTTCGATGAGCGAACGGGTCGGTACACCGGTCGCACCAGCAGGCATCCAGCCCCTCGTACTGTCCAACATAGAGGTAGCGGCCACGTCAATGTGCACCCACGGGGTATCGCCAGCGAAGTCTGAAATGAAGTGAGCTGCGGTCGTTGAACCACCCCCACGCCCGCCTGTGTTCTTCAGATCGGCGATCTTCGAAGAGTTCTGTCGCTTGGTGACCGAATCCAGTGGAAGCCTCCACATCGGCTCCCCTACTCCTTCACTTGCCTCGAGAACTGCGTTTACCAGATCATCGTCGTTTCCAAATACCGGGCTTACGCCATCGCCAAGTGCGATTCGAGCAGCTCCCGTAAGAGTCGCCACGTCGACTAATCGAACTGCATCCTTCGATAGGGCGTACCCAATTGCGTCCGCAAGCGTTAGGCGACCTTCAGCATCGGTGTTGTCGATCTCGATCGTCATGCCATTCATGGCAGTCACGACGTCACCTGGACGTTGAGCCGATCCACCCGGCATATTGTCGGTAGCTGCACAAACTACATGCACGTTGAGTTTCGGCTTGAGTTGCGAAATGGCCTGCATTGCTGCGATTACGGATGCGCCGCCACCCATATCGCCCTTCATCTTGCCCATTCCCGCACCAGGCTTAAGCGATATGCCTCCGCTGTCGAACGTAATTCCCTTACCGATCAACCACAGATTGTTCTCGGAATTCCCAACGTCGCCTTCGTACGTCATGTGAATGAACTTGAGCGGGCGAGGTCCACCTTGCGACACACCAACGAAGGCGCCCATTCCCAGCTTGGTTACATCGGCTTCTTCGAGAACCGTGCAGGCGAGTCCGTTATCTTTGGCAACTTGCTCGGCAACAGCAGCCAGATCGGCGGGCGAAAGCTTGTTGGCAGGTTCATTTACGAGGTCGCGGGCGAGAATTTCTGCCAACGAGTAGGCGGTACCGTTCGTGATACCACTGTTGATCGCATCGATTTTCGATAAATCGTTCTCGACGATGTTGAATTTCTCAACATCAGGTGTCCTGTTCTTGTCGGTCGTTCGGTATTTGAGGAATCGGTATGCGCCGAGCAGAGTGCCTTCAACAAGCGCCTGCGTTGCGGCAACTACATCTATGCCGCCAATTCCAGCGCCGTGAACAATAGTGGCGGCCTGTTTTGCGCCAAGCGCACGCAACCTACGTGTGACCGAGGCCGAAATCCGGCGAATCCCATCGAGATCGATTGATTCGCTAGAACCTAGCCCAACTACCAGCACTCTGGATGGTTTGAAATTTGGATATGCGGAGTTTGGCGTATGGATTAGCGTCATCTGGCTTGCTCTGCCAGTAATTTCACCATCGGAAATAAGTTCTGAGATCAGGCCTCCGATAGCTGAATCAACTGCGCCGGTAGCACCTGCGGGAGAAGTAACGCCCTCGAACAAGTTCACAACTACTACATCAGCTTCGATATTCACAACATCGTTTTGAACGACTGCAATTTCCAACAGATCTAACTCCTGATTTTCCTGTGTTGAACTCTCGATCCTTGCGTGATTTCTAATTAATCAGCGGATCGAATGCTTACCCAACGAATTCCCGTGCGTGCCTGTGCGACATAAGACCAACAGAGGCTGCACTGGTTCTGCGCGGTGATTGTATTTGACCGGTGTACGCAGCGGTGCCGTCGCGGCCAAACCGCGCGTAATTACGCGTAAGTGCTGCCACTCATTTGAACTCGCGATTTATACCTAGTTTTGAACTTGTTCGGAACAATAATTAGGTAAACACCTAGAAGTGAGTACGGACGTACCTTGTATGAACAACCATAAAACCCATACGGTTCCGTGTGTCGAACAGCTCGATGGCTTACACCGCTCTCGAAGCTGCAGAGATTTCAACAATCTCAAAAACATAGCCGTGGCCCGGGTAACCGGGCCAACGGCGCCAAAAAGTAACGAGTGTCCGCTCGTTCATAGATTTGAAATAAGACCAGGTGTGGTCTTGGAGGCGTCAGAATGACTACAAGTAACGGTAGCGTGGCCGTAAGGCTCGTCAGCGATGGAACGTTCTTATTGGACGGTGGCCCGATGTTTGGCCCGGTTCCGAAGATTCTCTGGGAAAAGAACGCTAAGCCCGACCGCAAGAACCGAGTACGCCTCGGACTCAACTCTCTCTTGATCAAGACTCCTGAACTCAACATTCTCGTTGACGCAGGCATCGGCAACAAAGAGCCGGAAATCACCCGAGAGGTGTACGGTCACTCTTCATCGAAGCTTCTTCGTAACCTTCGTCATCAAGGCGTAAGCGCACGAGACATCGATTTTGTGATCCTCACCCACTTAGCCTTCTCTCACAGTGGTGGCGCAACACGCCTCGACCGTGAAGGAACCATCATCCCGACGTTCCCCAAGGCCAAATACCTTGTTCAGCGAACCGCATGGGAAGAAGCATTTGCACCTAACGAGCGTTCGGTTCCTGTTTATGGAACTGGTGTTGAGCACCTGAAGACACTCGAAGACAAGGGCATGATCGTATTGCTGGATGGCGACACCGAAGTTGCCCCAGGCGTACACACGATCGTTACTGACGGATATTCAGAAGGCCACCAAGTTGTTCTAGTGAACACAGGTAGTGAACGAATCATCTACCTGGCCAACCTGATCCCGACTCCTAACCACCTTCCCCTGCCCTACATCACAGCATTTGATCGCTACCCCGATCAGTCGCTTGCGATGAAGAAGGAACTTCTCGACCGATGTGAGAAGGAAGGCTGGCTAATGGTCTTCGCCCACGGTTACCACGAGACTGCTGGCTACCTTGAGCGTCGCCACGGAAACGTCGAGCTTCGCGCAGTCGAATTCTAAACTGAACTCAAGTTCAAACTCTCAAAAAGTTTTTCTGGAAAAAGCCGCCCCATCGCCCGGGGGCGGTTTTTTCGTTTAACCGGGAATCCTGGTATTAAAATGTGGACTCAGGCGATATGTAACTAAACCGGCGGTGCACCGATCAGCTGCAGACCTTCGAGGCGGCTGAACTTGATGTCTTCGATCAATCCTTTGCGGTTGCCCGATAAAGTCTTCGTGATCTGCTCAGGTTCAAGTCGTACACGTAAGTAGTTGTCCGACAATCCACTGGTCCCACTTACGCCTTCCCAGAGGACCGAACGAACTGTGCCAACGAACGACATTCGATGATGTTGCGCCATTCTGTCGGCAACTGCCCGAAGCTCCTCTGCACGGCGAGCTCGAGCCTGTACTTCTACCTGATCCTCGAAATAGGCGGCGCTGGTACCAGGTCTTACTGAGTACGGGAAAATATGGGCATCTCCGACTTCGGCCGATTCGAGTACTTCGAGGGTCCGTAAGTGATCCTCTGGGGTTTCACCCGGAAAACCAGCGATGACGTCGGTCGTTACCGAACAACTGGGAACAGCCGCTTTGGCAGCTCTGACCGCATCGAGAAACCCTTCACCCGTGTACCGCCGTCGCATCCGATCGAGAATTCGATCGCTTCCACTCTGCAACGGAATATGGAAATGTGGACATAATCGCCCTTTACCGACGCCGTTCCATAGTTCAAGCAGCTCGTCAGAAAATTCCGCCGGCTGCAGAGAAGAAATCCTGAGACGCCGAATATCGGTTTGCTCAAGAACAGTCTTAACCATGTCGATCAGTCCGGTGCCTTCGAGATCAAATCCATAGGATCCCAATTGCGTACCAGTCAGAACTACTTCCGGACACCCTGCCGAAGACAGCGATTGAACCTGCCGAACGATTTCATCACGAGGAATGCTTCGTTCACGACCGCGTACCTTGGGGACGATGCAGTACGAGCAGACTTGATCACAACCCTCTTGGATCTTTACCGCGCCTCTTGTGCGACCCAGAAGCTGGGCCACTTCGTCACCAGAGTCGATTGGCTCCTGCCATTCCAAACCAGTCCGTGAACTTACAATCGAAACAATTTCCGACTTTCGCGTGTTCGGAATAACAAGATCAGTTGCCGCCAACTCCTCGAGATCGGCAGTAGCGCTCTCGGCATAGCAGCCAGCAGCAACCACGATCGCTTCCGGGAATCTCTTTCGAGCCTTACTCAGGGTTTGACGTGCTTTCTTATCGGCAACGTGTGTCACTGTGCAGGAGTTCAGAACAAACACATCGGGAACATCTCTGGAATCAGCGAGCTCGTAACCGGATCGCGCAAACTCATTCGCCAGTCTTTGACTGTCGGCGGTATTCAACTTACATCCGTGAGTTTCGATCCAAACCTTCATCGCGCATCCTGTTCAGTAGCCATCATCAGATCAAGTTCGATCAATAATAAGCCCAACAGTGCCAATCAACCGTGTTCAACTTCCCAACTAATAATCGAACGGTTTCCCAAACTGGTCGTTTGATGCAGAGAATCACACCCGGCATTGGTATACTCGCCCCGTCGTAATTTATGAAGTCGACTCCTCGTAGTTGAGAAGTCGAAATAGAGCGTTGCAACGAGGATATCCTCTGAATACGCGCTTAGAGGTCAACTAATGGCAGATCGCGTCGTTGTCACTGGTATCGGGCTTGTCACACCAGTCGGTTCGGATCGTAAAACCACCTGGGATAGCCTTCTCGAAGGTAAATCCGGTATCGACTATATTTCGCTATTCGACGCTGAAAGCTTTACAACCAGAATCGCAGCCGAAGTCAACGATCTCGATGCCGAGGGACTACTCGGCCGCAAAGAAGCCAAACGACTCGATAGGTTTGCCCAGTTTGCGTGTGTTGCTGCACTCGAAGCACTTGATGACGCAGGAATCGATATGGCGTCTGAAGACGCCGACCGCGTTGGCGTACTCATCGGAAGCGGTGTTGGCGGGATCATCACCATCAGCGAACAACACAAAGTGCTTCTTTCCAAAGGCCCGAAGCGAGTCAGCCCGTTCCTCGTACCTATGATGCTTGGCGACATGGCATCAGGTCAGGTTTCGATGATGATCGGTGCCAAAGGCCCGAACTTTTCAACAGTTTCTGCGTGCGCAACCGGTGCTGACTCGATAGGTGAAGCGCTGGAAATGATCCGCAGAGGCCGTGCCGATGTAGTAATTGCGGGCGGAACCGAAGCTGCAATTTGTGAAATTGGAATAGCAGGCTTCAATTCCTGCATGGCGCTTTCAACTCGAAACGACGACCCACAGGGTGCGTCACGCCCGTTTGAATCTGGCCGAGATGGATTTGTACTTGGCGAAGGTGCCGGATTGCTGGTACTTGAATCACTCGAACACGCAGAAAAGCGTGGTGCGAACGTTCTGGCAGAACTTGCCGGCTACGGTGCATCCAGCGACGCTCACCACGTTACGCAGCCTCACCCCGAAGGTGAAGGCGCTGCACGGGCGATGAAATGGGCGCTAGAAGATGGCAATATCGCTCTAGATTCCGTTGATTACATCAATGCCCACGGCACTTCTACACCGATGAACGATAAGTTCGAAACTATCGCTATGAAGAGGATGTACGGGGACCACGCCTACAAGCTGGCGGTAAGTTCTACGAAGTCGATGACCGGACACCTGCTCGGAGCCGCTGGCGGTATCGAAGCAGCCTTCTCGGTTCTCGCTGTTCACGAGAACGTTATCCCGCCAACTATTAACCTGAACGAACCTGATCCGGAGTGCGACCTCGACTACACGCCAAACGTGGCTGTGAAGCGAACCGTTGATGTAGCGATGTCGAACGTGTTCGGCTTCGGTGGGCACAACGCCAGCCTCGTGTTCAAGAGCTTCAAGCAATAATCACCAGATAGATGGGTCGAGGTACGCAGAATGACGCTCGGCCGCGAATGGCAGATAACCGAACCGCCTCCACCAGGATTTCGGGTGGATTTAGGATTCCTTAGTTCAGGTGTACGCGGTCCATTACCGGCAAGATTGTTGTGGAATCGCGGAGTACGCACTGATTCGGACGTCGTGGAGTACTTTTCGTCAGGTCTCGATGATTTTCTCGACCCTCTCACCTTGCCCGACATGGCTCCGGCGGTCGTTCGGGTTTATCGAGCAATAAAGAACGACGAAACTATCGGCGTATTTGGCGACTTCGATGTAGATGGCCTTACTGGAACCGCAATAGTTCTTCGAATAGTTCGTTCTCTTGGCGGCAAAGCCGTTCCATACATCCCTAACCGAGAAACCGACGGGCACGGACTTTCGAATCAGGCAATCGATTCGTTCAACGATGCAGGTGTAACCCTGATCACCACCGTAGATACCGGTTCTACTGCGGTTGAGGAAATCAAATACGCCAATTCACTCGGCATCGACACCGTCGTGACCGATCATCACCTGATCGAAACCGAACGACCAGCCGCCATTGCAATTGTGAATCCGCACGTTGAATCGGTCGACTCGGTAAAAACGATCGATTCAGTCGACTATTCGGGTGCTGGCGTGGCGTTCAAACTCGCCGAGGCACTCTCGGAAGCAGCAGGCACAGAGTTTCCAGAAGAACTACTAGCACTCGCAGCACTCGGCACCATTGCCGACATCGTCCCGCTCGTATCAGAGAACCGCACAATCGTACGAGAAGGCTTGAGAGTTCTCGGTCAAACCGATCTACCCGGGTTGCGAGCGTTATTGAATATCTCTCGAGCGCCTGGAGCGTCTGGAAGGCCAACTTCTGAACTCATCTCGTTCTACGTTGCACCCCGACTAAACGCGCCAGGACGCATGGGTGATGCGGAGCCGAGTCTTCAGATACTTTCAACCAACGATCCGTCAGAAGCACTGGCACTGGCCGATCGGCTCGATGCCGACAACACCAAACGCCGTTCTTTGAGCGAAAAGGCTTGGGAACACGCTTCGACCCAGTTCGACATAGAGTCAGATGACCCGATAGTTGCCGTAAATTGCGATGGATTCCCAATGGGATTACTCGGGCCGCTCGCCGGCAGACTCAACGAACTCACCGGCAAGCCGGGCATCGCATATCAAATCGTCGATGGCTTCGCTCGAGCATCATGCCGGTCTAATACTGTTCTGGATCTGCACGCTGCCCTTTCCAACCATTCGGACAAGTTCGAACGGTTCGGGGGGCACGCAAGAGCCGCAGGATTTTCTATCAAACATGAGATGCTCGCTGAACTGCTCGAAGATCTTCGTAAACGCGCAGCCTGGGGAGCACTCGGGGCTCCCACGTTGCCGAAGATTCACGCTGATGCCGAAGTTAGGCTCGAAGACCTAACGGTTGCGACCTGGAACTTCGTTGCTGCAATGGAACCGTTCGGAGAGGCCAACCGAGAGCCAATGTTGGTTACTTACGGTGCAGTGCCGCTCGACGTGCGTACGGTGGGCGTGGGCGGAAAGCATCTTAAGATCAGCTTTGACGCCGATGGTCGACGAATCGACTCGATCGGATTTGGACTGGGCGATCGTGAACTCGGATCGGGCGCAGTAGATATCGTCTACCAGCTTCGTAGCGAAGTATGGCGCGGCAGAACGCGGCATCAACTCGGATTACGAGATATTCGCCCGGCTAGAGGCTAGAGCGCGCCTAAACAATCGACCTCGGTCCCCAGGCTATCCAACTCCTCATTCCCCGGCTGCAGCGTAGCGCCTAACCCTTCGCCTGTTCTCGCTGACGATCCCGTTTGCGTCTTTTTGAGCCACGGCTATCAACATCGGGGTCGATCTCAAGGACGTCCTTGGCCCAGCGAACCTTCATGATCATGTACGGAATCGTGAACGCAACCACCATTATTGCGATCAGATGCGCTTCCTGGAGCCCCCAGAACTTCACATCGTCAAGTCGCAGATACTGGATCGAGAACCTACCAACTGAGTACCAGGTGATGTAGATCATCCAGATAGCACCGGCAGGCTGAAGCTTGCCTTTGAGCTTTGTGATTACGAAAAGACCGATCATGTTCCAGATAATTTCGTAGACCACAGTTGGGTGAACGGCCCGTTCTGGATTGCCGAAGAACCGTTCGGCGCCGATACGTGCGGGGCTGCTCGGGTGAGTGAAATACCAACCCCAACCAGCATCGAGCGCACGAGACCAGTGTTCGCCGTTAATAATGTCGCCAAGCCGGCCGATCGTCTGTCCAACAAACATCGCGGGTGCCGCAATGTCCATGTACTTACCGACTGGTGCGTTAGCGAACTTGGCGTAGATGGCGCCAGCAATCCAGCCACCTAGAATTCCGCCCCAGAGACCAATTCCACCGTTCCAGATCGCAATAATCCGTCCGGGATCGTCGCCGTAAATACCCCAGTTATCGAATACGTGAACTAATCGGGCGCCGATAATTCCCCCGACTATCCCCCAGATAGCTGTGCTGTAAACAAGATCCTGGTTCAGATTGCCCTTCACGGCGGCTTTGCCAACCATGTAGATCGCAGCTGCGACACCAATAAAGCTTAGGAACCCGTGCCAGCTGAGTGAAAAACTCCCACCGGCAACGATATTGGGATTGAACGGTATTTCTATTGCGGCGAATGGCATTTAGTGGAGCTCGGACCTTTATTGAAGTAATTATTCGACTGACGTGAATATCAGATGATGCTTTTTGCAAATTCGATTCACAATCACCGAAGGAGTTTACGGGCTTTGACGATTCTAGGTTTCGCCCTTCGGCTAATCAATCGACATATACGGCCAATTATTGGACATGTATTCTCGACGCCATGACGAATCTGCTGCTAATCAGACACTCGATGCCTGCATGGGGGTCACACGCTCCACCCTCAAAATGGATACTCACGGAAGAGGGCCGAGAACGATCGAAAGATCTCGGCGAGTACTTGAAAAAACGTCAGGTTGGTCGAATTTTCGCTAGCACGGAAGTGAAAGCGGTCGAAACCGCCGAGATCGCGGCAAAAGTCGTTGGCGTGCCGAATGTGATTCAAGATCGCGACCTTCGAGAGCACGATCGGGACAATATGCCGACTCCATCAGGATTTGACCGTCAATCGTTGGTAATTGAGTGCATGCGCAAGCCGGATGATCTCATTTGGGGCTCAGAAACAGTAAGCACGGCAAGAATTCGATTCGGAAGTGCCGTCAGCAGGCTGTTAGAGAACGTCCATGGCGACGAAACGGTGGCGATAGTTGCCCACGGAACAGTAATTACAACGTTCGTGGGCGAAATACTCGATATAGACTCGGTTCCGATCTGAAAATCCATGGGAACACCCTGGCTGATCGAGATCGAATGGCCGAATCCAACTGAGATATTGGATCAGCGTTTGTTCGATTAGCTTCTCGCACACAAGACAGTTCATCACGTCAAAAACACAAGATTCCTGCCTGACAATGGAAATGCAGGAATATCGCCTCTTCGACTAGAGTGGAGCTTGAAGCGTAGCCAACTCACTCATCGAGAGATTTCCCCGGTGCTTGCTGAACTAGAAACGTTCATAAACTACCTCGCTGTTGAGCGCGGGCTGTCAGGTCACACCCTCGCGGCCTACCGTAATGATCTTTCAGCTCTCATAGAGTTCATAAGCAGCGAAAACCGTTCTCGATCCGACTGGAACAACGTTGGCGAGCGAGACATTAGCGCGTATCTAGACGATCTCGACGAGCGCGGCTACGCCCCATCGACCAAATCTCGGAAAATAGCTTCTGCGAAATCGTTCTTCAAATTTATGAAAGAAGAACAGATCATCGAGCAAAACCCTCTGACAGAGGTTCGGCAACCGAAAGCCGGACAACCGCTTCCCAAGGCGTTGAGCATCGACGATATCGATCAGCTGCTAGAAGCTAGCGCAAAAGTAAATTCCCCAGAGGAAGCCCGCGATCAGGCCATGGTCGAACTCATGTACGCCGCAGGCCTTCGTGTTTCTGAACTCGTTGGCTTGAATCTACGGGACGTCGATCTCGACTCAGGAACGGTCAGAACAATCGGGAAAGGCTCGAAGGAACGGATCATTCCGATTTACGATGCCGCCGTCGAATCGATAGCTGAATACATTTCGTATTCCCGCCCTGCCCGTTCGACTAATAATTCTGAAGATGCACTGTTCCTGAACCGCAGAGGCGGACGAATAACACGACAGGCGTACTGGTTACGCCTGAATAAACTTGCCACCAAGGCAGGAATTTCGTCTAAGATCACTCCACACATGCTGCGGCATAGTTTCGCCACTCACCTGTTGCACGGCGGTGCGAGTCTTCGGCACGTTCAAGAACTGCTTGGTCATTCGAGCATAGCTACAACGCAAATCTATACTCACCTTACGAACGAACATGTTCGTAGCGAGTATGCGAAGGCTCACCCAAGAGCCTGATTTGGTCAGCGGAGGTCACATTGAGTGTCATTACCATCGAAGGACGACTTGGAGCCGGCGGCCCAGATCTTGGGCGGATCATTGCGAAAGAACTGGGCTTTGATTTCGTAGATCGCCTTATGCTGGCCGATATTGCCAAACGAGTAGGTGCTACGGTAACTGCACTTGCCGATCAGGAAAGTCGAGTACCTTCGCTAGCGAACAGGTTCGCACAGGCAATTCAACGAATGCTTCACCGATCGGCAGTAGCCGGTATGGGCGGCGACCCTTACTTTGGCCCCGGTATTGAACAGTTACTGGCTCGTCCTTACAGCGAAATGGAAGAGCCGCCACACACCAGTGCAGAAGAGATCGACGAACAACATTTCATCGAGACCGCAGCTGAAGTAATCAATGATCTTGCTGAAATCGGCAATGTTGTGTTGCTAGGCCGAGGTGGTGCAGCAATCTTGCACGATAATCCGACTGTTCTACGTGTTGGTGTCGTCGCAAAAATGGAAGATCGAGTCAAACGCATACAACAGCAAATGCGCCTTGAGACTCCCGAACAGGCAGAATCGCTGATTGAACACACAGATCTGGCGCAACATCGGTACTTTGAGAGCGCATTTGATTCGAGCCCTATCGATCCCTTCTTGTATCATTTCATGTGGAACACTTCAGACGTTTCCATCGAGTACGCCGCGCAGGTGACTGTTGACGCCTCACAGGTCATGTCTGAAAAAGGTTTGAGATGGGCAGATTCAGTGTTCGCTCAAACCGAAATAACATCTGAATAAGCTATCTGGAAAAGCACCTCAGCCCGCAATAACGTAATGCCAAAGAACACTAGAAAATCTGGAACTCGCAAGAACCGCCGTACTAGCACGCCGAACGTATTTGTTCAGTCGGAGACTCCGGAGGACGACGGTAGTGACGATGAACAAGACTCCGCGGTAACTTCTACTGCAACAACATCTGAACCTCGAGTTCGTGCACGAGTTCAGAGAACCACCATGAGAGCCAGTGCAAGGTCTCAGATCTACACTCGATCACTTTCAGCCGAGATCAAAAAGATGGGCGTGCTTTCCGGCGCTGTCGCTATTGTGCTTGTGGTTCTAACATTCACTCTTTAGTCTCGGTCAATTAGTTCGTTCGAGTGTGGAACGAACGGATCGGACAAAAAAAAGTACTTTAACTTGGCCGTTCAGGGTTTTCCAAACTCGAACGGCCCGTTTTTAAATTGCCTGCTACCACACGAAAATTCTCTACACGACTCGCAGCCGTTCCCCTGAAACCGGGGGTATACATTCACCGCGACTCCGCAGGGAAAGTTCTCTACGTTGGCAAATCGGCCTCACTTCGGAATCGACTCAGATCGTATTTCGGCTCGAAAAAAACCCTCGACGCAAAAACCTTCGAACTAGTTGCCCGAATCGATGACTTCGAATACATCGTCACCGAGTCCGAGCAAGAGGCGCTTCTTCTTGAAAACTCACTGATCAAGAAGCACAAACCCAAGTACAACGTCAGGCTCAAAGACGACAAGACCTACCCGTACATCAAGGTCGATCTTTCCGAAGATTTCCCGCGTGTGTACGTCACTCGTCGAACAGCCAACGACGGTGCTCGATATTTTGGTCCGTTCGCATCCGCCGGAAGCGTTCGAAAGACGCTCGACCTCCTGAAGAGACTATTTCCGTACCGATCTTGCACAAAGGCGATCACAGGCACCGATGATCGGCCGTGCTTAGAGTTCCACATCAAACGCTGTGTTGCTCCCTGCACCGGATATGCCTCGAAACTCGACTATTCGAAGGTGATCGACCAAGTATTGATGTTTCTCGAAGGAAACACCAAAGATGTCGTTTCTGAGCTCGAAGCAGCGATGCACGAAGCATCAGACACACTTGAGTTCGAACGAGCCGGCGCGTTGCGTGACCGGCTCAAGGCGATTGAGCGTGTTTACGAGGGCCAAAAAGTTGTCGGACTGGGTCGTGAAAACATCGACGTGATCGGCGCTGCCTACGGAGGTGAAGAGGCCTGGGTCGAAATATTCTTCATACGCCAAGGGAACTTGATCGGGCGTGATCATTTCACTATGAGCGGAACTCGCGATGAAATAGGCGAAGAAATACTCGCCAGATTCATAGAGCAGTTCTACACATCGGCATCACACGTGCCGAGAAGAATTCTCGTGCCAGAAAAGATTAGTCGCACCGGGGTAATAACCGAGTGGCTGGAATCGCGACGCGATGGTCCATTAGAAATTGCAATTCCACAACGTGGTGCCAAACACAAGCTTGTACAAATGGTCAGTGAGAATGCCATACAAGGCCTCGAACAGCTCAAGTTAAAGTGGATTTCCGATACGACTCGGATGGAACAGGCCATGTCGGAACTTAAGGAAGAGTTGAATCTCCCAACCCTACCGCAGCGAATCGAGTGCTACGACATATCGCACATTCAAGGCACGAACACAGTGGCCAGCATGTCTGTGTTCCAGGACGGACAGCCGTTATCGTCTGACTATCGCCGATTCAAGATCAAAACCCATACTGGCAACGACGATTACGCCTCGATGAAAGAGGTACTGACCCGCCGATTCAAACGGCTGAAAAATGCCCGAGACGGCGGAGAAGAGAGTGCAAGCTTCGCGGCATCACCCGATCTCGTACTTATCGACGGCGGAAAAGGGCAACTTTCGTCCGCTGTCGAAGCGATGCTCTTTCTGGGTCTCCCCGATATCCAGCTGGCGTCGATCGCTAAACGAGAAGAAGAAATATTCCTTCCCGACGCGGCTGAACCCGTGATCATGCCTCGAAATTCCCAGGCATTATTCCTACTTCAACGAGCCCGTGACGAAGCCCATAGATTCGCCATAACGTTCCATCGTAATCTAAGAGGCAAGGCATCTGTAAAATCTGCCCTCGATCTGGTGCCCGGCATTGGCCCAAAACGCCGTAAAATGCTCATTCGAACTTTCGGATCGGTCAAAGGGATCAGAGAAGCGTCTGAAGAACAGATCGCATCTGCGCCCGGTATGACCAAAAAAGTCGCAAGCCAAATCAAAGAGCACCTTTAGACACACATGCAAGCACTCTCGTTTCCCGGTTACCGGCGTGTCGAAATCATCGATATCCCCCGCCCTGCACTTCGTGATACGGGCGATGCGATCGTTCTCGTGACCACAGCTGGAATTGGCCCATGGGACATTGAGCGATATCTGAGCGTTGGCGCAGAAGCGATTGTGCCAGGTGGTGAATTTGCAGGACTTGTAGTTGAAATTGGCGAAGATGTCTCGACCATCGATCTTGATGATCTGGTTGCGAACACGGTAAATCACTCGAATGGAAACTGCGGAAGCGATCTATTCGGATCTACCACTTTGCCCGGCGGCCACGCTGAATATGTTCGTGTGCCACATGCAGATCAAACGCTCGCCAAAATTGCGGTATCTGGAGAAGAACGATCCGTAATAGCCGGTGGAACAACTGGCCTTGGAGTGAACGTGGCGGCATTAACACTCTCAGAGGTCCCGGACGGCACGTACGCCGTCGTTGGTTGCGATCCAATCGGCATGACGGCCTTAACCACATTGAAAAACGCTGGCAAGGGTGATCAACTGATTGCAGTTGAAGATCATCTTGCACGCCGAACGCTTGCTTCCAGCTTTGCTTCGACCGCACTCTCCAGCTCGGAAATCGGATCAACTCACAGTGCCGATGTAGTAATAGTCGGTTCAATTGCCGAATATGCAGGAATTGCGACTGTTACCGATCTCGTCAAGCCCGGTGGATCCATCATTTTCTCGGAACCATACGGTCCAGCGAGGGTAATCGAAGCCGGATGCAAGTTACCCGACGGAGTGACAATCGCTTCTGCCAATTGGCCAACCAATACAGATGTAGCAAAGATCGTTACAGCCCTGCAGATCCGTCGCCTGGATATGACTCCGCATGTATCGCACGTTATTCCGCTCGATGAAGCTCAGGATGCCTACGAAGCGGCGGCCGAGCCGGGTGCAGGTGTGCAGAAGGTGCTGCTGAAGCCATAGAGGCTAGCTGGCGGACTCGGCCAATTGGTTTATTACTGACGTCTGGATGCAGGCTTAGTGAAGTCCCTCGGCGGAGCTGGTGTTGCACGCCCTTCAGAGGCATCGAATGCAGCAATCAGTTGCCGTCGCGCCCAGAGCACCGTTAAAGCGGCATCAAGATTGGCGAGCGTCTCGGGCAGAGAAAGCTTTCCGTCTGGGAGCCCCAACTCAATCCTGTCCCCTTTGGGCACTTCGTGAGCAGTCTCAAATTGAATCGAACCCACTTGTGGAGCGTCATTTGGAGATTCCGGTGATGCAAACTGCTGTGACGCCTGCGTGACCGGTTGCTGAGCTTGATCGGCCGGAAACTCGAACTGTGGCGAAGACCGAGCCACTCGCTGACGCACAGAACTTGGAGCAGTAGTCGAGGACTGAACTGCGTCTGGCTTCGGCAAAAACGATCGAGCCTCGCTAAATATGCGGTCGATCAGTGCGAGGCGACGAGCAACTTCTGTTCTGTCGGCTCCTGAAAGCTCCTCTAGCAGTACTGCGAGCCTCTCAGACTCGTAAGGATCGTCGCCAAGCCTCGTGGACATCTCAACGAACAGCGTTACGTTTCGTGCGAGCGCCACACGTGCGTCCT
>Ga0302123_10000248_pt1 | contig 44311 bp, 46 predicted proteins | sample CB21_321_MG_FD_203109 | JGI IMG/M metagenome (GOLD analysis project Ga0302123, IMG submission 203109) | Marine microbial communities from Western Arctic Ocean, Canada - CB21_32.1 | ecosystem: Environmental > Aquatic > Marine > Oceanic | place: Canada: Western Arctic Ocean | collected 2017-09-28 | reverse complement strand
CAACGCCCCTGGCCTGGGGCCTGGCCTTTGGCAGTTGCGGCCTAGCCTGCCTGCTCGGCGCTCTCTCGGTCGCTCTGCTGGACCGGCCCAAGGCACGCTAGCAGGCAATTGAAAAAGGGGCATTGTGCCAATCATCCTTCGAGACGCTCGCTGGCGCGGGCTCCTCAGGATGAGGAGAAACAATATTTTAGCCTCACCCTGAGGAGGCCCGCCCTTCGAGACGCGCGCTTGCGCGCGCTCCTCAGGATGACGGGGCCGTCTCGAAGGGTTTGCTCGGCAGCCTCCTAGCGGCCGTCTTTCGCGCGCGGATGGGCGGCGGCATGGACGGCGCGCAGGCGCTCGGTATCGACATCGGTATAGCGCTGGGTGGTCGAAAGCGAGGCATGGCCCAGGAGTTCCTGGATCGTCCGCAGATCGCCGCCGGCGGCCAGCAGATGGGTCGCGAAACTGTGGCGCAGGGCATGGGGCGTGGCGCTGTCCGGCAGGCCGAGCTGGGCGCGCAGCCTGGCCGTGCGCCGCTGCACCTCGCGCGGGCTCAACCGGCCGCCGCGCACCGCGCGGAACAGTGGGTCTTCCGGGCTCGCGGGGAAGGGCAGGGCCGCCAGGTACTCGGCGATCGCGGTCCGGACCGCCGGCAGCACGGGGACGATGCGTTCCTTTCCGCCCTTGCCCAAGACGCGCAGGGTCTCGCCCTCGGGCGCATCCGCGTGGATCAGCCCCAGGGCTTCGGCGATGCGCAACCCGCAGCCGTAGAGCAGGGTGAAGACCGCCAGGTCGCGCTTCTGGATCCAGTCCGGGTCGCGCGCCGGATCGACCGGCAGGGCGATCAGGTCCAGGGCGTCGCGCTCGGTCAGCGGGCGGGGAACGGCGTGGGGCAGGCGCGGCGTGCGGATCGTCGCCAGGACGCCGCTGCCGCCCCGGCCGGTGCGGTCGAGAAAGCGGTAGAAGCCACGCAGGACGGAGAGCGCCCGCGCGGTCGAGCTGCGGGCCAGCCCGGCCCCGGCGCGGCGCGCCAGCCAGGCGCGGAAATCGGTCGGGCGCAGGGCGCGCAGGGCGTCGAGATCGGGGGTCTGGCCCAGATGATCGGTCAGGAAGTCGAGAAAGGCATCGAGATCGCGGGTATAGGCGGCCAGGGTATGGGGCGAGGCGCGCCGTTCATGGGTCAGCCAGGCGCGCCAATCGGCGATGGCCTTGGCAAGGCCATCGGCTTCGCCGGGTCGGGTCAGGCCGGCAGGTACAGCCATGAGCGGATGGAGCCGGCCGTCACCTTGGCCAGGAAGCACAGGAGTTCCGTGCCCTGGTTGGGGTGGAAGCGGGACTCGGAGCGCGCGCCGATGGCGAGCAGGCCGGTGGGGGCGTTCGGGCCGATATCCAGGCGCAGCAGGGCCTCGGATTTCACCAAGGGCGCGCCGCCGCCGAAGATCGTCTCCGCGCCGCCGCCCGCCGGACAGGGCCGCTGGGCGCAGGCCTTGCCTTTGCCCAGGGCGGTATCGATCGCGCCCGAGTCCAGCATGCGGACGCCGGCCTTCTGGCCGCGCGCGCAGTCGCCGTCGGTTTCGAGGCAAAGGGTGACGACATCGACATCCAGGTGAACCCCGAAATCGGTCGTCACGATCTCGATCAGATTCTCGAAGGTGGTCGCCGCCAGGAGGGCGAGGATCGCGGCATGGACCCGGTTCTGGCTGACCAGGTTGCCGCGGGTGGTCGAGACCAGGTCCTTGTAGGTCTGACGGTGCTTGCGATGGGCGTCCTGCAACTGGCCGATCATGACCTGCTGCATATCGACCACGCCGTCGCCCATCTCGCGGGCCGGCGGGGCGAGGGTGGCGAGCAGTTCGGGGTGGAGGCGCAGAAACTCAGGATTCGCCCGCAGGAAGGCGACGACCTGGCTCTCGGTCGCGTCCTCGGGGGGCTTGGCGGCGGCGTCGTCAGCCCTGGCCACGGGACCGCGCCTTCTTGTCGTCTTTCGCGCTGTCTTTGCCCAGAATCGATTGCCCGGTCTTCGCCCAATCGGCCAGAAAGGCGGCCAACCCCTTGTCGGTCAGGGGATGGGAGAAGAGCTGACGGATCACGCCTCCCGGCATGGTCGCGACATGGGCGCCCATCCGGGCGGCCTCGATGACATGCATGGGGTGGCGGATCGAGGCGACCAGGACCTCGGTCTCGAAATCCGGGTATTGGTTGTAGATCTGGCAGATATCGGCGATCAGCTCCATCCCGGGGGTGGAGATGTCGTCCAGCCGCCCGACGAAGGGCGAGATGAAGCTGGCGCCCGCCTTGGCCGCGAGGATGGCCTGACCGGGAGAGAAGCACAGGGTGACGTTTACCATCGTGCCTTCACCCGAAAGCACCTTGCAGGTCTTGAGGCCGTCCGGGGTCAGCGGCACCTTGACCGCGATATTCGGCGCGATGCGGGCCAGGCGCTTGCCCTCGGCCAGCATGGTCTCATGGTCCGTCGCGGCGACTTCGGCGCTGACCGGGCCGGGCACGATTTCGCAGATTTCCTCGATGACCTCGATGAAATCGCGCCCCGACTTGGCGATAAGCGAGGGGTTGGTGGTGACCCCGTCGAGCAGACCGGTCGAGGCAAGATCACGAATCTCCGCCGTATCGGCCGTGTCGATAAAGAATTTCATGGATAGTCCTGACTCACGCTGACCTTGGGCTGACTTTTGGAGTAACGCGGGGGCATATGCGGGACCAGGACCTGTAGGGTTCCCGTGTCCGATTTCCAACCCGGAATCGTCCGCGTCCCTCCGCTCGTGGCCGCTCCCGTGAAGCTCGGCTAGTGTATAGCGCATGCCCGCATCCCATGCCAGTTCGCCCCCTGCTCCGGAACCGGATTCGGAGTTCGCTTCCGGCTCCGGTTTGCTCTTCGAGCCCGAGCCCGATTCTGGCGAGGGGCAGCGGCTGCGCGTTCTGCTGCCGCTGCCGCTGGCGGGGGCCTACGACTACCGCGCGCCGCCGGGCATGGTCCCGGCACCTGGCGCCTTCGTGCGCGTTCCCCTGGGCCGGCGCGAGGTCCTGGGCGTGGTCTGGAGCATGGTCGAGGGCGGGGGCACGGATGAAATCGACGATGCCCGTCTGCGCGATATTTCGGAGATCCTCGACGCACCGCCGATGACCGATGCCCTGCGCGCCCTGGTCGATTGGGTAGCGGCCTATACCCTGGCCCTGCCGGGCTCGGTCCTGCGCATGGCGATGAACGTGCCCGCCGCCTTGGAGCCGCCACGCCCGGTCGCGGCCTTTCGCTTGTCCGCGACGGATCCGGAGACCTCCGGCCGGCGCCTCACCCCGGCGCGGCGCCGGGTGCTGGAACTGCTGGCCGACGGCCCTGCGCGTCCGGCCGCCGAAATCGCGCGCGAGGCCGGCACCGGGCCTTCGGTCGTCAAGGCCATGGCCGAGGCGGGGCTGCTCGATCAGGTCGCGATCCGGCCGCGACCCGCATTCGCGCGGCCCGACCCGGATCGCGTGGGCCCCGTCCTCTCGCCCGATCAGCAGGCGGCGGCGGATTCGTTGCGCGCCAGCACGGCGGCCGGGTGCTACAGCGCGATCCTGCTCGACGGCGTGCCCGGCGCGGGCAAGACCGAGGTCTATTTCGAGGCCATCGCCGAAGCCCTACGACGCGGCCGCCAGGCCCTCGTCCTAGTGCCGGAAATCGCGCTGACCGCGCAATGGCTGGAGCGTTTCGAGCGCCGTTTCGGCGTAATGCCGGCGGTCTGGCATTCCGACCTGACCCAGGCCCGGCGGCGCGAGACTTGGCGTGCCGTCGCCGAGGGCGAGGTCGGGGTGGTCGTGGCCGCGCGTTCCGGCCTGTTCCTGCCGTTCCCGGATCTGGGTGCGATCGTCGTGGACGAGGAGCACGATCCTTCCTTCAAACAGGAGGAGGGAGTGATCTATCACGCCCGCGACATGGCGGTAGTTCGCGCCCATCTGAGCGGCATTCCGGTCGTCCTGGTCTCCGCCACGCCGTCCCTGGAAAGCGTCTCTAATGTCGAGGCCGGGCGTTACGAAAGGCTGAATCTCCCGGCGCGCCACGGCGGCGCCGAACTGCCCGAGGTCGTGGCCATCGATATGCGGGCCGATCCGCCGCCTCGCATGTCCTGGCTTTCGCCGGTCCTGCGGACGGCCTTGGAGAAAACCTTCGCGGCGGGGGAGCAGGCGATGCTGTTCCTGAACAGGCGCGGCTACGCCCCGCTGACCCTGTGCCGGGCCTGCGGCCATCGGTTGCAATGTCCCCATTGCACGGCCTGGCTGGTCGAGCACCGCCTGAGCGGTCGCCTGATGTGCCACCATTGCGGCCATGACGTGGCCTTTCCCCGCAAATGTCCGTCCTGCGGTGCGGAGGATGCCCTGGCGGCCTGCGGCCCCGGGGTCGAGCGCCTGGCCGAGGAGGTCGCGGCGCTCTGGCCCGATCTGCGCGTGGCGGTCATGGCCAGCGACACGATCAACGGCCCGGAGGCGGCTCAGGCGCTGGTGCGCGCCGTGCGCAACCAGGAGGTCGATCTGCTGATCGGCACCCAGATCGTCGCCAAGGGCCATCATTTTCCGATGCTGACCCTGGTCGGCGTGGTCGATGCCGATCTGGGCCTCGCCGGGGGCGATCTGCGCGCCGCCGAACGCACCTATCAGCTACTTTATCAGGTTGCCGGAAGGGCGGGGCGGGAGGCGCGGCCCGGCCGGGTGCTGCTGCAGACCTATATGCCCGAACACCCCGTGCTCGGCGCCCTCATCTCGGGCGACCGGGACGGTTTCGTCGCGGCCGAGGCCGAGGCGCGACGGGATCACGGCATGCCACCCTTTGGCCGGCTGGCCGCGGTCATCGTTTCCGGGCCCCGCGCCGAAGAGGTCGATCGGGTGGCCCGCGCCCTGGGTCGGGCGGCGCCGCGCGCGACCGATATTCTCGTGCTCGGCCCGGCCCCGGCGCCGCTGGCGCTGCTGCGCGGCCGCCATCGTCGCAGGCTGCTGCTCAAGGCGCCCAAGGGCCGAGCCATACAGCCGCTTCTCCGCGGCTGGATGGAGGCCGTCCAATGCCCGGCTTCGGTTCGCGTACAGGTCGATGTGGACCCTTACAGCTTCCTTTGATTTCAGGGTGTCGCGAGCGCGCCGTCATGCGCTTGCGTGGGTAATATGAGTGTGTTAGAGAACCCCCGCTTTCCGGCGGGGCTTGCTTTGCCGGGGCGCATGAATTTGGTCTGTCGCGGGCACCGAGCCTGCGACTGGTTTTGGATCGTGGGAATCCTCATTTGGCCTCCGAGTCGACAGCCGTTTCCGGCATTGCCGAACGTTACGCTGGCGCGCTTTACGATCTGGCGGACGAGCAGAATGTGCTCGACCAGACCGCCGACGATCTGCGCGGTCTTGCGACGATGCTTGATGACAGCGACGATTTTCGCCGTTTGATCCGCAGCCCGGTGATTAGCAAGGAAGATCAGGCCGGCGCCGCGAACGCGGTGGTTGAGAAGGCGGGCGCGGCGGATCTGGTACGGCGCTTTATCGGCGCCATCGCCGCGAACCGACGCCTGTTCGCCTTGCCCACGATTATCACGTCATTTCTGGACCTGCTGGCGACCCGTAGAGGCATCGTCCGAGCGCAGGTGACATCGGCCCATGCGCTGAGCGAAAGCCAGCGCCAGGAGCTGTCCGATGCGCTCAAGGCATCCATGGGCAATGAAGTGAGCCTCGACGTCCAGGTCAATCCTGCCCTTATCGGCGGCCTGATCGTTCGCGTGGGCTCGCGCATGATCGATTCGTCCCTCAAGACAAAGCTTGAGAGACTGCAACTCGCGATGAAAGGGGTCGGCTGATGGAGATCCGGGCCGCGGAAATCTCCGCGATTCTGAAAGAGCAGATCGCCAATTTTGGGACCGAAGCCGATGTCTCCGAGGTCGGCCAGGTATTGTCGGTCGGTGACGGCGTCGCGCGCGTCCATGGCCTCGACAAGGTCCAGGCCGGTGAACTCGTCGAATTCCCTGGCGGCATCAAGGGCATGGCCCTGAACCTCGAGGTCGACAATGTCGGCGTCGTGATTTTCGGTGACGATCGCAGCATCGTCGAGGGCGATACCGTCAAGCGCACGGGCTCGATCGTCGACGTGCCGATCGGCATGGGCCTTCTGGGCCGCGTCGTCGACGGACTGGGCAATCCGATCGACGGCAAGGGCCCCATCGAGGGCGACACGCGCAGCCGGGTCGAGATCAAAGCCCCGGGCATCATCGCGCGCCAGCCGGTGGGCGAGCCCATGCAGACCGGCCTCAAGGCCATCGATAGCCTGGTCCCGGTCGGTCGTGGCCAGCGCGAACTGATCATCGGCGATCGCCAGACGGGCAAGACCGCCGTCGCGATCGACGCCATCCTCAACCAGAAGCGGTCCTTCGACGCGGGCGACGACAAGCGTAAGCTCTATTGCATCTATGTCGCGATCGGGCAGAAGCGCTCCAGTGTCGCGCGTCTCGTCAAGGAGCTCGAGGATCGCGGCGCGATGGAATACACCATCGTCGTTGCCGCGACCGCCTCCGATCCCGCGCCGCTGCAGTTCCTGGCGCCCTATACGGGCTGCACGATCGGCGAGTATTTCCGCGACAACGGCATGCATGGCCTGGTGATTTACGACGATCTGTCCAAACAGGCCGTCGCCTATCGCCAGATGTCCCTGCTGCTGCGCCGCCCGCCGGGCCGCGAAGCCTTCCCGGGCGACGTCTTCTATCTCCATTCGCGCCTGCTCGAACGGGCCGCGAAGATGAGCGAAGCGGAAGGCGGCGGGTCCCTGACCGCGCTGCCGGTCGTCGAGACCCAGGCCAACGACGTTTCGGCCTATATTCCGACCAACGTCATCTCGATCACCGACGGCCAGATCTTCCTTGAGACGGATCTGTTCTTCCAGGGCATCCGGCCTGCGATCAATGTCGGTATCTCGGTCAGCCGCGTCGGTTCCGCCGCGCAGACCAAGGCGATGAAACAGGTCGCCGGGCGCATCAAACTGGAATTGGCCCAGTATCGCGAGATGGCCGCATTCGCCCAGTTTGCTTCCGATCTCGATCCCGCGACCCAGCGCCTTCTGGCGCGCGGCGAGCGTCTGACAGAGGCCCTGAAGCAGGGCCAGTACAGCCCGCTTCCGGTCGAGGAGCAGGTGGTGTCGATCTTTGCCGGCACCCAGGGCTATCTGGACACCATTCCGGTGGGTGATATCAGCCGGTATCTCGCCGATCTGCTTGGAACGATCCAGCAGAACTCGGCGGATATTCTCAAGGCGATCCGCGAAGAGCAGCAGATCTCGGACGACACGGAGAAGAAGCTCCGTGCGGCCCTCGAGTCCTACACCAAGTCCTTCGCCTAGGTCTCCGGACCGACCGCGACAAACCGCGCCGCCAAACAGGATAGGGCATGCCTAGCCTCAAGGATCTCCGCAACAGGATCACGAGCGTCAAGTCGACGCAGAAGATCACCTCGGCCATGAAGATGGTGGCTGCGGCCAAACTGCGGCGTGCCCAGGAAATGGCCGAGGCGGCCCGGCCCTATGCCGACCGCATGGGCCGGATGCTCGGCTCTCTCGCCGTCAGCATGAAGGATCATCCGGGCGCGCCGGCAATGCTGGTGGGCACCGGGAAGACCGACGTCCATTTGGTGATCGTCGCGACGGCCGATCGTGGCCTGTGCGGCAGCTTCAACTCCTCCATCGTGCGCGATGCGCGGCGGATGGTCGCCGAGATCGAGCAAGGCGGCGGCACGGTCAAGCTGCTGACCATCGGGCGCAAGGCGGGCGATCAGTTGCGCCGGCACTACGGCGACCGGATCGTCGAGCATTACACCGAGATGGACAAGCCGACTCTCGATTTCGAGAAGGCGGCGATGATCGCGCGGCGCGTCACGGAGATGTTCGCGGCCGGCGAGTTCGACACCTGCACGATCATCTTCAACCAGTTCAAATCCGTCATCAGCCAGATCGTCACCCGGCATCAGCTCATCCCCTTCCAGGTGGTGGAGAGCGAGGGCGACAAGGCGACCGACGATGCGGAAGACCTGGGCGGCGCGGTCTACGAGGCCGAGCCTTCGAGCGAAGAAGTGCTGATGGAGCTGCTGCCGCGCAATCTGGCGGTTCAGGTGTTCAGCGCATTGCTCGAAAACTACGCGAGCGAGCAGGGCGCGCGGATGTCCGCGATGGACAACGCCACGCGCAATGCCGGCGAAATGATCGATCGACTGACGCTGAACTACAACCGGGCGCGCCAGGCGGCGATCACCACCGAACTGATCGAGATCATAAGCGGCGCGGAGGCCCTTTAGAGGGGCCCGCACGCATAGAGTTACGACGAGGAGCGACGCGAGATGGCGAGCAACAATATCGGGACGGTCACCCAGGTTCTGGGCGCGGTTATCGACGTGCATTTCGACGGCGAGTTGCCGAACATCATGAACGCGCTCGAAACGAAGAACCAGGGCAACCGGCTGGTGCTCGAAGTCGCCCAGCATCTGGGCGATTCGGTCGTCCGGGCGGTGGCGATGGACGCGACCGAGGGCCTCGTACGCGGCCAGGAGGTCACGGATATGGGTCAGCCGATTTCGGTCCCCGTCGGACCCGAGACCCTGGGGCGCATCATGAACGTGATCGGCGAGCCGATCGACGAGCGCGGTCCGATCGGCGCCAAGCGGACCAGCCCGATCCATCGCTCCGCACCGCTCTTCACCGAGCAGTCGACCGAATCTGAAGTGCTGATCACCGGCATCAAGGTCGTCGATCTGCTGGCGCCCTATTCGCGCGGCGGCAAGATCGGCCTGTTCGGCGGCGCCGGCGTCGGCAAGACCGTGCTGATCATGGAACTGATCAACAATATCGCGAAGGCCCATGGCGGCTATTCCGTCTTCGCAGGTGTCGGCGAGCGGACGCGCGAGGGCAACGACCTCTACCGTGAAATGATCGAATCCGGCGTTATCGACCTCGAGGGTGGCAATTCGAAGGCCGCGCTGGTCTACGGCCAGATGAACGAGCCGCCGGGCGCGCGCGCGCGCGTCGGCCTGTCGGGCCTGACCGTTGCCGAGTATTTCCGCGACGAGGAAAGCCAGGACGTCCTGCTCTTCATCGACAACATCTTCCGCTTCACCCAGGCCGGTTCCGAGGTTTCGGCGCTGCTGGGCCGCATGCCCAGTGCGGTCGGCTATCAGCCGACCTTGTCGACCGATATGGGCGGATTGCAGGAGCGCATCACCTCGACCAACAAGGGTTCGATCACGTCGGTCCAGGCGATTTACGTGCCGGCGGACGATCTGACCGACCCGGCGCCCGCGACCTCCTTCGCCCATCTTGACGCGACCACGGTGCTGTCGCGCCAGATCGCCGAACTGGGCATCTACCCGGCCGTCGATCCGCTCGACTCCACGTCGCGCATCCTGGAGCCCCGTGTGGTCGGCCAGGAGCATTACGACGTCGCCCGGCGCGTGCAGGAGGTCCTTCAGACCTACAAGTCCCTGCAGGATATCATCGCCATTCTGGGCATGGACGAGTTGAGCGAAGAAGACAAGCAGACGGTGGCGCGGGCCCGTAAAATCCAGCGCTTCCTGTCGCAGCCCTTCCATGTTGCCGAAGTCTTCACCGGCTTCCCCGGGGTGCTGGTCGATCTCGAAGACACGATCAAAGGTTTCAAGATGATCGTCGACGGCGAGTGCGACGACCTGCCGGAAACCGCTTTCTACATGGTCGGCACGATCGACGATGTTTTCGAGAAGGCCAAGCAAATGGCCGCGGAAGCCGCGTGAGCGGCCGGGTTTGACGAGAAGGGACAGAGATGGCCGACAAGGTCGAATTTGAACTGGTCTCGCCCGAGAAGCTTCTGCTCTCGGAAGCGGTCGATATGGTCGTCGTCCCGGGGGGCGAGGGAAATTTCGGCGTCCTGCCCGGTCATGCGCCCTTCATCTCGACCGTGCGGATGGACGTGATCGACGTCTATAACGGCGGCAAGGTGAGCGAGCGGATTTTTGTCGCTGGCGGTTTTGCCGAGGTCACGCCCCGGGGTTGCACCGTGCTGGCCGAAGTCGCGATGCCGCTGGCCGATATCGACCGGGCCGAGGTCGAGGCGGAGATTCGCGCTCTTGAGGAAGACCTGCCCGATTCATCCGAAGCGGATTTGGGAGCCCTCATCCAGTCACGGCTCGAGGTGGCCCGCGCCAAGCTGGACGTGCTGGCGCAGCAGGCCTGATTCTCCAATCTTCGGCGCGCCCCTTGGCGCGCCGGTCAATACGATCTATATGGTTTCCCTTGGGGAAGGGCTTGCGCGGTTGCGCAAATAACATGTTAGTTTTGAATAATGTGCGGTGACGGAAGACGAAACGGGACGACTGCCATGAAACGGTGGGCGCTCGAAGATATTCCGTGGGATCGATTCGATCCGACCCAGATTGACCCCGATATTGTGAAGGTGGTGAAAGCCGCCAGCATGGTCGAGGCCAATGGCGGCACCTATGCGAATTATCTCGCCAAGGTGTTTCACGACGATCCCTCATTCCAGGACGCTGCCTATCAATGGGCCTCGGAAGAGGTGCAGCACGGCGCCGCGCTCGCGCGCTGGGCCGGAATGGCCGATCCCAGCTTCGATTTTGCGGCCCGCTTCGTCGATTTCAAGGACAAGGTCCAGTTGCCGAACGAAATCGACCGTTCCGTGCGCGGGACGCGGACGGGAGAACTGGTGGCGCGCTGTATCGTCGAAGTAGGCACGAGTTCCTATTACAGCGCCCTCGGCAACGCGACCAATGAGCCTGTGCTGAAGGAGGTCTGCCGCCGGATCGCGGCGGACGAACTGGCCCATTACAAGCTCTTCTACAAGCATATGAAGCGTTACATGGTCGAGGAGAAGCTGGGCTTCTGGCGTCGTCTGCGCGTCGCCCTGGGCCGCCTGTTCGAATCCGAGAATGACGAATTGGCCTATGCCTATTATGCGGCCAATCACCGCGAGGACGGGCCCTACGATCGCCGAACCTATGCACGAGCCTATGCGCGCCGCGCTTATCCCTTCTACCGGCAGCGCCATGTGGAACTGGGAATCGCGATGATTCTCAAGGCCATCGGGGTAAGGCCACGAGATTGGCTTACCGCTCGCCTGGCTCGCCTGGCCTATGGCTTCGTGCGCCACCGCGCCGGCCGTCTGGCCAAGCAGGGCGCCTGATCCATCCCATATGTCCTAAACGAAGGTCGCGATAGGATGGGCCGCCCCTTGGGGCGGCCTTTTTCGTACAGGAAACGAGCCGTCTATGCCTTGCTGCGCGATTGGCCGAGGGCGAGTTCGAGCATCGGCATGAGACCACGGAGAAGATCGGGCGGAAAGGCGAGGGTGACGAGCGGTCCCTCGACCGTCTGGGCGCTGACGGTGACCGTCCCGCCATCGGCCGTGACGCCGACCTGGGCCGAGGCCACGTTCATCAGGTCCATCGCACGGCGGGTCTGCTCGTAGCGCGTGGCGGCCCCCGAACCGGCCATGTTCTTCACGGCGGTCTGCGCGGCGCCCTGCAGATGCAGGATGATCTGATTGAGGCCGTCATAATCGACGAAGAACCGCGTCGGATCCGAATCGGCCAGATCCAGTTTCACAAAGATGCGGGTGCCGTCATCCTTGATGCGCGAGGCAAGATTGGTCAGCGCGAAGTGAATATCTTCCATCGCATCCTCCTGTTCGATGGGAAGGGCCGGCTGGCCGGCCCTATTTGTCCGAGTTCCGAACCGCCAAGGAAACCACGGCATAGACGGTCAGTCTGCGCGAGGCGGAGAAGCCGTCGCCGCCCCCGCCGCTGGAATCATAGGCCATCGTCGCTTCGGCGCGCATCATCTTGGGGCCGGGCTGGGGCGGGGTCATGCCGCCGGGCACCAGATCGATCACATGGATGCGGTAGTCGCGATCGGGCCAAAGGGCGCGCACGAGGTCCAATTCCGCCTGGGCTTGCCGGTAGATGTCCTCGCGCAGCGCCGTCAACGCGGCTTTCTGCTCGGCCAGGGTCGGGCTGAAACCGATGCCGAGATTTCGCACCTGGCGGCCGGGCCGGCTCAACCCACGCGCGGTTTCGTGCAACCCGCCGAGTTCGCTTTCGGGCATGCGAGCCTCGGCCCGGGCCGTGCCGGCCTCTTCCGGCTTGAGCGCGATATCGAGCAAGGTCATCACCTTGGCGGTCTGGTTTTCGACCCAGCCCTCGGTCCGCAATTCGATGGAGATGGTGTCCTGCCGGCCGCCGCCGGATGCCGCGAGAGCGGTGGAGGCCGCGACGCCAGCTTGGAAGAGCAGGGCGGCCAGGGCGGCCAGGACGAATTTCGCGCGCATGATGATGACTCCGTTTCCTTGGTGGCTTTCGGATTCGACGCCGGGCCATGTTCGAAGGGCAGGATGGCCACCGAATCGGGCGGAAAAGCGGCGGCAATCGGTCATCGGCCCGGCCCGATCCGATCCTGGAAGGCATCGACCACGGCGCGGTAGAGGTCGCGTTTGAAGGGCACGATCAGGCTCGGCACATCCGCCGCCGGGGCCCAGCGCCAGGCGCTGAATTCCGGATGGGCATGGGCCTCGAGATCGATATCCGAGTCGTGGCCCAGAAAACGCATCAGAAACCATTTCTGACGCTGGCCCTTGTAGCGGCCCCGCCAGACGCGGCGGCGCAGGTCCTCGGGCAGGTCGTAGCTCAGCCAGTCCGGCGTTTCGGCCAGAATCTCGGCATCGGCGGTGCCTGTCTCCTCCGCCAGTTCGCGCAGGGCGGCCTGGCGCGGATCTTCCTTCGGATCGATGCCGCCCTGGGGCATCTGCCAGGCCTGGCCATCGGTGTCGATGCGCTGCGCGACAAAGATCAGCCCGCCTTCGTTCATCAGCATGATGCCGACGCCCGGCCGATAGGCGTCGGGGCGACCGGTGTCGTCTGGCGGCGCGGCGCTCATGGCGCCGACCCGGCGACCACGGCCGAAACCGGCGCCAGAACGAAGCCCCGCGCTTCGACATCGCGCACCCAGGCGCTCAACCGCTCGATCGAGACCGGGTAGTGGAAGGCCAGGGCGATCGCCGCGCCGTTGCGCTTCGCGATCTCTTCGACCTCGGCCAGCCGGGCGTCGATCGAAAGTCGGGTTGCGGGATCGTCGATCACCCGGTCGTTGACGCCCCGCGGCAGGCCGACGCGGCTGGCCAGTCCGGGGGTCAGGCCATGATCGGTCGTGCGGCTGTCGATATAGAGCAGACCCCGCTTCCCAAGCTCGCCGAGAATGGGCAGCATCGCACTCTCGGAGGCGGTGAAACGGGCACCCTGATCGTCGATCACGCCGACATAGCCGGTGAACCGGCTGAGCATCCATTGCAGCCGTTGCAGATTTTCGGACGGCGTCAGCCCGGTGAGAAGGGTATGCGGTCCGGGGTCGTTCAGCGGATAGGAATCGGGTTCCATCGGCAGGCTCAACAGAACTTCATGACCGGCGGCGCGGGCCAGTTCGATCCATTCGTTCAGCCGGGATGCGGCATAGGGTGAGAAGGCCAAGGTGATCTCGCCCGGCAGTTCCTGGATGGCGGCGATGGTCGCGGCTTCGGACAGGCCGAGGCCGGTAACGATGACGGCAATCATCGGCCGTTTGTAGGGATTGTTGAAGGGCCGGGCATAGACCTCGCGCGGCTTGCGACCGTCGGGCGAGACGCGGGGCAGCGGCCCGAATGGACTGGGTTCGACCAGGGGGGGGGCGAGAACCGGGGCCAGGTTCGGGACGACGGCCGCCAGCTGCGGGGCCGTATTCGGGGCGCCCTCGGCCGGTGTCGTGGAATCGGCTTCGGCCGCGGGCTGCGGATTCGCCGTCGCAGGGGACGATGACGGGGCGACGGGTTCCGGGGCCGGCGCCACGGCCTCTGCTGTGAGGTTCGGCATAGCGGGTATGGCGATGATCGTTTGTGCAGGGGGGACGGCGACCGTGTCCACGGGCGGCTCGGTCAGGGCGAGGTAGCCCACAGCCGCGGCGAGGGCACCGAAACCCAGAAACGCGAAGATCAGGAGCGCGCGGATCGGTCCTTTCCCGTGTCTATGCCCGTCGAGCTGGCCCTAGTTGAGGGCTTGCGCCCGATAGAGCGCGATGCCGCGCAACAGATCGAGGGCCCGCGACAGCTGGTAATCCTCCATTGAGGCGGCAGCCTTGCCCTCGGCCGCCTTGTCGTCGGCGGCAGGGGCCTCCTTCTGCGTGCCATCCGTCTCCGTGCCGTTCTTTTCCGTTTCGGCACCGGCATCGGCGCTGGCATCGGGCGTCGCGTCGGCCGGCTTCTCCGGCTCCTGGTCGCCCCGGTCGAGCGCGCCGCGCAAATCCGCCTCACGGCGCATTCTGGGTGTTTCGATGGCCTCGATGCGGGCCGGCGCCACGGCGATATCCGGTTTGATGCCCTCGCCCTGGATCGAACGGCCGGACGGGGTGTAGTAGCGCGAGGTCGTCAGACGCATCGCGCCATGCCCGGCGAGCGGGATGATGGTCTGGACTGAGCCCTTGCCGAAGGTCTGCGTGCCCAGAAGAATCGCGCGGCGATGGTCCTGAAGCGCGCCCGCGACGATTTCCGAGGCGGAGGCGGAGCCGCCGTTGATCAGGATGACCACGGGCAGCCCCTCGACCAGATCGCCCGCACGGGCGTTGAAACGCTGGCCCTTTTCCGGGTCGCGGCCGCGGGTCGAGACGATCTCGCCCTTTTCGAGGAAGGCATCGGACACGGCGATCGCCTGATCCAGCAGACCGCCCGGATTGTTGCGCAGATCGAGAACGATGCCTTTGAGATCGGCGCCCTTGTCCTCCTTGAACTTGTCGATGGCGTTTTCCAGGCCGCTCGCCGTCTTCTCGTTGAAGGCGGTGATGCGGATATAGCCGATATCGCCTTCGAGGCGGGAGCGGACGGATTCGATGCTGATAATGTCCCGTGTGATGGTCACGTCGAAGGGCGGTTCGCCCTCGCGGCGCAAGGTGAGCTGGATATTCGTGTCGACCGGGCCGCGCATTTTTTCGACCGCTTCGGCGAGGGTCAGGCCCTGGACCGATTCGCCGTCGATCTGAACGATCAGATCGCCGGCTTCGACGCCCGCCCGGAAGGCCGGCGTGTCGTCGATCGGCGAGACGACCTTGACCCAGCCACCCTCCATCGTGACCTCGATACCCAGCCCACCGAATTCGCCGCGGGTCTGGACCTGCATGTCCTGATAGCTCTTGGCGTCGAGATAGCTCGAATGCGGATCGAGATTGGCCAGCATGCCGGAGATGGCGTGGTCGATGAGCTGCTCGTCCGTCACCTCCTCGACATAGCTGGCGCGCACGCGCTCGAACACATCGCCGAACAGCTCGAGCTGCCGGTAGGTTTCGGAACTGGTGTCCTCCTGGCCGGGCGCGGCGAGGGGTGCGGCGATCAGGCCGACGCCGATGGCCAGTGCTGCAAGGGTGGTCTTACGCATCATTCTGTTCCTCGGCTTCCTAAGAGTAATTCGGCCCGTCGCGCACCCCTATGCGGCCGGGTCCACTCGTTTTGCTAAACCAACCCCAAAGCAGCCAGCTCTAATGGAGCTCGCCCTACTGTAGCTCGTAGGCCCGTCGCGGCCACGTCAGCCGCGTGTCGCCAACCAAGGCAAGGGGTCGATAGGTTCCCCGCCACGTCTAAGCTCGACATAGAGCCCCGTCTGTTCGGTGTCCAGGTTGCCCATGAGACCGACGGGTTCGCCCGCCAGCACCCATTGCCCAACGATGGCGTCGACCCGGGCCAAACCTGCAACCAGCGTATGGTACCCGCCGCTATGCTCGATGATCAAGATTCGGCCGTAGCCTCGAAACGGACCGGCGAAGACGACCTGCCCGTCGAAAGGCGCGATGACTTGGGCTTCGGCGCGGGTGCGCAGGACGATGCCCTTGCGGGTCACGCCAAAATCGGTGGTTTCGCCGAAACGCCCCGCCAGTTCGCCGCGCGCCGGCAGCATGACCTGGCCCTTCGCCTCGGAGAACGGGCGCAGCCCGTCGGGGCGGGACAGCCTGGCCGGGGTCAGCGAGGGTGCGGGCTCCTGCGCCGAAACACCCGGCTTGGCCGCCGCGCCCGGGACGGCCGGCTTGCTCAAGGGGGGCGCGATGGCCGCGCGCGCTTCCAGTTTTTCCAGAAGGTCGCGCAGGGACTGGGCCCGCTCGGCCAGGCGGGCGACCTGCGCCGAGGCCGCCTGGCGTTGGCCCTCGGTCTCGTCGAGCAGGGCGCGTTTGCGCGCGAGCAGGGTTTCCAGCTTCTCGCGCGACTGGTTCAGTTCGGTCGCCATCGCGGCGATCTTTTTCCGCCTCACGGCGAGATCGGTGCCGAGGCTGGCCAGGATCCCGAGTTCGCCCCGCAGGATGCGCGCTTCGTCCTCGATCGCCGGAATGGCGGCGCGGAGGAGGATTGCGCCGCGCAGGGTGTCGACCGGGCGGCCGGGCATGGCGACCAGGGCGCCGGGCGGCGCGAGCGCCATGCGCTGGAGGCTGCCGAGCACACCGGCCAGGCGGCCCTTCTGGGACAGCAGCGCGGTTTCCTTCTTTCCGAATTGTCCGTTCAGGACCGCGACCTGGCCTTCGAGCACCGTCAGGTCCGCTTCTTGCGCCTGGGCGGCGGCCGCGGCCGCGATCATCTTGACGCGCAAACTCTCGACCTCTTCGCGCAGGGTCCGAGCGGCAGCGTCGAGCGCGGTTTCCTCCCGTGCCTGGGCCTCCATCTTCTGCTGGACGGTCTCCAGGCTCTTCGTCGGATCGGCCTGCTGCGCCAGGGTCGCGCGTGGCGCGATGGGCCCAGACGCGAGAAGGGCGACGGCGAACAGACAGGCTCTGGCGGCGATGGCCGTCAGGCCGTGGCCTCGCGCACGGGATCGGTCGTCTCGTCGGGGGCCGGGTCGGTGGATGGCTGGGCCGCGCCCCACATTTTTTCGAGATTGTAGAATTCGCGCACCTCGGGCCGGAACAGATGGACGATAACATCGCCAGCATCGACCAGAACCCAGTCGGCCCGGGCCTTGCCTTCCACGGGAACCGAACGACGGATCCCCGATTTCTTGATCCGTTCCACCAGATGATCGGCAAGGGATGTGACGTGGCGCTGGGAACCGCCGGTCGCCACGATCATAAAATCGGCGATGGATGTCTTGCCGCGAAGGTCGATGATCACCACATCCTCGGCCTTGCCGTCTTCGAGCGACGCCTCGATCAGCGTGCGCAACGTGTCGCTGTCCTGCGACCAATCCGTCTCGGGGGTTATGGTCCGGCCTCTCCTTTCCTTCCGGCACCGCCTTGCTCGGGCGCCATGGTATAAATGCCGCTTGGGCTGGCACTGCCAGCCTTGCGCAAGCGAATTTCCGTCGCCGAGACCGGCAGAACCGGGGTTTCGAAAAACGCCCAGGCCGGCGGTCGCATCAGGGGCAATTGGACCGCCTGAGCCGACGCCACACGATCGCGCGCGAAGACCCTTGCCGCCTCGCCGCTTAGCGCTTCTTGAGAATATGAACCGCGGTCGAAAACCGCAACGGGAAGCATCTCGAAAAAACGCCGCCAGTTTTTCCAATGGGGTATCTGAACCATCAGGTCGGCGCCCATCAGCCAGACGAAACGCGTGCGCGGGAAGGCGGCGACGACGGCGGGCAGGGTATACACCGTGTAGCGCGTGCCGAGGGCGCGCTCCATGGCGCTGACCCAGATCGCCTCGCCCCGGGCGCATTCACGCGCACCGGCGAGGCGAGTCGCCAGCGGGGCCATGCCGCGGACCTGCTTCAACGGATTCTGAGGCGAGACGAGCCACCAGACCTCATGCAGCTTCAAATGCGCCAGGGCCAGGCGGCTGATATGGAGATGACCTTCATGGGCCGGGTTGAAGGAGCCGCCCAGCAGGCCGATGCGCCGGATACCGGCGCGCTCCGGGCGCAGCGCGGCCACGGCGGTGCGGTTTCCTTGGTTCGGTCGGGCGGTGGTCATACCGGGTCCCTTCGCATGCCGCATCAGGGCCGGGTCTGGCCCGAGCCGCGCGCGAGATATTTGTAGCTGGTCAGCTGCTCGGCCCCGACCTGGCCGCGGGCATGCAATTTGGACGTGGAGATGCCGATTTCCGCACCCATGCTGAATTCGCCGCCATCGGCGAATTGGGTCGAGGCATTGTGCATGACGATGCCGGAATCGACCGCGCGCAGGAAATGCGCGGCGGCGCCGGCATCCTCGGTGACGATGGCCTCGGTATGGCCCGAGCCACGGGCCGCGATATGGGCCAGCGCCTCCTCGATTCCTTCGACCACGCGCACCGAGATCACCGGGGCGAGATATTCAGTGTCCCAGTCCGACGCCTCGGCCGGCACGGCGTCGGGGAACAGGGCGCAGACCGACTCGTCGCCGCGCGCGCCGGCATCGGCGGTCACATTGGGCCGGCTCTCGTAGATGATGCCGATGACCCCGATGGGCACCGGCATGCGGGTGATGCGTAAGCCGTTGGGCCGCTCCCATGCGCCCAGGTCGCGGGCCAGAGGTTTGGGCTGGTCGGCGATGGTCTCCAGCCCGGCGGCGACGGCGGCGATGTGGGCCGCGTCCAGGGCCAGGGCCGTCGCGCCGATCCACGCCGCGCGGCCGATGACGGTCATTTCCGCCTCGAGATCGGCTGAGGCCGGGGTGCTATGGGCCAGGGTCATGGCGTGTCTTCCTCGGTCGAGACGTTCTGGGTCAAGGCCATATCGTCGCGGTGAATTATCTCCTCTCGGCCACGGTAGCCGAGCACTGTTTCGATGTCGCCGCTGTTGCGGCCCATGATCCGGCGCGCTTCCTCCGCGCCATAGGTGGCCAGGCCGCGCGCGGATTCCTTGCCGTCGGGTCCCTGGACGGCGATGGCGTCGGCATCGACCACCAGCGCGCCTTCCACCTTGAGCGGGGCGCCGAGCCAGCGTTTGAAGGCCGCGCGCGGATCGCCCTGGGCGGCGAACCACGTGCAGCGCGCGCCCCGCGCCAGGGCATCGAGGGGGCGGCGCTTGCGGCCGCCGGCGATCGCCATGCGGCAGCCCCCCCCTCCTCGGTCGCCATGCCGCCGGTGCTGTGGCCCGGCAGGGCCTTGCCGGCCATGGCCTCGATCTCCGGCGTGACCTGCGCGTAAAGCCCGTCTATATCGGAGAGGAGGACCAGGGTGTCGGCACGCGTCATGGCGTCGACCCGGGCGGCAAGGCGGTCGTTGTCGCCGAACCGGGTTTGGCCGGCCGCCACCGTGTTGTTCTCGTTGATCACGGGCACCGAGCCGAGGCGTAGCAGGGTCTCCAGGGTGTTGCGCGCGTTGACATGGCGCCGCTGGGCTTCGGTGTCGTCCAGGCTGATCAGGATCAGGGCGGCGCCGATACCGTGCCGGGCGAGGGCCTCGACATAGGCGCCCGCCAGGTCGATCTGCCCGGCTGCGGCGGCGGCCTGCTTTTTCTCAAGCAGCAGGTTCCTGCGTGAGAGGCCCAGACGGCGCCGGCCCAGGGCGACGGCCCCGGAGGAGACGAAGAGAACTTCGCAGCCGGCCTCGCGCAGGGCGGCGATATCCTCGGCCAGGCCGTCGAGCCAGTCGCGTCTTATCTCGCCGCTTGCGGCATCGACCAGCAGGGCCAAGCCGATCTTGACGACCAGGCGCCGGGCGCCGCCCAGCGGATCGCCGCCGCCGCCGGCGCCGTGCTCCGGCGCGGTCATGGTTGCCAGACTGCGCTTTCGGCCGCTTCGGGTTCCGGCGGTGCCCGATGGGCCAGAATATGACCGTAGAGGGCGCGCAGCGCCGTTTCGATGCCGGCCCCGCTGGCGCCCGAGATGGCGAAGACCTCGTGGCCGCAGGCGGCGGCCAGGGCCTCCTGCCGTTCCTCGATCAGTTCGGGGGTCAGGGCGTCGATCTTGTTGAGGGCGACGATCTCCGGCTTCTCGCCCAAGCCCTGGCCATAGGCCACGATCTCATTGCGCACGGTCCGGTAGGCTTCCGCGACGTCCTCCTGGGTGCCGTCGACCAGATGCAGCAACACGCCGCAGCGTTCCATATGGCCGAGGAAACGGTCGCCCAGCCCGGTGCCCTCATGCGCGCCCTCGATCAGGCCGGGAAGATCGGCGAGCACGAATTCAGCACCGTCGAGATAGACCACGCCCAGTTGGGGGTGGAGGGTGGTGAAGGGATAGTCGGCGATGCGCGGCCGGGCGCGCGAGACGCGCGAGAGGAAGGTCGATTTGCCGGCATTGGGCAGACCCGCGAGTCCGGCATCGGCGAAGAGCTTGAGGCGCAGCCAGAGCGAGAGTTCTTCGGCTTCCACGCCGGGATCGGAGCGTCGCGGTGCGCGATTGACCGAGCTCTTGAAATGGGCGTTGCCGCGCCCGCCCTTGCCGCCGGGAATCAGGACGACGCGCTGGCCGGGCTCGACCAGATCGGCGATCAGGGTTTCCCTGTCCTCGGCCAGGATCTGGGTGCCGACCGGCAGTTTTATGACGATCGGCTTGCCGTCGCGGCCCGTGCGGTTCGAGCCCATGCCGTTCTGGCCGCGTTCGGCCCGGAAATGCTGCTGATAGCGATAGTCGATCAGGGTGTTGAGGCCTTCGACCGCCTCGGCGATGACATCGCCGCCACGCCCGCCATCGCCCCCGTCGGGCCCACCGAATTCGATATACTTCTCGCGCCGGAAGGCCACGCAGCCGTTGCCGCCCCCGCCGGAGCGGATATGGATCTTGGCTTCGTCGAGAAATTTCATGGCGCGCCTGTCGCTGCCTTATAGCCGCATATACGGGGGGAAATACGGGTGCCGGAACGGAACCGGGGGGAGCGGCCAGCCGCTCCCCCCGGTTCGGAGACGTCCTGGCCTCGTCCCAGGTTATTCCGCCGGGACGACCTCCACGTAGGTGCGCGGGCCGGAATGGCGGAAAAAGACCTTGCCGGGCGCGACCGCAAACAGCGTGTGGTCCTTGCCCATGCCGACATTGGTGCCGGGATGGAACTTGGTGCCACGCTGGCGAACGATGATATTGCCCGAAATCACGGCCTCGCCGCCGAATTTCTTGACGCCGAGGCGCCGTCCGGCGCTGTCGCGCCCGTTGCGGGAACTGCCGCCTGCCTTTTTATGGGCCATGACCTAGTTCTCCTCGTCGCTTTTAGCGGCCGCTTTCGGCGCGGCTTCCGCCTCGCTCGAAGCCTCGGCCTTCTTGGCCGCAGCCTTGGGGGCCGCTGCCCTCTTCTTCGCGCCCGAAGGCAGAATATCCTCGATCCGCACCACGGTCAGGCGCTGGCGATGGCCTTGGGTGCGCTTGTAACGGTGACGCCGGTTCTTCTTGAAGACCAGGATCTTGTCGGCCTTGGCCTGCTCCAGAACCGTCGCGGTGACGGCCGCGCCATCGACCAACGGCGCACCGACGGTCTGGCTGGCGCCATCGCCGACGAGGAGGACCTCGTCGAAGCGAATTTCGGCGCCGGCATCGCCATCGAGTTTCTCGATCGACAGGACATCGCCCTTGCCAACCTTGTACTGCTTCCCGCCGGTCTTGATGACTGCGAACATCGGATTACCGAACCACCAGTGATATCGTGCCTGATTTCATGCGCAAGCCCCCTTGGCCTCAGAGCCCCAAGGTGCCGCGCAGCGCGCACTATAGCGGCGCGCGCGACCCTGTCAACGGCGTGAGTTCATCCGTACGCGACGGCATCCTAGGCGGCAACGGCGGTCCATCGGGTGACGGTGCCGGCCACCTCCAAGCCTTGAACATGGAGCGTGCCCTCGGCCGGATTGGCCGAGACGGCGAGACGCGTGGTTTCGTTGAGAATCGGGGGGGTCAGCCAGGCAAAATCGGGGCCGCCCTTCGGCGTCCTGAAGCGCTCGGCCATGGCGGCCAAGCGGCTCTCGCTGTTGCTTCGCGAGGCGGATCCCGAAAAGGCGGCCGACTGCCAGTGATTGGCGGCGCAGACGGGCGCTTCGTGGGTTTCCGCCGCATGCTCCAGCCGTTCGATGACGCAACCCTCGCCCTTTTCGACCCCCGCCAGGGTGAAAATGGCGAGCATGCAGATGAGTTCCTGCGTCAGTCTCTCCCGTGCCTCGGCATAGGTCGCGCATTCGTCGAAGACCGCGCGCAGCAGATGGGCAGGCGGCAGGCCCGTCTCGCGCCATTGGCGAAATTGGTTGAGCGGCCAGTCGAGGGGCATGGGCAGGCCCCGGCGATGCATCGGTGCCTGATTGATCGCGGCGGCGAAACGGCCCGGGGCTGATGCGGTCAGGACCCCCGAATAGCCCGGCTAGATCACGCTGTCATAGGGTCCTGCGGCGCCGTGGCAGCGCAGGACGACGGCATGTTCCCCGAGCCCCGCCAGGGGCTAGTCGAGGGTTCTGATCAGGCGTTGACCCGGCGCCGCGGGGTCAGCCGCGACGGCCGTGGTGCAACCCCATTCGTAGCTCAGGTTCAGAAAATGGGCCCCGGGCCGGGCGAGGTGGCGGCCGACGGCCGCGATCTTGGCGGCATGGGGATTCGCCGTGCGGTCCAGCCAGCGCCGGGAAATCCGGTCGGCGATGTGGATGAACGGGACAGCTATAGGCGGCTTCCGCCGCCGCGAGCAGGCAGGCCATGCCCTCTGAGCCAGGGCTCCCGGTCTGGCCGGAGACCTAATCAGTTACTGAAACAGGTGCCGGGGTCCCTGGGCCATGGTGCGTGGCGCGTGTTGCGCTGGACCCGGCATTGTATGCGCGAGACCGTGCCTTTCAGCCACGGCTTAAGGCGACGGGGGCGCTTTTGGGTGGCCACTATTTTGTGGGCTTGGGGACTTCATCGGGATTGGTTGGAAAGGGACCCGGGTTCGTCGAGTAGCCCCGAAAAAGTGTGGTATGGAATGTGGTACGGCGCAGGCGGGATAGAAATTTATCGTTTATTAACAGTCATTTATTTTAGTATTAGGCGGACACTCCCTCCGCCACTACTTTTAGGCAACTTATTGAAATAACGCAATAATTTACTAGGTTTTAAACCTGGGTCCCACATTTGGTCCCACACCTCGACTGTAATTAAAGCTATCTGGCCGTAGTGGGCTCAAGTGGTTGGTGCGATCAATCCGGCGATTTGGCGAGCAAGCACCGTTTCATCGGCGTGAACACACAAGCCGATCGCGACTACCAGGCACCCGAACCTTACCCTTCGCCGCGTCATTGCGGGTGCTTCTCCAGCCATTCGCGAGCCATCTTCTGTGCCGTGGAAAGGTCGGCAGGCGTCATAAGGCTGACGGCAATGTCGCGGTTCTTAGCGGCCGTTTCATTGCCCTGCGCGGCAGCAAGGTTCGCCCACATGTGTGCTAGGACATAGTCTTGCGGGACGCCCCGGCCGTTGTGGTACATGGCGCCGAGGTTGGACTGGGCTTCGGCAAAGCCCTGCGCGCCGGCGAGGCGATACCACTTCACCGCCTCGGCATAGTCTTGCGGGACGCCCTGGCTGTTGTTGTACATGGCGCCGAGGTTGTTCTGGGCGTCGGCAAGGCCCTGCGCGGCGGCGAGGCGATACCACTTCACGGCTGCAGCGTAGTCCTGCGGGACGCCCTGGCCGTTGTCGTACATGAGGCCAAGGTTGTACTGGGCGTCGGCAAGGCCCTGCGCAGCGGCGCGGCGATACCACTTCACCGCCTCGGCATAGTCCAGTGGGACGCCCCGGCCGTTGTGGTACATGATGCCGAGGTTGTTCTGGGCGTCGGCAAGGCCCTGCGCGGCGGCGAGGCGATACCACTTCACCGCCTCGGCATAGTCTTGCGGGACGCCCTGGCTGTTGTTGTACATGGCGCCGAGGTTGTACTGGGCGTCGGCAAGGCCCTGCGCGGCGGCGAGGCGATACCACTTCACCGCCTCGGCATAGTCTTGCGGGACGCCACGACCTTGTTCGTGCATAAAGCCGAAGTTGGACTGGCCGTCGTCATCGCCCTGCTCGGCGGCGAGGCGATACCACTTCAACGCCTCGGCGTAGTCCTGCGGGACGCCCTGGCCGCGCATGTACATGACGCCGAGGTTGGACTGGCCGCCGGCATTGCCCTGCTCGGCGGCGAGGCGATACCACTTCAACGCCTCGGCGTAGTCCTGCGGGACGCCCTGGCCGTTGCCGTACATGGTGCCGAGGTTGGACTGGGCGCCGGCAAGGCCCTGCGCGGCGGCGAGGCGATACCACTTCACCGCCTCGGCGTCGGCTTGCGGGACGCCCCGGCCGGTGTCGTACATGAGGGCGAGGTTGTACTGGGCTTCGGCAAGGCCCTGCGCGGCCAGGGGCCGCCATTCCCGCAGCGCCGTCGCGTAGTCGCCGCGCTCGTAGGCTTCGACGCCCTTCTGGTAGTCCTGCCCCGCCGCCGGCACCGCCAGCAGCAGCGCCAGACCGACCAGACCCGCTCTCAGGAATGCGCGCATCACGCTGCCCTCGTTTCCTCGCCCGCCAGGGACGCTTCCCGCAGCTTAAGGTTCCATACCGTCGCCGGATACCATCGCCTGCGGCGGGCCGTTTTGTTTCCGCCGACCCACAAGTCGGGAACAGTGTTAGCCAGGGAGATAGAGACTCGCAGTTGCGTTGCGCGCTACGTTAAGGTCGTCCCCATTTGAGTATCTGCAGCCCAGCCTCTGCGTGTGTGTTTCGACAAGATATCGGGAGACGGCTCCATGACGGGAAACGCCCTGCCCAAATTGCCGTCGCAGATAACTAAGGACGTGATTGCCGCCTACCGGTCCGACGGCGCAGTTTGCCTGCGTGGGGTCTTTGCCGGCCACTGGATGGACGTCGTGCGCGCCGGCTTCGAACGCAATCTCGCCAATCCCGGCCGTCGAGCCACGGTCTACCGCCCGGGCTCCGACGAATTCGTGGGCGATGAGGGGCGGCGCAACTTCGTTACGGGCCGGCCGTTCGTCCTCGGAGAGGGCGCCGCGCCGCGCTTCTTCAACGATTGTGCGACTTGGCAGGACAACCCGGACTATCGCGATTTCGTCTGGCATTCGCCGGCCGCCGCCATCGCCCGAGCGTTGATGGGTTCGGCCAAGATCAACATCCTGTTCGAGGACATTCTGATCAAGGAGCCGCTCGCTAATGCACCGACGCCTTGGCACCACGACGTGTCCTTCTGGCCGGTCGAGGGCAGACAAGTCTGCGGCATCTGGTTGCCTTTGGACCCCGTGGACGAGTCAAACAGGGTTACCTTCATCCGCGGCTCGCATCTCTGGGACCGGCGCTTCCTACCCATGGCCATGGCCGATCCGAACGCCCATTACGGTATAGATGTAGCGGTGGCCGGCTACGAGCCGGTCCCTGATTTGGACGCCGAGATCGACAAGCACGAGTTGCAGACCTGGGACCTTGAACCGGGGGATTGTCTGGTTTTCGACGGCCACGTCGTTCACTCGGCGCCGCCCAATCGGGTGAACCGGCTGCGCCGGGTCTTCGCGACTCGCTGGACCGGGGATGATTGTGTCTATGCCGGCGACAAGCATGGCCAGATTGGGCCGCCCTTTCCCCATGCCGACGTGAAACCAGGCGAACCAATGGACGGCGAGGTCTTCCCCGTCATCCTGCCGCGTTAGCCCGCGGCCGTAGGCTCCCAGCGCCCATACGGGTATCGACACCATGCAGGACGATTTGTCCGACGAATCATTGGACCGGATCGGCAAGGGAGCGGCGTGCAACTGCAATATTGCTTGCGCCTGTCTACCGGGCCCTTCACGGTAAGTTTTGGATCCAGGATGCTGGGACGTTCGTTAGCGATCAGGTTTGCAATTCCGCATGCCACCAAGCGGCCGAGCTGAGCCGCGCGGCGATCGAGGTCGATATCGTCGCGCCGGCCCCCATCGAGCGGGTCGATCTGTTCAACGGGCTGCGCCATGTCGAGACGATCCGGCCCTATGGCCCCGACGAGCTGGGTGGGCGGATTCGGGCGGTCTGGGAGGGCGCGGAATATCGCGGGCGCTTCCGCCAGGTGATCTGGGACGGCAGCGCGCATCTCTCCGGCAACCGCATCCGTGACGCCAGGCCGATCAATTTCTTCAACCGGGACAAGGCCCTGGAGCGGGTCTCGGACACCTCGTTGGCCTGGAAGGCCCTGACCCGGCAATATAGGCGGCTTCGATCTCTGGGTGGAGGATGCCTATGGCGGCACCCTCAAGATGGAGACGCCGCTGGTGCAATGCGGCGTGCCGCTGGAGGAGATCGGCTACGAGGACGAGGTCTTCGATGTCGGCGGCGAATTGCTGCGCATCCTCCGGCTGTTCCGCTTGCCGGTGGAGAACCCCCATCGCCGGCTGCGCTTCATCCGAAAGCTCGATCTCTCGGAGACGGGCGACAATCCGATCTTCCTGCGCCTGACCCAGGAGGACGGCACCCTCGCCTGGACCAGCCCAATCTACCTGTACCGCTGAGGGGCCGGGCGGGACGCGCTCGAATGGATACGTGTTCGGGGGTATGATCCGGTTAGGCCTGCGGGCCTGCCGGATGCTGGCCGGCGCCTTCAAGGGAGTGGTGCGATGATCGGATGGGCGGAACTGGTCAAACTCTCCGTGGCCCTCATCGCCATCGTCGATATCCCCGGCAATGTGCCGGTCTTCCTGCAGTAGACCCATGCCATGTCCGGGCGGCAGCGCCGCCTGACCGCCCTGGTTTCCGGGCTGGCGACGGCGGCGATCCTCCTGCTCTTCGCCAATGCCGGGGATGTCATTCTTGAAAGTTTTGGGATCACCGTCGAGGCGTTCCAGGTTCTGGGCGGACTCGTGGTGCTGCTGATCGCGCTCGACATGCTCGGCCTCCTGGGCGTCGGCACGGTCAGCTATGGCGGTGGTAGCGACGAGCCGAATCCCCTCCTGACGGAGGTCTTTCCCATGGCCGTGCCGCTCTTCACGGGCCCGGGTGCGATCACGGCCGTCATGATCTATTCGATCCAGGGCGACGGGAATCCCTGGCACGACCTGCATGTTTCCATTGTCGTCCTTGTCATAAGCGCGGCCGTGGCGGCCGGGTTTCTGCTTGCCTCGACCCTTAGCCGGGTGATCGGGCTGGTGACGCAGCAGGTTCTCAACCGTCTTCTCGGCGTAATCGTCGGCGCCATGGGCATCGAATTCATCCTGGACGGCATCGCCGGATTCTACGCGCTCCCAACCGCGTCGCATTGAGTGCCCTGGTCCCCGGCGCGTATCGCCGCGGACCTAAAGCCCCGAGAGGATGGACGGCGCGCGCGTCTAATCCTTGCAGGCCCAGTCGATCAGACGGTCGACGAAACGCTCGCCCGCCGCGACCTCGCTCAAGGTGATGAACTCGTTGGGCTTATGGGCCTGCTGGATGCTGCCCGGGCCGCAGACCACGGTGGACATGCCGCCGTCCTGGAACTGGCCGCCCTCGGTGCCGAAGGAGATAACCGTGGTCTCGTTGCTCTCGGTCAGATACTTGGCCAGGGCCTCGGCCGGGGATTCCTCTTCCTTGCGCAGGGGCGGGACGAAATGGACGAGGCGCGACGCGATGCCGGTGCCCGGATCGACGGCCTTCATCTTGGGCTCCAGCACCGTGCTCGTGTATTCGTCGAGGCGGCGGAGGATTTCCTCGGGATCGGTGCCTGGAAGCTGGCGCACGTTGATGCCCAGGACGCATTGGCGCGGAACGATATTGTTGGCGGTGCCGCCATCGACGGTGGTCACGCTGATCGTCGTGTAGGGCGGCACGAATTCCGCCGAACCCGGCCCGGCCCGGCCGGCCATCTCCTCGGCCATATCCTCCAGGAAGCTGATCACGCGCGCTGCGTAATGGATCGCGTTGACGGCGATATGGGTTTGGCTCGAATGGGCCTCCAACCCCGTGATCACGGTCTCATAGGCATAGGGGCCCTTATGGGCGTTGGCGACCTTCATCTCCGTCGGCTCGCCGACGATGGCGATGGCGGGCTTGGGCAGGTTGCGGCCGATCGCCTCGATCATGCGCGGCGCGCCCAGGCAGCCGATCTCCTCGTCGTAGGACAAGGCGAGATGCAGGGGCTTCTTGAGGGGCGAGGATTTCATCTGCGGCACCTTCGCCAGGGCGATGGCGAGGAAGCTCTTCATGTCGCAGGTGCCGCGCCCATAGAGCTTTCCATCCTTCTCGATCACCGTGAAGGGATCATTGTCCCAGGGCTGGCCCTCGACCGGGACGACATCGGTATGGCCCGAGAGGGCGACGCCGCCATCCTCCACCGGGCCGATGGTGGCGAAGAGATTGGCCTTCTGCTTGTCCTCGGAATGGATGATATGCGGCGCGATGCCATGACCCTCGAGATAGTCGGCGACCCATTCGATCAGGGCCATATTGGACTTGGCCGAAACCGTGTCGAACCCAATCAGGGCTTCGATCATCTCTCTCGTGGTCATGTCGCGGCCGGCCATCTTTCCCTCCGTCTGGTGATCATTCTGGAACTGCGTTCGGCCCTCAGTCGCGCCAGAAGGCGGGGACGAACAGGATCAACACCGTAAACAGCTCCAACCGGCCCATCAGCATGCCGGCCGAGAGCAGCCATTTCGCGCCATCGGGCAGGGGCGCGAAGGTTCCGACAGGGCCGATCACGTCGCCCAGCCCCGGGCCGACATTTGCAATCGCAGTGGCGGCCCCCGACACGGATGTCAGGAAATCGAGCCCCATCAGGCCGAGCGCCATGGCGAGAATGGCGAAGCTGACCACGAATAGGAAGAAAAATCCCATCACCGAGGCGGCGACGGTGTCGGGAATCGGCTGGCGGTTGTAATAGGGAATGAAGACCCCGTGGGGCTGCAACAGCCGCAGCATCTGGATCTTGGCTGTCGCGTAGAGGACTTGAAAGCGGAAGATTTTGATCCCGCAGGAGGTCGACCCGGCGCAGCCGCCGATGAACATCAGCAGGAAGAAGGTGGCGACGGCGAAGCCGCCCCAGCTGGCAAAATCGTCGGTCGCATAGCCGGTTCCGGTGATGATGGAGACGACGTTGAAGGTGGCGTAGCGCAGCGCGCTCATCGGGTCCGCGCCGTTCTCCAGCCAGAGCCAGCCGGCGAGCATCAGGATTGCGGCGGCCACGATCGAGAGGAACCAGCGGACCTGGTCGTCCCGAAAGAGCAGGCCCGGCTTGCCGCGCGCGAGTTGCAGGAAGAGCACGAAGGGCATGCCGCCGAGGATCATGAAGACCACCGAGATCCAGTCGATCGCGGCATTGTCGAAAACCGCGATGGAGGAGTCCGAAGTCGAAAAACCGCCCGTCGCGATGGTCGTCATGGCGTGGCACATGGCCTGGAAGGCAGTCATGCCCGAGGCCCAGTAGAGCGCGGCGCAGAGCAGGGTGAGGACGAGATAGATGACCGCGATGCCGGTCGCGATCTGGGTCACGCGGGGCAGCACCTTCTCGCTCGAATCCGAGGATTCCATGCGGAAGATCTGCATGCCGCCGATACGCAGGATCGGCAGGACTGCGATGGCGACGACGATGATACCGATGCCACCCATCCATTGCAGCAGGGCGCGCCAGAGCAGGATGCCCGGCGGCGCGAAATCGAGACCGGTGATGACGGTCGAGCCGGTTGTCGTGATGCCCGACATGGCCTCGAAAAAGGCATCGGTATAGCTGAGGTCGAGATCGGAGAAGGCGAAGGGCAGGGCGGCGAATATCGCGACCACCAGCCAGCTTATCGTGGTCAGGACAAAGGCCTGGCGGATCGACAGGCGGTCGCCTTCGCCGCGGTTCGACAGGGTCAGCGCGCCGCCCACGAAGAGGGTGAAGGCGGCCGCGACGCTGAAAACTTCCCAGTCGGGATTGCCCACCGTGGCGTCGGCGATCGCGGGAATCACCATGGCGATTGCAAGGGTCGTCAGCAGGACGCCGACGATGCGCAGAACGGGCCGCAGGTCACCCATGGGCCAAGAATTTCCAGATGGTTGCGATTGCGGAAGCTCCCCGACCCGCTACCCCCGACCCGACCCAGGGACCGCGCACGGCCCTTGCACCCCTCTTTCGCCTTGCGGCGTCAGCCCAGGGCCTGACCGTTCGACGGATTGCCGATCATGACAAGGAATTCGCGTCGGGTCGATCCGTCGTCGCGAAACTGGCCGAGCATCCGGCTGGTGACCATGGAGACGCCGGGTTTGTTGACGCCCCGGGTCGTCATGCAGTGATGGACCGCCTCGATCACCACGGCCACGCCTTGGGGCTCCAGCACTTCCTGCATGGTATTGGCGATCTGGGCGGTCAGCTTCTCCTGGATCTGCAGGCGGCGGGCATAGGAATCGATGACCCGCGCCAGCTTACTGATGCCGACCACGCGGCGATTGGGCAGATAGGCGACATGCACCCGGCCGATGATCGGCGCCAGGTGATGTTCGCAATGGGAACTGAAACGGATGTCGCGCAGCACGACCATCTCGTCGTAACCCTCGGTCTCCGAGAAGGTGCGCTGGAGGAAGGCGACGGGGTCGAGCTCATAGCCGCCGAACCATTCCTGATAGGCCTCTGTCACCCGGCGCGGGGTGTCGAGCAGGCCCTCCCGCGAGGGGTCGTCGCCGGCCCATAGCAGCAGGGTGCGCACAGCCTTCTCGGCCTCTTCCTGTGTCGGGCGGAGCGGCGAGGCGGGGACTGTCGGGTCGAGCTTGGCGGCGCTGCTCTGGGGCTTGGCGCCGATGCGATTGGAGTCGGTCAGGGGAGTTTCCTTCGGTTCGGCCGGCGCCGATCAGTGAAGGCGGACGGTTTCCGCGGGGCTGTCGAGAGAGAAGGTAGGGATGGTGATGTCGAACCGCTCTCCCCCCCGGCGCTCCATCTCATAGGTGCCGCCCATGATCCCCGATGGCGTGGGGAGGGGCGTGCCGCTGGTATATTCGTATGACTCGCCCATATTCAAGATCGGCTGTTCGCCGACCACCCCGGCGCCGCGCACCTCCTGCACCCGGCCGGCGGCATCGACGATGCGCCAATGGCGGTTGCGCAGCTGAACGGTCTCGCCGCCCAGATTCTCGATCCGGACCTGATAGGCCCAGACATAGTGGCCGCTGTCCGGATCGGACTGGTCGTCGAGGTAGAACGGCCTAACCGTGACCTTGATGCCGTTGGTCGTTTCTTCGTACATGCGCGCCTCGCGCGGGGTAAGCCGGCCCCAAGGGCCGATCTTCGCGAATTCTAGGCTTGCGCGGCCCTTTGTCCAGGGCACCACTCGTCCCCCCCCCCCCGCCCCCCGGCGCCGGACGCCGCCCTAGGCCGCCGGATCGAGGGCCTGGGCGAGATCCTCCCGGATATCGGCGACATCCTCCAACCCGACGGAAAGGCGCAACATGCCGGGGCCGATGCCCAGATGGGTGCGGTCCTCCTCCGGCAGGCGTTGATGGGTGGTGGTCGCCGGATGGGTCGCGAGCGATTTGGAATCGCCCAGATTGTTGGAGATATCGATCAGACGCAGCCTGTTCAGGGCGCGGAAGGCGCCTTCTTTGCCGCCCGCGACCACGAAGGCGAGGACGCTGCCTCCCGCCGTCATCTGGCTCAGTGCCAGATTGTGCTGGGGATGGCTGGGTAGGCCGGGATAGAGCATGCGCTCGACCTCGGGGCGGGATTCGAGGAAGCGGGCGACCGCCATGGCGTTCTCGCAATGGCGCGCGACGCGCAGCTCCATGGTCTCGAGCCCCTTGAGCAGTAGCCAGGCGTTGAACGGGCTGAGCGACGGGCCGGTATGGCGCAGGAAGGACTGGAGATGGTCGTCGATGAAGGCCTTATCGGCCAGGATGACACCGCCGAGCGCGCGGCCCTGGCCGTCGATATGCTTGGTCGCGGAATAGACGACGATATCGGCGCCGTGATCCATCGGGCGCTGCAGCAGGGGCGTGGCGAAAACATTGTCGACCACCACCCGGGCGCCCGCCTCGTGGGCCAGGGTGCAGATCGCGGCCATGTCGATCACCTCGGTGGTCGGATTGGCCGGGGTTTCGAAGAAGACCGCCTGAGTCGGTTTGGCCAGGGCGTTGCGCCACTGGTCCAGATCGCGGCCATCGACGAAGACGGTCTCGATGCCCCAGCGCGGCAGCAGGTCGGCGATGATGAAATGGCAGGAGCCGAAGAGGGCGCGCGCGGCAACGACCCGGTCGCCCGCCCGCAGCTGGCAGATCAGCGCGGCGAAGACGGCCGCCATGCCGCTGCCCACGGCCCGCGCATCCTCCGCCCCTTCGAGCAGACACATGCGTTCCTCGAACATGGCCACGGTCGGGTTGGCATAGCGGGAATAGATGAAGCGCGAGACATCGTCCTTGAAGGCGGCTTCGGCTTCCTCCGCATTGGCATAGACATAGCCGGAGGTCATGTAGAGGGCTTCGCAGGTCTCGCTGAACTGGCTGCGGCGGGTGCCGCCGCGCACGAGATTGGTCTGGGCGCGCCAGGTGGGTCGCGCGTCGCCGGTGCCGTCCGTCATCGTCATCCTCCTGCCGCCTGAAAGCGGCCAAAGAAAAAGCCCCGACCGAAAAAAGGACGGGGCTGACGAGCTGCACCGACCTTTTAGCTAGATTATTTAACGTGGCCGCAAGCCGGTCGGGCCAAATCACCACGTAAGATTTTGAATAGTCCCTTCCCCGAAGGGAGTCAAGCACGGGGCGGCTTGCCTTCTATGACGGCCATTTCGGCCGCTCGCCTATTCCGCGCGGCTGCAGGAGCCGCCGCCCAGCACGCAGAATCGGGCGCAATGGGGATGGTTCAGCTTGACCGCGCCCAGGGCGTCGGTGAGGCGGGGACCCATTTCGAAGGATTCGTCATAGGGCAGCAGGGTGCAGGGCAGGACGACGGGCCGTTCCGCGCCCTTGCGCTTGACCACCATGCGCGAGCCCGCGCACATCATCGACTCGGGCGCCACGCCCAAGATGCCCCAGCAGGCTTCGGTGATCTCCGGCACGTCCAGCCGTTCGTCCATCTCCGGGAACAGGGTCACGGCGACGGGATCGGCCGCGTCCAACGGGATCGCATGCACCGCGAAGAGTCGGGCGAAGCCGGCGCGCAATGCGTCTTCCGATTCCTGCCAGCAGGTGCGCCCCGCGACATGAATGCGAAAGCCTTCGCGCGCGAGCCATTCGAGGCCGGCGATGGCCGGGTCCCAGCTATGCGGGCCGCGCATCAGCTCGTGGGAATCCCGGGCGTAATGGTCAAGGGACACACGGAGGAGGAGCCTGTCGCCATGGCGCGCGCGCAGCGCGGCCAGCGGGGCGGCAAGCTTCATCATCGGGCGCATGGCATTGGTCAGGACCAGGGCCTCGAAGCCGCGCGCCAGCACGTCCTCCAGCATCGCCATGATGTCGGGGTTCATGAAGGGCTCGCCGCCGGTGAAGGCGATTTCCCGCGTGTTCAGGCCCTCGGCCTCGATCTCATCCAGATAGGCCGCGACCTCCGCCGCGGAGATATAGGCGAGGCGGTCGTTGGTAGGGCTCGAATCGATGTAGCAGCCCTTGCAGGTGAGGTTGCACAGGGTGCCCGTGTTGATCCACAGGGTGCGCAACCCGTCGAGAGCGACGGCGGCGCGGATCTCGCCGGCCGCCGTGCGGTCCGGGTCCTGGAACTTTTCGGGTGCGAGAGCGGGTGCCGGTTGGGGGCGTTGCAGGTTCATGGAGCCGCCAAGTGGTGAAAAGCGCATTGCGCCAGGAGCATCTAATAGAGGGTCGGGGCCGATCTCAACGGTCGACGGCTCGCATGGCTGTCACAATTTCGTGGGGTGGGCGCTTCCTGGGCCGCGTGCCCTATCGGGGGCGGGCGGCGGAGCGCCAGATGGAGGCGCCGGCGAAGAGAACCAGGGCGGCGACCACGATCGCCGGGCCCGAGGGCAGATCCCAGAGCAAGGAGGCCTGCAGCCCGCCGATCGCGGCGAGGGCGGCGATCAGCCCGGCCAGGACCGCCATCTGTTCGGGCGTGTGGGCGATCTGGCGCGCCGCCGCCGCCGGGATGATCAGCAGCGAGGTGACGAGCAGGATGCCGATCAGTTTCATGGCCAGGGCGACGACCGCGGCCATGAGTAGGGCGAGAAGGAGCTGGACCCGGCGCACCTTCACCCCCTCGACCTCCGCCAGTTCGGGGCTGATGGTTGCCAGCAGGACAGGCCGCCAGATCAGCGCCAGCAGGCCCAGGACGACGACTCCGCCGCCATAGATCCAGGCGAGGTCGGTGGTGTCGACGGCCAGGATGTCGCCGAACAGGTAGGAGACGAGATCGACGCGCAGGCGTTCCTGGAAGGCGATGACGATCAGGCCGAGAGAGAGGGAGCCATGAGCGAGGATTCCCAGGATGGTGTCGCGCGACAGTTCGGCGCGGCGCCGTTCCAGGCCGGTCAGCAGGATGGCCATCGCCAGGCCTGTCGCCAGGATGCCGAGGCCGGGTTCGACGCCAAGCAGGAAGCCCAGACCGATGCCGAGCAGCGCGGAATGGGCGAGGGTGTCGCCGAAATAGGCCATGCGCCGCCAGACGATGATCGTGCCCAGCGGGCCGACCAGAAGGGCGAGGCCGATTCCGGCCAGGCCCGCACGCAGGACGAAATCAGACATTGCCGGTTCCCGTCGCGCCAGGCCCGCGATCATGGGAATGGTCATGGCCGTGGTCATGATGGTGTCCGGATCCATCCGGCGCACCCTCCGCGGGGTCGAGCGGATGGCCGGAGAGATTGTGATCGTGGTCGTGATGATGGGTATAGACCGCCAGTTCCCGGCCCAGTTGCGGGCCGAACAGCGCCAGGTATTCCGGATGGACAAGGACCGATTCCGGCGTGCCGCTGCAACAGACATGGCGGTTCAGGCAGAATACCCGGTCGGTTTCCGCCATGACCAGGTGGAGGTCGTGGGAGACCAGCAGCACGCCGCAGCCTCGCCGGTCGCGGATCAGGCGGATCAAACGATAGAGTTCGGCTCGGCCGGCGACATCGACCGCCGCCATCGGCTCGTCGAGGACGAGCAGATCGGGATCGCGCAGCAGCGCCCGGGCTAGCAGCACGCGGCGGCTCTCGCCCCCCGAGAGACCCTGAAGCGGGCTCTCGATGACATGGCTCGCGCCAACCTCCTCGAGCGCTTGTTCCAGATCGGCGCCGGTCTTGGCGCCGCGCAGGGTCAGGAAGCGGCGCACGGTGATGGGCAAGGTGTCCTCGACATGCCAGGCCTGCGGCACATAGCCGATGGTGAGGCTGGGCGCCGTCGTTACCGTTCCTTCGTCGGGTGAGATCAGGCCGAGCGCGGTGCGGACGATGCTCGTCTTGCCGGAGCCGTTGGGCCCGATCAGGGTGACGATCTCGCCCCGTGCGATCGACAGGTCGACGCCGCTCACGGCTGCCTCGGCTCCGTAGCGGACCGTCACCCTGTCGAGAGCGATCAGCGGTGCGCTCACGCCCGCCCGCCCCGGCAGTCAGGGCAGAGGCCGCGCAGTTCCACGGTCGCGCGCTCTTCGGCGAAGCCCAGGGCGCGCGCTTTGCTGGTCAGCACATCGGCTATCTCCGCGTCGTCCAGTTCGGCGACCAGGCCGCAGTCGCGGCAGATCAGGAACTGGCCGCTATGGGCTTCGTCTGGATGGTTGCAGCCGATGAAGGCGTTGAGCGATTCGATGCGGTGGACCAGGCCGTGTTCCATCAGGAAATCGAGGGCGCGGTAGACGGTCGGCGGGGTGGCGGAGCCGGCGCCGCTCTCGCGCAGCCGGTCGAGCACGTCATAGGCCCCGACCGGGGCGTGGCCGCGCCAGACGATCTCCAGAACCCGGCGGCGCAGGGGCGTCAGTCGCGCGCCGCGCTCGGCGCAGCGGGTCTCCGCCGCGTCCAGGGCCGAGGCGATGCAGCCGGCGTGATCATGGCCGGTTCTCGGAAAAATGCCGGTATTCGTTCGCTGGTTCATCACAGGGGAGCATTGCAGGACATTGATATGTTATAGTATATCAAATCGGCGCGAACCTCTACCCGATTCTGGAGTATCGATCGATGCCGCTGCTGGGGCTGCCCGCCGTTGTTTTCGCCGTTCTTCTGGCGGGCGCGTCCCATGCCGGCGCAGCGCCGAAGGTCGCTGTCAGCATCCTGCCGATCCACAGCCTCGTGGCCGGCGTGATGACGGGTATCGCGGAGCCGGCCCTGATCGTGAAGGGGGGCGCCTCGCCCCATTTCTATTCGCTGCGGCCGTCGGATGCCCAAGCGCTCGACAGCGCCGATATCGTTTTCTGGATCGGTCCGACCATGGAAAGCTTCCTGGTCAAGCCTCTGGAAAGTCTGGCGGACGATGCCGTGACGGTCGAATTGCTGGAGGCGGACACGATCCTCCGCCTGGAGTCCCGCGAAGGCGGAGCCTGGGCGGAGCATGATGCTCACGAAGGTGACGCCGACGGAGAGCATGGCGAGGCCGCCTCCGACGACACCGCCGGCGGACATGACGAGACCGAGCCCCATATCTGGCTCGACTCGGAAAACGCCCGCCGGATTGTCCGCATCGCGGTCCAGTCCCTGAGCGCGGCCGATCCGGAGAATGCCGCCCGATACGTGGCGAACGGGAAGGGGATGGAAACCCGGCTGGACGAGCTGGAGGCGGAGGTGACCGCGATGCTCATCCCCGTGGTTGATACCCCCTATGTCGTGTTCCACGACGGCTACCGGTATTTCGAGGATCGATTCGGAACCCGCGCCATCGGCTCGATCGTGGTCGGCGACGGGCGCAAGCCGGGTGCGCGGCGGTTGGAGGAGATTCGCGTGAAGATCGTCGAGCTGGAGGCGCGTTGCGTCTTCGCCGAACCGCAGTTCGAGCCGGCCCTGGTCCGCACTGTCATCGAGGGCACAGGCGCCCGGGCCGGGATACTGGATCCCTTGGGCGCCGAACTCGCCCCGGGGCCCGATGCCTATTTTGATCTGATGCGCAATCTCGGCCGCGCGCTGCGCGATTGCCTGGGACGGACGGATTAGGCGGCCGGCAGTCCCTTGCGGGGCCACCCACGGCTCTTATAATCCGAATCCAACGCGGGTGTAGTTCAGTGGTAGAACGACAGCTTCCCAAGCTGTATGTCGTGGGTTCGATTCCCATCACCCGCTCCAACCGATCCGCCGCGCCGACCGGCGCGGGAAGATCGCCAGAGGGAGGCCACGATGGGCCGCATGCTCTCGTTTCGTTTCGTCGAATCCGGTGTTGAGGGCGGCGTCAAGCTCAACGAAGAGGCCGCGCCGGTCACCTGACGAACCCTCTGGACCGCGCTCGACAAGCCGGTTCGCATGCTCTGCCTGCACGCGATGTTCGCGGGCCCCGAGATCATGGTCGGCCTGCCGAAAGAGGCGGAGATCTTCGATCCGCTGGCGATCTCGCCGGAAAACCAGACCTGCATTCCGGCGCCGGGCGATTGCCTGTGGTTCTATCAGCCGAAGAATCACATGTACGGCCTGACCGACGAGCTTTGGGAGATCGGCATGTTCTATGCGCCGGGCGGGCGGGTCTTCGGCCCCCTGGGCTGGACGGCTTGCACGATCTTCGGCCGCATGACCGAAAATCTGGACGGTTTTGCCAAGGCCTGCGCCGATCTGCGCATCAGCGGCGCGCAAACGCTTGAGATCGGCCGCGCCTGACGCGGGATCCTATTCTCCCTTGATCGTTTTCGAGGCGCCGCCGCGGGGCCATAGGCCCTATCCGGTCTATTGGGTGAGGAGTTCGATTTCCCGGCCCAGCGCGTCGGCCTGGGCCTGCATCTGGCGCAACTGCTGCTGCATCTGCCGTTCCGCCCCGGTATCGCGGGTCGCCTGGGCGGCCAACATGCGCAGTTCCGTATCCCACAGATCGCGATCGATATTGGCGATCTTCTGGCGCAGCGCCTGCTCATCCGCGCGGGTCAGTTCGTTTCGAGCCCGGGCGTTGGCGACCTGCTGCTCTTGTTTCTTGAGCTGGTCACTGAGCTGGGCGAGCTGCTGCTCCTGGAGGCTCTGCTCTTCGGTCAGGACTTCCTGATCGCTCTGCAATCCCAGTTGGGCATCCTGTGCCGCCTGCTGGCGCTGCTGGGCTTCGAGCAGGCGTCGTTCGGGGCCGTTGGATACCGCGTCGGCCTTCTGCTGCTGATAGGTGGCACAGCTTGCCGTCACCAGAAGTGCGGCCGCCAGAAGCGTCGTTCTCGCGATGGCATTCATCGGAATGGGTCTCAGCATCATCCTATCTTCGACGCGCGGTTAATATTCTCCAGCGCGTCGCGTTCCCTCTCAAGGGCCTCGATCTGCCGGTTCATCTCTCTCACCTGCTCGCGCAGCCTTGAGGTGTCCTGACCTTCCGAAGTCAATTCACCCGCGACCTCGACATAGCCGTCGCGCTCGTCGCGCAGGTTACCGAGGGTATCGGACATCACCGAGATATTGTCGTCGAGCCGCGCCCGTTCGCGGGTCAGCTCTTCCGCGTGGGCCTGGTTCTGGGCGACCTTTATCTTGACCTCGTTGATTCGTTCGCGGTTCTGTTCGACCACCTTCTGCGAGGATGCCACCAGCTTGCGGAGCCTGGCGTTGCTCTTCTCGATATCCTGGGTCACGAGATCGATTTGCTGCACCTGCTGCCGCGCCGCTTCCTGGCGGGTGGCGACCATATAGCCGTCGACCGCGCCAATCGTGGCACCGACGCCGATCGCCGCCGCGCAAGTGGCAATGCCGTTCTCGTCGCTGCCGAGAAGCAGGCTCATGGCGCAGAAAACGCCGCCCAGCACGGCGCCGGCAGCCGCTCCGCCGAACAGAGTCTCGTTGAAGACATCGGCATCGTCGCGCATCGCCTGCTCCGCCGGCGTGAGCGGTGCGGAACTTTCGAAGAGACTGATCTGGTCGGAATCGCCGGCTGTCTGACAGCCTGCCAAGACGAGGGCCATGGATAGGAACGCAAAGGCCAGAACGCGGCCAAAACGGCCGCTGGGCGCCACCATGAAATTTGCTCTTCTCATCATCGACCCTCTTTCGCGACCATGGCCGCAAGCGACTTCTCGATAGGCGCTTTCGCCGCCGAACCTTGACTGCGCATCAATGTTAGCTGTTTCAGCACATCGTCAGTAATCGAAGGCAGGGTTGTCAACGCCCGGTCGTTATACTCGACTGTCAATACCCGCGCCTGGGTGACCAGCGCAATGTCGTCATAGCTTTCCGCGATGGTCGTCAGCCGGTCGAGATAGTATCCCAGATTGAACCGGTAGACTTGGCGGTCCTTGTCAAGGTTCTGCTGGTAACGCGCCCGCCGCGTCGGATCCTCGGTCGCCTTCACCAGCTCGGTCCAGCGCGTCAGGATCGCGATATTGTCCATCACCCGGCGCGCTGCGAAGACGGCGTTCGAGAGCAGTTCGCGCGCGGCACGTTCGCGTTCCTGATTCCGGGTGCGGATGCTTTCGGCGATGACGAAGGAGAGATTTTCCAGGCGCCGCTTCATCTCGTCGCTCGGTGCGGCCTCGGCCAGGGCTCTCGCCTCCTTGACCGGATCGGCCTGTTCCTCGGCCAGTTTCGGCCCGCCCGGCTCAGCCTTCGAATTCGGATCGACGGCCAGGGCCTGCCAGGCCTTCTGCGCGGCCTCGATACTGTCGCGGCTGGGCAGGGCGGGTGCGGTCAGGACCAGCCGGAAGCCGGTGGTGTTCTGGCGGCGAATGCCGTGTTTGTCGACGGGCGGGTATTCCTCGCGATGGGCGGCGCTGATATCGGCCGGCCGGGTGCGGAAGCTGCCGCCGCGCGCGACGAAGCCGCCGGCCTGGCCGAATTGGTGGGAGATGGCGTTCAGGCGGAACGGGTCCAGGGTCAGCTCGGCGGCATTGCCCAGAATGTCGTGAATGCCGAGCGGATTGGGCTTCAGAGTCCCGATCAGGTTCAACTCGCGATAGGAGTTTCCGTCATGGACGACAGATTCATCCAGGTTGCCGGCAGGCGCGAAAGTCTTTGCCGAGAATTCCGCTGGGCCGACCTTGGTGCCGCCGCGCGCCGCGAACTCCCATTCGTCCTCGGTCGGCAGGCGCAGAAAACCCACGGAGCCGTCGCGGGTCGGAACCAGATCGGGCGCACTCTTCAGCAGCCATTCGGAATAGCGTTCGGCGAAGAGCACGGCCTCGGCCCAGGAAATTTCGACGGCCGGCAGTTCCAGATCGGCGTTGCCGGAATCGGGACAGGCGCCGCTCAACGCCGCGAGCTGCATCGCCGTGACTTCGTATTTGCCGATGAAATAATGACGGTCTCCTTCACCCTTTTCGCCGGCAAAGGCGCCGGCGAGCCAAGCCACGCGGCGATATTCGGCATAGCCGCGCTCGGCTTCGTGGCTGCCGAGGGTGACGCGGTAGTCGCCGAGCATGCCGCCGCTCGGCACATTGACCCGCCGGAACGCCATCGCGCCGCCGCAGGGCATGGGCAGGAGGAGGTCGGCTTCCGCCGGCTGCGGATCGTAGGTCTCCGGGGGCCAGTCCGGGTCGGCAGCCAGCGCGGCATGGGCACAGAAGATCAGCGCCGCGAGGCTAAATCTCGCGAATCTCATCGCTGGGCTCCAGTCGCGCGAAATGAAGGCCGATCCCCGCCGCCGGCAGGAGCGAGAACAGCAGGACGATGGCCAGGCCTATCAGGACCGCCGGCGCTTCGATGGCGCAGGCTTCGCCTGTGGCCCCGAAGCTGTCGGCGAAGAAGCGGTTGATCCAGAGCGCCGCGCCATAGGCCAGGGCCGTGGCGGCGGCCGAGCCGGTCAGCGCCAGGATCACGGCCTGGACGGTGGGAAAGCCGATCAGCCAGGTGCGGCCGTAGCCGATCAGGTTGAGCATCGCCACGACCCGCCGCTTGCGTGCGGCGACGGCCCATTGGATCGCCGCCAGGCTGCCCGCTAGGCCGATCGCGCCGAGAATGACGATGGCCCGCAGGACCGCGCCGATATTGGCGTCGAGCGCGATAGCGCTGGCGATGCGCAGCTCCTGGGTGCTCACACTCAGATCCTGATCCTCGCGGAGATAGCGGGCGAGGCCCGCGACATCCTCGATGCGCCGGGTATAGAGCCGGAAGTTCGGATAGGCATCGCGTGCCGCGCGCGCCTCGCCCTCGGCATTGCCGAGTTCGGGCGCCGCGAAACCGTCGCGAAAGGCCTCGATCGCCAGGAGCAGATCCGGGCGCACGAAGACGACCGCGCCGCCATGCCGTTCGGGGGCTGCAACGGCTAGGATCGTGGCGTCGATGCCGGCCGTCTCGACCCGGCCGTCGCCGCGCCGGCGTTCGACATCGATGAACAGGCGGTCGCCGGACGCAAGGCCCGTCTGAGCGGCGACGTCAGCCGATAACTTCACCTCGGAAATCTCGCCGAGATCGCTCGAATCCTCGCCGAAGATCGGATCGCCCGTGCCGGTCGGCACCAGCGAGACCCGCATCGGCGCGGCGCCGGGCTTGTCCGCCGGGGTGATATCGACCTGGGCGGCGGCGAAGCGGGTCGAGGGCAGGACGAAGGCGATGTCGGGTCTTTCGCGCATGGCTTCGAACCAGTCGCCGTCGAAGCGCCGCGCGCCAGTCGCGTCCAGGGTGATCCGGCGCATCGCGGGATCGGCGCGCAGCCGTTCGAAAATCTCACCGACCACGCCGGTCTGCAATCCGTTGAGGACTAGCAGCGGCGCGAGGACGGCGGCGATCGCCAGGGTGACGGCGAGTGCGAAGGGCCATTCGTCGAGAATATCGGCGAAGGAGAGACGCAGAAGCTGGGTCAGGCGCAGGGTCATGGCGCGCCGTGCTCGATTGTCGAGACGCGGGTCGCTGGATCGGGGCGGCATTCGGCCAGGGGCAGGCCGAACTCGGCCGCCAGCTCCCGGTCATGGGTAACCAGGACCAGGGCCGCGCCGGCATCGCTCGTCGAGCGGGTCAGCAGGGCCATCACCTCGGCGGCATTGGCGGGATCGAGGGAGGCGGTCGGCTCGTCGGCCAGGACCAGGGCCGGCTCATGGGCCAAAGCGCGGATCACCGCGGCGCGCTGGCGCTCGCCGATCGAGACATGGCGCGGCTTTCTTCGGGCCAGATGGGCGATGCCGAGGCGCTGAAACAGCGCCGGGACCGGCCCGTCGCCGGCCATCCCGAGCAGGCGCCGCGACAGCATGGCGTTCTCGTGCAGGCTGAGAAATGGGGCGAGCCCGCCGGTCTGCAGGACATAGCCGAAGCGCCGCGCCCGCAGGGCACGAATCCGCCCTCGGTCGTCACGCCGCCAGAGGGCGGCGATATCGATCGACTGTCCGCCCTCGTCGGTCACCGCCATCGTCCCGGCATTGTCGGGTTTGAGGCTCATGGCGATGAGGTCGAGGCAGGTGCTCTTGCCCGCGCCGGACGGGCCGACGATGGCGACCCTTTCGCCCATGCCGAGGGTGAAGCGCGCGATGTTCAAGCGAAAGCCGTCGCCCCGCGACCGATCGACCGACCGGAACTCGATAAGCGGGACAGCCATATCAGGGAAGCGCGTCGAGCGGCACCGGATAGACCCAGTCGCCCGGATCGTCGCCTTGGTTGAGCGCGATCCAGCGGTCGGAATCGTCGTGGAAGCGCTGGTAGAGGCGGATCTTGGAACTGGCGTCGTCGATGATCGCCTGCTGCTCGCCCACGCTCATCCGGGTCCAATCGTCCTCGCTCAGGGACATGATGCGGCTCTGATAGGGCAAGCCGGCGAGATACTCGCCCATCAATCCCGAATCGGCGAGGTTGCGGGCATGGCCCTGGCCGACCTGGTTCGGGTCGCGGCCCATGGCGGTGGCGGCACTGCGCAACTGGTTGAAGAAATCGCCGGGCTCGATCTGGCCCGCGTCTAGCGCGGTGACCGTTGCCTGCATGGTGCGTTGCAGGTCGCTCAACTGGTTCTTCGACAGCAGCAGGCGGACTGTGAAGGCGGCGACCGACGAATTGGCGAAGTCCCGGTCACTGGCCCAGGCCTCGAACATCGGCGGGGCGACCGTGCCGGCGACCCGGCCGAGATAGGCCAGGGCCATGGCGCGGCCGAGTTCAGCCGCCGATTGCTTCAAATCGGCTTCGGCATCGTCCTTGCCAGGCTTCGCCTGGGCCGGTGCCGCCGGGAAGGCATCGCCGTCCGCCGCCGCCTGGGTCTCGCGCACTTGTTCGACCAGGGCATCGGCCAGGGCCGAGACCTTGCGCTCGAAGGCGGCCGGATCGCCCGAGGGCACGGGGTAATAGAGCGAGCGGCCCGAATCCTGCCGGGTCAGCTCGGTATACTGGCTCTCCGCCTTGGCGTGGTCTTCCGCCCCGATCGGGGTCCTCAGATGCAGGACATAGAGCGCGGTGGGCAGGGTCTTGCTGCGGCCGCGCATGTCGTTGCGCATATCGGCGGCGTTGAGCTTGAGCTTGGCGTAGGGCGAAGCGGCGTCGCGGGCGCTGGCATCGGTGATCAGCACCAGATAGCGGGCGTCGAAACCGTCCCAGTCGATCCGCCCCATGGCGTGATCGATGGCGGCGAAGGCGTCCTCGGAGAAGGCCCGGGTGGAGACGCTGGAGGCGCTGAGCGGCGCGACCGCGGTCTGGAAGTCGGTGGTGCCGTCGATATCGTTCGGGTCGGCGAAGGTGCGGGTCAGATATTCGATGCCCTTCACCGCCGCCGGATCGTCGCGATAGCCGACGACGCCGAAGCGCACCTTGTCCTCGAGCCCCGCCGTCTCGACTTTCGCCAGTACGTCGCGCATGACCTCGCGCGTGCGCTGGATATAGGGCTCCATGGAACTCGACGCGTCGATGACGAAGACGACCCCGGCGCGGAGATCGCCCAGCGCGGCGATATTCTCGCGGGTGTTGAACAGTTCGAGTTTCTCTTCTTCCGCCTTGGTCACGCTCGCCACGCGGACCGCCATGGCGCGCTGCCGGTTGGGCAGGCGCTTCGGCTTCGCCTCCAACACCGGCAGCATGTAGAACTCGTTGGCGAAATCGACGAAGGCCTCGGGCTCGATGGAGATGACCGGGCTGTCCTGGGGCAGGGTTTTGGCCTCGGCCTCGGCCCGCGCCGCATCGGCCCGAGCGGTCAGGTCCGGATCGTCGAGCCATTGTTCCAGCGCCGGCTCCTCGTCGAAGAACAGCACCTGGCCGCGATTGCCGCGATCGGTGAAGGCCAGTACTAGCGAATGATCCCAGGGCACCACCGCCGTTTCCGGCAGGAAGCCGGCGACGCTTCCCTTCGCGTCGGTGCCGACCTCGAGCATGGTCTCGCCGCTGCCAGACGCCGGATCGCGCGCATAGACATAAAGGACTGTGAAGGGGGCGAGGGCCTTGTCGCCCTTCGCGCCGGGCTTGGCCGCGATCTCCGCGCCTGGCCGGGTCAGCACTTTCTGATAGAGCGCGGTCTTGCCGAGGATCAGCAGCGGCTTGCGATCCTGGGCCAGGGCCGGCGAGGCCGGGAGCATGGCCAGCACAAGGAGCGACAGGACGAGACGGGCGATTATTGCAGCAATTCCTTGGCTTT
>Ga0302123_10000246_pt1 | contig 44315 bp, 58 predicted proteins | sample CB21_321_MG_FD_203109 | JGI IMG/M metagenome (GOLD analysis project Ga0302123, IMG submission 203109) | Marine microbial communities from Western Arctic Ocean, Canada - CB21_32.1 | ecosystem: Environmental > Aquatic > Marine > Oceanic | place: Canada: Western Arctic Ocean | collected 2017-09-28 | reverse complement strand
TAGCCCGTCCCCAGTAAATAATCCTGTAGTACACACAATTGGTAACGCAGACTCAAGTTTACGTGGGTGGTTACCAGCTGACGATGCTGTGTTTGAAGGCAACGCACCGGACGGTGCAAAATTTGGCTATAACTTGTCTGCGGAGCCCCAGCTTGATAATCTGTTTCCGCCAATTCCTTTGGAAAGTGTTGATGTTGAGCTACAACGTCCGTCCATATATGACTCTATGGGCAGTGTGCAGATTGACATGACGGAGGCGTTTAACAAGGCGGATAACGGCGATGTTACTTATTCTATCGCCGCTGGCGTAACGCAATCTAAAGTCTTTTATATTAATCAGCTTAATTCTTCTGGCGGAATTGTAGGGGCAGCGCCAGAATTTGGCGATACTATTCTTGCACATACAATGCCAGTTGGTTATGGCGGATTGGTGTCAGCTGATACAGACGTTGTTTATAGGGCATTTTTGTGGACCGCAGGCACCGCTGGAGAGGCACCGCGCGTAGAGGTATGCGTTACAAATCCCACAACCTCGGCAATAAATTTCCCGGACGCTGGCGTACATTTACGACTTACAGTCATAAAAGATAAGTTGAATTGGAAGATGATGACGATGTCCAAGCAGGTGCTTGATGACTTCGTCAAAATCGATCGTTACGGTATTTGGTGGATGAAGAATTGTTACGATCAGGTGCCGTGGCCTACTGATCTTGATTCTTTCGCTTCTGCGGATTCTGAATCGGATCCTGATTGCCCCAGTTCTTCTGGGTCTAAAATGCGGCTCTACTTTACGAAAGTAAACTTTGCCACTGATCATTCCGTCGTTAGCAGCTTAACGTCAGTTGACAGTAGAATCAAAGTTTACTGTGCTGGTAGTACAACTACTGAAGCTGTTGGCGATTTAGACATAGACTTGGATTTTAGTTTTGCTACGACAGAAGCGACAGCGGGGTTTGAAGTACTAAAATCTTTAGATTCGGAAACGTCTATAATTACACGAGGGCCTGTAACTGAAGGAATTTACGCCACGACGCCTGGAACAGTTATATTAGTAAGTGATAATATCGCAGCCGAGGCAAAGGTAGTTGATGGTGTCAATCAGGCTGTTTATCAAGGTATAGTGGGTATTGGATTAACGACAGAGCCCTCTCAAATTTTAGCGGCACAATTGGTTCGTTTAGACGGTGTTACGGAAGAACACACACCGTTGCTTTATTTAGGCATGAATCACGAATACTCTACCTCTTACGTTGTTAAGTTTGAGGTACCTTCTGACGCACCTAGTTATTCTTTTCTTTCTTTTAGACTTAGAATGATCGGACGTGTAGACGGCATATTTCCAAAATTATCAATTAAATATGAGGCGGCCAAAGAACCGTCCGAAGCGCCAGCTACAGGTACGGGGTACAAAAGAACAACAATTGCAGTACCAAACGTAACTGGCGGAATAATTGATACAACGACCGGGTATGACGCACAGGCTCCTAATGAGCAGAGTTTTGGTATTTTATCTCAATATGGAACAATGATGACGGCGGCGCAGGTTAGTGTAGCTAACGAAAGCATTTTAACGTCTGACTTAGCTTATCTAGGGCACCCTTCCGATGCCGCCAAGAAGGGGGTTGGATTTGGTGTTAACCCCGGTGACATTGTTTATATCACTGTTTCCAGAATAATTGGCAGCGATCAACTGGATAACTACGTAGGTGAGTTAGGTATTATTGCTCAAACGGCAGTTCTTAACAGGCCCGTATCAGAATCGCCTTGGTATCCCACGACGGTCTAGACATAGAAACAAGTACATTTATTTAATTGTTACGCCATTAGAATATAGCCGAGGTATGGATGCCTCTATCAACATGGAATTTAGAGTGGTTAAATCACAACAGCCAACGAAAATACCCCCTTGCAGACGATGCAAGTGGGTATGACAGTGGGACTAAACCTTCGTTTCGAATTCCTAATGACTTTATAGTTCAGATAGATCTACCCATACATAGTGCTATGGAGATGGATCCAGCTGGCTTCTTTATTCGTCAAATTGTAGCTACCGGTACGGGCTACTCAATTGTGGTTGCTTTTCAAGAAAGCCTAGAATCAGCAGTTGATGTAGCGGCAGCACATATACCTATTTCTTCGCATACAACAGAGTATAAAACGTATGCGTTAGGCGGAATTGAACCTTTTGACGATACAGTAGGTAAGATAACTATTAACAGTCTTGCGGGTGTTTCTCTTCAACCAGCAGGGCTATGGAACTTCACTCTTGCTGGTGCCGGTTTAACTCCGGATGCCATCCGTCCTATTATACAGGGCGTGCAATCCATAAGTGTCACTCAGGGTGCTGGCATACCCAGCAATAAACTTTACGGTGATATAGAGCTGATAGCAGGAGATAACATCGAGCTTACTGTAGACGGTCAAGAGGTATGGATTAGTGCAATTGACGGTGCAGGAACTGTTGCTACATGTGAGTGTGAAGGAGATGCTGCGGCTCTTCCGTGTATAAAAACAATTAATGGAATTTACCCTAATAATGACGGGCAAATGTACTTGGTGGGCGATGATTGCTTAGAGTTTTCTTCAAACGAAAATGCAATCGAGGTTGGTGATAATTGTTGTGCTCCTTGTTGTGGCTGTACTGAGCTAGAATCCATAACGAAAGATTTAGAGAGATTTCTCCAGCAGCAGACGAACTTAGAAGTGTTTGTAAAAGAATTGAAAACGTCTGTAACTGAAATGAATACGACAGTTCTCGGTTCGCGCCTTGGTGATCGAGGATGTGTTACTTGTGAATAAGTAGAAAAAAGATGTCATTGAGTCCTGAAGATAAGGTAATTTTAGATTCGTTTCTGAACGATCTCCGCTCATTGTGCGGCAGTGTCCCTAACGACGGTCAGTAAATCATGGGTAATGAACAATGGCACTAACAGAACTATATATTGACCCTAGTATAGCTGCCGATTCCGGTGCAGGCACAGTTGGTGACCCTTACGGCGATCTGGAGTACTGCCTGTCGGCAACCGCAGGCGAAGCGTTTGATACGACCAACGGGACGCGGATCAATATAAAAAGTGGAACCGCCGAGGTACTTTCTGCCCCTCTGGACCTCTCTGATTTCACTACGGGTGGCGCGCCGAGTACGACCGCGTTTTTGATTTTCCAGGGGTACGCCTCTGCTGCCGATGATGGTGACTGGGATGCACAGACCGGCATCGGTGCAATCGGTTGCGATGGCAACACGATGTTCGCTAGCCAGACTTACGACTACATGCATTTCCGTCATCTGGAGATTTTCGGGAAGGCAGGCGCGGGCTATACCTACTTGATCGACATTGATGACTACAACACTTTTGTGGAATGTGAATTTCACACGCACTCTGGCACGGAGGCACTTCTGCGAGTGGGTCTGGCCGACATGGTGATACGGTGTCATTTTCACACAGTCACATCAGCCGAGATGTGTTTACAGTTTTCGTCCGCATCGCATACGGCGATGCACAACTATTTCGATCTCGTTGGAAGTGCCGCGACTGTTGCGATATATGCTCCCAGTTATGGGCAATGCATCATTGGGAACGTCATCCGTGTCGATGGTAATTGTTATGGGATACAGCTATACTGCCGATCCTCCGTTTGCGCAAACAACTCAATTTATTCTGCTGGTGGTACGGGTAAGGGAATCGTAGGTTATGGCAGTTACTCGTCACCAGAGTACATCGGAAACAACATCATTGAGGGATTCAGCGGCAGCGGTGGCGACGGAATTGATGCCAGTGGTGTTACCGGACTGTACACAGTTTTCGCTAACAACTACGTGACAAATTGTGAAACTAATTATTCTGCAATCCCGGTTTACCATGACGATGGTGGCAACGAGGACATTGCAGACACAACAGCTTTCACCGACGCAGATAATGAAAATTTCACACCGGTTGATACCGGCGACGTGAAAGAAGGGTCTTGGCCGCAGAGTGCTCCGTCTGCTGACGGAGCGTTGACAGCACCCTGGAAGACTTGGAAGGGCGCTGTTGAGCCAGCTGAGCCGTCGGCAGGTGCGATTGTCAATCAGGGCTTGCACGCAATTGAAAGTGGGATAACCGCATGAGAATAACGACTGGATCGACCGACAGATACATCTATTTCGTGGCCGTGGATGCCACGGACATGAAAACACGGGAGACGGGCTTGACGACGTTCACGGTGTGGCGCTCGCGCAACGGGGCTGCGGCGGTGGCGATGACCACCCCCACGATCAATGAGACGAATGCCACATACATGCCGGGAGTGTACGAGCTTCTTCTCGACGAGGACACGGCACTGGCGGCGGGCAACGACACCGAGGAAATGGTATTCCACATTACGCAGGCGAGCATGGCTCCTGTGACGAGGGTAGTGGAGCTATATCGACCCGAAACGACCGAGGGAAACACGCTCGACGTTACGGCGACGGGTGCGGCAGGGATCGACTGGGGCAACGTCGAGAATCCGACCACGGCAGTCGATCTGTCGGCAACAGATATCCAGCTGTGCGACACGACTGCGACGATCACGAATCTACCTACGGGCTTTGCGGCGGCGACATTCCCGCTGACAGTCGCTTCGACAACGAACATCTCGGCGGGAATGATCACCTCCGTCACCGACGTGTCGAACGTGAACGGAATAGCCTCAGGCGTTATCACATCAGCCACGCTGGCGGCTTCGGCGCTGTCTGCCATTGAAGACGAGGTGCTAGATGCGGCCCTGGCTGGTCACGCCGGTGCTGGTACGGCTGGAGCTGCACTGGGAGAGATCGGTACGGCAGGAGCAGGACTTACTGAAGCTGGCGGTACGGGCGATCATTTAGACGATCTTGGCGGTATGTCCACTGGCATGAAGGCCGAGGTTAATACGGAAGTCGACACGGCCTTGTCTGATTATGACGCGCCAACAACAGCCGAAATGGATTCAAAGTTCTCAACCACGGATGGACTCATCACGACGGTTGACGGCGTGGCGGACGGGATAGCCACAACGCTAGGGACTGCCGGAGATGGCCTGACTGACTTGGGCGGTATGTCCACTGGCATGAAGGCTGAAATTGCGGCTCAAACGTGGGACGCTACTGCTTCTTCGCATGTCAGTGCCGGTACCATGGGCAAAGTTATGAACAACATGGAGGCAGAGCATGACGATAATACATTGATGTTGCAAGCAACTATAGATACTTATTCGTCAAACACTGAGTTTATTATTGACAGCGGCAGTACAGTTAATGACACGTATCTTGGCTGCACAATAATTATAAGAGACGCTAGTGATGCTTCGGTGAAAGCAGTAGGCATTATTTCTGATTACCTTGGTGCTTCAAAGACTATCACGTTATCTTACGATCCAAATCCGCTTTTTACCTTTGCGGCTGGCGATAGTATAAATATCATTGCTGTGCCAAATAAAGTATCTCCTGCTACGCAAACTCAGCTGGTAGCTTCAACGTGGAGTGAAAATAGTGTTGGATACTCGCTTCCTGGTACTTTCGGCAATGTTATTCGTAACTTAGGCGGCAATCTTAATTCGTTGTTATTAAGTACAACTATAGGTACTTACACATCGCAAACGTCATTCACTCTCGCAGCGGGCAGCTCTCTTAATGATGCGTATGTCGGCTCCACAATAATTATAACCGATCACGATGATGGCGAAAAAGCGGTAGGCATTGTTTCTGATTATGTTGGCGCAACAAAAACTGTCACGTTAGACTATAACGCAGCTACCACCTGGACGTTTGAAGCCGACGACATTGTAAATATTATTGCAGTGCCAAGCCAGTTACATTCTACTATCCCAACCGCAATAGCGCAGTCTGTATGGGCGTCAACTGTGGATGCTGGTTCCACGGGGACCGGTTTAAAGCTTTATGACATCAAGGAAGATACAACGAGCCTTTTGGCTGACACAACTACTCTTAAAAGCAGAACGCCAATACATCCGGTAAAAAATGTAGCCCTAGCTAATTTCCCGTTTTTAATGGTATCTGACGTTGATCATGTATCACCAGTGGCAGATCTAAGCAGTATCACGGCAGAACGTGCTATCGATAGCGGTACATTTAGCGCTATAGCCGGCGGAGTTTCAGTTATTGGCAACGGCATGTATAGAGTTGACCTATCTGCTTCCGACATGAATGGAAATAACATTACCCTTAGATTCTCTGCCGCAGGTGTTGATGATCGTTTAATTATTTTACTAACCCAACCTAAAGAATAACTCCGTAATTATGGCGGTATACAAGCAACAATTACAAAAGTTAATTAGTTGGGTTCGAAATGATTTACACTTATGGCTATAACGGACGTTATCATGGTTTTCAACCGTTAGAGGTTGAAAACTTTGGATTTCAGTATCAGCCGCCAGATCCAACACCACCCCGTGCCCGTCATTCGATTGGTGTAAATCAACCGCCCAATGGCGGTAATGATTACCCTTTTGTACGGCCCTCTCCTGACGTTTATTTTTTGTTGGGGGACTTCTACTTGTCGTACGCAGACGACACTTGTTCTTATGCGTATCCGTTTCGTATTGAATGGATGTATGGGTTTGGAACAAGGCAATACTCAGAGTCGGGTTCAGAAGTAGATCCTCTGCCAGGATATCCTACGCCAACGCACGAGTACGATATTTTAGTCAAAGATGCTAATGACGTTACTGTATTTGATTCGACTGTAGTTGGTACTGGTGACGATGCAAATAACGTATCTCCATTTAAATGGAGTGAGTGGTATTCTAGATATGTCGTTATTGAATGGACAGATGAAAGTAAAGACATTGTATGCCGGTGCACTAAATTTATCGGGTGGGATTCCTACTCCACTGATTACCAGGAGTATGACGAATATATTGTTCCGGTTTACAGTACGGGTACAGTAACGGATGTCACAAATTCCGGAGGAAAAACTGAATTAACAGTCACATACGATCAACCTGCTGCTCTGCTTCAAGTAGGCGATGTGGTTTATGTTAAAGAGACTGACGTTCCGGGTTATAACGTAGCGCACACAGTTGTTACTGAGATTGAAGGAAAAATAACTAGCACCACAGGCGATGGTACCTCGCCAATTTCCGTTACTTCTAACAACCATGGTCTTTCCACAGGCGACCAGATTTATATCAACGATGTTGAAGGGAATACGGCTGCCAATGGTACTTTTATTGTCGCAAACATAGAGGCGAATGTTTTTACTCTTGATGGCTCTACTGGAAACGGAGCATATACTAAAGGCGGGACGTGGCGGGCACCAATGAAGGTTGTTACGGATATCGCGTATTCGCAGGCAATTACTACCACTGGTCTTTGGCAGGATCCAGGCGGTATTTTAGATCCAAGAACTTACAGCAAACTTCCTTTAAGGGTACGCAGTCTAACAGTAAGAGGAGTATATGGCGATCTGGGAACTGTTCTCCAGGGCAATATATCTTTTCATTCTAATTACAATATTGAACTACAGGATAATCCTGCGTCTATTGGATTTATAGATTTTAACCTAGACGAATTAGGCCTTGATTCCGGTAATCCTGTTAGCAAAGGTTCTCGCTTAGTAAATCGCATAGCTATTAATTCAGAGCCAGGATTAGGTACCGGTACTTTTCCAAGTTGTGACCCGGATGAAATCAAAGCTCCTTTGCGGCGTCTAAATAACGCAAAAGCCGACGATAAGCAAAATATAATTTTGGATTCTGGTGTTGACTGTATTAGGCTACAACGGCCTGTGACGTTAGTAAATGATTGTCCTCGTCAGTTTGAGTTTGACGCAACAGTCACACCCTCCGGAGACGCTGCGCACACTAACCGGTTTGTTAACGATTGTGTATCGTGTTGCGATTGTGATTATTTTGCACGCACGTATCAAGGTTTAAAGCGACAATGGAATGCTTATCAAGTAATTGCGGACGATACTATAGAAGCTAGGGATCAGTTTGAACAAAACGTTACGCGATGGAACTATCAAAAAGAATGTCGGGAAAGTAATCCGATTATGTTGATAGTTCGTGTATTACCGAATTGTACTGTAGATGTAGGCGTAACTTTTGGTAATGCGAGTGGGTGTTGTTTAGTTGGCGTTCATATGCGATTAACGTTTGAATACTATAACGGTTCTGAATGGGTGGTCTACCCTACAGACGAATTGTGTGATAAAGGTATTATCCGCGCTATAGACGTTAAAACGACTCAAAGCCGAGGCGAAGTAAAGTCCGCTGCGCCGATGGGCAAGTTTCCAGTTATCGACATTTTAGAAGACTATTTACCGGCATCTGCCACGTTCCAAGTTGCAGTTAAATTATGTTTTCCTGGCTGTATACCCGCATCCAAGTTTCGATATTACGCACATATTTGGTGGGAAAATACAATAACACCCGCACATATAACGTGTGATTATCCCGCGCAAATAACTATTGATAGTAGCCTTTTAACTATTTGGGCAGCCGCAGATATGGACGTTCCCCCTTACGATATTACCTACGCAGCATCGTCGCCTATTAAAGAGCTAAACAATTCAAGTGCGTTTTGTAACGCTGACGATGAAACTTGCGAGAGGCCGCCGAACTGTAGTACTAGTTAACATTTGTAGCTAACTGTACTAACAAACTATACGTTGAGTTTTAATTATGGCTGTTGTAAACCAAGACTGGTACAACTTAAATGAATCACGGCCTTATCCATTGGCAGACAACGCTACATCTTTAGATAACGAAGGTAATCTTCTTCCGTCAAATATTATTACAGATTTACGTGTACGCTGGCCTGATTGGGTCGGAACATACGCCTTTATAGGTTCTGTTGCTGTTTCACCTAGCATAGCTACTGTAACTATTTTAGTATCAACAAGCCTTTCTAGCGATTCTTCTTATATCCCAATAGCAGTAGTTTCCGTTTCACTAGCGGATTTTCAAGAGGGGCGACAGTACCCTCTTGAATCTATGTATCCCGGTGCTTTTGGGTACATAACATTTGGATCGGGCATAACGGTGAATTATAGTGGTCGGTTTTTAGGCCCGTCTCAAACACTTTTAATTTCCCGAGCAGCAAAGCCTCACCCCGGACTACCGGTTACAAGTTTAAATAGGCTTAATGACCAGACAGCACTAACTGGCTTAATTAATTTACGTGCGGAGGCGCCACTTTTTATTACTAAAGAAAGGCGGATTATTAATGGCGATTCTAAGGATGCGATTGTATTTTCAATAACTGAAGACGCTAGTAAGATTACTACCGAAGACGCAATAGAAACGATACTTCAGTCGTTAGCCGGTAATTGCGGTAAAAGGCCAGAATCAGGTAACTGCGGATCTCCCGAGCCAATTGAATTTATTAACGCAGTTGGTCCTGATTGTAACGGATTGCTTACGTTGGAATTTACTGGCTGCGCTATAGTAGGCCGTAATGTATCAGATTTAAATACAACTAGTTACGCTGACGATACTATTATTATAGATTGTGCTTCTGATATTGAAGATACCTGTACTCCACCATTTTTACCTCGATTGTCTGACGGTAACTTACCTAGCGAATATACTCCTGTTGCGCCATTTCCTCCAGAACCAGCGCCTCTTCCGCCTTCTACAACTGAGAGTGTGAGTGAACCGTTTGAATCCCCAATCTCGCTACCTTATTGTGAGACTTTCGAAGATGACGTGGCAGACAATTTCTATGATGTAGGTAGAGTTGATACCGACGCAGGAGCAGGGAGTGCGTGGAAATTCGATTTAGCTACAAGTCCTGAGGATATTTGTCGTGATGCGTCAATTTCGGCATCAGAATCTGTAACACAATCAGGCAGTTATTCCACTAACACCGAAACGGGCGTTACATCTAATAATATGTCCGTTTGGTATAGGGGCACTGATCCTGATGCGTTTCCAAATACAAATCAAACGATTTACCGTACGTTTACGACAGACCTAAGAATTGTAGTGAATTCTACCGATACGCCATTAGTAGCAACAGTGGACCCAGATAATGTCCAGCAGAGCGGCGGACTACTAGTAAATTATCGCATTGATCCTGCTACAGGCGGTCAAACGTTTTGGATGGCTCATGTAGAAACTAGTACCACTCCAGCGTCAGGTACGTTTGGCCTTTATTATTATAACGGCGTGCAATTGGTTAAACTTACGCACCCCAACGGTAATATAGCAGAATTCACTGGGCAAAGCTTATACCCAGATGTTTGGTATCGATTAACATTAGACGTATCTATAGAACGAAATAATCATTCAAATAGAAACGTATGTTTGAAGTCAACATTAACTGGACCGTTATCTCCCTGGTCGATTGGATCAGAAACACCGCAAACACTGACTATAGGTTATGTGTTGGTGCCTGTTAACGAATACGAAAATGAAGCTGTGCACGGCGGAGAATCAGGATTAGCCGGTTTTTTCGCCCGCAAATCAGCAGCACAGTTTTCCGCCTGGAGAATAGAAGATAATCGTGAAGATACCTCACAGTAGACGTTATAAAACTTTTAAATAGTGGAATTTAACGATGCCCAGCCAAGTACGACATCCTGAGTGGCGATCGTCGTTAGAGGGTACGAAGTACCCGTTTGCCCCCGGTTCGTCTCTAGTAAACAGTGCCGGAATATCTCTGCCTGAAGAAGGGCTTATTGACGCCCATCTCTACCCAATCGGGGGTAAAGATGGGATTTATATGTCTCAAATAGTAATTACTTATGATTATATTACGTTTCATATTGGAGACAGTGAGAATTCATCTATTGCTTCTGGAAAAGTAGATATGCATTCTCTCTCAGCCGTGCCATTAGATAAGCGTGGTGTTATTGTACAGCTTTCAGACGGACATAGTCGTCCTGCTGGTGTTTTAGTTGCTAGCGCTATTGGAATATGTGCTTTCAGTACTTTAGGTCTTGGAACGCATAATTTTTTACAACCAGAGACTGAGTTTGTAACTACAGTATGTATGCCCACTCCTGAAATCGGCGTGCGGGGTGTCGTGCTGGAAGACGGTTCAATTTTGCCAGAACTATACACTGACGATTTGTGGTTTGTAGGCGGAGATGGCGTTATTTTATCCTACGAATTAAGTACCGCTAAAGTTAAATGTGCATCGGCTTTAGATACTTTCCCGGCTATTCGTGTCGACATAGTGGGAGATCCTTTGGCGCTTCGAAAACTTTGTGCAACAACTGATGGTTATGCCACACCCGCATTTATAAAAACAATTCGTGTTCAAAATACAGTTAAAGGTTGTGACACAGGGCAAGAAGACGAAGACGGAAATGCCGTAAACTATTTTGACGTTAATTTAAAAGAACGGGACGGGAAATTATTTATACAAGGAAACGATGACTTAGCCGCCCATACGTCATTACGTATTAATACCAGTGCTGAGGGGTCTATTGAAATAGCTATTGCTGGATCACCTAATTATGAAGTTTGACACGTAGGAATTATAAAAATGGCACGTCCTGGTTGGTACAACGATAACGTAAATCGGTCCTTTCCGTTTTTAGAAACGACTACAGGCGAATATTATCTTGAGTCACAGGCCGTTTCCGCTATGACAGGCGATCAGGTCTCCCCAATAATAATTACCTCTGCGATTCACGGGTTAGAATCCGGTTACGAAATTGTAATCAGCGGTTCAACAGGAAATACCGCAGCTAATGGGACATGGACAATCACTAAAATAGATGAGAATGAATTTTCGCTTAACGGTAGTACGGGGGACGGAATTTACATTGCGTCCGCATCGTGGAGCCTGCCAAAACCACCGTCAATGAAATATTTACCGAGTTATTTCGTTGTTGATTGTGGGTTTACTCTAGGCGGTAATGCTTCTTTTCCCGTGGACACTGCCCGTAGACTTCCCACAATTGAAAACCTAGAGGCGGCAGTTTACTTAAAAAGAGTTTACCGTGCTGGCAATGAAGTTACTTTTGAGTTTCGTTGCACAGACCCGAAGATCAACGAGAAATATCCTTTAATATTTACAAGAGATATTACTGTCCACACTGAGTATGACGTAGAGTATGCAGACAGTGATTCTCCGGATGCGCCTGACAGTACTAGCGAGTCTGTGCCCGCAAGTTGTCAGATGCCTTTTTGGAGCGGCTATCTCGTTACAGGCGATATGGCTCTAATTGCTGCAAACTTACCCGACGGGGAAAGTATAATAGCGTTAGATTGGGCTTTAACTGCAAGCAATACTCCTATCGAGTCGCAAGAGGCTGTAGTTGAACCGGCTGTTATCCAGAATTTATCTCGTTCAGTTGTATCTGGGATAAACATTGCGAATGACGATCGCACTAGAGCTACTCCCCCCAACATGAAGACTGAGGGCGGGACAAATTCGGATGGTTGTGATCCTTTCAAATGGCCGTTTAACCCGGGGTTAACGTATGTATCAGAACAATGTCTTATGGGTGATGTCCGTTTTAAACCCGGATATAATACAATAATAATTTCAGATGCGACTAATAACACAATTACGTTTCGTGCTGCATTAGGCACAGGCGAAGGTCAGCCATGTAATCACGAAACAAAACTATTTCCTGCCGAAACTGGACCTACTTCAGAAGCTAATACTTGGGATAATAACCTATTAGAAGGTGGTCCAATTTGTAAGGAGGTGGCGAGATCTGTTAATGGAATTGGCGGCCCGCTTATAAATTTTGTGGGAGGGCAGGGAATTAGCATTATTCCAGACCCCAGTAAAAATAAAGTAATAATTGACGTAGATCTAAAAAACATGGATTTATGTCAATATAGTACATATTCTGTCGGTTAACGAAGAGTTTATATTGTGGCTACATCAACCGAATGCCCGCAAGGCAATCAAACGCCTGTATTTGACATTGAAAAATGTCAAGTTCCGTGCATATTCCCTATTCCCGACGGGACATGGGGTAATTTCTGGTTACCGCAAAGACCTGAGTTTATATATGACTTTGAAGATCCTGTTCAAATTCCACTAGCGCCGGATATTCCATGTCCTGTGTTTACCGTTGGATCGCAGGCTAGTACTGTAAAAAGAGCAGTTAGTTTTATATGCCCAGGCGGTGCACAAGGTAATCTTGAAGTTAAACTTACCAAGAAAGATTGTTGCGCTTTTGACTTAGATTTTGAGCTAGAGATACCGTGTCCAGTAATAACTGGTTCTCCAGTAACGATCTCTACACTAAGCAGTTATCCGGGTACCTCTACACTTACAATTACAAGTTGCACCGGTGGTGGCGATCAAGGTTGCGATTTTGATTTGGGGCTAGAAATAAACTTTCCCTGTCCGTCTATTTCTGGTAGTGGTGCAGGCACAACAGAAATAGTAACTGTTGGCGGCGAATCGGCAACATTAAACGTTACTAAAACTGAGGAATGTAACCTTGATTTTGAGTTAGACATTAAATTTCCGTGCCCACAGATGCAGGGGATACAAACTAAAAGTATTGTTTTGATCGGGGAAGAATCTGTCGACCTTGACATTACAATGCGTGAGGGCGAAGACTGCGACTTCATCTTCGCTCTCGATATTAAATTTCCATGCCCTCAAATGGTCGTGGAACCGGGGGATGGAGGCCCGACGGGTACAGATTGGCCTATGGTACCTGTTGAAGATAGAAAGGCATTGCTCAAAGTCGAAAAAGGGATTGAGGATACTGATTGCGACTTCACCTTCTCGCTCGATATTAAATTTCCATGTCCCACTGTTGCCGGTAGCCCCTTCACGGCAACCACATCAGTAGTAAATGTTGGCAGCGAATCGGCAACATTAGCCGTTGTACCAGATGAAGACTGCGACTTCATCTTCACTCTCGACATAGCATTTCCATGCCCTGCCATTTATACAAGTGCTGGTGCGGGAGGCCCGACGGGTGCAGATTGGCCTATGGTACCTGTTGAAGATAGAAAGGCATTGCTTACAGTCACAAAAGGGGATTACTACACAGCCTGCGACTTCACCTTCTCGCTCGACATAAAATTTCCTTGTCCTAACATCGAGACAACGGCAGCCGATTACAACTCGCAGTGGACAAACGCACCCACTGGTAAAGCCGTCCTAGAGTTCTATGACGAAACAGGCGGCGATGATTGTGCGTTTGACTTGTCATACGAGATTCTATTTCCATGTCCCAAATTTGATCTGGCAAAGGTTGAAGTCCTCGCAACCGACCCATCCGAGGACCCAACAGCCTATATTGAGTTCGAGCGGACATCCACACCTACCGCGTGTGAATATGGTTTTACATTTTACATTAGATTTCCTGAGGGAGGCCCGACGGGTCCGACGGGTCCGACGGGTGGAGTGGCTGGCGCTACTGGCGTTACTGTGATGGAAAAGATCACAAGTGTTACTATGACAACAAGTGGTACAACGCTTACCTTAGCAATAAATTATGATACTTTGAATCTAACGGTACTTGGTTCAGAGGCGGGAACTGCTGGAACTGCCACAGGTACATATGAGGGAACAGATTGCTGATGGGCGATGCAATTTACCTATGGGATGGCAAGATACTGTTCGATAACGGCGACATTGCGATGCACGAGGACTGCTGCTGCGAAGAAGACTGTACGGAGTGCTGCACTGGCTCGATTGACGGCTTTGAGTTTACGTTGAGTGGAGTAGTGGATAGTGGTTGTTCGAATTGCGCGGGCCTTAATACTACGGCGTTCTGTTATGTGGCGGATGATGGAGACGGTTGCAGAGGCACCATGAGTGAAACGGTAACCCCTGGGTGCGGGCCGCTGATAGGCGTTTACACCATTACAGACAACGGAGATGGAACTTGTCGATTGGCTGTCACCTTCCTGTACCAGCTCGCCGCCGGACATATTAACGCATACATCGACTTTACGAAAGGCAATGCTTGCTCGACCGTGTCGGGTGCGATGACGCCCACATCTCGCACCGATGGGGCTACTACTTGCGATTTCACGGGTGCAACTATAACTGTAACCGGACTGTGTTAAATTTCAAACATTGCAAACATTTAGGGATATGTTTAATGACCAACCACCGACGATTCAGCCAATGTATTCACCTGGGGAAGAAGGTATTCCCAGGCGACCTGGGCATCATAGCCATGGACGGCTCAATGCTGATAACTACGACGTCGCTGCCTGGATCTAGTATTACCGCTACTGTTACAGGCTGGTAATAACATATGCGCAATAAATACCGATTAATTCTCCGACATCGCTGGGCTCTAGGCGATACGGTATTATTAACTTCCCTTGTTCGAGATATTCACCGCGCATACCCAGACGAATACGAAATTAAAGTTGAAACAAACTGGTCTCCTGTGTGGACTAACAATCCCCATGTTACTAGCTTCGAAGAAGCCGGATTACCGCGAGCACAACGTATTGAAATAGGGTGGGGAGATGGCATTAAGTGGAATGGGTACGCAAAGTTTAACGATAAGAAAGAAATGCGGCATATTCTAGCTTGGTATCATTACGATTTTACTCGTAAGACTGGTATCGAAGTTCCTGTTACCGACCCACGCCCTGACTTACATCTATCGCCTGCTGAAATTAAACCACGAGTGCAGGGAAGATATTGGGTCATACTATCCGGCGGTAAGCTAGATCTCACTAATAAACATTGGCATGCTCATAGAGTACAAGAAACTGTAAATAGGCTAAAATCCTACGGATTACAGCTTGTCCAATGTGGTGCTACTCACAGCAGACATATCCATCCTCCCTTAGAAGGTGTTTTAAATCTTGTAGGTAAGACAGACAACGTTAGAGATTTCTGGAACATCGTACTTCATTCTGAAGGCGTTATCTGTCCGGTGACAGGAGCTATGCATATTGCAGCAGCGTTCAATCGCCCATGTGTAGTTATTGCAGGAGGCCGTGAAGAGCCTTGGTTTGAGGCTTATTGTGATAATTTCGAAGCTTTCGGCCCTTCGGCTAAACCCGTAGTAATGCCACATAAATTCCTGCATACTATAGGTTTGTTGGATTGTTGTGATATTCAGGGGTGCTGGAAAAAACGAGTTATCCCTATCGATCAATCGGATTTGTCTAGCAAAGCACACACTTTATGTCGTCAACCTGTGCGACCTATGAATACCCATGCTGTGCCAAGGTGCATGGATTTGATAACTGTGGATCATGTAGTGGAGGCTGTAATGGACTATTACGATAAAGACGTATTGCCGCCTATTGGGGAGCCTAAGGGGGCATACCCAGATATTGTGCCCACAGAAAATACCACAGCTCCCGTTACTGAAAAACCAGTAGTAGCTCCAGAAGCTCCGCCTAACATTGTGGTTCCAACAGTAGAACTGCGAGAAGCTCCAAAAATATCAGGAGGCCCCGTTCTTCTTCGAGATCCATCAGTTCACGCTAAAACACAACGTCCGGACCAGCAAGCCCATCCGCAAGAGGCACAGTTGCAGTTAAATAAACCTCCTCTTAAAGCAAGAGCTGCGGTCTCGGAGCTTGATAATCCAATTATTGGCGGTCGGTACACAGTATTTGTATTGTGTTACGGTGATCATGTTGAGTTAGTAAAACGTTGTATTGATAGTATCTTAGAAACAGTACCAATAAATAGAATTGATTTACGTGTTGGAGGTAATGAATTAGGCCCCGCAACTATTCAATATCTGCAAACTGTTCCTGCCACTAAATTATATCTTCACACAGAAAACTCTAAAAAATATCCGCTAATGCGTGAAATGTTTTCTGATCCGAATCATCCAGTTAGCACGTCATATTTGCTGTGGTTTGACGACGATGCCTATGTTGTGGACCCCCGTTGGTTATCCTTATTGACGTCAATGATTGTTGGCGGACATAACAAAGATTATCGGCTATACGGTAATAAAATGTTTCATGACATTAACGCATATAATATAGAAGGTCACAATCCTTTGCGTTGGTTCAGAAATGCCGATTGGTTTACTGGACTGCCGTTACGTACTAGGGGTTCAGAGAGATTAGCTCCCAACGGTAGTGTCATAGATTTTGCTGTTGGTTGGTTTTGGGCTTTAGATGCCGTTTTAATGAAGACAGCGAATATACCCGACAAGCGTTTAAATCATAACGGAGGAGATATCACTATTGGAGCACAAGTACATCAGGCAGGGTATAAAATACAACAATTTAATAAAGGGAAATCATTAATCAGTACGCCTAAAAAGGAAGAAGGCGGACGGCGAGTAGGTGGCTATGAAGAATCTTTTCCGTGGGTAAACCCTAAAAACGTGTTTCAGAGAATATTTACGGTATGAATACACGAGCTGGTAAAAAGTTGATTTTAGAGCATAATGTTGTGTATCAAATGTTCTCTGACCCGTTGTTTTGGGAAAAAGTGCCTGAGTTGCTAGATATGAAAGACGACGGTGAATTAGCACACTATTTAGCGTTGGATAGGTTTTTCAATCCTCGAGAAGTAGCGCCAGGATGTATGGATTGCGCTACCATAAAAACAACATTGCAACCTATATTAAATAAACTCAGCTTACAAATCGCACAATGGCTAGACGAGTCACCGGAAAAGACAGATAATTTAGTTTCTTACTTAACTAAACGTTTAGGATACCGACCCGAATCAATTGTTATGCGATTAGAAAATAAGGCGGGTAAAACTCGTACTGTTGAATTTTAGGAGAGGTAAGGATGGCTACTCGCCGAATACGATTAACCAAGTATGCTGCGGAAAATGTTAACTACTCGTACTACGGGGCATATCGCATGAAAGTTGCGGTTACGGACGTAGAGGGCGATGATATTGATAAATACATCTTCATTTATCAACGCCACCCGGACAGTCCGTATACGAACGCTAGCCAAGATGAATTTTCAGCTGTTTGCGGCCCCAGTCAATTTGCGGCAATTCCTGCCGTTGCTCCGGATGCTAATCAAGGGTGGCCTTTCTATAGATTAGATTACGTTGAACTTGATTTCATGTCAGTTAATCAAGCGGATCAGGCCTGGGAAGATATTAAGGTTGAGGTCGGTAAATTAGTTGAAGGCATGGGTAAATTGACTGCTTTGGTTGCTGTGGAAGACGTTTGGTTTCCGTCCGCACCTCCGGCTTCTTCGCAGTCTGAGTCAGCGTCTGATTCGTTGTAATTATTATTGGAGTAAACAATGGCAGTTGAGCCTAGTGTACCGGTAAGGAAACTTGTAATCATGGAAGACGGTATGATTATTGGATTATCTAATAATCATCAATTCGTGACTGCCTTTCCTTTTTTAGCCCCACTAAAGAAATTAACTAAAGCACGTGTTGGCGGTTGCGGTAAATGCAATTCAGCCGCTAAGCAACGTGTTCAACTATTAAACTCGGCTAAGATGGCAATCATAGGTCTAGGGCAAGATAAGAAAGACCAAATGAAGAAGCTCATGAATGCCAATAAGATACAGGTTAAATACCTTGCTGGGAAAGAAGTCAAGACGCATGAGTTCTAATTAATTCTAGTGTTCTAGTAGAAGACATGTCGTCTAGTCTAGTAAAAAATTTCACTTGCGCATATTCAGAACCTATAATACGTTTGTTTTTATGGTCAGATCCCACAACTATAATATTTGCGTTACACCTCTTAACGTGATTGGCAAGATCTTCTTCGGTATTAAATACGATAACCTTATCAACATATTTAATACTTAACAGCATTTCTTTTCTGTGCTCTTGGCAATTTATAGGGCGGTTTACACCTTTCAATTTGCGTACTCGTTGATCGCTGTCGATGCCTACGATAAGTTGGCCCCCGATAGATTTTGCATATTTAAAAAGTCTTATGTGACCTATATGCAAAATATCGTAACATCCGTTTGTCCATACAGTTTTCATACTTATTAAGCTTTATGGCCTGACCACGTATCTAAAATTTTCATTTAATCCCCTTTAGTAATTCTATGGCTATCAGAATCAAAATGCTGCGTTGAGAACTCAAATAATTCAGAGTCTTCTAGTGACAATATTTGATGCCTAAGCCCAGTGTACACATGAAAATTTTGCCCGGTCTCTAGAATCATCTCCTCCGCTTCCTCTATATCATCTGTCGTACCATATTTTACTAGCAATTTTCCAGACTGTAGATAAAAAACTTCGTCTTTTAATTTATGATAATGCCATGAACACCTTTTGCCCTTCTCAAAGAACAACAGCTTCCCGCAATATTCCGGCTTATTTACTACCCATAGTTCATGTCCCCAGCCCTTGGGGACATAGTTCATCTCTGAAGTCTTATTCACGGTTAAAAAATCGTTCACAGTTGATACCCTTGTCATCTACAAACAAATCCCCATCCGGCTTGCCTAGAACCAGATCATGAAATTTGGCATTCCACTGAGTTAACTGATTGTGTGTAAAATCATATAAATCGCGATGAGCTAGCTCCGCATTGCCATTGTGTCGTCCCATGCCGCGCGCAGTCATAAAAATAATTTCATGGCCGTCATCATGTAGCTCATTAATATACTTAATCCTATCCACATAAGGCTCAGCAGTCTCATACACACCATATGTACGCGTACAAATTGTACCGTCGATATCAAAAACGTATCTCATCTAAATCCTCCAACTTAATGCCATAAGCGCCTAAATGCCTAACAGAATATGAAGCGCACTTATTTGCAAAAACAATTGATTCTTCAATTGAAAAGCCAGATAGGTTTGCTGTAACAAGAGCAGAAAGGAATGTGTCGCCAGCGCCGCAAACATCAAACATTTCAACTCGATCTGTTTCGTATATTTTATTCTTGTACGTTGCCCCTTGATCTCCCATCGTAACAATAACGTCCAAGCCGGGCCTTACTCCGAAACTTGCGTCTTTATACTCATGCTGGTTAATTTTGAGGATACATCCTCGAAACACACCAAGATCTTTCTTCTTCGAATCGACAAAAATTTTGTAATCTTTGTTATAGCTCAACGCAGCGTCGATAATAATTCTTGAAGCATTTTGTGTTATGAATCCCTTGTTGTAATCGGAGATAACTAAACAATCATACTTTGCAAAATCTATTTCAGAAATGGTCTTGCCTGAAATTTCACGAATGGGTCGCATGTCTCCAATATCAACTCTCAATAAATGTTGATTTGTCTTTTTATCAATAAATCTTTTTTTTATTATTTCTTCTTCGTTTGATACAACATCAACTTCATTGCCTAGGCCCCTTAAATTCTTAGCGACATTCAGAGCCATGCCGTCTTTTTCCTCGGCTCTTATCATATTAAAAATAGGCACTGGCGCTTCTGGGCTTATCCGGGTGCAACTGCCAAAGCAGTAAATATCTTTACACCCATCACCTATTAGCAATATCTTTGATGATTTTAGTTGTTGAATATTTAAGCACCTAAATTCTGGGCCTAATTGCGTCATTATATAGTGAAGGATATTATCCTTCAGCGACCTCAACGGTCAAGCCTTACGAGTGGTATGTACAGCCGCTTGTGGGGCTTTTTTATTATACGTAAATAGTACAATTTAACAGGGAGGGACTAGTGATGACTTCACGGATGATACTTATCGCGTTAATTTTGTTCGCTTCGGGCTGCGCAACCACCACGAACTTCACAGTGAAGCAAGTGGTCCCGGAGCATCACCTGTCGTGGGAAGTTTGCCACGGCGTAACGAGGGCATGGTAATGACATTATATGGCAGGCTTAGATCAGAAGGTTTAAGCCATTTCCAGACCATGAAAGTGGTCGAAGAAGAAGTAGAGATTCAAAAGTTAGAAGCAAAGGGCATGACTCGGAGTGATGCCCAGGGGGTAGTGGAGCTTAACGATCCAAATCACCCAAGTAACAAGGGACGCAAAAACACCTAAATTTTGGGCGTTTTTGCGTCATTATATAGTGAAGGGAATCCTTAGGATTCCTAGGCCCTTTATCGGGCCTTTTTTATTACCTTTTAGCAAGGAGAGCTTGACGATGAAAGTAGCAATACTTAAGAGCCGAGGATGTCGTGTATACAAAGTGACCGTAAGCGAGGATCGGTTGGAAGCCACGCTGGAGGCCATTAGGGCGGCGGGAGCGGAAGATATTTCGCACCTCATTAGACACACTAGTGAGCCGTGTGACGATCCCGTTCCACGCTATGTCGCCCACACGTGGGCTGACATCTCTTTCACATGTACGGAAGAGATTTACGACCGCCTGAAAGATGGCGGAACATTTTAGCTTGCTGGGCTTGAACGCTGCGATCGTGGAGATGACACCTGTAAGTCCTTCAAAGTATGCTAGAAACAATCCGGAAGTCTTAGCTAGGCTTGCGGGGGAACCAACGGGTAAGGCTTTATCCCATGCTTTGTCGCGGGTGTTGCAGGGTTCGACTCCCTGCCGTGGCATCTTTTAGGGGGGCAAAGATGAGCAAGAGAAGAGCCGGATGTATTTGGGTAGCAATAGAACTGATAGCTTTTGTTGTCATTCTGTTGTACCTGATGAAACTTTAATTATTCTTTTCATACCCCGCCCCAGGAAAATCTTCTTGGGGCGGGTCTTTTGCAAGGAGAAAGATATGCGTCGTTCTGGTTATGCGCTTCCGGAAGCAATTATGGGTGTGATACTGGTAACTTCGGTATTCATCGCAGGCATAGGCGTATGTCGCCTTATCTGCAAGGTTCTCGGAAGTTTCTAGTTTAAGTTTTTAATGTTGTAGCCCGGTAGCGTCTTCGGATTCTACCGGGCTTTTTTTGTGTTTAATTCGAAAGGATCGAGAAAAAATGTGTACTCACGAGAAAGGTACTTGTGTACGTTGTGCGACAGAGGAGCAGGTTGAAGTCGAAGCGAGTATAGGTGAACGTCTAGACCGACATAACGCGAAGTTTATGTTACGGAATCTCAGCAACGGGGTTCCGTGCAACGTGGATAGGTTCGACGATATCCAACGTGTCATAGTAGGGCGTATAAGAAAGGCAAAGAAGAATCCAATCGTGTTGGAACCTTTGCTAGCTACAACTAACTTGGCCAATGGTCAAGCTAGTTTACCAAACGAAGCAAAACCTCTGTCCGCCTATGTGGCGGAAGCACGAGCAGCAAATATTGCCGTTGCTCGCACAGTACAAGCGGATGAGTTCTGGGATAACGTCCAAAAGGAAAGCCACCTTCGCGCATCTTTGTGCGTGTAAAATCGTTAATATCGTTAACAGTCCAAAAGGATAGAGAGAGTGTACTAGTATGACAAAATCAACAAACGGCGGTGGTGGATTGAGCCTGTCTTTTACAGCAAAGGAGGATATTCAAATCTGTATTCAGTCGGCAGTCTTTACGGAATATTTGATAACTGAGCACGATTTTGATCCCGATACTGCTGCAAAGGTGGCTGAAGATTTCCACACGGAAAAACTCATTTTGAAAAATAACGGCTCCCGAACCCGAGTTCAATGTCGTGGGGATAAAATATTCAACATCCTCCGAATACCGGTCAAGGAGCTAGAGGTTTTAACAACTGTTTAACTAATTTTTGCAAGGAGAAAAAAGATGGCTACGCAGACGAAAAAGACGACTACGCAGAATAAAAAGATGGCTACAAAAAGTTCGTTCGTAAACGGAGTGGAGACTGGTGAGGAACTTATCCAACAAACGGCTGGGATTCTTGTTGGTGTTACTGGGATTCTTGTTGGTGTTACTAAAGTGTTTGTAAATACTACTGTGGTGGCACCGCTGCGATACGTCGCAACTGTCGCTCAGGCATCTATCCCAGTTAAATTGAGCGGGAAGCGGCGAAAGCCGTTTGTGTACACACCACGACGTAAGCGAGTAAAATAGGCAATGCCAATAGGTATTGTTGTCCTGCATGGAATTGCGGATAAACTGTAAGGAACATTTCCTCGAGTTTACTGCGTTCCATGCAGGACGAAGGGTGTGTAATATGTTACATTATTGTACCTTACCTTTAGCTATCAGTGAAAAAAGGAGGCCTCAAATGTCGTTAGAAGTGATTAAATCAGAATCGAAGGTAACTTCGGACGCTACCGCAACTGTTGTTATTGAAAGCGATTTGCAAGACTTTAGTAAAGCTCATTCTGAGTTAGAACTCAAAAGCTGGGAAGTTGCCAGAGACTGGGCTCACGAAAATGGTATTTCCGGGCCGGGACTTGGTAATACTAAGTTATCACCGTTTGCAGTAAATCATAAAGGCGAAGAAATCGGAACTGAGCATTACAATCTACCGCCAGAAGCTCCTGCTCGCCAGCCTGCGGCATATCGTGTACAGATTGAAGTGCGTGGCCGTATGCTATGATCGTTGACCAGTGGCGAAAATGTTTAACAGTGTTGGATGAAGGCCAATCTAAACGGTTGCTCAAAAGCTTAGACATTGCTGTTTCCCTGGAAGATGAACTAGAACCCTTAGTAGGGTTAAAAATGGCCGTGGCAGATTGGGTCTCGCACCTGGGATTATTCACGGACGCACAGATATATCAACTATTATCTGCTATTGACAATCCGTTAAAATCTTTCGCAAATACACTTAATGACACAGCAGTTCCTGTGTTTACTCTAGTGATATGCGACGGTCGTTGGGTGTCTTGCTCAGGTAAAGAGTATTTCTTTGATTTACAAGAATACGAAGAAGTAGAGCAATTACCCGAGTATAGTATTACACATATTATGTGTGATGTAACGCAGTTATACGCTAGAATGGAGTATCGCGTTAGTCGTATGGGTAAGGGCAAGGAAGCTCCGGATGTTAACAACTAAAGCTGCAAACTTGTTAATGCGTTCAGCTACATCAAAAGCCGCAACGCCTAATACACGTGCGGTTTTACGATCTTTTCTAGGATCGGACGAGACGTACGCCACAGTTCTGTTACTACTGTTAACAGACAAGTACGGTCATGAAGCTTTAGAATGGTCACCATCCACTATTCGAATGCAGCTGGAAGAAGATTTTTCCGTTACGCTACCAGATAGTAATTTAGACAAGCTGATGTCTGCAATTACTGTTGTTACCACAAACTATTTTTACCAGGACCCCATCAGATTTGTAGAGTTGTGTAATATATTTAGCGGCGATAGCGCAGAACACGATGAATTTGATCCTGCGGATGTCTCTGAAATTCTTTGGGGCATCTCAGAAGCATTTTTGTTATGGCCGCCGGAACAAGAAGATGCCCCTTATGACACACACTTTTCTAAGGAAATTATTGAGTACATACGGCAAACTCTTACCGAAGAGGGGTTCTTAAAAGCCCCTGATGTATTAAACGTATCCGGCCTAGACGAAACATCGTTTGTTCGAGATACATGGTCAGATGACCCGGAAATGTACCAGGCGATTTATGAACTCCAGCAACAAAAAATGGACGACATGAAAATGTTCTTGCACAATAATTTCCGTGATTTACACGAACAACTACGGGTCCTTCCAATTGAGGAGGGGGATAAGGAAGCGTTAATGAAACGAATTTCAGCCGGAGAAGAACATGTCCAATCCAAGTATACCGTTAACTCCTGATAACTACGATGACGAAGAACCTTGGGATTACGAATGGGACGACGCATGGGATAACGTGTTAGATACGTTGAAGTTCGAAGACGAAGACGAAGAGGGGACCGAGGAGTTTTAATTTAAGAAGTATGGCATGAGGCCCGCACACCACTTGGTTCGCGGGCTTTTTTTATGGAGATACGTTATGAGTGGGCTAAACCAACGATATTTAAAAGCAATGGCTCAGAGGTTAGAGAAAGCCGGATGGCTATTTACAGCAGAACCTGAGTTACCGAAAGAGTACGTGATAGAGCAAGCAGCCGAATGCATGGGCGGGGAATGGCAAGATAAAGCGGCTATTGTCTGGACAGTGGATGAAGTTCTTACAGCAGCGCACCCAGGCGATGGACCAGAATGGATAACTAAGCTAGAAGCAGCCAATATTCTTTGTAAAGCAGTAAACCAACACGATTCAACACAGGGTATTACGTGGGATATTATTGAGACGTTAATCCAAGAGTTTAAAAATGAAAAGGAGAAGGTATGAGTCATGTATCAGCTGGAAAAATAAAGGTAAAAGATCTTGTGGCATTACTTCAGGCAGTGAAAGGGATGCCTGAGTACGGCATAGATGGATGTCCAGAACTCGAGCTAGTCAAACAAAATACATATAAGTGGTTCGGCAGTATTGTGGGTGATTCTGCGCCTACACCTGTCTACCAGCTTCAGGCCATGATCTACATGGTTAAAGAGATGAATCTCTCGTGGGAAGAAGTACGAGAATTAGCAAAAGGTGCCGGGGTAGAATTACCGGAAAGTCCTCTTCAGATTGAGGAGAATCCGCTCGATTTGAATGAGACTCGCAAGCTTCTCAAAATAGCACAATTTAAGGAAGCGTTTGACAAGCAGAACGAGAAGATTGGTAAGGATGCTGAGTATGTTATTCGCTACAAGAAGGAGCATAGTAAAAGCGGTGAGTCGTACGAAATTGGCGTGATCCCCCATCCTACTCGAAAAGGTGAGTACTGGCTCAGTGCAGACTATTGGCAAAATGGCTATGGGTTAATGGATGCCAAAGGTTTAGGTGGAGTGGTTCACGAAAAGAAGACAGAAATTGGCCCCGATGGTAAAAAGACGGAAGTTAACACCACGGATTGGGGGCAAGACTTGAAGCAGCGATATACCGCAGCGGCTTACGCCAACAGGGCTAAGCAAGCTGGAAGAAAGGTTAAGGCTGTTGAACAGTTGCCTAACGGTAAAGTATGCGTGGAGACAGAAGAATGACCTTCAAAGACAGATATATTCATTTGGATTGTTTTGGAAGTGTTCAAGACACGGGAGAAGGTGATCCGATAAGCATTAGCGTAAAACTGGAAGATGAGGGGGTGGTTCTAGACGTGTGGCAGAAAGACGAATGCATTGCTACCACCTGGAAAACATACCCAGAGTTTGGTGTGAGAGCTATGTTTTTCGATTCGCACGTACAACAACCTCTAAAGGAGGAAAAAAATGGGTCTTAAGAAAGTGTTTATTACAATTGCGAAAAACGGGGACGTAGAAAGTATTCAACCCGTAGGATATTCGGGACCAAATGCTTGTTATGAGGCTACGGCACCGTTTGATGAACTGCTGGCTCCCGGCACTAAAACAGACAAAAAGACGGAAGACTTTTACAAAGCCGAAGCAACCACAAAAGTAAGGGAAACAGAATGAGTAAGTTAATTGCTGACTTAAATCACGCTTTCACTTGTCACGAAGCATGTATTGTTATCGAAACAGTAGAGCCAATGGAAGTAATCTACGAGATCACGGCAGAGATTTATCGTAGAAATAAAGAAGAAGAAGACGTAGAGAAATCAGCGATCGTAGCTATTCACGATCCCATTAAAGGTTTGTATGACTCAGAGGGAATGCCATTTACTGCCACGCCGTCCTCCGTACAGCAAGATGACGATTTGGCAAAGCTTGGAATTACTCCGCAGGCACAAGACGTTGAAGATGCATTGACAGCAGTTCAATTTTTTCTGGGTAGTGCTGAGAGTCGCTGCAACCGCGTAGAGAATGACACATCTCAACCAGGTGATTCAGTTCTTCAAATATTGATGCTGGCGTATGCTGATCGTGCGTTAATGCCTAACGGGTCAGATGCAAATGTTCACACAGAGTTATTGGCTGCATTGACTCATTTACGAGATAAGGGAGCTCAGGTTAATACTTCTGTAATCTTGTTAGTTCAGCCGGGTATAAAGTTACCCGCCGAACTTGCCGAGTATTGCGCAATCATCGAGCACGGTATTCCTCAAGGGGAGGAACGTCAACTTATCATTGATGATCTTGTTCTAGGTGTTACATTTGCCTCGAATATATCTGAAGAGATGATAACTAAGACGGTAGAGGTAACTAGCGGCTTAAGTCGTTCAGCTACAGAACGATGTGTAGCAAAGAGTCTTACCACTTATCACGCTTTGAATTATCTAAGCATGCAAAAATTCAAAGGGGAGCAGTTGGCAAAACAAGACTTAGACTTTTGGAGTGCAGACTTAGAAGATTTCAAACTCTGGCCGATTCCTGGACACGAATTTAATGAATATAAGGATGTAACGTGTTTGATCGAAGAAACGCACCAAATGAATCGGGAGCTTCCCGAAGGTCATGTACGAACAAGAGTTCGTTACTCAGATGGATCAGCTATTCGTGAGCATTGGTTAGATTCGATGCCCGCAGAAGATTTTGAAGCTAAATTTCGCCCGGAGCGAAACTTTTATTGTCTTGATAATCTGATTGGGCAGCAGGGGCTAAAAGATTATATCCGCAATGGATTACGGGCAGGAGTCCCACTTCGTGCGGCGCTTTACGGTCTTGGATTTGTCGGAGTACCCGGCGCAGGAAAAAGCCACACCATTAAGTGTGTCGCTGGGGAATATAACAAAGTCGTTACTTCGATTGACCCCGGTAAACTCTTCAGTAAATGGCAGGGCGAGACAGACAAAAATATGAGCCGCTTGACTACAGCTGTGAAGAGTATTGGCGGTATTCTCGATATCGATGAGTTTCAGCAGTTTATTCCTGTTGGTGATGATAACAGCGATTCGGGAACTACTAAGCGACTCGGTGGTAGTTTGTTAACTTTTATGCAGGAGCAACGAGAAGTGTTGATCCTAGCGTGTGCTAATGACATCAGCTTTATTCCGCCCCAGTTTCTTCGATCTGGCCGATTCAATGCTTGGTTCCTTTTTGGTTTTCCTGGCCGGGAGGCTAAGGATGCGGGTTGGGAAATGTATAGGAAACGTCATGACTTGGAAGAACAGGAGACCCCTACTGATGAGAACTGGACTGTCGGTGAAATAGCTGGTTGTTGTGAGATGGCTGAGCAGCAGGGTATTTCATTAGTGAAAGCAGCTACCAAGGTTCCGTTGTGCTATCGCGGCACAGGTAAGAAGAAGATTGACGAACTATTTAAGTGGGCAGAAGAAGCCGAAATTCTGGACGCTGAAACTGGTGAAAAGTTCGTGCCGCTGCGTAAGCAGAAGAGAGCTAAGGCATCTAGTTCTAAAGCCACTACTCGTGCACCTCGTCGAGGTGTCAGAAAGGTTGATTAAGCATGATTTCTAGCGATCCTTTAGTGGGAACGTTGGAAGAGAAAGCAATCGAAAATCCCCACGAGTCGCAAGATGAGTGGGGATTTTTGCATTCTCCTCCGAAGTCCGTGCAGGTTATTTATAAGACCACGGCATATGCAGGAATGATAGCGGGAATTGCTTTAGCGTTTCCGTTCATAGCGGTATCTAGCGCTAAGAAGTGGTACGACAAAAGTAGAAAGGACTAGGACGATGAGTGACGATTTACTTCTACAAATGACGGAGGAAGAAGGAATGACATCAGGAGAACAACCCCCACAAACACCCCAAGATGCAGTAGATAATTTGGGTGAAATTGACGTGGAGCAAGCAGCGAATTGGGTGGGCAGTAATTGTTCATTCTTTTGTTATAGCATTAGCAGCCCGCCCAAATCTCGTACGATTCCTAGGAATGAGATGGAAGTTATTGCGTCTGCTGCTCATGCAGATCCAGATGCAGTTCAAACTTCTTTGAAGATCTTTGATCCAAAGGAATTTCCTATTATCAAGGAGGGAGCGGCAGTACAAAAGCGCTTTGATGCGCTCATTAGCAAATACGCAGTTCCGAAGCAAACACTTGTGCGGGGGTTAGCTGCAAAGACCGCAGAGGAAAATGGTGGTCTTAAACAAGTTGTAGACAACGAGCGTGATAAAGGACGTTATATGATTCTCAATGAGAATATTGAAACGTTCGTTACCCAATTCGATGTGATTATGTCTTCTTACATGGATTGGGGGCAACGATTGTTGCAACGGTATGAAACCATTAAAGAACGCGATAAGACGCGATTAGCTGATTTCTGGGCGTTGATTAGACATAAGTATCCAAGCCAGGCTTATGTGGAGTCAAAGATTCGTGTTCGCTCGCCCTCGTTTGAAGCAGCTAACCACATGCTGAGTACGACTCATTTGCCGTATAAGATGCGAGAAGCATTAACTGAGCAATATAAGTCCGAAGCTGCTTCGCAGGTTCAGGCTTGTTGTGAGGCTATGATGCAAGCGCTTCTGGATGCGGTAACGCTTGCTACTAAGCAGTTGGGACGAAGGACTCGAGTTAATCCTGCAATTGAAGATCCGGATTACGCCCATCTTCGAGACGGAGAAGTAGCTTTCTTTGAGAGTCACGAAGATGCCAATGAAGATATTCCGGAGGATTTTGTTCGTGTGAAAATCCAAATCGTTAAGACAGACGAGAACGGAAAGCGAACGAATAAGCGTGATCAGCAGGGTAATCCAGCGACGGAAGTGTTATTAATTCCCGAGGAAGAGTTTAACAGTCGTTTGAAGCCCCGCCAAACGAATGACGAATACTGTCGATTGTTTGACGGACAAATTCAAGCTCTGATTGATATGGGCGAGAAGCTGCACAAATTTGAAGGCTTGTTGGACGCAGGGAATAGCCCGTTGAAATCGTTTTCAGACCAAGTGCAAACTATCTTGACTGCACATGGTGAATCTAGTTCATCTATCACTAACAGCCTCAAAAATAGTGGCTTACGACGAGATACTGTGCATGGTCAATTGTCTGATTTAAAAGGAAAATTGGCGGAGCAACTTACTATTCAAGGCAAGAAGAAAAAGGTAAGCCGACGTAACTTGGGAGTTTAGTATGTCCCTAACTACTCGTGATATGGAGCATGCACGACAACGGGTAGATGATATGACTCCGCCTCAATTACTGACTAGACTAAATCGTATAACGAAGCCGGAAAAGTTGCATGCTTTTTCTGCCGCAGTTGCAGAGCATCTTGAGGCGTGTAACTCAGAGCGCGAAGTTAAAAGATACTACTTCGTACTTGTACGCATTGATGAACGTCGAGATAGCAATACGCTAGATTTAGAGTATTACCTGGGTAGATTTCAGGCCCGTTGCTGCAAGGAGTTTATCTCTGGGGCAACAAAAATGCCCGAGAAACCTAAGGTTAAGGAAGTAATTGTTAAGCAACAAGTTATTCAACTACCTAAAATTAAAAAGAGAGTATCAAGGAGAAATTTAGGCATATGAAAATCGTGATCGATAAGGACGCTACTGTCCATAAGATCTACGAAAAAGAATTTGATGATGAGCTTGGTCTCACGCATCAACGGGCATCGCACGTTGAGCCGGTTAACCCGGTTCTTCGTGCTTTGTTCCACTTTATTCGTAGGTGGGTGCACGACACCAGTATCCTGGCAGACTTTACACGGTTGTGGCCATGTAAGTGGAGAGCCAGGATATTTGACGGGCCTACGTTGGGTCCGTTTAATCGCAGGAGCGACGCCATTGGGGCAGAAGTGGAACACATTGAAAATCAATTGGTGAAAGGGTAACAAGATGATAACAACAACAATAGAAGACGTAACAAAAATAGCCTTAGGTAAGCATTACACTAAGAAAACAAAAGACATTACCATTGCCCCCGGCTCGCATATAATTGACGAAGAAATATCTCTTCGCATCGTTGGAACGATTGAGCGGAAGCCCGACACAGAAGTAAAGCCACCGTTAAAGCTGCCAATCGCGCATGTTCTAGCTGTGCTGATAGGTAATATCGAAACCTACCATCCTGAAATTGCGGACGATGTACGGGAGAATATGCGAAGAACACTAAGGGAATGTGCTACAAAACCGGAGAGAATTGAGAAGAATTATCCGGGTGAATTAGTGGTTACTAAAGACATGGTAGATGACGCAGAATCTTACTATAAGAAACGTGTCGTGCTTAAGCCACGAAAAGGCGCGATGTCTTTCCATGGCGAAGTAACAGTTATCAGCTAACTAAATTAGATCGCGGGGGCGGCATATTAGTGTCGCCCCCGTTTTTGGAGAAAATATGAGTTGGTTTGAAGTAGATCGAAAAGGGATGAGACAGGTTAATCAGAGGATTGTTGATCGCCGTGGATTCGGCATCATGATTGGAGAGTTGTATCAGAATGTAATGGATACAGATGCGACGGAGTGTTTCATCACTACGACGAAGCTCGAAGGACGTCCTCGAGTTGAGGTAGTTATAACAGACAATGGTCCTGGTTTTGCTCGTCTTTCGGACGCCTGGACAATGTTTGCGCCGTCTATGAAGAAAGACGACCCTACAAAAGCCGGTCGTTTTAACCTGGGCGAGAAGATGGTGCTATCGTTCTGCCACAGTGCGAAGATCGAGACGACTAGCGGTACCGTTGAGTTTAATGAGGATGATGACGATCGAAAACTGGATGTGCGACGAAAATATGCGGACGGTACTCGCGTTACTTTGGAGTTGATGTGTAATCAAAAACAGTTCGATGAAATGCTGGATTACATACCTACACTTATTGTGCGTGAAGGATTACGTCTTTGCGTAAATGGCGCGGAGATACATCATCGCGAACCGGTTGCAACATGGGAAGAAACTATCCCTACCGAGATCGGAGAAGATTTACGGAAGAGCCGCCGTAAAACAGAAGTTCGTATCTATGAGACCGAAATCGGCGAAGTACCTATGCTTTACGAAATGGGTATCCCCGTCGTCGAGACAGGTGATAAGTGGCATGTTTCTGTTGAGCAGAAGGTTCCTCTTAACACAGAGCGGGACAACGTAACGCTTTCGTTCCTAAGGGAGGTGCGTGTGTCTGTCATGAACAACATGCACAAGCAGTTGGAGGAGGAAGATACTCAAGCGGCGTGGGTCAACGAGGCTACATCCGATAAGCGTTGTAATGACGACGCAGCTGAGACTTTTCGTATTAAAAAGTACGGGGAGAAAAGCGTAGCGTTTGATCCCACTAATCCGGAAGCAAACGCTGTAGCCATGAGCGAGGGATACACGATTATCCCTTCGCGTGGTTTGACATCGGGGCAGCGAGGTAATTTGAAAGAGGCGGGAACATTAAGTTCGTCGTCTCAAGAGTTTCCTACCGCAGGTGTAGGCGCGTACAGCGATGACCCTACATCTCCACCAGTGGAAGTACTTGAAGAGGATGACTTAACCGAAGCTATGGTAGCGGTTCGTCATTACTCCAAGGTGCTTGGTATGGAGCTTTTGGGTGTGGCAATCGGCGTTAGGTTTGTACGTATGAAGAGGTTCCCAGGAAAACCTTGGATTGCGGCTTTTGGGGCCAAACAACTTGACTTTAATGTGCATAAGATTGGTAAGAAAGCATTTGCCACAAAGTATGCGGTTGGATCCGAAACGTTAGATGCGTTACTGATTCACGAGTTTGGTCATCATTTCGAGTTTGATCATCTTAGCTCTAAGTACCACGAAGCTTTGTGTTATTTAGGTGCAAAACTAAAGGCGGTGCCTTTGAACCAATTGCAGGTCGCTCAAAAGGCTATTGATGATGGTGTCTCTTATGAGGAGGCACAGAGATGACCTTCTTCGTATACGTAGAAACAATGATTGCTTCGGATGCGGAATCGGAAGAAGCCGCTAAGGAGGAGGCTCGACAAACGTTGATCGAGCGCCTGATGAAAAACGAAGTCGACTGGCTAGTAGAGGAGGAAGAATAAGTGGGTTATGCACATTATTGGGATAAGGATTACGAATTGAGCCTGGAGGACTGGGCTAATTTTACTAACGAACTTAGCTCGGAAATAGCGGACGCCAACGGCGTATTATGCGAGGAATATGATAAGCCTAATAGTCCGCCAACCATCAGCGAGCAAGAAGTTCGTTTTAACGGTAAAGGCGTCGCAGGCCACGAAACTTTTCATTTTACTCGCGTTGAGCGCCCACTTGGTTGGCCGATCTGCCCAAGCCAGCCACGGGGGTATTTTAACTTCTGCAAGACAGCCCATAAACCTTACGACAAATATGTTGTAAAGGCGTTGTTACTTGCAGAAAAGCATTTCGGCAACTCTATCGACATTTCAAGCGACGGTGACTGGGCAACAATTAGAAAAGGAGAAGGCAATGGGAGCTGATCTTATTTTAACTTCACTTCCTCATTGTCAACTTACTGACGAGAGGAAAGTAAAGATTAGAGAAGCAGTAGAAGGAGTACCCGATAAGGAAGTTCTTGCATTTAATAGCGATTTTCGCTGCGTGGAGTTATCGGACGAGAAAGATCCTTCTAGTTTAAGCGAGGAGGAACACGATAAGGAACTTGCCAAGGAAGTGCGAGAAGATATTCTTGAAGCCTGCCTTGAGATTTTGCGCGATGCTGACGAACCTCGAGATACGAGTACTATACGTTTTCCAGGAATGAAATATGACGTCCTGATAAGCGGAGGCATGTCTTGGGGGGATATGCCTACAGACAGCTGCGGTCTGTTTGCCCGATGCGAAAGTTTTGCGCCTATTTGGGGCCTTCTTCAAGCGTTTGCGGAGGAGGATTTTAAATGTCAATAACAGCGGGTAATACCAAGCTGGGTAAACTCATTTGGTGTTGGTCGTTACCTACATTAGCAGCTATTTGTGTTGGATCCACAGAGGTCTGTAGAAGATTATGTTATGCAATGAAGGGCTTCTTTCGAATGCCCAGTGTGCAGGACGCATATTACAAAAACTACCAAATGTCCCTAGAGAAGGACTTCTCGCAGTACATGAGCACGGCCCTGAGCAATGTCTTTGCTAGGGTCGTACGCGTCCATGTAAGCGGGGACTTCTATAATAAGGCCTACGTACGGAAATGGCTCAAGATCGTCCGTAGGAGGCCATATATCGCGTTCTATGCCTATACACGGAGCTGGCGTAGCGACGACATACTTCCAGCGCTGAAAGAGCTGGCAAAAGAGCCTAATTTCTTCATGTGGTGGTCTTGTGACAAAGACACAGGGGCTCCGCCGCGTAGTAGCTACGCTAGGCGAGCTTACCTAATGGAGAATGACGATGACATCGCTTCTTACAAGGTTGATCTCGTGTTTCGAGATAAGCGTAAGACAGTGATGAAATATGACCCTAAGGGCAATCAAGTGTGCCCGTACGATAACGGGGTAACACTTACAACTTGCTCAAAATGCAAGCTGTGCTTTACAGACGAGATAATAGCTAAGAAAAAGCTCGTCGAGCTTAGCCCATCAGTCGTATAGTTTAGCTAGAGCTTCTAGAACCTCTTGAGGAGGTCCTTCATGCGAAGCTGTTTTTCCAAAAGCTGGGTTTTGCCCGGCTTCTGACAGTAAATGCTCTAGTAGTTCTGCGTCAGGAGTGGGCAGTGTATGTGCAATTTCAGCCATTTTTTCCGAATCAATCTCTAACCCGGTACAAACTTCGTTAGCAAAATCAGAGCCAAACAAAGACTCTACGTCGTCTTTAGCTAACTTGGCTAGTTGATTTTTATTGTAGACACTACCGGTTTGAAGAGTGCACAACTCTGCCTGCTCCGATGCAGCTTTAGTAAAAGTAACTTTGAAGATAACGTCTTCAGGGCGTTGGATATTATCTGTGTACTTGCCTTTGATGTGTAACGCACTATCGATAATATCGATTGTCTCTGCTAGCTTAACGAGCTCTGTTGGTTGTAAAGCAATACGTGCGTGATTTTTTACTGCTGAAGCTAGCTTGAGAATTTCTTCTTTATGTGTAGCTTTTGTAGCTAAATTAGCGCGTTGTTTAATCATAGAAATAACTTCGTCAGGATCGGGGATACCGTGTCCTGCTTGTTTTTCTGTGTGCTCGCCCAATTGCTCCCCTAAGTTAGTACCAGTATTCCCGGCTTTTTCCAGGATCTTTTTAGCAATAACATTCCGGTCTGAAAATGGTAGCCGGTCTTGGTACTTGTGCAGCCACTCAGCGGCTGCCTTAATGTTCATAGAGGAATTAAGCGGAAGATATCTTTCTTTGCCTCCCCGATCGTCTACCCATACGTAGGCGTAGGAAGAATCAGGAAGCTCTTGTGAAATCAAGTCATTTGCTTGTTTAACTAAAGTATCGTAAGCAGGACGAATTCTCCAGTAATTAACGTAATTTTCTAGCCTAGATTCAATACGTTGCCGGTCTTTGGGGTGATATTCAGCTTTCTTTTCGTGGAAATACATACCTGAAACCCATGTAGCAGCAGCGGTATGACACGCAAATTTCTGGCGTACAGGATCTGCGTACGAATTAATAGAAATACCGTCAGGATTCATAGTAAAATCTAAGTTGGCCTGCTTTACGAAGTCAGGAATCTCGTACAATTTAATCATACGAGCTAGTTCTTCTCGATTCGTGTCGCTAGCTGCATCAATAATTAAAGCATTTGTTGAAGGCATCATGAGTCTCCATCAGTTAACGTGGCCGGTGATTGCCCCTTCATTGGGGTTGCCACAAACAAATCCGGTATTTCCAGTACAGACGTTGTGCCCTCTGTGTGAGGGAGCATTGTCTATATATAAGGATAACAAAAGCGGTGAAGAATGGGCATACTGTTTGGATTGCCGATGGTCCTCCTCCGCGCTGCAATTAGCTGCGCATCTTTGGAACGTCCCTCTTACGGTGGCAGTCGAACGTCTCGCAGAGTTACATAATACTAGCGTAACTGAGAGCGAGATTCAAACCTATATCAAACGATGTGTCTTAACCCATGAAAAAGCAAATAAGCTCTGGAATAAGGCACAAAATAATCTAGGTCGTCCTAGTCCAGGGTTGTCCAAACTGCGAACACATTTCGGGTTGAATATCAGTCAACTGAGTATTTCTCGTATTGTAGATGGGCCTGCCCGCTTGTTTGGTATTATACACGTTTCTGACGTAAAACGTTTATGGATGTATGGGGGCAAGAATCGAGCTTATCGAAAAGCGGAGTTTTTTAAAGGTAAAGGGTGGGAAGATGTGCTGGTAATTCCGTACTTTAAGGCTCCCGGAAACGTGGCCAGCATTTTGTTTGTAGGGAGAGAGGGCAAAGAAACTAGCGATCAAATTTTTCAGACTTACGCTAGACGAGGACGGAGTAGTAACTCAAGTAATGCGTCTTCTGGTTTTGCAGGGCTACATTCAGTTATTGATTATGACTGTGGTCACGTCATATTAACGAGCGACGTGTTAGCTAATTTTCGCATACAAACACGACACTTTCTAACTAGTGTAACTCCGTTGCCCTTGGTTTCTTGGTATGACGATCCTGGGGGCGTTTATGCGTCTAACTGGGGTCTTTTTAGCGGCAAACGTTTAGTGTTCTGGGCGTGGGAACCAAAAGCTAGCGTGTTGTATCAGTGTATGACAACAAACGCAGATTTAGTTATTAATGTCGGCCCTACGAAATACGATGTGCGAAATATTAGCCACTGGGTACGAAATCAAAAGTCTATGTTGGACATAGAACGACAAGTTGTACGAGAAGCGAAACCATGGAAAAAAGCATTACGAAATTGGATTCGAACTAGGGACGCAACGGAAGGACGAATTTCAACTTTATTGTTGGAATGTAACAATCTAAGCTCCAAGCTTGCAGAGGAAGTCCGATCCGCAATCGGCTGGGAACGTACACAAGCTAAACATTATACACGTTCTGTTACGATAAATAGCAATACATACACTGATCGTGGCGGAGTGTGGTATCAAAACAGCACGGAAAAACCGTTATTTGACGGTAACATTCGTGTAGACCGTGTGATCGTTCGGGATGGTTGTTTACCGGAGTATGTGGGAGAGATATTTATACGAGATTCTACGATGCCGTTCCGTGTGAAAGGCGGCACACGAGCTAAGTTAAATAAGGCTGTTTGGGACGTTATTGAATCCTCCGGTTATTTTTCGGAGAGGAAAGCCCCTTGTGGTGTAGGTCTTATTCAACTGGCATTAGCTTTCTATAAGCCTGACATATGGAAAGGCAAAGATATACTTGGGTGGGATGGCGCTGGCTTTCAGTTACAAAACTGTAAAATTATTCGAGGCAAATACGAGAAGACTCCGCCAGAGTTATTTTTACATCAATTTGATGGGCCAGACGGTAGTTCCTACAGGTGGCGTGCTGAAGTAGTAAGTTCGTTACTTCAAGCTACGTCACTAGAGTCAACATGGGCGTGGGCTATAGTGTTTGGGTGTATCAACCAGATTTTGTCCCCAGTGGCTCAACGTCCTGTATCAAAACTCGTGTTTGAGTACGATGAATATCATAATACAGCTTTTACACGTATCTTGCGTTTGTTGGGGGTTCCAACTACCGCAGAATTTTGGAGGCACAATTGGCCCGCTATATCAGTAGAAAAGCCGACCCGACACCAAAAATTTAAAGCTATTACTGTATCGTCACAAGACGAGATAATAAAAGGCAGAGGTATCTACCGAATTAAAGCGCCTTCTGCTCACGAATTGCGCCCTGTAAATATTCCTACAGCGTTTAGAACTGTGATTCCAAACTTTTTAGCGTGGTTTACGCTACAGGACTTTGCTACTTGTTTTGACGAGCAAAGTTCGTGGGAAAAGCAGACATTGCGTCTTGTACAGAAATGGGCCACAGAGAGAGAAATTAAAAAGCTATTTCCTGTATTTCAAGCGGCAATACAACTCACTCATCCTCCCAATCACTAACAGTTATTGGCTGGACTGCCTGCTTTACTTCGTCTCCCATTGAGACGTTTTCATATTCAGCCAAGTTAGGCCATTGTCCTGACATGTGACAAAGCATCATAGTACCCATATTAACTGCTTGTGCAAAATCATCGGGACCAGCCGGATCTCTAAGGATCTGATAACGATCTCTGCCAAACCCCGTTTCTGATTTGTCTTCTATAAGATAAAGGAAATCATGTAATAGCCCAGGTTCACCGGAACTTACATAATCGTAAGCAAAGAATCTGAGGACTCCTGATTTAATGAACTGACAGGTATAACTAAGGCTTCTAGCTTTCTCCATGTTAAAGTGTTCACGGGGATGAAGTGACGTGGCAGGTTTAAACTGAAGAACATTTCCTCTTGCAGGGCCTGTATATGCAATAGGAATAATGTTACGTAAGGGTAAACCTGCGTGGTTCATCACTGTTTCTCGGATAGAACCAGCTCCGGTGTAATCATGAACAAGATGACTACATTGGAAATGATTCATAACACCTAAAATCATTCGAGCTTCTCTTACGTGGTCGTGTGGGTGCAAACTACGATACCCGTAAAGAACATCAATTTTTCCGCCTGGCCCCATGCCTAACACAGCAATTGCCGTATAAGACTGGTATTCCATAACTGATTTACCGCCTTTTACGCCCCCGCCGCCCCAGTCTACAGAAACAACTTTATAGTTGTATTCACTTACGTGTGCCTTAGCTTCATCTACGTCTCGTTTCCACGGAAGACAAGCAGCTTTTCTAAGGTCTGTCAGGGTTACGAGCTTGCTGCCTGAATCATAAGATTCGCCGCAAACTTCGTTCATAAATACATTAACAGGTGTGTTACCTTTTCCTTGTTGTTTGCCTACCAATATTTCCCATTTTTCGGGATTGGCATAATGCATAGGCATAATAATCTGAGGTATATGATACCCTGCGGAGGTCCAACGCCTGTCTTTTATTCGATGCACCCATCGTCCTGTTCCGCCTTGATAACTGGGACGAGGATTAACTGGTTTACGGCATTTAGCACAAACTACTCCAGGACAATTTTCAGATATGTCTGAATGATACGGACCAATCATAGCTATGAGATCGTAGTCTAATGACGGAATGTTCCAACGAGAACAATGAGGACACTTAATCATCCATTCAGCCATCGACGAATCCTGCCATAAAACTTGTATCGTGTTATCCATCGTCTTCGGAGTACCAGCATATTGAATCAGTCCCCACTCTTGAGAAGCAGATATTGTTTCGTGAATTATAGGCAAAAAAGATATGTCCATATCCTGGACTTCGTCAATTACATTTTTGTCCGCCGAGATCCCGCGAGTACGTTCGGCGTCTTGATAAGCAAAACTAAAAAGCATTTGAGATCTATTTTTAAACGAACGCTGAAGAACTGAATTAATAGTAGTAGAACCCATAAAAAGATCGACTACCGGAGATGTCTCAATAAATGGACGAACATAATTTTGACTAAAACGACGAATCATTTCGAAAAGTGGAGTAATATACAAAGTACTGAAATAAGGAATACAATTACTAAATAAAACCCCTTGGGCAGCTAAAGAAGTAGACTTAGAGACTTGTCGTCCTGTTTTTAAAAGCGTACGACGTGGCATACGTGTACGAAAAAACGGGGAAAACGGGAAATGATCGTGAAGGTGATAGGGCTTCCCACGAATTTCCAGCAGAAGCGGTAGCAAAGGTTTTAGTGTGAGATAACCACTTTTACTCAAAATGTGTGAAGCCGTTTTCAATCGTTTTGTAATTTGGTCGTCTCCAATAGACCACCTGACGCCTTCCCCCAGGGAAGATCGTATTAGATTTTCAAAGTCAACTCCTTGGGCAGCTTCAACTTCCTCTAAAGTTTCCTCAGTTTTTTCGAGGGCGGTTAGCGTTGTGTTTGTTTGAGTATTCATAGAAAGGAGTTATTTTGACTACAATGTGCAATTGCGGGTAAACTTTAATTGTATGGCATGTATCGTAATACACGCTATAATTTTTTCACTATTAACAGGAGTATTTTCACTATGCCAAGTCGTAACCCGTGGGGGTATCAAAAGAGAAAACGGCTCAGACATACAAATTTGTTTGGTGAAGTTCCCGGGTTTGATACCGGCGAGTTTTTGGTGCGTAAGTATCCGTTGGGATTGACTATCGACAAGTTAATGGCGTCTGAGGGGCAAGGAGACGCTCCAAATAGAGCCACAATGGTTCAGTGGCGTACTCCTGAGGAAACGTAAAATGCTTTATGGGAAAATCTACTGGGGCACTAGTCGCAGGGGCAACTTTGTTTTTAGCTTTGGGTGCCTCTTGTGCGTTTATAGTAAGCGGTGAATGGCTGATACCCGTTTGCGGTATTGGCGGTTGGCTTATAGGAATAATGTTAATTCGTTCTCTGGGGTAGGTAATTATGCTGTTTGACGTGTTTATTGCGGTTCTAGCTACATGGCAAATTATTGAAATTTGGCATCACAGTTTGCTGTTTGCTGGAGCCAGAGCACGAGTGGAACTCTGGGAGAACAAGTTAGGGGAATTATTGGTATGTCCTTTTTGCTTGTCTCCCTGGGTCGCCGCTTTGTCTGTAATGGTATTACTTGTTCCCGCCTGGTTACAATTATCTGGGCGGTACGTATTAACCGCACATATAATATGGTATGCTTTTGCAGTTTCGCGGCTAGCTAATATATGCAATGACATAACACATAAACTATCCCGAACGCCGAAATCTTTTGACGGCATTTTAGATTCTTTTGACACTGACGTGAAGGAGTGAACGTGGCCGAGACCAATACACCACCGGTTGATCCAGCTTCTAATGCTAAGCAACCTGGAGTTATGTTTGATAGCCAACTTGTTGAACTATTTCACCCGACAATTGACAAAGCCTTCATGGAACATTCAGATGTTCTTCGCTCTGTGCTGGTGTCTTTTGATTATTACGGGTCGTTAAATGACGCGCCTGATTTGAATAAAGCTATATGGCTTGGACCTCAGGGTGCGCAACAAGAACCGGCAGGTATTATAGGGTCGATAGGTGCTACACTCCAGGCGGTAGCTCATATGCTTGATCGCGCATTTCTACTAAGAAACGCAATTCGCGAAGACTTGGAAGAAACTATTCAAGCACTCCACGAAAGGAAAGCAGAACTTGAGCAAGTTAAAAAAGAACTTGAAGAACGAGGAGGAGTCTCTGGAGGAGCTTCTGAGTAGGTTAAATATTCAGCCGGACGAATGGGATCTTTTAATAATAGGAGACGGTTCTGGCTCTAATTGGACTCGTGAAAGTGGGTGGGCCTCTGTTTCAATTGAACGTGCTACGTTAGAAAGGCGTGTATGGCTAGGGGCCATGAACCGAGGAACGGTTAATTTTGCGGAGATGATGGCTTATCTACAGCCCCTTAATTGGTATGCTTCTGCTGAGCTTACTAAACGTAAAAAATCTGGTAACGTCCGTTTCAGAAAAGTTCACATTGTTACCGACTCAAAATACTGCAAGGAACAAGGCAGTAGAAAATTATTTACGTCTAAGAAAAATTCTGTGCTGTGGAAAATGTTCGACGGCTTTCAAAGGCACGGTATTTTGCTGCATTGGCACTGGATACCACGAGATACAGTTAGTTTGAATGTATACGCGGATAAAGTGAGTAAAGCGGCACGTAAATCCTTAGCGGAGGTCCAAACAAACTTAAACCCAGGTAGTTCGACAGGGCCTTACCACTTTAATCCCTAGCAAAATTATTTAATATGCAGAGTCTGCGGCAAATAAAAGTATAAGGTTATTCCTGTTACACACGGAACGTGCTATAAACTAGCAACGTGGTACGAAGGACCGCATTTTTGCTAAATAATATAACTTAGGAGGCTTGACATGAAATTTTAACTGGTAAATACAGCGGCATAAGGGAGTAGAAGTTTAACACGGACGGTAGGTTAGTTATTGCAATAAAGATATTAAGGACTTTTTTAATGGTAAACACAAGTAGTTCAACACTAACGAAGGCAGAAGAAGCATCGAAGGACAACAAAGCTACTACGGTTATTCTATTACGTAGGAATAACCCGACTATGACTAATGTCAGCGTAGCCAAGACAGCCGGTTGTTCTCAAACTTATTCATCGAAGATCTGGAGTGATTATATGAAAGTAACAGGAAAAGCGACGAAGACACGTCATAAGACAAATAGTGCGTCTGCGGCCCCAACTAAGCCAAAGAAAAGAATTTTAGCTAAGAGAGCTACAACGATGTCTACCTCAGCAGCTGCCCCAAGCACAGAGCAGATTCTTAACGCTCGCAACGCGATGCAGGGTATTATTCATAGCGTTGGTGAGTGCGCAGCAAAGAATATTTTATCTGATGTTATGGCAAAATAACGTTAATTGACGCGTTTGTTGTCTTTTTTCGTGTTATTCTCGTCGTCCTCGTCATTAAGTGGGGACGGCGGGAATTTTTAATTTGTGGTGTTAGCAATGAAACTAGGCGGCTTAGAAATACTCAAACGAGTGCGGGACGGTTCAATAGTTATTGATCCGTTTGACGAATCTCAGCTTAACCCTAATTCCTACGACCTAAGACTAGCGGATACGTTAGTGACTTATGCCCACGATGACATGCCGCTGGACATGGCAAAAGAACGCGACAGTTTTCAAGTTAAGATACCCATGGAGGGTGCCCTGCTACGCCCCGGAGAAATATATCTAGGATCAACTGTAGAGTACACAGAGACAGCGGATTTGATTCCAGGTATCGAAGGGCGTAGTAGTGTAGGACGGCTAGGAATCACTATTCACGCAACCGCAGGTTTCGGGGATGTTGGCTTTAAAGGGACATGGACGCTAGAATTAAGCGTCGTACGACCGGTTAGAATCTATGCTGGCGTACGTATTTGCCAGATATACTATGAGCCTCTAATGGGCGATTTCATGCCCTATGAATCAGACAAGTATCAAGGGCAAACATTACCTAGACCTAGTGGCCTATGGAAAGAAGCAGAGGAGTGGAACTGACATGCACGAGTATTTCTGCACCCTCGACCAAAGTAAGTACGAAATGGGAGCCGTAGACGGAGATACGGTAGATGTCATGGTCGATTTAGGGTTTCATACCTTCCAGAAGCTACGTATACGGCTTCTGCTGGTAGATACCCCGGAAAGAGGCGAAGAAAATTTCCACGAAGCTACGCAGGTATTTCGTGACCTCTTGAAGGAGGCAACTGAGTCAGATCCACGCCTGTACCTAAGGACGCAAAAAAGAGGCAAATATGGGCGGTGGTTAGGTGAGTTTATAAGCCTAGATCGTAACTTAAATATTAACGAGGTGTTAGAAAAGCGATGGCCGTATATTAAATAGTACTATTTAAAACACGCTAGTTAGAAGTAAATACCCTCGCAATAAGCGGGGTATTTTTATAGGGAGATTTAATGGGATATTATGTAGAGACTTGTGATAGTTCTGGCAAAGTACAATGGTTGATTGACAATCACGATGCTGAAATTATTGATCAGTTAGAAGCAGGCGTTATGGTGCTTGCAGGATTGGGCGTCGTTTGCGTTGTAACCAATCCGACGTTTGAAGCGGCAGGTTTCTGTTACTGTATCGAAGAGTTTGACAGATTTGCAAATTTCGATGACCTTCGACCGAAAGTGTGGTTATCTATGGATCGTGTGAAGTTAGAAGAACTTAGTGATTACACACCTGTTGAGGCCACAAACTAATGTTACCTTACCTCTCACACGGCAGACTTAACTGAATATTTGGATGGGAGATTTATGGGAATGTACTAAATGCAGTCATCAAATTGTTACAGGACGTGATAAAAGTCTTGGGTTAACCCCCTTTGAAGTGGAAAGCCTAGGAGGCTCTATTGAATTTGGACATTGTTAAAACAAAGAGGAACTTAAATTATGAGTCACGATTTTACTGAAACTATTCGTAGCAGTGAAGTTAATAGGATTAATACAGCGGTAGAAAGTTCAGACGAGGATGCTGAACGAGCAAGACTTGAAGCAAAATACGGACAAGTGTGGGATATGAAACAACTTCAAGAAGATTTTGCGGTAACTGGCTTTGGAGCCCCATACGTGGTTGTAACACGTAAAACAGATAGTGTCGGCGGCTCACTGGAATTTCAACACAGTCCACGCTATTATTTTAACTTCACAGAAAATTAAATAAAGTAACCATGTAGAAAGGATTCGAAGATGGTACAGCGATTTGGACCTAGTAAACGTAAAACGCGTAAACCACCGGAAAACGAATGGCTCCAGTTTATGTCGGCGAGCGAAAAAGAGGGACTAAGACAAAGAGAATGGCTGGATACATCGCTAGCTGATACTGGCCTGCCGGTTCGCGTGGTGAATTGTTTGGAAGAAGCAGGGGTTTTTACTGTGGAGGACTTGACGAAACAAACAACAGATGTGTTGCTAGGTATCACCAATTTTGGCGAGCAAACATTAGGACAATGTACTCGCCTTTTGGCAAATCTTAATATTCCGCATTGCTTGCAGTAAGACAAACAAGAAGACCCCGGCAGGTGCGTTAACCTTAAGTCTCCTTCCAGGCGACCTGCCGGGGTCGCTTTTATGCGACAACGGTTAGTTTCCTGCTGCACTAACAATTGCTTTCGCTAGCTTGTATATTTTGTCGCCCTCTGAAAAGGTTTCCATCTTATCAAACGAAAGAACTTTTAGTCTTGCTTTGTTTTTATATATGCCAATGACTTTTTTATTCAAGCCTCTTGCTATGATCACACCGCAGCTGTCAGTACCCACAAACAAGTTACAGTTATTAATAATACTGACAAAGTGACTGTACTCTAATTTTTCTTCGCCTATAAAATACGGCTTATATTTTAACAAAGAATCAAGTACTGG
>Ga0302123_10000244_pt1 | contig 44411 bp, 48 predicted proteins | sample CB21_321_MG_FD_203109 | JGI IMG/M metagenome (GOLD analysis project Ga0302123, IMG submission 203109) | Marine microbial communities from Western Arctic Ocean, Canada - CB21_32.1 | ecosystem: Environmental > Aquatic > Marine > Oceanic | place: Canada: Western Arctic Ocean | collected 2017-09-28 | reverse complement strand
CGGGCATCTCAACCTGGTGGGTGAGCTCGATCTGCTTGTGTGTCTTGGTCGATTCGTTGATCGCGAGGCCAACCTCAAGGGTCGCCATCCCCCACTGGCCCGAGTGGAACACGGGCTTGTTGAGGCGTACGGCGTTATACAGCTCTCGGAGCTCAGCGTCCCGTGCCTGCGGCCGGCCATCGAGTACGAGTTCCTTCACGCCGTCATCCTCGTACAGGAAGATGCCCTTGGGCGATTGCCTGATCTCGCCGCGCTCGCAGGAGACGATCACGATGCCGAGGTCGTTGGGCTTCCAGGGCTTCACCTCTTGCATCTCGCCACGGAAGATGAGGCGCTCCCCCTCACCACCGATACGCAGTGAGAGCTTTTCCGCGTCCTCCTCGCGCGTGCCTTCCCGCATCTGACGCTTTATCTCGTTGCGCTGGGCGGGTGTGTACCGGGTGTTCGCGTCGCCCCAAGGCACAAGCTCGGAGCCCAGGAAGTATCCGTAGCCGTTATGAATGGCGACCGCCGGGACTCCGCTCTCGAATTCCATGAAGACGGAGTAGTACCCAGGGATGGGCCGTTCTGGCATCCACTGAGCCGCCGTGCCCCGGACGTTCCTGACTTTGCCTCCGCCGATGGAGCGGATGCTGTCGATTTGGTGAGGTGTCTGCCGGTAGACCATGCCACCACCTTGGGCGGCGTCCAACTCCTCCCACGTGCGAGGGCGAATCATCCAGTCGGTATAAGCGATCGCGTTGATTGCGCCGAGCTTGCCGATGCGGCCTGAGTTCACGATCTGACGCATGAGGCGGATGTGTGAACCGAAGCTCTGCGTGTGTCCCGCGATCAGGTGAACGCCGTTGCGGTCGCACGCCTCGACCATGGCCTCGGCCTGCTTCATGTCGAGGGCCATTGGCTTCTCAACGACTACGTGCTTACCGTGCTCGGCGGCGAGGATGGTCATGGGTGCGTGGTACATGTTGGGGGTAGAGATCCATACAGCCTCCACGTCCGGGTCCTTGACGAGGGCTTCCGCGCTTTCGAACACGCGTGCCTCCGTGTACCGCTCGCCAAACCGCTGTCGTACATCTGCGTTGATGTCTGCGCCAGCGAACAGGTCGATGTATTCGGCGTTCTCCATAGGAGGCAGCATCTCCGCTGCGCCAACCCCGATGCCGATCACTCCTAGCTTAACTGGATCGTCTGCCATCTGAATTCCCTTTCTGTGGGCGACAGGCGATGGCCTGCCGGAGATGTGTAGCTTGTGTGGCGCTAACAAAAAAGGCCCGGCCGAACGCGGGTGCGTAGCGGCCGGGCCAAGTTTCGTCCGTCAGCCGAGATTAGGCAACGGGCATCGTGTCTTCGACGACCCGCTCTTCGACAACTTTCACTGCGTACTCAATGTCGTACTCGTCCGACATCTCGACCTGGTGGGTGAGCTCGATCTGTTTGTGGGTCTTCGTGGACTCGTTGATAGCGAGGCCAACCTCAAGCGTTGCCATGCCCCAAGCGCCGGAGTGATACACCGGCCTGCCCAGGCGGACCGCGTTGTAGAGCTCGAGAAGTTCGTCGTCGCGGCCCAGCGGGTGCGATTCCACCACCAACTCCTTCACTCCGTCATCCTCGTATAGGAAGATGCCCCTGGGTGATTGCCTGATCTCGCCGCGCTCGCAGGAGACGATCACGATGCCGAGGTCGTTGGGTTTCCAGGCCTCATCGTGGGCGGTGCGGAAGATCGCTTGCTCACCCTCGCCGCCGATGCGTAGCGACAGCTTCTCCTCTGTTTCTTTGCGGGTGCCCTCGCGCATCTGGCGCTTGATCTCGTTGCGCTGGGCTGGGGTATAACGAGTGTTGGCATCCCCCCACGGCACGAGCTCGGAGGCTAGGAAGTATCCATAGCCGTTGTGGATGGCGACCGCGGGGACGCCGCTCTCGAACTCCAAGAACACGGAGTAGTAACCAGGGATGGGGCGTTCGGGCATCCACTGGCCACTGGAGCCGCGCACGTTGCGCACCTTACCCCCGCCGATGGAGCGGATGCTGTCGATCTGGTGGGGTGTCTGCCGGTAGACCATTCCGCCGCCTTGTTCCGGGTCCAGCTCTTCCCATGTTCGCGGGCGAATCATCCAGTCGGTGTAGGCGATGGCGTTGATGGCGCCGAGCTTACCGATGCGGCCGGACTTTACGATCTGGCGCATGAGGCGAATGTGCGGCATGAAGCTCTGCGTGTGACCTGCGACAAGGTGAACGCCGTTCTTGTCTGCCGTTTCAACCATCTCCTCGGCTTGCTTGAGATTGAGTGCCATGGGCTTCTCAACGACAACGTGCTTGCCGTGTTGGGCGGCAAGAATGGTCATGGGTGCGTGGTACATGTTGGGGGTGGAGATCCATACCGCCTCTACGTCCGGATCCTTGACCATCTCTTCTGCGGATGCGTATACGCGAGCGTTCGGGTACCGCTCTCCGAACCGCTCGCGGACGTCAGGGTTGATGTCCGCGCCTGCGAATAGGTCGATGAAGCTCGCGTTCTCCATCGGCGGGAGCATCTCAGCGGCTCCAACGCCAATGCCGATAACGCCTAACCGTAGTGGTGCGTCTGCCATGGTGACTCTCCTTGGGGGAACGATAAAAGGAATGGTCGAACCCTACACCATTTGCCAATGGTGTCAAGAATTGGCGAGCAAGAGCGACGCTCGTTGTAGAATGCGCGGCGCTGGTCCCGATTGTCCTCAATTCAGGCCAGAATCCAAAACCCGACCGAATCAAGGTGGACTAATGGCAGGTAAGGCGTTGTTTAGCGTGGGTGGTAGCTCCGGACTCGTGTGGAACGATTTCCTGGAAATTTGTCAGGCATGTGATGAGTTCGGATACCACGGCTTTTACCCATCGGACCACCTGATGCTGATCCAGCCGGGCCGGGGTTCAGGGCTACGCCTGGAGGGTCTGACTGTGATGGCGGCCATGTCCGGCCACACAAAAAATCTGCGCCTTGGCATGCTCGTTATCAACAACAACTTCCGCCACCCTGTGATAACCGCCAAGATGATCAATACCATCGACCACGCATCAGGCGGTCGAGTGGAGATGGGCATCGGCAGTGGCAACATCCCTGCGGAGTTCGAGGCCCACGGCCTGCCGTGGCCCAAGTTCTCCGAGCGCCTCGACCGCTTGGATGAGTCGCTGCAGGTGATGAAGGCCTTGTGGACACAAGAGCCAGCGTCTTTCGAGGGCAAGTATTACCAGCTCAAAGAAGCGCCCATGATGCCCAAGCCGATCCAGCAGCCGCATCCTCCCATTATTATCGGAGGCATGGGCGAGCGCACCATGCGGGTTGCCGCTAAGCATGCCACCGACTACAACCAGATAACGTCGATGCGCCAAGCCGAGGCCAACATCGTGAAGTTCAAGGCGATCTGTGCCGAAGAGGGCAGGGATCCTGCGGGTATGCGATTTTCCGTGCAACTCCCGATCCGACTCACAGACGATAAGGCCGATGCTGGGCGCTTCATCGCGAACACGGTGGAGACCTACACGCGCGGCGCTTCCCACCGGAAGTCCGATTTGTACGACACGGTTGAGGAACACGTGAAGGACAGCGCGTTCTGGGGCGATGTTGAGCAGGTCAAAGAGCAGGTCAACAACTGGACGAATGCCGGGGTCAACCATTTCATCCTGACAACGCCTCGACCGTTCAACGCGGCGATGATCGAGCGATTCGCCAAGGATGTGATGCCCGCGTTCAGCTAGGCCGATCGTGGGGTTTCGCGATGCTTATTGAGGCTGTGGGCTCTTGAGTCCGTAGCCCTAATGTTTCTTTGATGAAGAAAAACACCAGCCCGCCGCTGGCGATGGATGCCATCGCCAAGAAGGTGAACGCTGCCCCGAAGGTGGCAAATTCCGAGAGCAGTGCGAAGCTCCCCGGGCTTGAAAGCCGTCCTGTGTGCGATACCAGGCGTGATACACCGAAGAACGTGCCACGCCCCATCGGTGGCGCTACGTCCGTGCCCACGGTTTGCCATGAGCCCAGCATAAGGCTGACTCCGATGTGCGTCAGGACGAAGGCAGCGATGAAGCCGCTGTACGGCAACGATGCGAACGACGTTGCCGCCATAAACAACAGCGCTGCCGCCAGCACCACGGTGCCTGGCACGATGGCCCACTTGCGACCATGTGTGTCCATGACGTAGCCCGAGACCAGCGCAATGGGGATGCCAGCGCCTGCCATCACGCTGCTCAGCACGCCCAATGACGCTGGTCCTGCGTCATACGCATACGCCCCGTAGAGAAAAAGTACGCCGCCATTCTCCACGCCACCGCGGGCGATGTTGACCAAGAACTGCGCGCTGAATACGGCAGGGATCGGGCTCACGAGGAACGTTCGCCACGTTAGCTTCGCCTCCGGCTCACCGGTGGCACTCTGGCGGCGTGGCGAGTCCTGGATGACGAGAACGCTCGGCAGTACTCCAACCAGGAGGACGACAGCCTGGATGACGAATGGCCATTCGAGGCCCCAGGCGACCGCCACGAATCCACCGATGGCGGGCCCCAGCAGCGTGCCGGTGCGCTGCGCACTCAGCATGCTGGTCACCTGACGTCCGCGTTGGGAATTACTGCCGTCCGCGATCACCGTGAGTCTGCTGAGGGCCCACATCTGCTGACCCCACCCCGCCACGAAACGCCAGAACAGTACCTCGTTGAATGAGCCCGCGAACGCCGTCATGAACGCGGCGCCCGCCGTTATGAGAGGGCCTAAGAACAGGACCGAACGGCGGCCGAACTTATCAATCATGTATCCGGTGGGTAGGGTACCCACGGCGGAGCCCGCCATCTGAAGTACGAACACCAACGAGGCATAGCCAATGGAAACATCGAAGGACCTGGCCAGCGCAGGGAGTACCGGCGCGATCATGCCGTTGGCCAAGCCCGACGCGCCCGCGGGCATCCATAGAGAGAAGAAGGTATCGCGCTTGCGTGTACCGCTAGGGAGTGCTGGAGCGTCGAGTGATGAGTCGTCGGTCGTCATCAGGCCAAGCTTACTTGGCGAGACTGAGCTTTACGACGGTTTCGAACTCTTCTGCTGTGACGGGGGTGATAGAAAGGCGATTGCCCTTCTTTAGGACAACCATGTTGTAGAGCTCTGCCACCGGACGCATCTCGTCTGGTGTCAGAGTGTCGGCAAACCTTTGGCCTGCCTGAATGTCGACCATGTACCAGATGGGTTTGTCGGGTGTGCTCTTGGCGTCGGGGTGCTCTGAATCCGGGTCCCAAGCGGTGTGGTCGGGATAGCCGTCGCTAGTCACCGTTGCGGTGCCGACGATCCCGATGACCTTGGTGTTGGAGTAGTAAAACAACACCTGATCGCCGGTCTTGATTTCGTCGCGCAACCAGTTCCGGACCTGGAAGTTGCGCACTCCGTCCCACTCGGCGGTGCCGTCCTTGACGAGGTCCTCGAAGGAATACGCATTAGGTTCCGACTTGAAGAGCCAATACTTCCCTGCCAATTTCCGCTCCCTAACCTGCTTTGTAGCTCGATCGTGCGAATTATAATGATAGACGATGGGTTTAGTTCCTTAACTTCGATCCCCTCATAGGGGGCATTATTTGATGTGATTTTCGGTGTTGCGCTTGCGTTTGATTTTGTGTTGTTGTTCGCCTCGATCGTACCAATGCGAACGTTCGCCCCAGACCGGGTCTCTCCATTGGTTAGTGCAAACCTATAGCTACATTCGTTGGCATTTGACGGATGACTTTCCGGAGTTACTCGATGTTTCTGAGTAGAGTTAGGCGGGGTGTGAAGATTTCGTTCGTGACGACGACGTCTTTCACATTGCTGCTGCTGTCAGCCTGCGGTGGAGGCGAGCCTGGCGAAGCTTCATTCAATCTGGCGGTCGTTGATGGAGCCCTCGCAGGTGACGAAAGAACCTTCCTCGCTGCCCAGGGAGACACCGTGACACTGAATCTCAGCTCAGATGCGCCCGGATTGATCCACCTCCATGGATACGACTTGAAAGAAACCGTCGCCCCTGGCGCACCCTCAGCGATTACCTTTAAGGCCGATGCGACCGGCCGGTTTGCCATAGAGATGCACGCCACCGGCACCGCATGCGGTGTCGACGTCACCGGGATCGCGATCGCTCTCACTGCCGTGCCGGCAGATCATGTAGGCCATTACCTGATTTTGGTCGAAACGGAGAATTTCGAAATTTCGACTACCACCCGAAATCACTGGCACCTCATGTCCGATGGACAAATGATCGGCATGTTCTTCGATCCTTCTGTCGAGATTGACCTCGGTGAGGGGGGGCACGAGTTGAAGGCGCAGCTCAATACCGGTAAGCACTGTGCACTTCCGGTTTCCTCGATATTAAGAATTGGGGAGGCGGATAGCCACGACGGGCACGCTGCCTCAGCCGATCACGACGAGGCCAACGATGGCGAGGCGATGATGGGTGCGCATGATCAGGATGCCGCCGCAGGCGACCACAACGCACCTGGAGCTCATGCAGCAAGCGAAGACGAGCATGACCATGATGCGGGCAGTAAGGATTTCAATCTTGGTGCCCTCGAAATCAGACCGAGATAAGTCATGAAGCGTACGTTTTTTTTCGGAGGGGCGGGGGCGTTCGGATTGTTCTGGCTGACGCTGCTGTTACCGGGCCCTGCTTTCGCTCACGGGTTTGGTGATCGTTACGACTTGCCGGTACCGCTGGGGCTGTACATGAGCGCTGGCGGCGCGGCAGTGGTGCTCTCGTTCGTGGTTGTCGGGTTATTTGCGAAGCGTGACTTCAAAGATACGTACCCACAAAAGAACCTACGGCACTGGACGGTCGTCCGTATGCTGGCTCACCCCGTATTCCTCGGCGTGGTGCGGGCACTCTCGGCGTTTGTGTTTGTTGTTTATCTGGTTGCGGGCTTGTTTGGTACGCAAGATCCCAATCAGAACTTGGTACCCACCATGACCTGGGTTGTGTTCTGGGTTGGAGCCGCATACGTGTCTGCTCTCGCTGGCGATATTTGGATGCTACTCAGCCCCCAGAAGATCATCTTCGGCTATGCCGAATCGCTGATCTGGAAGGTTACCGGTAAGGATCTCGCGCGCTACGAGCCTTACCCAACTCGACTGTCTGCCTGGCCGGCGGTCCTGCTGTTCCTGGCCTTCGCCTGGGTGGAGATCGTGTACACCGGATCAGGAGTACCGCTCAACGTCGCCACATTGGTGTTGGTTTACTCTAGCGTAACGTTCATTGGCATGTGGTGGTTTGGCCGTGACGAGTGGTTGCGTAACGGCGAGGTGTTTACCATCGCGTTTGGGTTTCTTGCTGCGTTCGCACCGATTCACTGCACCGACCCTGCGGACGACGATGGTTCGACGGACCATGGTTTCAGCCTACGTCCGTGGGGCGCCGGCCTGCTTACGATGGCTCAGCCGGAGTTGCCTCGGGCGATCCTGCTCGTGCTGATGCTGGCGGTGGTCAGTTTTGATGGATTCGTTGAGACCGGAACATGGACCGAGTTGTTACTGGACTTGTTCCCCGTGTTCTCGTTCCTGGGTGCTTACGCCTTCAGCGGTATCACTACTCTCGGGCTCATCGTTGCCCCGTTCGTGTTCTTTGGCGTTTTCGCACTGACCGCTTGGCTCATGGGTTGGCTTGTGAAGTCATCCCTGAGCACCACGGAACTCGTTTGTACGTTCGTGTTTTCCCTGGTGCCCATCGCATTGGCCTACCATATTGCGCACTTCTTCAGCTTCCTAGTCATCCAGGGCCAACGCATGTTTTCGCTGGCCTCGGATCCGTTCGGCTGGGGATGGGACCTGTTCGGTACGTCTGACTACGCTATCGACATCGGCGTGGTGAATGCGCGCTTCATTTGGTTCCTGAGCATCGCCGCCATAGTGATCGGCCACATCGTAGCGGTCTACGTGGCTTACGTGTACGCGCTGCGTACGTTCGGGAAGGGCACCGCTATGTTCAGCCAGGCCCCGATGCTCGCGCTTATGGCGGGCTACACCATGGTCAGTCTATGGATAGTTGCCCAGCCCATCGTGGAGATTTGATGATGACGATGGCTAGGGTCGCCGGCGGTTGGGGTTTCAGGCACGTGCTGGTGGTAGCATCACTGCTGCTGATCTTCAGCGCCTGCGATAGCGAAGGAACGCAGATCGGTGCGCCGGACCGGCACGCTCTCGGTCCTGCTGACGCCGCCGTAACGCTGGTTGCGTTCGACGATTACCAGTGACCGCACTGCGCGGAGTTCGCCCGTGCGGTGAAACCGGTGGTGATCGAAGAGTACGTCGAGCGGGGCCTCGTGCGGTTCGTCTCCCGGCATTTCGCGTTTCTGGGCCCGGAGTCCATCCGCGCAGCAGAGGCGGCCGAGTGTGCTGGTGAGCAGGGCGGGTTTGAGGATTACTCGCGCCTTGTGCTGGCGAACCAGCGGGCCAACCGCAACGGGGGTGGGTTCGCCGACACCAAGTTGATGGCGCTAGCCCGTTTCGCAGGCTTTGACACAAATGTGTTCGAGTCGTGCCTGGTTGATGGTAAGTATGCGGCGAACGTCCAGCAGGATGTAGCCGACGCTCATGAACTTGGTGTGCGTGGCACTCCTAGCGTGTTCATCAACGGCGAGTTCGTGTCGCCTGCGGACGTGGAGACGGTTCGTGCTGCGTTGGACCGAGCGTTGGCGGTATCCGGAGGTGGTTGATGGGCTCGCGACGACGCATAATCAAGAAAGAGGCGACGCATCTTGCGTCGCCTCTTTCTTGATTATGCGATCGAAACGCTAGCCGCGGCAGAGTCCTGCTTCAGGCCCTTCGGTGCCACGGTACTCGCTGACGAATGCGCGTAGCCCGGATTCATCGTAGGTTGCTTGTGGAAGCGCACGTCCCCATACCGTTGCGGTGATTTCGAATGACTGGTCGGCGAAAGAGCCTGCGACGATGCATTGCTCGCCGAGGGACCGCACGAGCTGATTCACCTTGCCGGCAAGCTCAGGATCGTCAGGCTGGTACCAAAGGACCACGGCGCCGTGCTCCATGTTGTGGACCACCTCCTCGGGGATCAGGTCTGTACCTAAGAACCCGTAAGTGCTCTCTTGCGCGAAGTGGTTGCCAGAGGATGGGGGTATACGGCCAGGTTCGCCTGCGATAACTACGTCTTGATTGTAGAAGTAGGGGGCAGCGTGCTGTCCCGGGAGCTCGCTGAGTTTGATGCCTAAGTCGGCACCGCCACCCTGTAGCAGAACGATGGTTGCGATGATGGCGACAGCCACTACGCCGGCTACGATGCCGTAGAGGAGGTTCGTTTTCTTCCGGTGAGCCTTGGCGCCTTGGCGACGCTCGCGAGATGCCTGGGCGCGTTGCGATCCTTCGCGGCGGCGTTGCCGTTGGTCCATTCCCATTCGTTGTACCAATCCTTGTGAGTAAGCTGAATTAGAGGGAGCCTTGGATACGCTCGAGGAGCTCTCCGATGGTGAGCCAATAATAGACGATGAAGGCACCTGAGACGAGCAGCATCATCGCGCTTATCGTCCCAACGTACGGCAGCACATTGCGAAGCCGGCCCATCATCGCGCCCCTTGCAATCGCCATGCCGAGCGTGAGTAGCAGGATGACCGTGCCCATGCCGAGGCCGTACAGCAGGAACTGTAGGAGGCTGTCGAGGAACGTGCCGGTCGTGAATGTGCCGCCGATGACCGCCAGAAAGATCGGCAGCGTGCAGCTGAGCGATGCCGTGCCGTACGCGAGGCCGAACATGAAGTAGCTACGTATGCTGTTGGTGTTGGCGTTGCCCATGCGCGAAGACAGGCGCATGGCGAAGCTGTTGTATAGGTTTCCGCCAGAAAGAATGTACGTCCCCGTTATCGCCAGTAGCACGCCGATTGAGAGTCCCACCCAGGGGAACGCTCCAACGATGCTGCGAACGCCGAGGCCGATGGGCACACCTACAATAACGAACATCACGACGAACCCTGCGGTCACAATGCTCCCGACCAGTACTGCGCGTTGCAGCCGGGAAGCTAGGCCTCGTTCGTCGCCGTCGTTCCCCGAATCACCCATGTAGAGGCCCAAGTAGGCAGGGAGCATAGCGAATCCACAGGGATTCACCGACGACACCATGCCGGCGCTGAACGCGAAGCCGAGGGGGAACAGCGTGCTGGCGCGGTCGAGGAAGTTGCCGGAACTAGCCGAGGCCTCTTCAATGCTACCGACGACGAACCCGATGTCCGAACCGGTGATGATCGCGCCTATCACCGCGAAACCGAGTGCGCTGACAAGAGCGGCGATCGGGCCGATCACGGACCATCTGCGAAGTCGCTTAGTAGTGGTGATTATGTCCTGCATCGGGTTCACCCTAAGAGGCTACCAGTCGAATTTGCGTCTATTCAAGGCGAAACCTAGGTCACGAGAGCGCCAGCATGTTGGGGATAAGCCTCGCTCAACCCATTTGTTCTTGAGTAGTATCGCGAAGAGGACGAACAGCGAGGGCATGAGGGTGGCGCTGATGTTTCGGTGAACCGCTCCCCGAGCAGACGGTCGATCAATGCGCTGGCCTCCGTTGCGATAACTATGAACACTGCTCCCGATACGATTGCTTCAGTCCACTTGCGATCTGTTTTGCGGACCTGTTGGCTAGGCATCGCAATCATTTCCCGTGCTTACGGTCGTTGGTTGAAGCAAACCCCATCGGGATGCGCTCTAGGCCCCAGGCGATGCAGGCCATACCAGAGCCGTACCTTCACGCGCCTCGACGCGCCGACGGCTTCCCGGGACGAGATCAGCGAAACGAGATCGATGAAGCTCCGCTACCACCTGCACTCCGCGGTCCGTGGTGAACCTACCTAGGAGTTGGACTCCGCGGTCCACGGTTTGGTCTAGCGTTGCGTTGGGCTCGCCTTCGGAGCCCACGACCATGTTTGAAGCACGCACGCCGACGACAACCGTTCTGCCGTCTCGTACGTCGTTGAAGATGTTCTGCACACCAACGAGCCGGGCCACGCTTGGAGATACTGGTTGATGAAAGACCACCGCTTTCGGGCCGCTCTGAAGTACGCGTCCGTTCCCCATGATCACCAGGTGTTCGGCAAGTGCGTAGGCTTCGGCCACGTCGTGGGTGACGAGGACCGTCGGAACGTCGATTGCCTCGCGAAGCGCGATGAACTCTTCGACCAATGATTCCCGGCTTGGTGCATCCAGCGCGGAGAAGGGCTCATCCAGGAGAAGCAGATCAGGATGGGGCGCCAGCGCTCGGCCCAACGCAACCCGCTGGCGCTCGCCCCCGGACAACCCCGCAGGCCGTCGTTCTTCCAACCCATGTAGGCGCAGTAGGTCCACCATTCGTGACACCGATTCACGCTGTTGGGCCTTCGTTCGGCGCGAAATGCCAAACGCGATATTCTCGGCGACGGTGAGGTGCGGGAAGAGGGCGTAATCCTGGAACAGGTAGCCGACGTTCCGTCGCCGGACGGGTAGGTTAACCCGCTCCGTGGAGTTAAATAACGAGACTCCATCGAGGAGGATCTTGCCGTCGACAGGCGCTTGCAGCCCCGCAATCGATCGCAGCGTCAACGTTTTGCCTGCGCCTGATGCACCAAGGATCGCTGTCGCCCCATCTCCGGTTTGAAAAGCCGCGTCGAGTGAGAACCCGCCAGCGCGCAGCCGTATGTCCACCGATAGGCTCACGAGCGTTGCCTCCAACTGCTGGCGCTGGCACCGGCGCCGATGGCTACCAGCAGCCCTACACTCACGAACGTCAGCGTGATTGCGAGCACGCGAGCGTCGGATGTGCGTCCTGCGAGCATCGCGTCGTAGATGGCGATGGACATCGTCTGGGTGCGGCCTGGCAGGTTTCCTGCCACCATCAGCGTCGCGCCGAATTCGCCTAGTGCTCGCGCCAACGCAAGCGCGACACCGGCCAACACGGAGCGTCGGGCCAATGGCAACGCCACGTGCAAGAACACGGAGATCTCTGAGCGTCCCAACGTGCGCGCAGCTTCTTCGTACACGCTGTCTACCGACTCGAACCCGGCCTGTGCTGTCCGTACCAAGAACGGTGTCGACACGACGAACGCGGCTAGGACCGCGCCTGTCCAGTCGAAGACGAACGAGAAATCAAAGACGGAGTCCAGCAGTCCTCCGATGGCACTGCGGCGCCCGACCGCCTGTAAAAGGTAGTACCCAAGCACGGTAGGAGGAAGCACCATCGGTGCCAGCACAAGCGCTGATACTACGCCGCGCCCTGGAAAGCTGGCGCGGGCCAGCCACCACGCGAACGGCACGCCAACCAGCGTCGCCAGGATCGTGCTGGTGACCGCAACCTGCAGGCTGATACGAAGGGCGTCCCAGTCCATGTTTAGCGCGGCTCCGAGACGCTGTTGTAGCCAAACTCATGAAGCTTGGCCACGGCTTCAGGGCCGGAGAGATAAGCAACGAACGCTTGCGCGTGCTCGATATCGGTGGTTGACGCGGTTATCGATGCCGTATACATAACGCTGGTTGTCGGCAGCCCTAGCGCGGAAGGGTCGACCAGTGCCACGGCTGTGTCGAAGGTGTGCACCAGTGGCAGAGGGACGAATGCGTAGTCGACCTCGCCAGCCCTGGCGAACTGGAACGCCTGGAGCGCTGACTGGGCGTAGACGATGTGTGACTCGATATCATCCCACAGTCCCGCAGATTGGAGCAGGTGCCTGGCCGCTGTGCCGTACGGAGCAATCTCCGGGTTAGCGATCGCGATGCGTTGGGCCTCGGCGAACGATGGAGTCACGTCGTCTTCCGGTAGCGGTCGAACGATAACGAGCTGTCCGTGACCAATGGTAATGATGCTGTCCTGTCGCAAAAACAATTTTTTGGCGAGATCATCGATGTACTGATCTCCCGCTGAGATGAAAACATCGATGGGCGCGCCCTGTTCGATCTGCCGGGCCACAGCACCGGATGCTGAGTAGGTGATATGGATCTCGACGCCGGTCTGTTTTTCAAATCCTGACCTGATTGAATCCAGTAGCGGTTGCAGGCTCGATGCGGCGGCCACGGTAATACCAGATGGGTTCGGTGTGTTGGCGCACCCAGTGGATACGGCAAGCGAGAGCACTAGTAGCCACAGGTAGCAAACACGCATCTAGGCGGCCGCCGGCTCCGTCCCCATACTCGCGACGTCGTAGCCGCCGAGTGCCTCCACCTGCCGCTGCAAGCTGGACGAGCGTAACGATGCCAGCAGTTCACCGACGGCGTCGTCGTTGAGGAAGTGATCAGGGAAAACGAGATCGTACCGCTCCTGGCCCAACGGCACGAAGTCCAGGCCAAGCGCGATGGCCGCAGCTTTCACCGCTACGCCAGCGTCCGCCAGGCCCATGCCAACCGCGTCAGCGACGCTGAGGTGGCTAGCGGCTGCGCGCTCGTACCCTGCGACGAGTGCGATGGGCACGCCCGCGCCCGCGAGGGATTCGTCCAGGAGCATGCGGCTTCCAGAGCCCGGTTCGCGGTTCACGATGGCGATCCCTGGCCGAGCCAGATCCTCTATCCCTCGGATCCGCTTCGGGTTGCCTGGAGTGACCACCAACCCTTGGTCCCAAACGGCGAAGGTCACCAATGTCGCGGGGAATGGGAGGTAGCGGGCTACTGCGGCCAGGTTGAATTGGCCGGACTGCGGGTCGAGCAGGTGGCACCCGGCCACATGCGCGTTGCCAGCGGCCAGCTCGCGGAGCGCTGCCGTGCTGCCCATCTCGTGCCATGAAAGCTCGACTCCACGTGCGTGCAGGTGCGCGGCCACCACTGAAAGTGACGGATCGCATCCGACTGCCACCAGCGCACGGCCCGTGGAGTTGGCGAGCGGCTCGACGTCAGCGTCGCGTCCATTGGCGCTTTTGTGTACCAGCGCGTTCGCCACAGGCAGTGACCGTACAATCGCGGGATGTCCAGGTCCTCCTGCGAGGGGCCGTGCGACCCACCGGGCGCCTATCTGGTGGACATCCGCGCGTTGTGCCGATTCGTTGTCGTCGAGCGGGCTGGTCAGGGTGGCCATTATGGGTAGCGGCTCATAGGGCAGCGTGAACAGCGCTTCGACACTGGCGCCCAGCGCTCGCGCAAGCCGTAGCGCTACGTCGGTTGATGGAGTCGACGTGCCAAGCTCGACGGCGGAATACGCCTGGCGGCTGATGCCTGCGCGCGCGGCGAGGTCAGCTTGGCTGAGTCCGGCTTTCCTGCGGGCGGGCCGTAACGACGCAGAGAGGATGCCCATGGAATGCAGTGTAAAGCAGGCTTTACACTACTGCAATACGAGTCGACACGGGGCGCCCGCAGCCCAGCCATGGCGGTGGGTCTGTTAGTGCGTGGTGTAGCCAGTGCGTTGCTTTCGTAGGAACAACCGGAATTGCTAAGCGTTGGCTAGGACCGCTTCCGCGTGACCAGCGACCGTCACCTTGTTGTGGATCTTCCCGATTTGTCCGTCTCGTCGATGAGGAACGTCGTGCGGACCACGCCTATGTACTTGCACCCGTAGTTCATTCTTTCCATGCCTTGCCCCCCCGTGTGTTCCCCGGTGGTCTCCTTTCAGGGTTGGCTATGAGTGTGAACGGCAGTTCGTATTTCGTTTTGAAGCTCTGATGCGACTTCACTGAGTCCGGGCTTATGCCCAAGCTCACGGTGTTCTTGGAGGTGAGCGCTTCCAAGTTGTCCCTGAAATCACACGCCTCGTGGGTACGCCCAGAGGTGTTCTTCTTTGGTTCGAAGTAGAGGACAACCTTCTACCCCCCCCCCGGAGCGAGCTGAGCGAGCTGAGCGAGATGTTTACGCGGGCATCGGTGGTCGCGGTGGCATCTGGAGCCATTTCTCTGATGGCAGGCATGGCATTGGCATCAGGGATCGTCCCTGAGGGATGGGTTCGAGGGAAGGGCTGATGGACTCCCGGGAGGGTTCTGTCCGTGCTGCTTCCGCTCATAAACAACCTCTACACGCGCGTAGAGGGCCATGCAGACTGCTGAGGTGCGCCCAGGGCCGAAATCAGATACGACAAGGCCGTGAATAGAAGAACGAGAGCGAGTACCAGGACACTGGCATTCAGGAGGTAGAGGAGCAAATAATAGAATGTATCTTTGGATGGGTAGGAATACTCTGTATAAACAAGCAAATACCAGAATATATGCTTGTCGTATTCCTGTGTTCCTGCTATATTTCTACTGTGCACGGCAGGAGATTGCAGTGCTGGTGCCGAAACGGTGCCGAATCGACCCGGTGACTGGAGGAGACATGGCGAAATTGGGGCAGTACACATATCCGGACATCAGGTTCGGGGACGCGGTTGAGATCTCGGGGAGAGTTCTCACCAAGTTCAAGGGGACGGTTAGTGTGAAGGGGCTTGCATGGGAGCTGGGAATGGCCGAGGGGAGCGGCACTCTGTTCGCCAAGGTTGCAGCCATGCGCGACTTCGGCCTGATTGAAGGTCGAGGGGAGCTGCGCATATCACAGTTGGCTCAGCGAGTCCTGCACCCGGCGACGCCCGAGGAAGGGCAGGCGGCGCGCGCAGAGGCTTTCCAGCGCGTGGACCTGCTTCGGCAACTCTACGACCGGTTTGAGGGGGAAGTTCCCGACGATATGAGCATGCTCGTTGGGCTCGAGGAGATCACGCGTGCGTCCCGTGACGAGATCGTAAGGCGCGCGCCGCTGATTCAGAAGCACCTGACCGATGCGATCCGTGTGCTGGGGCGGCCGGTGAGGGCAGAGAGAAAATCAGAACATTCTGTACATACGCAGAATATGCTAGGTGTAACCGCAGCAATATCTACGTCAAGAGAACAAGGTGAAGCTTCTTCCTCTGGGCTTCATCTCTCGGCGGGAGGGCGACAGCTGTCGGTGCCGCTAACGCCCGAGTACATTGATGTTGCGATCACGCTGTTAAGCGCCCTGAAAGGCGAACTCAGGAGCGATCGCGAAATCGTAGAAGAGGCAGACGGTGTAGCTGATGATGAAGAGACCAGTGCTCAGGGTATGTGCATTGAGTCCGCAAACGTCGCCGCGCTCGAACTGGGGAGTATCGAGCAGCTCGACTTGCCAAGTGAGGCGCAGGCGTAAAAGGTAGGGCGCTCTCCTCGATCTGTTACTGGTCGGGGGCGGCTCCAAGCGAGGTACCTAGGTCTCCGCCAAGATGCTCGGCGAGCTTGCGCGCCGTAGCCCCGGACATGCCAGGCACCTTGGCGACGTCGGTGAGGCTCGCTTGCCGTATCCCCGCGACACTGCCGAACCTGCGCAGCAGTTCACGCTTGCGCTTGGGTCCGATTCCCGGCGCATCGTCCAGTGCGGAGCGGGTCGCGGCCTTACTGCGGCGCTGTCTGTGGTAGGTGATGGCGAACCGGTGGGCCTCATCACGCAGTCGCTGCACGAGATACAACCCCTGGGAGCCCCGCTGGAGCAGTACTGGCTCGGGCATGTGGGGGAGGAATATCTCCTCCTCCTGCTTCGCCAAACTGCACAGCGGTACGTCCGTGATACCGAGCTCCAGAAAAATCTCCTGGACAGCGTTGAGGTGTCCCTTGCCACCGTCGATGATGACGAGACCTGGTACGAGACCGAACGATGTCTGCGGCTCCTGTTGCTTGCCTGTGGTCACCTGATGAGGCGCAAGCGCTCCTGTTTTGGCGTAACGGCGGTGGCGCTGTCGCCCGGCCCTCGATGCGGTGCTAGCGACTGTCGCTTCCTGGTCCACGTGCTCGTCAGAGGGTCGTTCTCGCATCTCCTGGCGTTCTTGGGCAAGCCGCCGGAACCTGCGGCGCAGCATCTCCTGCATCGACGCGTAATCGTTCGGCCCTTCGACGGTCTTTACCTGGAACCGCCGGTAGTGCGAGTTCTTGGGCCTGCCGTCTTCGAATACGACCATGCTGCCCACGGAATTCGTGCCTTGGATGTTGGAGATGTCGTAACACTCGATACGAGTGGGGAGCTCGGGCAGGCTGAGCGCCTCCTGCAATTCCGTCATGGCCTGCATCACTTTGTCGGACTCCGACAACCACTTGATGCGCCTCTGGTTGAGACCTTCGACAGCGTTCTCGGCTGCCATCGCGACCAGGCGCCGTTTGTCTCCGCGCTGAGGGTGGTGAATCGACACGCGATGCCCGCGCTTGCCTGTGAGCCACGTCTCTACCGCCTCCGCGTCCTCGATGGGGTGCTGCACGATCAACGTGCGAGGGATGTCGGGCGTGGCATCATAGAACTGCTGGATGAACTCTTCGATCAGCTGCGGTTCTTCTTCCACATCGCCACCTTCCATCAGGAAGTGCTCCCGTCCGATGAGCTTGCCCTTGCGTACTTTGAACAGCTCGACCCACACTTCGCCCTGGTCGTTGGCCAACGCGATCACGTCGGCATCCTCGTCGCGCCCCGACACGACCTTCTGGTTCTGCGTCACCGAATCGATGGCACGGATCTGGTCGCGCAGCACCGCGGCACGCTCGAACTGAAGCGCATCGCTCGCGTCGGTCATCTTGTCCTTCAGATCACGACTGACCTGATCGGAGTCGCCATCCAGGAATTGGAACACCTGCTGGATGACCTCGCTGTACCCTTGGCGATCGACGGCACCGATGCACGGGCCCACGCAGCGATGGATGAAATACTCGAGGCACGCGCGTTCGTCAGTACCCGTGATGGGTTTGGTGCAAGAGCGGTAGGGGAATAGCTTCTTCAGCAGGTCCATCGTCTTGCGGACCGACCCGGCGCTGGCGAATGGCCCGAAGTAGCGAGCGCCGTCTGGCAGTACCCGGCGGGTGAAGTACACCTGCGGGAATGCCTCTTTGGGATCGATCTTGATATAGGGGTAGGTCTTATCGTCTTTGAGCCGGGCGTTGTAGAACGGCCGGTGCTGTTTGATCAGCAGGTTCTCGAGGAGCAGCGCCTCCTGCACCGACTCGGTGACGATGTACTCGAAGTCGGCTATGCGTTGCACCATCACCTGGATCTTGGGTTCTTTGCCGTGGGGCGTCTGGAAGTAGGAGCGAACCCGGTTGCGTAGGTTCGCAGCCTTACCCACGTACAACACAGAAGTGTCCTCATCCTTCATGAGGTAGACACCCGGCTGCAGGGGCAGGGCTTTCAGCCGGTCGGCGAATCGCCCTTGAATGCCTCGTGGGCTCGTGCTCGCTGCCATGGTGCGGTAAGTGTAACTTGGCCAATCGGGCGTCAATGAGTCTGAAGGTACGCTCGATTTGGTGTGTGCTATTGGAAAATCTAACGAAAAATGTTAGATTATTAGTGCATGCTTCTTCGGAACTCTTACGGAAGTGCCACGATGTTCTATGCATCGCTAGGCAATAATGGGACGCCTCATAGGAGAACAATTGATGCAAGAAGATAGCCCGGAGCAGATTCCTGAAGAGGACCGAACTCTGGGAAAGTACCCGATAAGTGTGGCCTCCAATCTGACAGGGGTTCCGGAGCACAAGCTCCGAGCGTTTGAGAGTGCGGAGCTGATTGGGCCGGACAGGACCGAAGGTGGTACCAGACTCTACTCAGACGAGGAGCTTGAGAAGATCAGGCGGATAGCGGAGTTGGCCGACAAGGGCATCAACTACGCGGGGATCCGCGAGGTACTTGAAATGGCCGAGGGGTAGCAGAACCTCAAATCGAGCACCGAGTAAAAGGACCCAACTAAAAGGGAATAAACAAACAATTTCATGGCGCCCCTCAGGTGCGTTGGGCCTCGCCGATCCCATTCGCTAGGAGTGAGGCCAAGACAATCGGGCATCCAGTGGACATCGTATTTACGGTTGCTCGTTGTACTTCCGGCAGAGGTGCCGCCCAGGTCACCGGGAAAGAATGGTTAGAGATGGATTGGGTTTTGCTTTCGCTAATCAGTGCAGTGGGCTTCACTGCAATGACCATCGTCCAGAAACGGACGTTGGAACGGCACGTCAACGGAGCGGTGGTGTTCAATGCGGTCGCTGCGCTTCCCCAGCTGGGGGGCGCGGTTGTCATACTTGCGCTATCACCTCCTGACTGGTCGTCGGCGGCCGTCGCAATCATGCTTGCGGCAGGCGTCGCCCAGGCTACGGTTTGGTTGCTCCAGGGGTATGCGATCAATCGCGAGAAAGACATCTCGCGGATTGTTCCGGTCCTCGATTCACATCCGCTATTGGTTCTCATCATCGCAATTGTTGCATTGGGAGAGGTGCTGACGCCGATTAAGTGGATTGCCGTGCTGATGGTCATCGCTGGCGCGATTATTGCATCATGGCATCAAGCGCTTCCAGGCGAACGGGTACGGTTGAACAGGTCACTCTTCGCCGTGCTCGGCGCGGCGGTAGCTATGGCGGTCGTGACGGTCTTGTTCAAGATCGCTTCGGCAGAGCTCTCCATTGTGCAGATGGTCGGGCTAGCATGGGTAGTCTCAGCTCCGATCCACCTAATCATCGCTCGCGTCACTCACGTAGGTCACGAGATGCGCCGCGTGCTCGGTTCGGGCAGGGCACTGCGCATGGTCAGCGTTACCCAAGTTGCGTTCGTCGTCGCGATCTTTTCCGGGGTCGCTGCGTTGTCGCTCGGGCCCGTGTCCCTGGCGACAGCGATCATGGGCACACGCCCGGTGATGCTCCTGCTATGGGTGGTGATCAGTGGCTTGAGCGTAGGGAACGCGCTCCGCGGCAGGCCTGAACAGGGCGGTATGGGGATCAAGTGGGCATCCGCCAGTTTGGTCACCGTGGGGGTAGGGGTGATGGCCTTCTAAGGCTTCGTTGCTGATGCCGCGTAACAATTGAGAGAAACAAGAAGAGGGGCGCCACAGGCGCCCCTCTTCTCCTGCAGGTTCTGCGTCTGCGGATTGGCGGGTTAGCGGCCCAGATCCGTAACCAATTTAATCACCGCGAGTGTGATCCCCATCAGCGCTGTCACGGAACCGATCATCACGATCTCTCTTCGAAGGCTACCGGCTGACATGACCGTCAGCGCTTGTCGTTCACGGCGAGAGGCCGCTCGCCCGGTGCGGCGCGGCGCGGGAGTGGAGGCCGGAGCAGCAGCTTCCAACTCCGCACCGCTGGCCTCGACAACAGCGACCGCTGACCCTTCTTCCTGTTCTTGCGCGAGAGGGTCAGTGGCCCCTGGAGCCTGAGCAGCTGCAGCCAAATCTGGCCCTGTTGAGTGAGCCTTTTTTTTCGCCGCCGATTTGGCCCTCGCCTGGCTTGCGGCCACCCGTGATCCCTGCTTGTTTGGCATGTCTGTCCTTGTGGAACGTACGTTATTTGGTTGGCGGTTTCGCGATGATGCTGGTGGCCGCAATCACCATGTCTGCGACCTGCCCGACATCCATCCAGTCCGTGTTGAGAATCATATGATAGTGCCGAAGGTCCTCGGGTTGAACCTTGAAGTAGCGCTGGAAGTACGCGTTTCGCGCTTTGTCATTCTCAGTAGTGTACTTTTCGGCCTCAGCGCGATCCAACGAGACCCGCTCCATAATCCGCTCAATCCGTTGGGTCTTCCGTGATGTCAGCCCCACGTGCAGAATTCCCGGTTCGTTGGCGAGAATCATGTTTGCGCCTCGGCCTGCAATGATCACGTTGCCCGATTCCGCGATCTCGCGGATCGCGGCTGCGGTCACCCGTATCAGGTCGTCATCAACCGTGCCGTCGGCTGGAATTGCGCCTTCTACCGGGAAGTCCTTGTACTCGCGTACAAGCAGGGCATCCAAGCCTCCGCCGAAGTACGGATCCGCGCCTCCACCTGCTAGCGCTGAGCGCTCGAGCACCGCGCGTACGAAGCCCGCGAAACGGTCGCCGAGGCTCGGCGCACGCTCCGTGCGTTCTGCGACAGCCGCCACAGTGGTGCCTAGTTTCTTCGCGGCTTCGGCCAGGATGAGCCTGTCGACGAAGTCGATTCCAAGCTTGCGTGCTACGTCCGCCCCGACTTCTGGGGATCCTGTCCCGATCAATCCGGTGATGGTGATAACCGGCATGGCATGGACTCCTTGGGGGTGCGTCTCAGCGACGGCCTTCGGTGCGTGTCCCTATAGCGCGGGACGTATCTCTTGCACTTTGTGGCCGACATGCTAACCCCTCCGCTGACGAAGCAAAAGGCCAGACTCTACGCCCGTGGATGCGCGCCATCGAAAACGCGGCGCACCTGGTCGTCGGTCAGGTGTGTGTAGATCTGTGTGGTTGCGATGCTGGCATGGCCCAACAACTCCTGAACGTGCCGAAGCGACGCGCCCCCGCGAAGTAGGTGAGTGGCGAAGCTATGGCGTAACGTGTGCGGCGTGACGTTTGTCGTCACGCCTGAGGTTGCGACCGTTCGCTTGAGCGCGAGCCAGTACCCCTGGCGCGTCAGTGGCCGCCCCTGTGCGTTCAGGAACACGGCGCGTGGAGCCGCACGCAGGTGATCCCCGCGAGCGACGAGGACCGGTCTCGCCTCGCGGATGAAATAACGGAGGCGTTCGGCGATGCCGGGGTACAGTGGCACCACGCGTTCCTTGGAACCTTTGCCCAACACGCGCACCCAGCCGTCCTCGAGGTTGAGGCTCGAGAGGTCGATGCCCGTGGGACCGACGACCTCGGATACGCGCAGGCCCGCGGCGTAGGTTAGTTCTAGCATCGCCCGGTCGCGCACTCCCTCCGCGCCTGGTCCCTCGCTCGCCGTCTTCAGCAGCGTTACGACGTCCTCTTCTGTGAGCACATCGGGTAAGGGGCGTCCCTGGCGTCTGGCTTTCAGCTTGTCAGCGGGACTCTTCACAATCTCACCCTCTTCGGCGAGGAATTGGAAGAACGATCGTATCGCCGCGATCTTGCGGGCTACGCTCGACTGGGTATACCCACGGTGGACGAGCTCAGCTGCGTAGTCCTGCAACCGTCGCTCGCTGACGTGGTCCCAGCGTATGCTGGGACCACGTTGATTGATAATCAACGTGAGTTGCTTAAGATCGGCTCGGTAGGCGTTCACGGTGTTCGCCGCTAGGCCACGCTCTGAGCGCAGGTGGCTAAGGAAGACCGTGACTTGGTGGTCCTGGTGGCCAGTGCCGGTTTTTGTAGCGGTGGTCATCGCTCGAGCAGCCTCATGACGTACTACGGCGTATTCTAGGGATGGCGTCGCCGTCTGCGGAACGCCTTTCCGACACACGCAGAGTTGACATAACGTATGACAATAGATATCGATCCACTTGCCTTCGGCGTGTCGCTGCTGCCGTGGACGGCGCTGCTCACCATCGTCGGCGCTTGCGGGGCGATCCTCTGGATGTTGCGCCGCGCTGCGACCTTCGGCCTCACACCGCGAACGACCTACGGTATCGCGTTGCGTGCCGCCCTGTGGTCAACGCTTGGTGGACGACTGTTTCACGTGATAGACCACGCAGACTTTTACTCAGATGTCCCATTCCAGGCGTTCTACCTGTGGAACGGCGGTCTATCGCTCTGGGGTTCGCTGATTGTTGGCGCGGGCGGCGCACTTTGGCACGCCAAGCGCGCCGGGGCTACGCTGTCTGCGTTCGCCCACGCTCTCATGCTCGCAGGGCTCGCCGCGCTCACCGTCGGCCGACTCGGTGATTTCCTCGCGGGCGAGCGGGTCGGCACGGGCTCGTCGCTTGCGTGGGCAGTCACCTACGCCAACGAGCGCTCCGTAGCGTTCTCCGCGGGTTCCGCGCATCCCGTCGCGCTTTACGAGGCGCTACTGGCCATCGTGCTGTTGGTCGTGCTCGTCCGCCTGTGGCACCGTATCAAGCGAGCCAGGGCTATCGACATCGCGTTCGCGGGTTACGCCGTTGGGCGATTCCTGATCGGGTTCGTCACGGTTGAGCGCACCGTCGGTGGCCTCGATTTTTCTCAGTGGGTCGCTTTGGCGGTCCTTGGCGTGATCAGCCTATTCGCCGTTCGCGGGTACGCGAGGTCGCGTATCCTTGATTCGCCAGCTCGAACCTAACGGCAATGACCGGGGGAGAACAGATGACGACGTTGATCACGGGCGTAGGCCTGATAGGAACCGCTTTTGCTAAGCTTGCGATTGACCGTGGCGAAAAGGTGGTGTTTGTTGATTCGGAGCCACGCGCCGACTACCTTGCCGAGAAGCTGGGATCATCCAGCGTAACCTCCGTACGACGTGACGTCCGTGATCTGCCTGCGTTGGTCGAGACCATGACCGCCAACGGTGTAGACACCGTCGTCCACACTGCAGGACTCATCGGTGGGCGTGTTGCGGACCCCCTCTACACGGGCCTCCAGATCAACATCGGTGGAACGATAAATGTCTGTGAGGCTGTGCGTTTGGCAGGGGTGAAGCGGCTGGTTCACATCAGTACTTTCGGCGTGTACGACCGAGACAAAGAAGGCGATACTCCCCTCACAGAGTCGCTGCCGCTGTGGTCAGATCGTGGCTATCCGGCATCCAAGATCGCCAACGAACTCATCGTGAACACCTATGCCACCCAGTACGGCTTCGAGCTTGTCGTGTTGCGCCCCGCCAACGTCTACGGCGTTGGCCATTTCTGGGCTGGATCAGGCGGAGGCGAGGTCCTGCAGCGCCTTGTGGCCGCAGGCATCAAAGGCGAGACCATCGAAATGCCCGTCGTGCGCGATTTCGAGTACGTGTATGCCAAGGACGTCGGCCACGCTGTCGACCTCGCGGCCACTGTGCCTCAGCCCACCCAACGAGCATTCAACGTGGGTAACGGCGAAATCACGAGCTTCGCCGACTTGGTGGAGGCGGCCAAGAGGTCCATGCCAGGGCTCAATGTCGTGCCGACAGGCGGCAGCGCCGATGGCATCAAACAGGCGATGGACCTCAGCGCAAGCAAGCAGGGCCTGGGCTGGGAGCCGCGGTACTCGCTCGCCGATGGCCTGGCCGACTACGCTAGCGAGCTCAAGGCGAGCCTCGGCTGGGTCGACGGTGCGTAATCCCGTAGCGTCAGACGCAATCGCGGACTACCGTTCCAGTGATCGATATCCAGTGTGTACACGATGTCCACGTAGCGAGTGCCGTTGACCCAATCCTGACGGAAGCCCACCGCGTCCCACGTGGCACCACCGGCGACCAGTGTGAGCCGGAAATGGTTATGGGCCGCGCCCATAGTGCGGGCCTCGCGGACCTCTGCTCCACGTGTGAGGAAGAGCGGAGCGGGGTTGCCGATGCCGAACGGTTCCATTTTGCGGAGCGCCTGGAACGTCGGTCCCATCAGCTCGACCAGCTGAACCTCGGCATCCACCACGCCGTCGATGGTCGATGGCGATTCGCCGAGCTGCTCAGCCGCGATTGCCTGCAAGCGCTCGATGAGCGCTGGCAGCACGCTGGCGTCGCAAGAGAACCCCGCCGCCTGCGCGTGACCGCCGTACCGGTTGAGCAGATCGTCGCACGCCGTGAGCGCGTCAGACCAGTGGAATCCCGGTGCGCTGCGACAACTCGCCATGATGGTGTCGCCGTCCTGGGCGTAGCAAAGGGCTGGTGCCCCGAATTCCTCGGCAAGCTTACCTGCGACGAGCCCAACGACGCCGGGGTTGAAGTCCGCAGACCCCACAGCCAGGAGCGGCGGGATCTGTGCTGGCAGCTGCTGTCGTGCGGCCAGCAGGGTTTCCTCGGTGAGCTCGCGTCGCTGGGTGTTGTAGCCATCCAGTTTGCTGACCAATGACTCGGCCCGCTGGCGGTCGTCTGTGGTTAGGAGGTCGAGCGCGATATCGGCGTGATCCAACCGGCCCGCAGCGTTGATGCGTGGTCCGATAGCGAACCCGATAGTCTCTGCCGTCACGTGCGCCAGGTCCGTCCGCGCAGCGCGCAGCAGCGCCAGTAGTCCGGTGGACGATGTCTTCGACAGGTGCTTCAGTCCACGGTGCACGATGAACCGGTTCTCGCCCAGCAGCGGCGCCATGTCCGTGATCGTGCCGATGGCCGCAAGCTCCATCAAACCATCGCTCCATCGCTCCCCATGCTCCGGTTCCAGCAGCGCCTGCGATAGCTTGAGCGTCATGCCCACGCCCGTGAGATGGTCGAAGCCGTAGCGCGAATGCTCAGCGTGTGGGTTGATGATCGCTGCGGCATCCGGCAGGTTCTCGGCCACTAAATGGTGGTCCGTCACCACCGTGTCCACGCCGCGATCCTTCGCGTGTTTGATGGCATCTACATCGGTGACACCACAGTCCACGGTGATGATCAGCTTCACACCTTGCTCACGAAGGTTATCGACGGCGGTGACGTTCAGCCCGTGGCCCTCTTGGACGCGATGAGGGATGTAGGAGAGGACGTTGAGCCCGTACCGACGCAGGGCTTTGACCATGAGCGCGGTGCCGGTGACGCCGTCGGCGTCAAAGTCACCGTAGACAGCGACCGTTTCGCCGTGATCACGCGCCGCTCTGATTCGGCTTGTGGCGCGATCCACGTCGGGGAGGGTGGCCGGGTCCTCGAACAGCGAGTCAGCCGCTTCCATGAATTCTCTTGCCTGATCGGTGGTGGTGATGCCCCGCCGAACCAGCAGGTGTGCAACCAACGTCGGCAGGTCGCTCAGTGCAGCGATGGCTGCTGGTGGGCTGTTTGGCGCCACGCGCCACCGACGTTGTTGGCCTTCCAAGACCCCCCCCTCGGAGAATGTCGACTCAGTCGACGCGGAAGAGGAAGAAGACATGGGTGTCGTGGACAAGAATGGCAATCCAAGTGGCCAGAGTATCTAAGGAATCTAGCCGCTCGGGGCGCTATGTAACAAGGGAATATCTTCGTGCTTAGGAGGGATTCCTCGCGCGACCCTGGTTGCGAGAGGTCACAGTGAGCACGAAAAATGAGGTGGCCGCTAGCGCTTGTTGCGGTAATGCTCGAGCAGACGACCGAGGCCCAGCCCAGCACCGCCGGCCACCAGTAGGAAGATCCAGGCGGCGATCATGTCTCCTCCTGTGAACTCTTCGGGATTCATGGCGTCCGTCCTTTTCTGTCGTAGCTCCCGCAGTTGGTCATTTCTGCCAACTGATGCCTGGTCTAGACTTTGCTGAAGATCAATGACGCGTTGTGACCACCGAACCCGAGGTTGTTGCTCATCGCTGATTTCAACGTGATCTGCTGCGCCTGGTGCGGGGTGTAGTCCAAGTCGCAGTCTGGGTCAGTCGACACAAGGTTGATCGTCGGTGGTACTACGCCCGTCGAAACCGCCAGCGCCGTGATCGCTGCCTCGACGCCGCCTGCCGCGCCCAGCAGGTGTCCAGTCATGGACTTGGTCGAGCTGATCTTCACCTTGTACGCTTCGTCGCCGAACGCAGCCTTCATCGCTTGCGTTTCGTACTTGTCGTTCATGGGCGTGCTCGTGCCGTGCGCATTGATGTAACCCACGTCGGATGGCACCAGCCCTGCCTCCGCGAACGCTTTTGCGATCGCGCGCGCCGCGCCTTCACCACCGGGCGCCGGCTGCGTTACGTGGAATGCGTCGGACGACGCACCGTAGCCCGCGAGCTCTGCGATAGGGGTCACGCCGCGGCGTGATACGCTTTCCTCGCTCTCTAGGATCAGGATGCCAGCCCCCTCGCCCATCACGAAGCCGTCGCGGTTGGCGTCGAAAGGCCTGCTGGCACCTGTTGGATCATCGTTGCGTTTGGACAATGCCATGCACGCGTTGAATCCGGCGACAGCGATGGGCACGATCGGGGCCTCCGTGCCGCCCGCGATCGCGATATCCACTTCGCCACTGCGGATCATGTGGGACGCGATACCTATGCCGTCAGCGCCAGATGAACAGGCGGTAACTGTGCAGTAGTTGGGCCCTTGCGCTCCGAACAGGATGGATACTTGGCCTGGAGCCATGTCCGCCAACATCATCGGTACGAGGAACGGGTTCACCCGCGATGGGCCTTTCTCGGCCAGCACCGCCCACTGCTCGGACAGCGTGAGAATGCCGCCGATGCCGCTGCCGATGACGGAGCCCACACGTGTAGCGTCAATGCTCGGATCGTCAAGCTTGAGGTTCGCCTGCTCCAGCGCTTGGCTTGTCGCCGCCACCGCGAACTGCGCGAATCGGTCGAGCCGTCGAGCCTGCTTGCGGTCGGTGTATAGCGTTGGGTCGAACCCCTTCACCTCACCTGCGATGGTTGTTTCGAAGCCCTCAGTGTCGAACGCGGTGATTTGCCGGATGCCAGACTTACCCTGCAGCAGCGCTTCCCACGTGGACTTGGTGTCCAGACCCAGGGGTGTGACCATTCCGATGCCTGTAACGAAAACCTTGCCGGACAAGCGGACCTCCTTGGAGGAGCGACGGGATTCAACGAGTCCATGTTAGGTTGCACCCGCAGACGGGGACAACCATGCACGGCGCCGGAACCATAACAGTCCCCGCTGCTAGGCGAGGACTGAATAGTCCCGATCCGGACGTGGGGATTAGGGCTAGTCCAGCGTGATGGGCCTTAGGTAGAGCCTGCCTGAGCGGTTCTCCAGGTACCCCGCGCGTTCGTGAATACCGTGGCTGAAGATTAGCAGCCAACCTTCACGCACCGCCTCGCTGAGTACCGCCCGCTTGGTCTGGAGCGTTTCCTCGGGATGACGGTCCGCGGCGGAGATGCAGGCGAGCTGCAAGTGGTAAGGCGTAGGCACGAGGTCACCCAGGAACGCTACCCGCTCACCACCGTGAGTGATTATCGCGATCTGGTGACCGTCTGCAGGACCGCTGGCGCGCCGCACGAAGAATCCTGGAGCTATGGTGTGCTCGCCGTCGATAAGCTCCAAGCGACCCTTGTCGAACAGAGGCAGGAAGTCGTCCTTGATGAATCCATCCACGTGGCGCTCTGTGGGCGACGTCGCCTCCTCCATCGCTTCGCGTTGTACGTAGTACGTCGCCTGCGGGAAGGTCGGTACGACTTCGCCACGCCGGTTGACGCGTGTGCACCCGCCGGTGTGCTCGAAGTGCAGACTCGACAGCACGACACCGTTGATGTCTTGTGCGCCGAGGCCGTTGGCCTTGAGCCCGGACAGCAACTGTGACGTGACTAGCCCGTAGTCATCACGACGTTCGAGGGAATGCTTGCCGCCGGTGCCAGTGTCCACCAGGAAATTTTGCGTGCCGATGCGAACCAGCAAGCAATTGAGGCCGAGCTTGATCCTGTTCCGGCGGTCTGCCGGCATCCAGTCTTGCCACTGTCCCTTCGGGATCTGGCCGAAGATGACGCCGCCGTCAATCTTGAAGGTGCCGTCGGACAGAATCTTGAGATCGGTGCGACCTGGTGATATGTGGCCAGTTCGCTGGCGTTGGCCGGTACGAGGAGTGCCAGAAGTCGAGGTGCCTTCCACTTGGTCACCGCCAGTAAACATAGAGTATTGGAGACGAGACGGTCGTCATCTTGCGGGGGGATTGCGAGAGCGACTGGAGGCACCCTAAAGGCCAGCGCAAACCTTGTCAACAGCCAATCCAGGGTAATCCGAGAATGCGATTTCCACCGAGTGTCCATGGCAAAATGTCGGATGCCGCAGCGCAGTAGAATGCCGTCGTCGCCTAGGGCATTGCAGCCGACGATTCTTGGGGAGGAACACCAATGGCACGCATCACTGCGTTGGATCACATCGTTCTGAAATCGGCCGATGTTGAGCGCTCACTCGATTTCTATTGCAATGTTTTGGGTCTTGAAGGAGTCCGGCTAGACGACTGGCGTGCGGGTGACGTGAGGTTCCCCTCCGTCCGCGTCAATGCTGACACGATCATCGATATCCTCGGAACCGAAGATCCGATGGGCGACGCGGCTGGTCAGCAACTCGACCACTACTGCATGGTCGTCGAACCTGGCGGGCTCGACGAGATATTGGCGAAGGTCGCTGAGTTTGGCATCGAGCCGGGTGCGAAGCAATCGCGGTTCGGTGCTAGGGGACGTGGCGAATCGTCATACCTCGTCGCACCGGAAGGCGTGACGCTGGAGCTTCGCCATTACCCGGATGGCGGCAACGATCGCAACTAGTCGGCTACGGGTAGCTGACTAGGCCTTCAGGGCTGATGTGGATAGGCTGGCGATAGTGGACTACGCGTGGATCCTCGACCGTCTCCGCGAGTGACGCGCCTGGCGGCACCATCGGATAGACGTTCTCTTCCGGCGAAACGCGGAAATCGATAACGTACGGCCCCGGATGGCTCGCGGCCGTGGCCAGCGCCATCCCTACGTGATCCTTCTCCGTGACCTTGCAAGCCGCGATTCCGTACGCCTCTGCAAGTTTCACGTAGTCGGGGCCGCTGATCGACACGGCCTTGTAGTGATGGTCGTAGAACAGTTCCTGCCACTGCCGCACCATGCCGGAGTAGCCGTTGTTGATAATCACAATCTTCACCGGCAGGTGCTCCTGTGCGATCGTCGCGAATTCCTGAATCGTCATTTGGATGCCAGCGTCACCCGCGATGGACCATACCGTCGCGCCGGGCCTCGCAATCTGCGCACCGATCGCGGCAGGTACCTCGAATCCCATGACGCCGAGTCCCCCGGAGGACACGAAGCTGTTCACCGATGGCATGAACATGAACTGTGCTGCCCACATCTGGTGCTGACCAACCCCGGTCACGACTACCGGGTCGTCGCTGTGTTCTACGATCTTGTTCAGCTCACGCAGCACGTACTGCGGCGTCACCACGTCGGCGTCCGGCACATCGATGCTGGGGTGGCCGTGGTCCAGGTCGGCGAGCCGCGTGAGCCAGGCACTGCGTGGCTCGTGACGGACCAGGGGCAGCAGGGCGTCCAGCGTCTGGCCCACATCGCCCAGGAGGGCGACATCGGCGTGTACATTCTTGCCGATGTTGCTCTTTTCGATGTCCAAGTGAACGATCTTGGCGTTCGACCCGAACGAGCCTGGCCTGCCTATTACACGGTCGTCGAAGCGCATGCCCACGCCGATGATGAGATCAGCCTCGACCGTCGCGATGTTGGACGTGTACATGCCATGCATGCCAACCATACCCATGGCTAGCGGATGATGACGGGCGAACGCACTGGTGCCGTGGAGCGTATTGAGCACAGGAATGTTGGCCTTTTCCACGAGCGCTGCCAGGGCGTCCCATGCCCGCGATATGTGCACCCCACGCCCAGCAATCAACACGGGGCGTTCGGCTTCGTTCAAGAGCCGTGCTGTCTCTTCAATCTTGGGTGTCGACGCGCGAGGAGCAGGCCGCGCTTCGCTGAAGCTTGGGTACTTGAATTCGAGTTCCTCTGCCTGAACGTCTTTCGGCAGATCGACGAGCACCGGCCCCGGCCTGCCCTCGGTCGCCACTCGGAACGCCTCTCGAATGGTGGAGGCAATGTCCGCTGAGTCCATCACCAGGAACGCTTTTTTCACCACGGGGGTCGCCATCGCGACGGTGTCGCACTCTTGGAACGCTTCTTTGCCCATAAACGCCCGAGCGACTTGGCCTGTGATGGCAACCAGCGGCGTGGAGTCCATCTTGGCCGCGGCGAGCCCCGTCATTAGATTCGTCGCCCCTGGCCCAGATGTCGCCACGCACACGCCAACCTTGCCGGATATGCGTGCATACGCCTCTGCCGCATGGGCGGAGGCCTGTTCGTGGCGTACGAGGATGTGCCGGAGTTTGGGATAGTGCCAGAGCGCGTCGTAGAACGGGAGGATCGCACCTCCCGGGAAGCCGAAGATAACGTCAACGTCTTCTTTCAAGAGGGCTTCGCAAGCGCTCATCGCGCCGGTGATCTTCATGCAGTGTCCATGGGCTACAGAGTTGGCCGTCTCCATTGGTTCTTTTCGGGGCCACGGTCTCGGAGTTTATCAATTTTGCTCGTTTTCAGTCAACGGATTTAGGAGCGAACATGGCCTTCACGTGATGTATCTCGGAGTATCACGATCGCTTGTGCCAGCCATCCACCAACGCTAGCATCCGGTCATATCCCCGCACGATGATCGAGGCAAAATGCATGGCCAAAATGACGACTGAACAGTCCGAAAAGTTCCTCGCGCTGCCTAACCTTGCCCACTTCATCACCCTTCGCGCCGACGGCTCCCCCCACGCGGCCCCGGTGTGGTACGAGTTCGCCGACGGCCGCTTCCATGTCTTTACGCCCGCCACTTCAGTAAAGTTGCGCAACCTCGGTCGCGATTCGCGTATGACGTTGTCCATCGCATCCCCCGACCAGCCATACAGCTATGTCGTCGCCAGTGGCAGGGCCGAGATCATGAGCGGCGACATCATTGGACGTGCGGTCTCCATCGCATCGCGGTACGAAGGGTTGGCTGGTGGCGTTCAGTACATCGAGACGCTGCAAACGAGATTCAGCGTCTCGGTCGTTGCGATGGCCCCGATCAGAATGGTCGGGTGGGTCACCGACTAGTGAGCTTCACCGCTGACCTTCACCTTCACTCCTCGTACGGACGCGCCATGAGTCGCTGCCTCGCGGCCTAAGCACCGGCGTGCTGAATAGAATCCAAACGAGCTCTCGCAGGCCCGGAGCGGTGCCGCGGGTCGAGGCTGGTTCGTTCATTGGCCCCACCGATCGCCGCCTACCATTTCTTACGCTCGTGTCGCTGGATGAAGTGATCGTAGAAGCGTTGGGGCGTGGGCCCGCGACCAAAGGCGCCCACGCCGTTTATGACCAGCCCATTGCCAGCGTTGGCAGAAGAACTCCACGTCCTGGAGCCAGTAACGTCTGATGTCATTGCAGCCGTCGCGTGAGGAGATGCCGCACAGGCTGTTCTCGCCGCACGGGAGGGGAAGGTCACTATCGATATGGCTACGACGGCGTCTATGGCACGGTGCGTTCCGCCTGATTCGCAGGGTGTGTCTGGTGTCTTGGAGGCTTCGCGAATCCTATGAGCGTTGCCGCGATTACCAGCAAGGCCGCCTGGCCCCAGAACGATGGCCGGTAGCTCCCATACACCCCGTACAGCATCGCCGCTGTCGGCGCACCTAGCCCAAGCCCGAGCATCGCCGCCGGCAGCACGATCCCGCGGATTCGCCCCAGGAAAGTGCGGCCGTAGTACTGTGCCCAAATGGTGTTCTGCACCACCGTGTTGGCCCCCGCTCCAGCCCCGATCATGATGCCTGTCAAGAAGATCGCAGGCTCCGAGACCACCGTGAGAGACAACACGATCGCTAGTCCGTGCGTGCCCATGGCAGCAACCCCTACGAGCCGAGCCGGGATTCTTTCCAGCAACACGCCGGTGGCCAATGCAACGACGGCAAACGTGGCGGAGTCCACCGCGAACACCGCCGCGATCAGCCCGTCGCTGAACCCTAGCTCGCTCCAGTACGCGGGCCGGTGCACCACGAACGCGCCGGTGGCGAAGCTGGTCAGCATATACGCCACCAGAATCTTCCACAGCGTGGGGGTGCGAAGGGCCTGCTTCGCGGTCCAAACCTCTTCCGCAGGCGTCGCTAGAGCCTCTCCCTCATTTCTGGGGGCATCGCCGTCCGGGAGTAGACCGATGTCCTCGGGTGTCCTCCTCAATAACAGCAAGGGTAGGGGGACTGCGAGCGCGATCATGATGATGCCCGAGGCCAGGAACGTTCCACGCCAACCGAGACTGCCGATCATCAGAGCGTGGACGACGGCGAAGATCGAGCCTCCTGCCGCGCCCCCGAACGCCACCATTGCAACGGCTCTGCCCCTTCGGCGGATGAACCATTTCGCAACCGGTACGTTGATAAGCACGTTGTTTGGAGCGGTAACGCCCGCTGCGCCGATCACGCCGAATAGCACCAGTAGCACCCAAACCTGGTCAACTCTACTGGCAATAATCAACGCGCCACCGCCGATGGCGGCGGCGATGGGCACCAGCAGTCGCGGCCCGAACCGGTCGACCAAGGGGCCTAGAAGGAAGGAGGTCCCCCCGTTGCCGACCAGCCTGGCCGTCTGCAACCACGTGATGGCGGCCCGAGAAGTTCCAAGATCGTTGGACATCGGCAAGACGAAAAGGCCGAAAGTGAATGTGGCTGAGGCCTGCGATGCCAGGCTCACCAGCCACATGACACCGACGATGACCCAGCCGTAGTAAATTCGCTGCGTCGGCACGGTACTCCAATAAGGCACTCGGGAAGCTACGGCAGAGGGATTCTACCTTTCAGCTACATGTTGACAGGCCAGCGCGCCTGGCGGAGCATCCGGTGCAGCCGAATGCGGCTGAATTATGTTTTTGCGTAAGAAGGGCTGGCATGGACGAGATTATCACCATGGAAGATATGGCTGCGGTCTACGATGTCGTCGACGAACTCGGTATTGACCGCGAGTCCATCAACGTTGAATTAGGTAAGGAAGACCCCGGTGCGTGGGGCAAGGGCGATGGAGGGATGATGAAGCACGAGATCATCCAGATCACCTTGCCGCTCACTACTCCATTGGAGGACTGGCTGCCGGTGCTCAAAGCTGGACTCCAGGATCTGGTGGTAGGAGACGCGTCATGACCAAGAGCACGACGAGACTTAGGGAGTTGCTGGCGCGGCCTGAAACGCTGCTGGCGCCGTTCACCTACGACGGCTTCACCGCGCGCATCGCGGAGGAGGCTGGATTCGACGCCGTCTATATGTCGGGCTTCGCCACGTCCATGTCCAAGGGCATGCCTGACGTTGGACTGCTCACCCAGACGGAGATGATCCAGAACGCGTCCACCATAGTCGACGCTGTTTCCGTTCCTGTGCTCGCGGACGCGGACACCGGCTATGGCAATGCGATCAACGTTGGCCGCACCATCCGGCAATACGAACGGGCAGGTGTGGCAGGCGTTCACATCGAAGACCAGGTGGCTCCTAAGAAGTGCGGCTTCTTCGATGGCAAAATGGTGATCGAGATGGACGAGGCGGCGCGTAAGATCCAGGCTGCCGTAGAGGCGCGGTCCGACGACGACTTCGTGGTTATCGCGCGCTGCGATTCGTTGGTGATCAATGGCTGGGACGATGCCGAGCGCCGCTGTCGCGCTTACGTGGACGCTGGTGCGGACCTCGTGTTTGTGGACGGCATTCGCACTGCGGACGATCTCGCGGAGTTCGCCTCGCGGCTCAACGATCTCCCGCGCATGTACAACGGAGAACTTCCTCCTACGGACGTTGCGGCGGCCGGTTTCAAGCTACAGATCCATCGCGGTCCGGTCTTCTCCCTCTATCCCATCATCAAGGAGATGATGGTTGAGCTGAAGGAGACGGGTTCGATCTCAGCCATGGCTCGTTGGGGCACCGGTGGCGCGCTCCGTATGGATATCGCCAATGCTCTGGGCCTAGAACGCATCACCGAGCTTGAACAGCGCTATGCGACTGCTGGTTAGCTGACAGCTGCCCCCTAGCGAGAACGCCGCCCCCATCGCTACCCTGTGCCGTCGGGCCACGGGCCCGCGGGCGCCGGTATTCTCATCGAGCCTGGGGCCATCGACGCTCAGTTCGCCACAAACGAGATCAGAGAGGAATCAGAATGAGCAGCATCACTCTCAAAGACGCACAGACTGCCATCGATGGCGCACTGGCCAAAGCCAAGGAGCTTGGTTACAACGTCGCCGTTGCCGTGGTCGACGTTGAAACCAGCGTTGTAGTATCCGTTCGAATGGATGGCACCAACCCGTTCACGCCTGATGTCGTTCGCGGCAAGGCCGTCGCAACCGTCATCTCTCGCGGAACGCCCAGCGGTGTCGCAGCAGAGCGTTTTCCTTTGGGCCTCAAGGAGCACGTGACCGCGCTTTACGGCGGGCGCGTCACCTGGGTGCAGGGCGCAGTGCCCCTCCGACGCGGAGACGAATTGCTCGGCGCCATCGGCGTCGGCGGTGGGCCGCCGGACCAGGATGAGATTATGGCTCAGGCCGGGGCCGATGCGCTGGTCTAGAACCGCGTCGCACGATACCATTCCGCGGGCGCTAGCCAAGGCGGCGCCTTGAGTAACTCAGAGTTACACGGAGGGGAGAGCACGTAATGATCATCGATTCCCACGGCCACTACACGACTGCTCCGGCAGGGATGCAGATATTCCGGGCTACGCAGATCGCGTTTCTGGGCAACCCCGTCAAACACCCCGTTAGCGTGAGCGATGACGAGATCCGGGCATCGCTCGACAACGGCCAGCTCAAGCTTCAGGACGAGCGCGGGACTGACCTGGCGCTCTTCTCGCCCCGGGCGTCGCACATGGGCCACCACTTCGGTGACGAGCTGATCAGCCGCTATTGGACTGAGGTCTCCAATGATCTCATCGCCCGCGTCGCAGACATCTACCCCGATCGCTTCATCGGAGTAGCCGCACTCCCTCAGTCGCCCAAGCTGGCCTCGATCCAAGGCTCCGTCGACGAGCTTGAACGCTGTGTCACGGAACTTGGTTTCGTAGGCTGTAACCTCAACCCCGACCCGTCAGGCGGTTACTGGCAGGACCCCCCGCTGGGGGATGAGTTTTGGTACCCCCTGTACGAGAAGATGGTTGAACTGGATGTGCCCGCCATGATCCACGGCTCCTCCACCTGCAATCCGGCGCTGCACACCACCGGTTCCCACTATCTCAACGTGGACAGCACCGGCATGTACCAGCTCATGGATTCGACCGTTCTCCAGGACTTCCCGGGAATTCGATTCATCATTCCGCACGGTGGCGGGACGCTCCCGTACCAGTTCGCCCGCTTCCAGGGCTTGAGCATCATGGCCAAGCGCGAGCCGCTGGAGGAGTGGGTCAAGAAGGTCTACTTTGACACCGCCATCTACAGCCAGGACGCCGTCGAGTTCCTGCTCAAGAAGGTTGGTGTGGACAACGTCCTCTTTGCCTCTGAGATGATCGGCGGCGTGCAGGCCATCGACCCTGCCACGGGCCGCTGGTTCGACGACACCAAGCCCTATATAGACAACATCGAGTGGCTCACGGACGAGGATAAGAAGAAGCTGTTCGAGACCAACGTTCAGAAGGTCTACCCTCGCATGAAGCCATTGCTGGATAAGATCGGCAGGGCTTAGCTCCCGGCGCGGGTGATGCGCTCGATCAGACGACGCACGTACCAGGCGTCCGGGGCCCGAACTAGTGGGTCAACATAGCGCTCGAGGTCTTCAAGCGCTTGGGCTTGGTGACCTTGCCTGAAACGCAGCATGCCTCGGTCACGGTGATGTCCCGCCTCGCCAGGCTGGATCGAAATGAGTAGTGTCATCACCCGCTCAGCCAGCGCCAACTCTTCTCGCTGCGTCCAAATCGCCGCCAGGTTCCGCAGCATCCGCGCCAGCAGAGACCGCGGGGAGACCGCAGCCAGGAACGCCGGGTCCCACCGCATGCCCTCGTTGATGCGCTCGTACTGCTGCCGACACTCCGGCTCGTTGAGAATCACGCCACGGTTGAACGGATCGACGTACAACCCATTCTCTTCGACGTGGCGCACGAGGAAATGGCCGGGCATCCCAACCCCGGCCAGCGGGACTCCCAGCCGCGCGCCAACCTCGATGTACAGCAGCGACAGAGTGATGGGAATTCCCAGGCGTCGCTCAACAACTTGGTTCATCAGGCTGTTGCGCGGGTCGTAGTAGTCGTCCATATTGCCGGCGAACCCGAGCTCATCGAACAGGTGGTCGTTGAGCGCGTTGATCTGACCGAGTGGCGTTTCGGCAGATTCAATGCGATGGCTGGCTCCGGCGGCCAGATCATCGAGCCTGGCGAGCCCGGCCTGCACATCGACCTCTGCGCTCAACGCGGCAGCAGCAGTGAGTGCGCACTCGGCAATGTCGAGTCCTTCACCGGTGCCGGATACGAGTTGGTCGAATCGTTCTATGGCCGTGGAAGTCTCCATCGGGTCGTAGTATAAACATGGGGCATCTACGTAGCAGAGGAGGTCTAAGTGACCCAGGACGCGCCGATTTGGGAGCAAGTGGCAGACGCACTCTACTTCGTCGAGAACCTCGCCGCCGTCGCTCAGATCGCGGATCGGTTCGAGGCGGCCTACGGGCCGGTAATCGCGACCGCGCCCACTGAAGCGGCGCGGCGGAAGGCAATCGACGCGCTATGGCACTACCTCGCCGCGGGGGCGACGCCCCGGAAGCAGTGGTCACTCAGTGAGGGTGAGGCGCAACGCGCTCTCGAAGCGCTCGTGGAGCTGGCGCAGCAAGGCGTTTGACTTCGCGGATTCCCCGTCTCAAGATTGGCCTCCCGTACGCTGCCCGTAACCTGGAGGTTCCATGATGATCGAAGCACACACCAACTGCATCGATGGGCACGCCCATCTGGCTCCGCGCAGTTTTCTGGACGCTGTGGCAGGCGCGTCCAAAGCGTTTGGCGTTACGGTCGAACGTACCGACGCTGGTCATGCTGTGGGTTTGCCCCATATGCCAAAGCTACGCCCGGCGGGGGGTAGGCTCGTGGAGTTGGATAGCCGCGAGGAGTGGATGGCATCCGAGGGCGTGACCCATCAGGTCACGGGGCCATGGTTGGATATAGTCGGCTACACGCTCCATCCGAAGAAGGAGGTCGAGTGGGTACATCTGTTGAATGAACACATCGCCGCTGACGTTTCGGGTGCGGGCGATTCGTTCAGGGCGTTGGCAACCGTGCCGCTACGATCGGGCGATGCTGCCGCACGCGAGCTCGAGTGGGCCGTGAACGAGGCTGGCATGGTCGGTGCGATGGTGCCCAGTGATCCGGTGGACGTAGACGTGGCTGATCCTTCCTTAGAGTCGTTTTGGGCGACGGCCGCGAAGCTGGGTGTGCCGGTGCTGTTACACGGCGCCAGCCACAGCAAGTGGGAGGCTTTCGGGCCGTCGTACCTGGCGTACAGCATGGGCCGCACGCTGGACACGACCATTCTGGCAGCGAAGTTGATCCTTGGCGGAGTGATGGACCGCCACCCAAGCCTAAAGCTAGCCCTTTGCCACGGCGGCGGTGCGCTGCCGTATCTGATCGGGCGCGTCGAGGATGGCTATAAACGCGGAATTGAACGCCGCGACGGCCATGAGCTAGAGCTAGGCGGCCCGACGGAGTACCTGCCGAAGATGTACTACGACACCGTGACAATGAACGAGCGCTCGCTGCGGATGCTGATCGATTTCGTTGATTCGAGTCACATCATGTTGGGTTCCGACTACGTCTGGGGCCCGATGGCCCAGGAGTTCTCGGGCCCGGCTGAGAGGACCGCAAACGACAAGGAGCTTCGGAATATGCGGCACGTGACTGCCGAGCACCTGTTCGGAATCTCGTAGGCCTGCGGAAGCTACATCGAGAGTCCAGCAAGGCTGTTCAAGCTTGGCTAGCCCTCTTTAATCTCGGGGAATACGCCGGCGCTAGGCGCGTGCTCGCGCTTCCACACCATGACGGGCCGCTCGAAGATGACCACAATGGTGCCGTCCTGTTTCACGCCACGGGTGCGGACGGTGACGATACCGCGTGTCGGGTCGGACTTGGACTCACGGATAGAGAGCACTTCAGTCTCGGCATAGAGAGTGTCGCCAGCGAAGACGGGGTTGGGCAGCACAATCTTGTCCCACCCCAGGGCGAATCCGTTCTGACTAACGTCCTTGACCGCGAGGCCGGTGATGATAGCGATGGTGAATACGCTGTTCATCAGCGGCTTGCCCCACTGCGTGTGCTTAGCGTATTCGCTGTTGAAGTGAATCTGGTTGTCATTGTTGGTCAAGAGGGTGAAATTGATGTTGTCGAACTCAGTCACCGTGCGGCCGATCGCGGAGCGGTAGATGTCCCCGACCTCGAAGTCTTCAAGGAAGCGGCCTTCCCAACCTGTCTTGATTGCCATAAACGCCTTGTTGCCTTTCGTTTGTCGATGCACTGAGTCTAATAGGGTTAGAGAGCGTTTGGGACGTGTGGTCAGCGCTCGAAAGTTGGGTTGTTCTCGCTGAAGGCCGCGGGGGAAGGGCCTGCTGTTGCTTCAGGGACGGCTTCGATCCAGAGCGTCTGCTCCCGGCATGTGAACTGATTGGGCGGCGTACTCCGGGATTTCCGGGGGGGGGGGGGAGGGGACTATTGGCGCATGCCAAGCGACTGAGTTTTCAGAGTTATGAATGATGTGCACCGCGGCCTGCTGAAGGTTACTGGAAGGAGAATCGGATGGCCTCGGAGAAGGATCAAGAGCAACTTTGGCGCACATGGCGGAGAGACCTGGTAATTTGCTGGGTAGTTCGTCGCGTAGACAGTAGCATCGTGGGAGCCGCGTGATCCAGCCATCATTACCGAATCGCCGTTCGGGTCAGGGACAGCGGCGAACTTTCGAGTCCTACGGGGTTGCACGCTTCCGATTGCACCAGGCGTCTTGGGTAACTTCGTCGATGGCTATGCAGATGGCCCAACTTGCTCGTCCGTGGCTCGCGTTCGAGATTTCGGATTCGGCGCTGATGCTTGGCGTCGTGGCCGCGTCTCAGGGCCTCGCCCAGGTGGTCGCTGCACCGTTTGGCGGGCTGGCCGCAGACCGTCTACCAAAGCGCACTGTCCTTCTTCTTTCGCAGATTGTCCTGCTTGGGATGGTGTCGGTGATGGCGGTGTTGGTGGCGTTAGGCGCGGCAGAGGTATGGCATCTAGCGGTGTTGGCGGTGATCCACGGTGTCGCGGTCACATTTAACAATCCGGTTCGCCAAGCGTTTATCCCGTTGTTGCTTCCCCGACGGCTGCTGGCCAATGGTCTGGCGTTGCACAATGGCGCTCGTAGCCTCAACCAGGTCGTCGGGCCTGCGATCGTTGGCATCCTGCTAGAGATTGAGATCGCTACCGCGTTTTTTGTGATCGTCGGATTGCACGTGATATCGGTGGCATTCAGCACTCGGTTGCCCCGGGGGGGTCCGGAGCGTGGCGAGGGCCGAAGCATTGCGGGAGAACTGCTGTACGGCCTGCGCTACGTTACGAAGCACAAGTTTCTTCGGATCATCGTCCTGCTGTCGGTAATGGCAACGATCTTCGTGCATCCGTATCCCGCCTTGCTGCCGGTCTTCCAGAAGAACGTATTGGCCGTGGGGGAACTGGCGCTGGGCTTGATGTTTGCGAGCGTCGGACTTGGGGTGCTTGTTGCGTCGCTTGCGGTTGCGACTTTTTCCGGCTGGTCGACCAAGAGCGGGACACAGCTTTTCGCAGGCTTGGTTTTCGGCGCCGTGGTAGTGGCGTTTGCGCTATCGCCGTTTTATCTGCTCTCGCTGTTGACCCTGTTCGTCGCAGGGGCGGCGTCGCAGGTGTTCAGCGTCGCCAATAGCACTCAGATGATGTACCACGCCGACCCGGCGCTATACGGCAGGGTGGCAGGTCTGAATATCTGGATACGTGCGCTCATGTCCATCGCGTTGCTTGGATACGGCGCCTTGATCGACGTGTTCGGTGCGCCAGCAACCGTCGCCACCAGCGGCCTGGTGTTCATCGCTTGCGTAGTGGGTATCTCGCTGGTGTTCCCGTGGTTCAGGCGGGGAACAATTGTTGGCGTGTCTGAGCGTTGAGCGCTTGGGCGGGAGCTGCCACGTCTGCCGTTAGGCCACCTAGATGGCTCGGTCGGCCAGCTCGAGAACGTGACGCGCGCGCGCGATGACGGGCTCTTCAAGGAACGCCCCTTTGTAGTTGATGGCGCCTGTGCCTTCCGCGACGGCTGCGTTGTAGACGGCGAGAACCTCGTGGGCGTAGGCGATCTCGTCCTCCGATGGTGAGAACGCGGCGTTGATGGGGGCGATCTGGTCTGGGTGGATGGCGGCTTTGCCTGTGTAGCCCAGCCGACGTGCTTGGGCAGCTTCGGCCGCGATGCCGTCGTTATCGCTGAGGTCAGTCCAGATGATGTCGATCGCCTGCACGCCGGCCGCAGCTGCGGCGATGGCGATGGTGGAGCGTGCGAATAGCTGATCCTTAGCCTCGGCCTCCTTGACGAGTGGCAATCCCATCTCGCGGGAGAAATCCTCTGCGCCGAACGCGATGGCGACGATTCGTGGCGAGGCTGACGCGATGGCGTAGGCGTTGACGAGCCCGAGTGGGCTCTCGATGAGCAGCATGATCCTGGTACTCCCCGGCTCAACAGCTGCTGCTTGTTCATGGTGAGTGAGTGCCGCATCGACGGAGTGAATCTCATCGGCGGTTTCGACCTTCGGCAGGCCGATGCCCTCGATGCTGAGGGCCACGGCGCACGCGAGGTCAGCCTCGAATATCTCGGCGTGCGAAGGGTGGTTGAGCCTTACGAAACGTCGGGGCGCACCCGGTGCGGCTGGTGCGGTGAGGTATTGCGCGAGCAGGTCACGTGCCGCTTGCTTCTCAGCAATGGGCACCGCGTCCTCGAGGTCGTAGATAACTGCGTCTGCCGCCAGCTCGAAGGATTTCTGCAGCATGCGCTCGCGCTGGCCAGGGACGTACAACCATGAGCGGACGAGGGGCTGGGTCGTGGTTAGCACGGTATTCCTCACTCAGCCTGCTCAATCGCGCCGTCCGCGATGAGCTCGTGAATTTTGGATGGATCATAGCCGAGCACGTCTTGGAGCACGGCGGCGGTGTGCTGGCCGAGTAGAGGCGGCGGGCCGAATGTATCTGGGTCGGCTGCCGACATTTTGATGGGGTTGCCGGGGGCCTTGAACGAGCCGCCAGTGGGGTGGGGGATGTCTACGATCATGTCACGGGAGAGAACGTGTGGGTCGGTGACGGTATCGGCCACGCCGTTGACGGGTGCGACGGGAATCCCGGCAGCGCTGAGATCGGCTAGCCACTCATCACGTGTGCGGTGCTTGAGGACGTTCGCGATGGCGTCGTTGATCGGCTCGCGGTTCTGGAGGCGGGCGATGCGTTGGAGTAGCTGCTCCTGACGTAGGAAGTCGACGTCGGCACGAACGGAGTCCGGTAGGTCCATCCGGCCAAGCGCCTTCATGAGCGCTGCCCAGTGGTTGTCGAGGAAGGCCGCGACGAAGAGGAACCCGTCTGCTGTGGGGTAGGCGTTGTAAGGAACGTGGAGCGCGTGCTGGTTTCCCCAGCGTGCTGCGGGGAGACCGGACATCATCTGCATGGTCGCGATGTAGGTGAGCATGGATACCTGCACGTCCAGCATCGAGATGTCGATGTGCTGGCCGATGCCAGTGCGGTCGCGGGCGATGATGGCGGCGAGGATGCCGAAGGCCGCTGCCATTCCCGATGATGCGTCTCCATATAGCGGTCCGGCCCGCATGGGGCCGCCGTCGGGCTCGCCGGTGATCCCCATGACCCCGGCGTAGGCTTGGATGCAGGCGTCGAGGGCGGCTCGGTCACGGCCAGGGCCGGTCTGGCCGTATCCGGTAATCGAGCACGTAATGATGCGCGAGTTGACCTCGCAGAGCGACGGATAGTCGACCTTCAGCCGCTGGGTCACGCCGGGGCGGTAATTGTCGATGACGACGTCAGCCCATCGGACGAGGTCGTCGAATGTCCTCTTGCCATTGGCGTTACGTAGGTTGATGACGATTCCGCGTTTGTTGCGCGAGAGGGTCATGATGTGGGGCGACAGCCCTTGCATGGTGTACCGGGGCTCGGTGCTCTCGAACACCCGGGCCGAGTCGCCAGGAGATGGTGGCTCGATCTTGATGACATCCGCGCCGAGGTCCGCGAGCAGCGATGCGGCATAGGGGCCGGACACGATGGTGGTGAGGTCCAGTACCTTCAGACCGTCAAGTATCTTCACGGGTTATTCGCCTCCCGAAGGGTGGGGTTAGTGTACGCTGTGCGAGCGCGAATCGCGTAGCTCCTAGCGCCGAGAGTACCCATGCCCGATAGTCTTTTCGAGGAACCTCAGGCCGGAGTTTTGGCGATCGATGATCGCTTCATTCCTGTCCGCGCTGAGGACCTGGTGGCAATGCTCACCGAGGATACGCAGACCTTTGGCGAGCACGCAGGCGCGTTGCTTGGGATCGCGGAGGCCGTGACGCTGGTCATCGACCAGGAGATGAGTACGTTCGAACGTGAATTAGCTCACGCCTACGCACCGTTCAACCCGGATCGCGACACGCTGCTGATGCCTGGCGATGAGCCTACGGGGGAGGACGGCGAGGCCGATGGGGTTATGGGGATGCTGGGAAACCTTCTTTGGCAGGCGAACTTCGAAGAGATGGACGACGATCAGGTGCTAGCTGCGATTGAGGCGGCGAATACCCACGGAATGCGGATACGCTTGGATCCCGACCGAGTGCGGATCATGCGCGTGTGGGTGCGCGGACATGGATCTGCGACGCAGATGCGGCGCGTCTGGCGGCGACCATGGACCAAAAGACCAGTCGAGGTGGCGGTGCTCAGGCGCTCGGTTGTTGCGGTGCGTATGAGGAGCAGCGCACACCTGATGCTGAAGTTGTTCAAGGACATCCCGATCGGCGATCTTGAATCGTTGTTGCCGCACGCCAAGGTGAAGATGGGCCCACGCGAGATGGTGACGCTTGGGGCGAGCGGCAGCGGGGCGGTGTGGACGATAGCGTTCAAGCTGGTCACCACGGGCTTGGCAGCCGCTGGGCAGCTGCTATATCTGGTGGCTGCGCCACTGGCGGCGCTGACGTGGAGGACGTTCAGCAGCTACAAGCGAGCCATCAAGGATCGCGACTCGGAGCGAACCAAGAACCTCTACTTCCAGAACTTGGCGAACAACGCTTCGGTCATCCATATGCTCTCGACGATAGTTGCACAGGAGGAGGTTAAGGAGGCTCTGCTCGCTTACGCTTTCTGCATCACGCACAAGCTCGAGGACGAGCGTGGTGAGTTGGTGGTCAATCTTGATGGCGTGATTGAGGAATACCTCAGAGTGCGATTTGGCGTTGAAGTGAACTTCGACACACCGGACGCGCTCGAAACGATGGACCGTTTGGGTCTGTGGGAGGACCGCGCTACGCTGCGGGCTCTCCCGCCTGATCAGTCTCTGGCTGTGCTGGAGGCGCATCGTCTAGGGCGGCGTTCTGTTGACTACCACCTTGGGCTGCTGGATTAGGCCAAGGCGTGGGCTAGAATCTTGAAAACTGCGCCCGGTGGGGCGGGAGGAATACGATGGCTTACGGTTCGCGAGGCAGCATCGGTCACGTTTGCCCGTCCATCCCGTTGGACATGATATTGAACGAGTGCGACAAGATGGTGCCCGACGATGTGATGATGGTGTACTCCAGCCTGCACGTGCAGCAGTTGCGCCAGCAGGACTTTGAGCGGGCTATCTCGATGCTCGATGAGGCGGTCGGCTTCATGGTCGATGGCGAGGTCGATTGCATCATCGTTGGTGGCGGCCCGGTGGTCGCGGCGATAGGTTCCGACCAGGGCGTCGTGGACCGGACCGTTGAGCTGAGCGGCAAGCCTTCGATCTCGACAACCGGGGCTATGATCACGGGGTTGGCCAGCTTCAAGGCGAGGAAGATCGCTGTTGCGACACCGTACACCGATGAGCGTAACGAGCTGCTAAAGAAATACCTGGAAGGTCAGGGTTTCGAGGTGGTTGGTATGGGTGGGCTTGGGTTCAGCCGCGCAGCCGAGATCGCGCGGCTGCCGTTCGACGTTCCGTACGAGCATGCGGTGAGCGTCGCGCAGAGCGCACCTGATGCCGATGCGATGTACATTCCCTGCGCACGCTTTCCCGTGGTGTCGAGCATCGACCGGATCGAGGCCGATACGGGACTGCCGATCGTGACGAGCACGCAGGCGATGATTTGGTGGGG
>Ga0302123_10000243_pt1 | contig 44586 bp, 40 predicted proteins | sample CB21_321_MG_FD_203109 | JGI IMG/M metagenome (GOLD analysis project Ga0302123, IMG submission 203109) | Marine microbial communities from Western Arctic Ocean, Canada - CB21_32.1 | ecosystem: Environmental > Aquatic > Marine > Oceanic | place: Canada: Western Arctic Ocean | collected 2017-09-28 | reverse complement strand
CCCCGGCCAGTGCCAGCACCTTTGTTATAGCGGCTGTAAGGGTGGTCTTACCGTGGTCGACGTGACCAATAGTGCCGACGTTCAAGTGCGGCTTGGTTCGCTGAAATTTTTGCTTCGCCATGGAATTCTTTCCTCCGAACTACTCGTCTATTCCCGTTTGGGCCAGTCCGTGAAAATGGAGCCCACAATCGGACTTGAACCGATGACCTCGTTCTTACCAAGAACGTGCTCTACCACTGAGCTATGTGGGCAAACCTTCGAACTCAGCCATCTGTCGTATCTACCGCAACAACCGCCCTTGGGGCCTTCGTGGTGGAGGGAGCAGGATTCGAACCTGCGTAGCCCATCGGGCGTCAGATTTACAGTCTGATGGATTTAACCGCTCTCCCATCCCTCCAAAGAAGACCGTCCGCAAGTTTAGCACAGAGGCGAACCCACGCCCACGGCCGATCCGTAGCAATCACGGGTCAATGGAGCCCGAGAAGGGACTCGAACCCACAACCTGCCGATTACAAATCGGCTGCGCTGCCAATTGCACTGCTCGGGCAGTACGAAATGCGCCCAACCAAAAAAGGACGGCCTTCGGGCCAGTCCAGCACCAATTATAGGTACCCGTGGGAAACCTCGTCAACCGCTCTCAGCCCCGAAGCTCTGCACGGACACCGGCTACGGTTTCATGAAACTCCGGTCGCGAGACCTGAAGGCCCTGGCCACCCCACCTGAGCCACGGAAATGTGGCTTTCCAGATAGTTCACGACAACCAAAGCCCGGTATAAAATCGCCCCTATCGATTTGACTCGCATATTTGCCGTGGCCCAACCAACAGTTGCCATGGCGCCAGATACAAACGGTGAACTCATGCGCCCAGGCCTAATTTTCATCAGCCTTTTCGCAGTACTGATTGTCATGTACGTACGACTCACAGATGCTCTCGGCACGGTGGGCACGGTCCTCCTCCAGGCCGCCCTCATACTCGTCATCCTCATCGGCGCGCTCTGGTTCTGGTACACCAAGCGTCGAAGTGGTTGGATCTTCTTCGGTGACGAGGAAGGCCGCGACCCGGGAGCCCACCCGGACAGCAAAGACGACGACGAGTCAGCGGACGAATTCCGCCAAGCCAGCTAGCCCAGACTGCCTGCTCCCCAAATGTCTGCCTTAAGAGTGAAGAGGCGCCGTAGGGCGCCTCTTCACTCTTATAAACAAACCGCCAGGCCGAGCCCCTAGAAATCAACCGTCAGCGTACGAACCATCGCCGCCTCCACATCTATCGCCCGCACAGCGTGGTTGTTCGTATCCGCCACGTAGATCGTCGACCCACCTATCGATAGCCCTCCTGGCTCGTAGAATCTGGCGCTGGCCGAAGGCCCATCCTCGTGCCCAGGCTCGCCGCTGCCTGCCAGCGTGGACACTGTCAAGCTTTCGGTTCCCAGTCGCTTGATCTTGTGGTTATACGTATCCGCGATGAATATCGTCCCACCGTCGTAGTCGATCCCCAACGGATGCTGCAGCCGTGCGCCCGAAGCGTCCCCGTCTACATCGCCGAAATCGAAAAGCCCTGCTCCCACCAGCGTACTCACGTGATGCGCACTCACTGTGTCCACCGTCCGGATCGACGACGTCTCGCTATCCGCAACGTACATCACGTTGTCCTCATCCACCGTGATGCCGCTCGGCTGTGCAAGCAACGCCTCCTCCGGCGGACCGTCAACGATATTCTCCGCCCCCGTGCCCACAGTCGCCTGCACGATGTGCGTATCCAGGTTCATCGTCCAGATCTGGTGGCTACCCGCCATTGCTATATGCAGGCTCCGGCCCGCGAGCGCTATATCCCACGGCGAGCGTAGATCCACCTCCAGCGCCAGCCCTCCCTCAACGTGCCCCACCGCCTGATTTCCCGTCCCTGCAATCGTTTCAACCGTCCCCACCTCCAGATCCACGACCCGCAGCGCGTGGTTCTCCGTATCGGCCACGAATAACGTCTCGCCGTAGACCGCCATCCCTTGGGGGTGGTTGAACTGCGCCCCTTCGAGCACGCCATCGGCGAGCCCTTGGTGACCGCTGCCGATCACCGTCTGTATCTCACCATCAAGGTCCGTCACCAAGATGCGATTGTGGCCGGAATCAGCGATGAAAAGGCGCTCGTTCTCCTCGTCAGCAACGACCTTGCCAGGGTAGCTCAACACGCCCGCACGTGGAGCCTGCTCCGAATAGTGCCCTGGTGACGGCTGCAGCGTTCCTGCCGTCCGAAACTCCGCGAGCATCTCGTCGAACAGTGTCACGCCATCCTCGTACGTGAGCTCTCCCTCGATACGGCCGACCACCATGCCCGTAGGATCAACGAACATCAACGTCGGCCACGCCCGCACCACATACGACTGCCAAACCATCTTCTCAGCGTCGTTGATGACCGGGTGGCTCACCCCGTAGCGCATGATCGCCTGCTGGATGTGCTCTGTCGCTCGCTCTTCGTCGAACTTCGCCGTATGCACCCCGACAACCGCGATCTCCTCGGGATACTGGCGCTCGAGCCTGCGCAATGCAGGAATAATATGCATGCAGTTTATGCAGCAGTACGTCCAGAAATCGAGAACCAACAGCTTGCCCTTGAAATCATCGAGCGACAGTGGTCCTGGGCTATTCAGCCATTCGATCTCGACAGGGAACGGCGGAGCGTTCACCTTACCCGCGTACTTGCTGGTCACCACATCCTCCGTGCGCAGCAGCGCAGCCGCGTGTTTGTCAGCAGACCATTCCCTGCTGGGAAAGCACGCATATGACCTCCACAGAGGCGAAGTCCGACTGACCAGTCTCAGAGGTGAGTTACTTCGTCACGTTAGCAGCAAACCGGTCGCCGTGTCGCGTATCTCAGGCGCGCCAACCCTCTGCAATGGGATTGTTCTCACCTCTTAATGCGCGTCATGGCAGAACAGCCCATAGCTCGTCGTAAAACAGGCCGGTTCTCGTTGACACCCGGCTCCGCGGTTTGGTTAACTGGCCACGACTGGAGAGGTCCAGCAGTCTCGGTGCCCTGAAAAGGCAACTCCGGGGCTGTTTCGTTTAAAGCCCCTTGCTATACTCCTAAACATGACTGAATACGAACCCGTCATCGGCCTCGAGGTTCACGCCCAGCTGATAACCAACAGCAAGATGTACTGCTCGTGCCCCGCCGACTACCAATCGGCCGAGCCAAATACCCACGTCTGCCCCGTGTGCCTCGGCCTGCCCGGCACCCTACCCGTTATCAACCGCGAGGCCATCAAGAAAATCATCTTGACCGGCCTGGCACTCAACTGCGGCATCGCCGAGCAAACCAAATTCGACCGCAAGAACTACCCCTACCCCGACCTCATGAAGGGCTACCAGATCTCCCAATTCGACCTGCCCATCTGCCACAACGGCTACCTGGACATCGATGTCGACGGCGAAACGCGGCGCGTAGGCATCGAGCGCATACACATGGAGGAAGACGTAGCCAAGTTATTCCACCGCACCGAGGCCGGTTCCGGCGCAGGCTACAGCCTGATTGACGTCAACCGCGCTGGCGTTCCCCTCATGGAGATGGTCGGCCGGCCGGACATCCGCACGGCAGAAGAAGCCCGCCAGTACTTGATCGCCTACCGGTCCATCCTCCAGTATCTCGGGGTTTCCACCGGAAGCATGGAAGAAGGATCCTTCCGATGCGACGCCAACGTAAGCATCAGGCCCAAGGGAACCACCCCATTCGGCACCAAAGTCGAAGTCAAGAACATGAACAGCTTCCGAGCCGTGTTCCGGGCTATCGAGTTCGAGATTGAGCGCCAGACCAACGTACTCAACGAAGGCGGACGCATCGTTCAAGAAACTCGCGGCTGGGTCGAAACCACAGGCAAGACCATATCTTTGCGCAGCAAGGAAGAAGCGAACGACTATCGCTACTTCCCCGAACCCGACCTCCCCCCGCTCATCGTCGAACGATCGTGGGTGGCCCAAATCGCCGAGTTGCTACCGGAGCTCCCGGCTGAGCGCAGAGCACGATTCGAGAACCATCTGGGCCTGTCCGTCTATGACGCCGGCCAGCTCACCGCGAACGCTCAACTCGCCGACTACTACGAATCGGTGCTTGATTACTACACCAAGACCAACGGCCCATCGGAAACCATCGCGAAAGCGGCGGCCAACTGGACTATCTCTGAGCTCGGAAGACTCTCCAACGACGCCCACATCGCCATCCAAGACTCACCACTAACGCCCAAGAACCTGGCTGAGTTGATCGGCCTCATCGACAAGCAGATCATCGGCACGCCGCAGGCCAAAACTGCAGCGGAGTCCATGTTCACTACCGGCAAGTCGGGCAGCGCCACAGTCGAGGAATTGAGGCTCGCCCAGATCACCGATTCGAGCGCCATCGGCGACGCGGTCAAGGAATCACTCGAGGCCAACCCTTCGGCCGTCGCCGACTACATGGCTGGCAAAGAGACCGCCGCCAAATTCTTGGTGGGCCAAGTCATGAAGGTAACCAGAGGAAAAGCAAACCCAAACATCGTCTCAGAGCTCATCGTTGAGCAGCTCGAAGCCCTTAAGTAATGCAGAAGAAATCGTCGGGAGCATAGCGTGGAAAGATTCATCGGCTTCGCCGTCATTCTCGTGGTCGGTCTACTTGTCACCACCATCCTCATGCAGGTGAAAGGCGCGGGCGGCGGGCTCTTCGGCGGCGGAGAGGCTCAATTCCGGACCCGTCGCGGCGTCGAGAAAACACTGTTCCAGATTACCATCGGCCTGGGCGTTCTGTTCGTGATCCTGGCCATCCTCAACCTGCGGTTCAGCTAGCCTAAGAGCATCGGCATGCCACCGCCGATCATCACACTCACCACAGATTTCGGCACCGCTGACTCCTTCGTCGGCACGATGAAGGGCGTTATTCTGAGCATCGCACCGGATGCACAGATTGTTGATCTCACCCACGAGATCCCACCCCAAGACGTGCAAGCAGGCGCCTTCGCCGTCGCTTCTGCCTACCCCTACTTCCCTGCGGGTACCATTCACGTCATTGTCGTTGACCCCGGCGTCGGCACCCAGCGCCTTCCCATCGCCGTCGCCACCGGCAGCACAACGTTCGTTTGCCCTGACAACGGCCTTCTCTCCCGCGCTCTTGATCAAAATGGCGCGCGTGTCGGCGGCGTCCCATTTGTCATGGACCGCACCGCGTTGCCCGACACGTGGCACGCGGTGCGCCTGACAAACGCCGATTATTGGCACCAACCGCTCAGCACAACCTTCCATGGTCGCGACATCTTCGCCCCCGTCGCAGCCCACCTCGCCAGCGGCGCGCCCATCGAGTCGATGGGCGTCCGCATCACGAATCTTGTGGCCTTCGCCGTACCCCAGCCGACGTCCGTATCAGGAACATCCATCGGCCAAGTGCTCCATGTGGATCGTTTCGGCAACTTGACCACCAACCTGCGATCAAGCGACCTACCGCAAGGCCAGATCGAGATACACGTTGGCGGAAAAGCTATCGCGGGCCTATCTGAAACGTACCAGGACGGTGGAGATCTGATTGCGCTCATCGGCAGCGGTGGCACGCTCGAAATCGCAGTCCGTAACGGTGACGCATCACGCGCGCTGCATTCCACCGTCGGCGCTGAAGTCCACGTCATCAGCCGAAGTTAATCGTCCCCAGACCAACGAGCGACCTGCTCCGCGAAGTAACCGCTGAGCAATCGTGTGCCCATCTCTGGCGCAACGAGGTCGGTGTGTGCTGCCACCGTGTTCGCCGCGCTGACATGCTTGTTATGGCCCCCGCGAAAGATGGAGAATCGCGACCAGTACGCGGCCAGCACCAGAGGCAAACTACGGATTTTCGGCGCCTTGCCCCATGCCTCGATGGCCAGCTCCGCAACCTCCCCGCGCGTGAACACCTCAGGCCCACCGACGTCGATTTCCATCTCGCGAGCCTCTATAGCATCGACGAACGCCACCGCCAGATCATCCCTGTGGATGGGGTTGACCAGCGCCGAGCCCCCGCCGATAACTCGCAGCTTCCCTTTGCGTGCCTTCTTAAGCATCCCATCGAACGAATCAAACACCGGTGTCGTTCGCACCACCTGATACCGCATCCCCGACGTCTTGAGCGCTGCCACGAACGACTCGTGACAGCGGATGTACTCATTCCCCATGAAACGTCCGCCGAAGACACTCACGTACGCGAACCTCCGAACCTTGGCCGCGTGCGCCGTATTCAGCAACGTCCGATTCCCGAAATCATCAACACTGGGGAATGAATACCGCCCTGCCCGCGAACCGACGAACCCCGGAGGCGCACCTGCCGCCGAGATCACTAAGTCAACGCCATCGACAGCTGCCTCCAGCGTGTCGGACTGCAGCAGATCACCAACGTATATCTCATCAATGTCCACCTTGACGTTGCCAGCCTGGCGGGTGAGCCCTCGTACCCAGTACCCACGCTCTTTGAGCTCCCCCGCGATTGCGGTACCGATGGTGCCCGACGCACCCGCCAGCAGCACGCGCTTACCGTGCGTCGGCTGCTCCACATCAGGCTGATTCTGGGCTGCGGGCCGTTGGCGGGACCTGCGGCGTTGATTATTCATAGTCCTAGCTTACCCGGATTGAGTATTCCATTGGGGTCAACGGCGTGCTTCAACCGCCGCGCTAGGAGCAGCGCATCCCCCCATTCCTGCTCTGCCCACGATGCCAGCTTGGTGCCGAGTCCATGACAGTACTCGACCCCACCCTCCATGCGCAGCGCGCCTGCCAGCAGTTCGTCGACGGCTCTCCGCAGCGGGGGGCCGTTGCCATCCACGTCGTCAGCGCCCTCCCCATCCCTCCCCACGCTCGGATCAATCAAGTAGATTGAGAAGAGCCTGGGGTCCGTCCAAACCGCCGTCTCGCGGATATCTAGTCCGTAACGTACTGCCACACCATCGGCGAGCCGCTTGTAATCGAGCACTCGTGTGACTGGTAGCGATACGTGCAGGTAGTCGGCCGCACGCCACCGATGATTCACCCAGCGCTCAGTCGGCCGCAGCGGTCGAGTCTCATCGCTCCATCGCTCGGCAACGGCGTGACGCGCGTCCCAGTAGTTCTGCGTCGTCTGCGCGCCGATATCGACTCCCCCTGCCGCAGTTGCTTCGGCCAACGCCCGGGTACGTTGAGCCTCGACCTCCTCGCGGTATCCCTCAAACCCCAGATAGAGCAAGCAATGGAACCCCTGAGCATCATCCCCTGGATCCTCCTCCGTGAGATCAATCAGCGCAGGAACGAGCCCCAAATCGAACAAGCGCACCACCACGGGATACCCGGCCTCGAAGCTATCGAACCCCACCGTAGCGAACTCGCGTGCCTCAGGCTCAGCGAACAAGCGGATCGTTGCCTCCGTGATAATCGCCATCGTCCCCTCAGCCCCCGACAGCAGGCGGCCCAGCATCGGGCCTGAGCTTTGGCGCGCCAGTGGCTTCGTCCTCACGATCTCCCCGTCCCCAAGCACAGCCTCATACGCGACAACCTGCTCCCCCATCGAGCCATACCTGCTCGCGAGGTAACCAACGCTATCGGTCGAGATCGCTCCACCGACCGTCGCGATGGACACACTCCATGGATCGTGCGCCACCTGCAAGCCATGGACCCTCGCCGCCGCATCCAGGTCCGCCAGCACGACCCCAGGTTGGACGACCGCAAGCCGGTCCGCTGAGCGCACCTCCAGCACGCGGTCCATGCGCCTCAGGTCGATGGCGATACCGCCGCTTAGCGGAATCACCGCTCCCATCACGCCCGTGCCACCGCCGTAGGGGACAACCGACAACGCCAGCTCATTGGCCAAGCGAACCACATCTGCAACCTCACCGGTGGTCGCGGGACGCACCACCGCATCAACGAGTGACTCTATCGCGTCGGCGCGGGCCGCCAGCCTTCCAGGGTCGATCGCATCGAACGACAAACGCTCGCGCGCTTCATCGTCGGTGCTCACATGGGCTTCGCCGGCGATACTGGTGAGCCGTGCGGAGAGGTTGGTTGGATTATCAGGGGGCATACGCCCCATTCTCGCTCATCGAAGCGCTGATAGGCGCGCCCATCCGCGCACCTCAGTGAAGAATCTCAGCCTCGGGCCTATTTCGGCGAGTCGGGGTTGACCGCCGCATTCACCTTGCGGCGTTGAGTCGTCTTATCTACCCAGGATTCGTCGGGATTAAGGAACAGCGCGTCCGCCCTTACCTGGTAAACCTCGGGATGCGATATCTCCGGTGGCGTAACGCCGTCGTTCGAGAATTTCCTAGCGGCCGCAAGCAACCGTCGCCGCACCCCGATGATCCCCGCATCCGACGTCCCCAGGTGCTCCTTCGTGCGATCGCAAATAACCCCCATCGTCAGTTGAGGTGCCGCGTCCTGCGCCCAAAACTCCGCTATCCCTGAGTACAGGCCCGTCTTCTGGAACTCGCGGTCCTGGTGGAAATCGTTCTCAATCGTCAACGCTGGACGCCACCGGCCGAACGGCGCGCTGGTCACCGGCGCACGGTTCTCCGGCGAGATCGTCCAAACGTTCGCGCTCCCCTTCAGGCGATTGATCTCCTCGTCAGTGAACCCCCGTGTCGGATGGAACGTGAGCCCGATCACGAAAACGTTGTGGTCGTCTATCGGCACCCACGCCCGCCAATTGCGAGTTGGATTGTCTCCATAGGGCGGAGTGATCGTGTGGAAAGGCATCATCTGCTGCGTCAGTCGCCAATACTTCTGCCCATCGCCCGCCTCGCGGCTGCACCCAACCAACACGCCATAGTCCGTCTCCAGCACCTCAAAGTGCGGATGCGTGTCGTTCTGGCGAATCACATCCACGCCCTTGCGGATCGAATCCGCCTTGGGCTGGAGAAAGCGGTGTGTGAACGACAGGTGCGACTGATCCAAGTCGCCCTCCATTGCCTGCACCCAGTTGCTGTACTGCACACGCTTGGATGCGATAATCTGGTCTTCAGGGACGTCCAGCCACTCAAGCCCCGGCAGTGGTGGCGGCACCTTCTCCGCACCCATGTATGCCCAGACAACTCCCGCCTTCTCTATCAAAGGGTACGAAAGGTCCGCGACCTTCTCGTGAAAATTGCTGGAGGCCGGCTCGCTTGGCATGTCCACGCAATGGCCGCTCACGTCGAACTTCCACCCGTGGTAGATGCACGCCAGACCGCCCTGCTCATTCCGTCCTAGGTACAGCGACGCCCCGCGATGCGGGCAATTCTCGGCGATCAGTCCAGGCTTGCCCGAACTGTCGCGGAAGGCAACCAGATCCTCACCTAGCAGACGCACTCGCTCCGGTGAGCCGTCGGTCTCAATCTCCCAAGAGAACAGGAACGGGATCCAATACTGGCGCATCAGCTTCCCCATCGGCGTACCCACGCCGACACGGGTCAACAGCTCGTTATCGGTCGCACTCAGCATAGCGATCCTCCTGCGTTCTTGAAGGGCTGGGCCACCCGCACCGCTGATCGTAGTGATGGTAGAACAGGGGTATACAGCGTTCAAGCGACCTGGCGCACCACTAGCCGGACGTCTACGCCCGGCTAGTCGATGTGCCAGGTGGTTCCGTCAGCCCCGTCCGTGAGCGCCACGCCCATTACGGCCAACTGGTCCCGCACGCCATCGGCCTCGCCAAACTGCCTGGCGGCGCGCAACGCAGTGCGACGATCAACCAATTCTTGAATTTGTGCAACTTTGTCGTCGCCGACCTCCGCCTGCTGCTCCTGGAACGTCAAGCCAAAGATCTCGCCACCAAGCTCGCGAAGCAACCCTTGCGCATCGCCAACGTCTGAGCCAGCCTCCGCGTCACGATTAATTTCTCGCGCCAGATCGAACAGCGTCGCCAGCGCCTGAGGCGTATTCAGATCGTCGTCCATCGCGCCCTCGAACCGTTCCCTGTACGAAACCGCATCGAGCTTGCGCTCGGCGCCCGCCTTGGCTGGTGCCAGCAACGCTTGCCGGAACCGGCGCAACGCACGCTCGTTCTCCGCCAACGCCTCGTCAGAGTAATAGCCTGGCCCGCGGTAATGCGACTTCAGAACGCCCATCCGGATAGCGTCCGACGAGTAAGACTCCAACGCCTCGCGGATAGACACGAGATTCCCGAGCGACTTGCTCATCTTCTCGTCGCCCTTCAGCAGCAGACCGTTGTGGAGCCAGAAACGCGCGAACGGCGTCACGCCGGTGAACGCCTCGCTCTGCGCAATCTCGTTCTCATGATGGGGAAATACCAGGTCCTGGCCACCACCGTGGATGTCGATGCTCTCACCCAAGTAGTGGAGTGACATCGCCGAGCACTCAATGTGCCAGCCGGGACGACCAGGTCCCCACGGGCTGTCCCACGCGGGCTCACCCTCCTTCGCACCCTTCCACAGCGCAAAGTCCATCGGGTGGTCCTTCTCGACGCCAGCCTCCACCCGAGCCCCTGCCCGCATCGAGTCGATCGAGCGATGGCTGAGCTTGCCGTAGCTCGCATTCTTCGTAACACGAAAATACACATCGCCGTTGGACGGGTACGCGAAATCCTTATCGATCAGGCCAGCGATCACCTCAATGATCTTAGGCACTTCCTGCGTGGCCCTTGGGTACTCGTCGGCCTTGCGGACGTTTAGCGCGTCCATGTCCTCAAAGTACTCATCTATGTACTGCCCGGCCAACTCCTCGACCGTCGTTCCCTGCAGCGCAGCGCGCGCTATCAACTTATCGTCAATGTCCGTAAAGTTCTGGACCCGGTGCACCTTGTAGCCACGGTATTCCAGGTAGCGATGCAGCACGTCAAACACGATGTAGCTCATCGCGTGGCCCACGTGGGATGCCGAGTACGGAGTCACACCGCAAACGTAGATCTTGACCACGTCGCCTGCAGGCTCGAAGTCGCGCTTCTCGCCGGTAAGGGTGTCCGAAAGCTTCATGAAGTGAGTTCTGTACCAGAGAGTTCCGTAACCGACGCAACGGCCATGGCAGAAATGCCCTGCCCGCTGCCGGTGAAGCCCATCCCGTCCTCAGTCGTCGCCTTGACGCTGATGTTCTCCAGGGCCGTTCCCATAGCGCAAGCAATCGCGCTGCGCATGGCCGTTATGTACTCGGAGAGCCTCGGGCGCTGAGCTACGATTGTAGCATCGACATTCACCACTAGCCATCCAGCAGCAGCCAGGAAACGCATCGTCCGCTCCAGCAACACCAGGCTCGACACGCCCTCGGGAACCGACGGATCTCCAGGCTGGAAATGCGTCCCCACATCTCCCAGCGCCGCCGCGCCCAACAGCGCATCGATAATCGCGTGCGTCGCCACGTCCCCATCGCTGTGCCCGGCCAGCCCCTGATCGTAGTCGATGACCACTCCCGCGAGCACCAAGCGCACGCCAGGGGTCAATGGGTGAGCGTCATAGCCAATGCCGAAACGAGTGCTCATGCTCCGCCCCTCCGAGCCAGAAGCAAAGCCTCCGCAATAATCAGGTCCTCAGGGGTCGTGACCTTGATGTTGGCCCGATCGCCCATGAAAACCTCAACCGCTATACCTTGCGATTCGAGCATCGACGAGTCGTCTGTCACATCGATCTCCACCTCGTCGTGAGCCCTCTCCAGTAGGTCACGACGAAAAATCTGAGGCGTCTGGATCGCCGCAATCGTCCGGCGGTCCACCGTCTCAACCACATGCCCATCATCGGTGACTACCTTGATGGTGTCGACCACCGCGACCGCAGCCGTAGCCGCACCCACGGCAACCGCAGTCAGAAGTCCATCCTCGATCACCTTCGGCGTGACCAGAGGACGAGCTCCATCATGGACCACCACCCAATCGCACTGCGGCAGCGCGCGCAAGCCGATCCGGACCGAGTCCTGCCGACGCTCCCCGCCAACCCGAACGTGCAGTACCTTCTTCCAGCGATAATCCCGAGCGATATCAGCAACTTCGTCCAGGTCCGATCGCGCGACCACCAACACCACAAAACCCACAGCCCGCGTACGCTCGAAGACCTCCACCGTCCGCGCGATTAGCGGCATCCCGCCCAGCTCAACCAACGTCTTGTCGACGCCGGCCATACGCGTACTCGCCCCAGCCGACACGATAATCGCGCCCACTCTTTCCGGATCCGGAAACTGTTCTTCCGAGTCTCTCGCCACGTCTGTCACTCTCCGCGCGAGAGCATATCAGCAAAGCCAAGCGCAGCACCGCCGAAGGGACCCCTCACCTACAGCTTCCACCACCGACGCGTCGCACGCATCCCCGCCTCCTGTGTAAGCGCCTCTCGTTGCTCCGTCGACAACCGCCAGCCTGAAGCCCCGCAGTTCTCGTCCACACGCTCGACACGATTCGTCATTGGAATCGTGATCACGTTGGGCTCGCAGATCATCCAGTTCAGCAGAAGCTGGGCCCTCGTCTTGCCCAACTCGGCGCCGATAGCGTCGAGCGTCTCCGCCAGCTGCGGCCACTCCGCCACACGGTCCTCGAACGCCCCCTGCTCCAGGGAGCTATATGCGAGCACCGTCATACCGCGCTCGCCGCAGTACGGGATTACCTCGTCCGCAAACTCGTGATCTAGCAAGCTGAACTTGATCTGGTTCTCCACGATGCGCCCCTCGCCAAGCGCCTGCTCAGCTTTGCGCAGCAGGTCCACCGAGAAATTGCTCACCCCGACGTGTCGCACCTTGCCGTCAGCCACCAGCTTGTCCATCGCTCGCATCGTCTCGTTTATCGGCACATCGTGGCTCGGCGAGTGCAGTTGGTAGAGATCGATGACGTCGGTGGCCAGTGCCTTCCGCGAACGCTCCGCAGCTTGCAGCACATCGTTGTACTTGAAGTGACTCGGCGACACCTTTGTCGCCAGGAAGTACTCATCGCGGTTCCCCGCGATTGCCTGCCCAACGTACCGCTCGGTGTCGTACGACTCCGCGCTATCAATCAGGAATGCGCCCAGCTCCAACGCACGGTGGATTGTCGCCGGATCGCCCCGGTGCTCCCACGTGCCGTATCCGATCTCCGGAATCTGGATCCCCGTATTCCCTAGCTGCTTGGTTTCCACTCCAAATCTCCCTGGTGCGCGATACTCAACCCCTCCACAGCGGCCGCTTCCACTCCAAGCACGTCGCGCAACGAGTCAATCGCGTCCTGTGGTTGTTCGGTGAAATCTTCTTGTTTGGAACCATGCTCTGATGTCGTTTCGTCGAACCCGAACGCAGGCTCCGACTCCCTACGACGGCTCAACTCACTCGGGCCGAAGCCGCTGCACCTCTCGCTCAAGGTCAGCCATCCTCACACTCATGCGGATGATGACGTCGACCCCCGCAAGATTCATGCCCAACTCATCTATCAACGATCTAATCCAGCGAGCCCGCTGCACATTCAACGGTGAGTACTTGCGGATGTTGCCTAGCGACCACGCAGGCTCAACGAGCGCTACCCGTTCGTAGCAGCGGAGCGGCGCGGATGCACGCCCACCATCCGCGCCGCCACGCTAATTACGTAGCACGGGTCGTCATCGCTCGCCCCTCTGCGTAGCGGTCACTCGCATTTCAGATATCGTCCTCTCAGCCATGCCGCATCACCTCTTGCCGACTAAACCCCACTGGCGCCCAGCTCCTGGAGTTGCTCGAAAAGCTTCCGTTCATCCGACCCCATGTTCTTGGGAAGCACCGCCTGCACCGTCACCAGCTCGTCGCCATGAGAGCCTGCGGACCCCTCTCGCCTTCTCTCCATGCCCTTCCCCTTCAGCCTGAAGACCTTTCCGTTTTCGGTTTCTGGCGGAAGCTTCAGCGCCACCTTCTTGCCCGCGATCGTCGGCACCTCGACCTCGCCTCCCAGCACCATATCCAGGAGCGGCACTGCGATCGTCGTGGCCAAGTCGTCGCGGCTCCGTTCGAACGTACGGTGAGGAGCGACCGTCACCACGAGATAGATATCCAGCCCTCGATTCTGACCTGCGGCGCCTATGTGAACGCGGGAGCCGGAGCGCACGCCTGCAGGTATCGACACCTCAAGCCGGCGCACTGCGTTTCCAGTCAGCGGGTTGGCCGGCATCGTCACCGTCCTTGAAGCCCCCGCGTATGCCTCTTCCAGCGTGACCGTAACCGCGACATCTGTACTCCGGGGTGCGGAGACATCCTCAACATGGAATCCACCACCACCACCACCGAAGATGTCACCAAAGATATCCCCAGGGCCTCCGCCAGCAGCGCCGCCACTCGAACGCTGCCTAGCTCGATTGAACCAAGAACGCGGCGACGCGCCGCTACTCGATCGTTCGTATTGATCGGCGTTGCGCCAGTTGCCGCCGAAATGATCGTACTTTGTACGATCATCGGCTTTCGAAAGCACCTGGTAAGCCTCGTTGATCTCCTTGAATTTAGCCTCCGCGGAATCGTCTCCCCGGTTTACGTCCGGGTGGTACTGCCGCGCCAGCCGGCGATACGCAGCGCGGATGTCTTTCTCAGACGCGCCCCGTTCCACTCCCAGCGTCTCGTAGTAGTTTCTCGCCATATGCCCTTCACACCGCGCCCCCCTCCTGGGGTGGCGCTAGGTTTAATGCCCCCACCAGGTTTAGCGATGCGCACTCAACCTGCCACTCATATATTGGGCCACAGCCCCTAGCTTCATATGCTTATAGTACTAAACGTTAGTGTCTATCTATCAGTCTGTGACTGAATCGTGACCCAAGCAATCAAGCCTCGCGAAACTCCCATGAGTCAGACGTCGACCAGGCCGCGGCCACGTTGACGGCCTTTGGCGCTCGCCTGTATGATAGGGGCTCGTTGCGAGCTACCAAACTGGAGAGACCGGCTGGTAGACCCCTGTGCGGAGTAGGCTAACCGCCGCGCATGGAACGACAACTGAAGGGGGTTGCCATCATATCCAACGTACTGTCCTTGCGGTGTAAGGAGTGCTCCCGGGAGTACCCGGTCGAGGCACTCAATGTTTGCGATTTCTGCTTCGGTCCCCTAGAGGTCGTCTATGACCTCGAGTCAATCGCCAAATCTACTTCTCGTGAGAAGATTGCGAGTGGCCCGAATAGCCTTTGGCGCTACGCAGACTTCCTCCCTGCCCAACACAATCCTGCCGTGGACATCAACGCCGGTTTCACCCCGTTGCTCCGCTCACGTGGTCTCGCCGAACACCTCGGCCTTGACGAACTATGGATTAAGAACGACAGCGTTAATCCATCGTTCTCATTCAAGGACAGGGTCGTCGCCGTCGCTGCTGCCAAGGCCTTGGAGCTCGGCTTCGACACCATCGCGTGCGCGTCCACAGGCAACCTAGCCTGCGCGGTAGCTGCGGTCGCCGCCCGCTCCGGCATGACCTCATACGTGTTCATACCGTCTGACCTCGAGGCCGGCAAGGTGCTCGGCGCCGCAATCTACAACCCTACGATGGTCGCCATCGACGGCTCCTACGACGACGTCAATCGCCTCTGCAGCGAGCTCGCAGACTCCTACCCCTGGGCATTCGTCAACATCAATGTCCGCCCCTTCTACGCTGACGGCAGCAAAACGCTCGGCTATGAAGTGGCCGAGCAACTCGGCTGGCGAGCGCCAGATCACGCGGTGGCGCCATCCGCTTCGGGCGCCATGTTCACCAAGATCTATCAGGGCTTTAAAGAATTTGAAGCCACAGGCCTGATCAGTGACGTCCACACCAAGATGCACTCAGCTCAGGCCCGTGGATGCAGCCCCATCGCATCGGCTTACCAAGAAGGTCGCTTCGTCATCCGCCCTGTGAAGCCCAGGAGCGTTGCTACCTCCCTGGCCATCGGCAACCCGGCTGACGGCTACTACGCGCTGAAGGTCATCGAATCCTCCGGAGGCTCTGCCGTCATCGCCGAAGAGAATGAGATCGCAGACGGCGTCAAGCTCCTGGCGGAAACCGAAGGCATCTTCACAGAAGGTGCTGGCGGGGTCGCCGTCACCGGTCTGAAACATTTGGTCGAGACAGGTAAGATTAAGCGCGACGAGTCCGTCGTCGTGTACATCACCGGCAACGGACTCAAGACGACCGAGTTGGTTGCCGACGTCGTCAACCCGGTACACATCGAGCCCAACGTAGAGGCCTTTGAAGCCGCCATGGCGGCCCGGGAGGCCAAGTAGCAGGCTTTATCGATATGCCTACCATTGAAAAAGTACGATTCACATTCCTCGACAGGCTCATCAAAGAGCCCGTCATCTACAGAGTTGGCCGCGACTTCGAAGTCGTAACCAATATCCGCCGTGCCGACATCCAAGAAGGTATCGGATGGGTGATTCTCGAGCTTGAAGGCGAACAACAGTCCATCGATAATGCTCTGAAATGGGTACGGTCGGTGGGCGTCCGTGTCGACCCCGCAGTGGGCGACGTAGTCGAAGGGTAAGCAAAGATACCTCGATCGACACTCCACTCGCCAGCAGGCAGGAGGCCATGGCGGTCGCAGACCAATTGCAGACGATCAGTCGCACAAGAAAGGCAAGTTACATGAGCGTAACGGTACGCATTCCTGGCCCGCTTCGGAAGATCACCGAAGGCGCGGACAAAGTACAGATGGACGGCGAAGACCTGAGTGAACTCATCGGTGCCCTTGAGGCCCAGTACCCGGGCATGCAAGAACGCCTCCTCGATGACAACGGTGAGCTCCGCTACTTCGTGAATCTCTACCTCAACAACGAAGACATCAGGTTCCTCAATGGTCTGAAAACCGCCATCAAGGACGGCGACGAAATCAGCATTGTCCCTGCCGTAGCGGGCGGCTGTTAGCCAGGCGAATTCCCATCACCGGAGCACTAGACAACGAGCCTCAGTCGCCAACGCCCGTCGCCCAAGACGATGAGCCAGACGACGCTCAGTTTGACGACTACGACGAGGACGAGCTAGACGAATTCGACGACATCAACCGGTCGGACGCCACCACGACGTTCCTCGATCAGCGTTGGTTCCGTTGGGCGGCCATAGGCATAGCGGTCATGATCGTCCTCTCGTTCTCGCTACCCGTCCTGTCGCCGTTCTTTGGAAACAGCGCACCTCATCAGCCTGACCACGCCGAACCTGCACCCCTCCCCGATTTCGTCCTACCCACGGCGGACGGCCAAGACATCCGTCTGGCCGAGCGAGCGGCCTCCTACTCCAACGTCATTCTGGTGTTCCACCGAGGCTACGACTGCCAGGCCTGCCGAGCGCAGCTCGCCGAACTGCAGTCTGGATACAAAGACTTGCGCATCGAAGGCGTCGAAATCCTCGCCATAGGCCTCGACGACCAGCTCAACACACAGCGACTCGCTCAGCAGATGGGCCTACGCTTCCCCATGCTCTACGACAAGTCGGGCGTGGTCGCCTCCACGTACGGCGTTCGTGAGCAACTCACGATCGACCTCACCACCGCGTTCCTGATCTTGGATCGTGAGCTTAAGTTGATCACGACCCCGATCGGGACCGTCGCCGATCAGCTGGTACCCGTCGAGGCCATTCTCGACGTCATTCGTACGGCCAACGGCAGCGGCGGCACGAGCGGGACTGCCAGTTAGCCCGCCCGCCCCTGCCGGGGGGGTAGAATCCCGCCGTGACCGCATCCACCAGCACCAGGCCGTTCCACTGGGTGAGCCGCGACGCGTGGCTCATCATCGCCGCACGCTCTCTGCGGACGTTCGCCCAAGCGTCCATCTCAGTATTCTTCGCCATCTACATGGTGGAGCTGGGATACAGCGTCACAGAAGCTGGCCTCCTGGCGACCATAGGATCCGGCGGCAGCGCGGTCTTCGCGTTCCTCATCGTCTTCATCGGCGACACCTTCGGTCGACGACGTCTCTTAGTCGGCTTCTCGGCCCTCATGGGCATCGGAGGACTCGGGTTCGCCTTTTCCGACGAGTACGCAGTGCTTGCGCTCGTGTCGTTCTTCATGGGGAGCCTTGCCATCACAGGCGGAGGGCCTCGTGGACCGATTCAGCCACTGGAAACCGCTAGCCTTTCCGATACCACCGATGCCGAGCACCGCACCGAACTCTACGCAGTCGTCGGCATCATCGAGCGCTTCGCGCGGGTACTCGGCAGCCTTGCAGCTGCCCTGCCTACGCTGTTCGTTGTCGTCTTCGACATCACCGACGTGCAAAGCTTCAAGGTGATGTTCGTTGGCTACGCGGTCATCATGCTCGCGTCAGCCCTGTTGTACTCGCTCCTCTCGCCCTCGGTGACCCACCGGGCCACCGAGGCAGGAACAGCACCCAAAGGAAAATGGCAAAACCCGCTCAACCTGCCATCCCGCCGCACCATCTTCACATTGGCCGCGATCTTCTCAGTCGATAGCTTCGCAACTCGCTTCGTATTCTTCTCTCTCGTGGCGCTCTGGTTCAAGACCAAGTTCGGGCTCGACTTGAGTGAAGTCAGCTACTTACTCGCCGCCTCAACTCTGCTCAGCGCGGTATCGCTCTGGGTCGCGGCCAAACTTGCGAACCGGTTCGGCCTATTGAACACCATCGTCTTCACGCACATCCCGGCCGTCGTGTTCACCATCGCCGTGCCCTTCGCGCCGTGGGCGTGGCTCGCGATCGTACTGTGGCTCGTGCGCGGATTCTTCTCGCAGATGGACGGCCCGCCAAAAACCTCCTACACCATGGCCATCGTCAACCGCGAAGAGCGAACTGCGATGGCAGGCGTCAACAACATGGCCCAAGCAACCGTCGGCACCGCCACACCGTGGCTAACCACCGTGCTTTTCCAGAGCGTGTCGATGATGGCCCCGTTCATCGCAGCAGGCCTACTCAAGTCGGTCTACCTCGCGGGCATGTACTTCGCGTTCAGGAATGTCCTTCCACCCGAGGAAGTCGCGCGCCAGGCCCGCAAGGCGAGCCGCGAAGATGAGGCATGAGCGAAAGCTGGTTAGCCTCGCAACTCGCGAACGGTCTGCCCGATAAGGTTCTGCGGCACACCTCGGTGAATGCCAGAGCGGCCAACGTCTTCCAGGAACACCCACGACACCTGGCCGGCGGAGACCTTTTTATCCCGACTCATGGCCTCTAGGATTGCCTCAGGCTCAATGCCCGTGTAGCTCTCTGGCAGGCCGAAACGCTTGAGCAGGGCCGCCTGCCGTTCGACCAGTTCGGCCGGCGTCACACCGAATGCCAAACCAAGTCGTGCCGCGCCGGTCATGCCGACAGCGACGGCCTCGCCGTGTAGGTACGCGTTGTAGCCCGCAGCTGCCTCCACGCCATGCCCCATCGTGTGCCCGTAGTTGAGCAACATCCGCAGGCCACTCGTCTCACGCTCGTCCTCCGTGACAATCCGGGCCTTCACCGCAGTGTTCCGTGCGACCACCTCAGCCGTCAGCTCCGGCTCCAACGCCAACAGCGCATCGGCCCGCGACTCGTAGATATCCACCAGGTCGGCATCCAGCGCTAGCCCATGTTTGAGCGCCTCAGCCCAGCCCTCGCGCAGCGCCCGTGCAGGCAGCGTTGTAAGCGCTGAAACGTCGGTCAGAACGAACTCAGGGTGATAGAAGGCGCCCACCAGGTTCTTTGCGGCGGGCAGATCGACAGCCGTCTTGCCGCCGATGCTCGAATCAACCATCGCAGTCAGCGATGTAGGTACCTGGACGAGCTTTATCCCGCGCAGGTAGGTCGCCGCAACGAACCCTGCAAGGTCCCCAACAACCCCGCCGCCTACCGCAACAATTGCGTCGCGGCGCTCGACGCGCCGCTCCGCGAGCCACTCGTATATGACACCGGCCGTCCCCAACGTCTTGCTGGCCTCACCGGCCGGGAACGTGAAGAGCCCGACTTCGAGCCCCGCCTTGTGAACGGATCGCTGCGCAGCCCGCCCATAGGGGTGAACCACGTTGCTATCGCAGATGATGAACGCACGCCCGGTAACTCCTGCAGCCACCATGCGGTCCCCAAGTTGGTCCAAAATGATGTCCCAACCAACCATCACGGGATAGATACCCGCTTCGACAGTTACCGACGCGGCCAGCAGCGGGTCACTCTTCCACGTTGCGGCACGACCGATGCGTCGCCAAGTGCGAACGACCTCATGGGCCGCTTGTTCCACGGACAAACCGTCGGTGGGAATCGTCCAATGGGCCAGCGCGTACGCCCACTGCCGCCCACGCTTCAGCGACTCGATCCGTTCCATCGGGTCGCCCTCTGCAGCCAGCATTGGGCGGGCCATTCCCTCCGCGCCTTCGTCTCCGACCGCAGCGGTCAACCGTGCGAAAATCGTCTCAGGGCGCGCGTCCATGGTGACGACGAGCCCTGCATCGAGCATCGAAGAGCGGCACTCCTCTTGGAGCATCACACCTCCGCCACCGGAAACAACCACCTTATCGCGTGTAGAGAGTTGCTCGGTCGCCTCTCGCTCGCGCCGCCGGAAACCTTCTTCGCCCTCGTCCGCGAAGATCCGCTCCACGGCTTTACCTGCACGCTCGACGATGTACTCGTCCTGGTCCACGAAGTCCCAGCCGAGCAAGCGGGCGACACGTCGTCCCACAGCGCTCTTGCCAGTGCCTGAAAAACCCACGAGAAATATGCGAGAGCCGGTGGTCATCTACTAGCTACTTCGCAGCTGGGCGCGTTGCCGGGCGTCTCTTGATCGTGCCGTCCCACTCGGATAGCGGCGCGCATTGCCAATACCAGTTGGCAGCGACTTCGTCCCGTCCACCGATCGCCAACCGGCCGGTCGTCCACCGCATCGTCGCAAAAGCGTCAGGGCCAACATCCTCGATCCACGGGAACAGCCGGCGTAATACACGCTCACAAAGGTCATGGGGTGCCGCGAATTCGATGCCTAGGCCAGCGGCGATGTCCGACGTATGGACGAGTACCTCGACACACGACATCGCGGCATAACCACTGCGGTCGGCCATACCGGCGGGGTGAAAGTAACGCCCTGCAGGCGAAGCAGATCGCAGCGTCAAGGCGAAGATATGCGCCACGGTATCAACCGTCGTTAGCAGATCTTCGACCGTCGCGTCCGGATTGGCGATGCCAATCAGCGGTAGCCGCTTGGGTGCCTCATTCGCGACCTGGCCTGAGTAAAAGAGAGTACCACTGATCAAGTGATCGAGCGTCCGCTGACAGCTCCATTCCAACGTTCCCGCCAGTTTGTCCCAGTCCCCGTCGAGAGCCGTCCCCAGCGCCTGCTGACTGATCCCTACTGCGGCGAGCACGTCATCCGCGCCTAGCTCTTGTGCTGACATCGACATCCTCTTACGCCTTGACCGGCGCATGCTTGGGGCCGAGGGTGGCCATGTAGGCCTGGTAGTTACGCTTGGTCTCGTCGATGTGGTCGCCTCCAAATTTTTCGAGGAACGCATCGGCCAGCGTGATCATCACCATTGCCTCGCCGATGACGCCGCACGTGGGAACAAACGTGATATCACTACGCTCGTAATGCGCCTGCTCTAAGTCGCCCGTCGTTAGATCGACCGACGGCAGCGAGTTGATGATTGTCGCGATCGGCTTCACGACTGCCCGAATCAGCAGCGGCTCACCGTTGGTCATGCCACCCTCAAGACCACCCGCCTTGTTGGAACGCCGGGGCCAGGGCTGCACCCATGAACCATCAGGGTTCTTCTCCCACTCGTCCAAAGGCTTAATCACATCGTGGACAAGCGATCCCCGCAGGTCTGCCAACTCGAAACCCTCGCCGAACTCCACACCCTTAACCGCGTTTACGCTACCCACTGATGCCATCAGCCTGGTGCTGAGCTTGAGATCCCATTGCACGTGCGTGCCGAGTCCGATCGGCAACCCAGTAGCGACAATCTCAACGACACCGCCCAAGCTGTCACCAGCTTCACGCGCATCATCGATTGCCTGTTTCATCGCCTCAGTCGCCACCGGATCCGCGCAGCGCACCTCGGACCGCTCGGCGGCGTCCCAATCGATAACCCCATCTCGCGTGGCCTGCACTCCACCGATGTTGAGCACGTGACTATGGACATCAACTCCAAACTCCCGAAGGAACGCTCGGCAGATCGCCCCTGCTGCCACGCGAGACGTACTCTCACGGGCCGACGAACGCTCGAGGATGTCACGAGCGTCCTCGCTGTCGTACTTGCTGATCCCCGCAGTGTCGGCATGGCCGGGGCGCAGCCGATGGATGGGCGTTACCTCGTCCTCCACTAGTTCATTATTCATCGTATGGGTCCACGGCTTGCCGTCAGGCCCATTGCCCGTCGTGTGGTCGCGGTTCTCGATCAGCATTGCGATCGGCGCGCCCCCCATAGTCTTCCCGTGACGCACGCCTGTCTGCAGAACAGCGTAATCCGTCTCGATCTTCATGCGCCCGCCGCGGCCGTAGCCTGCCTGGCGCCGTGCCAGGTCCTCCCGTATCACCGCTTCAGTGATAGGCACACCCGCAGGGAGGCCCTCTAGCAGGGCAACCAGCCCTGGTCCGTGAGACTCACCGGCAGTAAGAAAACGCAGCATCTCTGTCCCTCGAATCGTTTAGCAGAGCGCCCATGCACCACAACCGTCATTCTACCAGCGGCCGCACCGCCTCTGTCTCCTCCGGCTAAACCGGCGCGACTTCGGGCTCCTCAAGCTCCGCGTCCGGTGCAAGGGGGTGCACCACAAACCCCTCGCGGACGGCACCGGCGGTATGGTCAATCTCCGGACTGAAGCCCTCAACCTTCGCGCGTCCCTGACCGAACGAGAACGCCGTCCACGCCGCAAGCGCAGCGTCTAGCTGATCGTCCGTCGGCAAGTCACTGGATGCGAACGTGACCCCCAACGAAGCCAGCACGTCCACTCGTGCCGTCCTGCCATCCACCGTACGTTTGGGCGGCAACGCCTCGCTCGACACAATCTTCCAAGCCCCGCCGGGGTACACCTCGATTAAGTTCGCGTCGCTCGGAGGCACATCGTCCAGGCCCAGCAGCCGGAAGCGGCTGCCGCTCGTCACCAATCGGTAGAAGAGCAAAACGCTCCCTTTAATGAACCCCGCATACGGCTTACCTGGCTCAGGCAGCTCATACGGAGTACGGCCAGGCGCGCGCACCAGGCGCTCCGACTCCCGCACCGTCGCCTCCGGCGCGCCAGCGAGCCCCTGCGGCCCATCCACCGCCATGATGAACGACCGCCCCAGCGCACGGCCCGGCACGATTCCTGAGCCATCCTCTTTGTAGTTCCACTGCTCGAACGTGCAGTCCAGGTCAGGCCCAAGCACTGCCACATCGCACGGGCGCTTCCGTTCCGCGAACGGATCGGTCAGGTCCAACCCCACGTAATAGCGATTGCCCATTGGGCCATGGTCGCGTGAAGCAACGCTCCGCAGATAGCGTCGCCGACGCCACTTCGAGACGTAACGCGCCGTGATGCCCGCAGCAACGAGCGTCGCCCCAGCAGCGCCATACCACCTGTTCGAGATATCCATGATCTGAGTTTAACTCGCTAGCGGCGGTCAAGCCACGCTTGCAGGATGAGCACCGCCGCTCCCGCGTCAATCGAACGCTTCGCGGGCCTGCCCCGCTTCCCACGGCCTGGCGCGGCGCTCTGGCGGATGCGGCGCTCCGCCTCCACCGATGTCAGCCGCTCGTCGACAGTGTCGATCGTCAGTTGAGTCCGCCCCGCAAGCGCCTCGATGAACGCCAGCGTCACCTCCGCCTGCGGACCCACGCGTCCGTTCATGGACAGCGGCATACCCACCACAATCACCTCAGCGTCGCGCTCGGCAGCAAGACCAGCGATACGCGTGAGGTCAGCCTCAAGCTCCGTGCGGTCGATTGTGCCCACCGTCACCGCGATATGCGACTCCGTGTCCCCCGTGGACACACCGATGCGCACCTCGCCAACGTCCAGACCCAGCGCCCTCATCGGCTAATTCGCCTTCGTCCGGATCGACTCAACCGCCGCGATGATCGCGTCCGGAAGCTGCGAAGCCTCCCGGCCACCGGCCTGCGCCGACTGCGGACGTCCGCCGCCGCCACCGCCCATCGCGCCCGCCGCCGTCTTGACGATATCACCTGCGGAAAACCCCTTCTCCACCAAGTCTTGCGTCACCATCGCCACCACCGTAGGCCGGTCGTTGAACACGGCGCCAAGCACCACGATGCCGGAGCCCAGCTTGTCTCGCAGGTGATCGCCCAGCTCCCTCAGCGCCTCCATATCAGGCGCGCCCGCCTCAGTGGCCAGCACCGTCACGCCATTAACGTCCTCAGCTTTGGACAGCAAATCCTGAGCCTCCGACCGAGAAGACTCACGTTGAGCGGCCGTCACGGCCCGGCGCGCCTCTTCGACCTGCGATAACAGAGCGTCGATTCTCTGCGGCACTTCACCTGGAGCCGTGCGGAGCTTGGCCGAAACATGCTGAAGCAGGTGCAAACGTTCACTCACCCACGCCTCGCCGCCCCTGCCCGTCACCGCCTCGATACGGCGCACACCGGTTCCGACACTGCTCTCGCTGATCAGGCGGAACATCCCGATCTGGCCCGTCCGATCTAGGTGCGTGCCCCCGCACAACTCGAAGCTCACCGGATTCGCCTCGCCAATCTGTATCGTGCGTACCGACTCGCCGTAGCGCTCGTCGAAGAAGGCCAGCGCTCCACGCTCCGTCGCATCCCGGTAGGACTCCTGCCGCTTCACCAGGGCCAGATTCCCTCGCACCTCGTCATTGACGATGGCTTCGATACGGTCCAACTCCTCTTGGTTGACTGCCTCCATATGAGTGAAGTCGAATCGCAAGTGGTCGGAGGCAACCAGCGATCCCGCCTGGCGCACGTGCGAGCCCAGCACATCACGCAGCGCCGCGTGCAACAGATGTGTTGCCGTATGATTACGCATGATGTCCAGTCGACGGTCGACGTGGACAGCAACCCGTACCCCGTCGTGTACCGATACCTGACCAGCACTAATCTTCGCATAGTGGACGATGATGTCGCCCACCGGCTTGCGCGTGTCATACACCGCCGCCTGACCATCGAACGCCGCCATTGTCCCCGTGTCGCCCACTTGGCCGCCACCTGCAGGGTAGAACGGAGTATGGCTCAGGATAATCTCAACGTCATCCCCCCTAAACGCCTCCTCCACCGACTCACCGCCCTTGATTATCGCGAGCACCACCGTATCGGCGGCCATGCTCTCGTAGCCCAGGAACACCGAATCCTCGACACCGAGTCCCTCATAGAGCCGAATCTCATCGCGATCGCCACCGAACCGCGCCCCATCGCGCCCTCGCTGTCGCTGCGTCTCCATCTCGCGCTCGAAACCCTCAGTGTCTACCTCCAGGCCCTGCTCCCGCGCCACCTCTTGCGTCAGCTCCAGCGGGAACCCGTACGTGTCATACAGCAAAAAGGCACTCGCACCATCTACTCCAGCGCCCTTCGCGAGCATCCCTTCAAGCAATGGCATACCGAGAGCAATCGCCTCATCGAAGCGCTCCTCTTCGGACTCCAATGTCCGTATCACGAAGCGCTGATTCGTGACTAGCTCAGGATAGTCCGCACCCATGCGACCGATCACCGTCTGCGCGACCTGGGCCAGGTATGGCGCCTGCAATCCCAATTTACGCGCGAATCGGATGCCCCGGCGTATCACGCGCCGTAAGACGTAACCCCTGCTCTCGTTGGCAGGCACCACACCGTCTGCGATGAGAAAGCTAGCGCTGCGAGCGTGCTCAACAACAACTCGGATGGCGAAATCGGTGTCTTCCGCTACTCCATACTTGGCCCCGCTCAGCGCCTCGACCTTGGCAACCACCGGCGCCAGCAGGTCCGTCTCGTAGGCCGACGGCACGCCCTGCATGATCGCCGTAATGCGCTCAAGCCCCATCCCTGTGTCGATCGACGGCGCGGGAAGCAACGTCCTACTGCCATCCTTGTCCTGATTGAACTGCGGGAACACAAGGTTCCAAATCTCGATGAACCGGCCAACGTCGTCGCTGCACGGACTAGCGCCGAACCCCTGTGATGGGTCGGTGTCGTAGTGGATCTCGCTGGACGGGCCGCACGCCCCCTCGTCCCCAGCGGGGCCCCAAAAATTGTCGGCGTCACCGCAGCGCATGATGCGCTCGGGTATGACGCCAACTTCATCGCTCCAGATGGCCGCGGCCTCATCGTCCTCGTGGTGGACCGTGACCCACAGGCGCTCCACAGGCAGTCCAAGCACCTTTGTACAAAACTCCCAGGCCCAGCCGACAGCCTCGCTCTTGAAATAGTTGCCGATACTGAAGTTGCCCATCATCTCGAACATGGTGTGATGCGTTCGGTCTCCCACAACGTTTATGTCCGTCGTGCGGAAGCACTTCTGTACCGACGTCAGGCGGGGGCTCGGCGGGGTTTCATCACCCGCGTAGTAAGGCTTGAACGGTACCATTCCCGCCGACGTCAGCAACAGCGTTCGGTCGCCCGCGGGGATAAGTGACGCGCTCGGCATGATCAGGTGACCGCGCTCCTCGAAGAAGCGGAGGTAGGCTGCTCGGATTTCGTCGCCGCTCGTAGGCCGGGTAATGGTCAAGGGCCACCTCTATAAGGTCTTATCAGGAGTGGAATATTACCGATGCACGAGATGCACGGGCCGCATCACGGCCTGGAAAAGTCTACGAACACGCGCGCGCGCGTGTCAACGCGGCAGAGAGGCCTTCAACCACATTCTTTCCTGACTTTCCAGCAGGCCGTGGCCTGCTAAACGGGGTTTGACGCTCTCGTACCCCTGTGGTACGTTGGCCCCGTCTAAACCGCGCGGCGGTGACTCCTATGGCGTGAGTGGCTTCTCAGCTGGCCACTCCGATCAGCGTCGGCTAGACACCGGCGGCACGCGCACTGTCGCCGTACCCGGGAAAGCAGGTTCAGCATGCAAGCCTCCTCCGGGCCAGATTCTTCCGAGAAGCACCAGCGCGGCGTTCTCTGGGCGCTCGTCGATGAGTTGCTGGGCAGCCAGCGGCTTATCCTCGCCTCCAATCGAGGCCCCATGGAATTCCACGTCCAGCCGGACGGCGATCTCCAACCTCGCCGCGGCAGTGGTGGCGTCGTCACCGCCCTCAGTGGTCTCACCAATTACGTCGACTTCACTTGGATCGCCAGCGCCATGGGCGAGGGCGATCGGCGCGCTGCGGCACAGAACGATGGCCTCGCGGTCCCTTCACCATTGCCCGGTCAACAAGTCTCAGTCCGGTTCGTCACCACCCCGCGCCGCGTCTACCACAAGTACTACAACATCATCTGCAATCCTCTCCTCTGGTTCCTCCAGCACTACATGTGGAGCTCCCCCTACACGCCACGGGTGGATGCCGTCGTCTACGACGCCTGGGAAGTCGGCTACGTGCACGTCAACCAGGAGTTCGCCGATGCCATCGTCGAGGAAGCCGGCCGCTCCGGCCTCCAGCCCTTGGTGATGGTCCACGACTACCAGCTCTATCTGGTCCCTCAGATGGTGCGCGCCAAGCTACCGAACGCCCGCATCCACCACTTCGTACACATCCCCTGGCCGGCATCCAGCTACTGGGAGCTGCTGCCTGCGATGATCCGAACCACCATCTGCGAGTCACTGTGTTGCGCCGATATCGTGGGCTTCCAAGCGGAGCGCGACGTGCGTGCCTTCCTGGAATCGTGCGATTCGTTCCTCGATGATGCCGACGTCGATTACGCAGGCCAAGTCGTTCGTCACAACGGTCGCCAAACTCTCGTGCGCTCCTACCCCATCTCCATCGATGTTGACGAGGTCCAACAGATCGCAACCTCCCCCCGCGCGATCGAGCACGCAGCTCGCCTCACCCAGGCGCTCGGAGAGCAGACCATCATTCGCGTAGACCGGGCCGAACCAAGCAAGAACATCGTCCGTGGGTTTTCGGCATTCGAGATCTTGCTGGACCGTCACCCGGAATTCTGTGGCAAGGTGCGCTTCTTGGCATTCTTGGTGCCCTCCCGCACCCACATCAAGCAGTACCAGCGGTACATCGAAGAGATCGACATGTCCATCAAGCGCATCAACGAAAGATTCGGCACCCCGAGCTGGCAACCGATCCAGATCTACTACGAGAACAACTACATCCAGGCCATCGCCGGTATGCGCCTCTACGACGTTCTACTGGTGAACTCCGTCATCGATGGTATGAACCTCGTGGCCAAAGAGGGCCCCGTAGTCAACCAGAAGAACGGCGTCATGATCCTCTCAGAGGCCGCCGGAGCATACGAGCAACTCAAGATCGGCGCACTGCCAGTCGCCCCCGCAGACGTCGAGGGCACATCGCGAGCGCTCTACCAAGCATTGACCATGGATGCCACTGAACGTGCCCAACGCGCCACCGCCATGCGCGACAGCATCGAAGCCGCAGACATCACTGCCTGGCTCCACCACCAGCTCCAGGACATCAGCAACCTCGCCTAAACTCCCCGCCCCATCCCGCCTCCCGTTTTTCGACGGGCCAGCATTCTAGGTCTCCTCTCCAGAAGGGAGAGGGTTGAGGAGAGGAGGAATCCCCTCCATCCGTCAACATTCGCCACGCCAGACCCAGTCTTCAGCACCACCGGCGGATCCAAAGCAAGCGCATCGCAGCGACGCAGTGCGACTCAGCCCAGCGACGCCATGAGCACAACGGACAACGCGCCCGCTGCCATCCACCTCTTCCCCCATCACCCCCCTCAACCTCTACCCTGTCCCGATCCTCCATTAGCCAACCCAGCGCAGGGCCTCACGCCCAAACAAGGCTCGGCGCCCCCCCCCCACCTCGCCTCTAGCGACTTCCTTCACCACAGTGCCGCCCGCGCTCAAGTAGCGCGTTCCACGCTCGCGAGGTGGATGCGGGACGCTCGTTTCCGCTCAGAGCTACAGCACATGCGCGACGAAGCACCCTCGTGAGTTACGTAGTGCCCACACACCGGCCCAACCTACCCGGCCAGCCACACCAGCAAGCGCTCGACCTCATCGGTCCCAGCGAGCGTGTAGTCAGTAGTGGTCAGTACCTCATCGGGGATACCGTCACTGAGCACACCGATGGAAAGGCCCTGGATGTGGCCTGAGTCACGCATCCGCGTGATGGCCAGGAACGCGTCCACGTCAGTGATGTCGTCGCCGATCATGACGGCGGCCCCCAATCCTCGCTCTTCCACAACGGCGGTGACCGCAGTGCCTTTGTTGATGTCGAGAGGCGGCCGTATCTCTTTGACCAGCTTGCCTCCGCTGCGACGCAGGCCTTTGGCAGCGGGGTGCTCGTCGATGAACGTATCGATAGCCGCAGCCGCCGCAGGTCGGTCAGGTGTGTTCCGGTAGTGGATGGACACCGAAGGGCCCTTGTCTTCGACATAGATGCCCGGAAAGTGAGCGAATCGCACACTAGCATCAGCCGCGACCCGGTGTATCCGAGACACGAATTCCTGCGCAGCCGGAAGGATCCATTCCTGACCGTCGCGCAGCGACTGGCATCCGTGGTTCCCCACGTACGTGATGCCATCGACGCCGATGATCCGCTGCGAATCGTCCGTGGCGCGGCCCGACAGCACGACTACCGCCAGCCGTTCAGCAAGCGTGGCGATAGCCCGCCGGACGGCATCAGACACGGTGACAGCAGCGGGATCCGGCTGAAACGGAGCCAAGGTGCCGTCGATATCCAAGAACAGGCCCGTCGTCCGATCACGCAGCACGCGCGAAATGGCCTCACGGTGATCCAGCAAGTCAGGTGGTGAGGAGACCATCGGGCGCTAGGCCCCAGTGACCGCGGAGATGGGCACCGGCGGCGCCGACGCGTCGTAGACCAACTTGCGCACCGGGTAGTTGATCTCGATGCCCTCAGCCCTGAATCGCGACTGCAGTCGCTTGATCAGTTCGTTGGTGAGCACGAAGCTGCCCCATCGGTCGCGGGCCTGAAGGAATACCCAGAACCCTATGTTTGAGTCGCCAAAACTGTCGAAACCAAAGAACGCGTCCGTCGTCTTGACCGCATCCGCGGAATCTTCAATCAGCTTGCGCCCTATCTCCAAGCTGACCTCCTCCACCTTCTGCAGGTCCGAGTCGTAGCTGACACCGGAAGTAACCATGATGTTGATGGCATGCTCCGGTCCGCTGTAGTTGGTGACGATGGAATCGGCCATTACCGAATTGGGGATGACCACGAGATTGTTAAGCCAGGTGCGAATCTTCGTGCTACGCCAGCCGACCTCGATCACGTATCCCGCTGGCCCACCTTGGAGTTCGATATAGTCTCCCATGCCGAAGCCGCCGTCTGAGAGGACATAAGTGCCCGCAAAGAAGTTCGCCAAGGTGGGCTGGAGAGCGAGAGCAACCGCCAGACCCGTGATCCCCAGACCACCGAGGACAGGGCTGATCGAAACCCCCAGCGACTCCAGCGCAATCAGCGCGCCAAGAAGGTAGACGGACACGACGAGGAATCGTCGTAAGAGCGGGAACATTTTGTCGTCGAATTGCGATTCGGTCCTGGGAGCGACGTACTCGGCATACCAACCGAATACGACCCGAATAGCGCTCGCGGCGCCGTGAGCGAGCAGGAGCGACGCAACCACACTCCACGCCACGCCGATCTCGCCCCGCCAGGGTTCCGCTTCAGGAAGTGCCGAGACCCCGAGGAAGACCCCAAAATTGAGTAAGAGCAGGGGGCCGGTGTTGCGAACCGCACCCAATGCCATCTTGCACGCGATGTGCGCCTGGCTCCGTCCGAGACGGCGCGACAGAAACGCCTCTACCAGTCGCAGCAATATCGCAGCGAGCGCAAAACCGCCCAGCACAGCGGCGGCGATGATACGTTGTAGAGCCTGGTCGTCGGTCAGCGTGTCGAAAGGCATAGTTCCACTCCAAGTACAGCCTCAAATGTACGGCCATTCCGGCCTTCTGGGGAGCGGATAGAGTGACCTGCTGCGCCGGATTCACGTACGCCACTCCTTGTCCAGCAGTGGTCTTTGTAGTAGCGTTACTCGTCGGTACTAGCCGCGATCAGCCGCGGCCCACCCCACGGAGGAACAGCGTTATGTCGGTACGGAGTGCCGCCCCAGCCCACGCGGGCATCGTCTATTCACTGCTGATTGCCATTGGCATGATTGCCGCGATAGTCGGCGCCGCCACGGTCATCTACATCTCGTACGAATACGTCACACGCGAAGAGTTGCGTAACCCCGTACCCCACGAAGAGCCGGGACACGGCCAACTCCCCACCTTCCTCGCATAGCCCCCCCCCCGGCGGGGAAATACAGCCAGTTCTAGCGCCCCGGTCATCGGGGCGCTTCTTGTCGAGTGCCAGGGGCGTGATTACCACCCAGGGCCGCGCTATGATTACTGCCAGGCCATAAAGCCCTGTAGCCAGAGGAGATTCAAGATGCGCGTTCTGGTTATGGGCGCCGGTGGTGTGGGTGGCTACTTCGGAGCCCTGCTCGGCCGCGCTGGGCACGATCTCCGCGTGATCGCCCGTGGTGCACACCTAGACGCACTCCAAACCAACGGCCTCACGGTCGAGACTGTCGCGGAAGACGATTTCACAGTACCGGTCCATGCGCTACCTGCGCCGGAGCCCGACCACAAGCCCGACCTGATCATTGTCTCGGTCAAGTCTTATGACCTTGAAGATGCAATCGCCCAGTTCCGGTCGGCCGTCGGGCCGGAAACGACAGTCATCACCCTGTTGAACGGCGTCGAATCCGGCGAGCGACTTGCGCAGGTCTTCGGGCCAGAGCGAGTGCTGGACGGTGTGGTGTACATCGAAAGCTTCATCAAGTCGCCCGGCGTGATCGCACAGGTGGGCGGTCCACGAAAGGCGGTCTTCGGCAATCGGAACGGCGCCAACGGCGAGCGCGAGCAGCGACTGAACCAGGACTTCCTCGCGGCCGGTTGGCAAGTGGAGCTTGCTGAGAACGTCGTAGCAGCGCTGTGGTCTAAGTACGCGTACCTGGGGCCCTATGCCGCGTTCAACACCGTGACGGGCCTGAACTCGGCACAGCTCTGCCAGGCTCCTGAGTGCGAGTCCCTCATGCAGCGGATGGTCGAGGAGTACATCACGGTCGGCAACACCGAGGGTGCGGCGTTCGGCGACGACGCGATCGAGTTCATCATTGACCGCTACCGTAATCCGCTGGTCGGCCAGACGTCAATGTTCCGTGACCGGCTGGGCGGCAAGCGCATCGAGGCTGACGCCTTGGTGGGCGCGGTGGTACGCCGTGGTGGTGCTGCTGGCGTACCGACGCCAGTAACGGAGATGATCTATGCCATGCTCAAGCCCATGACGGCTGGCGGCACGCCGCCCGGGGACTAGCGGAGGACGAAGGTCCTCGTTAGGCCCTTCGATACGCTCACCGAGGTACGGCGCAAGGAGCCTAAGCTAACGCTGCACCTCATCGATAGTTCCGCCTTCCATCAGCACGACTTCGGCTTCGAATACCTTCCCGGCGCCAACGATGGAATCGAGGTTGAACAGCGTCCGTTCGAGGGTTCAGGGAAGGTGCTCAATCTCGTCTTAGGGAGGCTGAATGAGCGCCCAGCGTTCACGACGCTTCGTGACGACGGCGCTGATCCCCAGACACTCTTGAGGTTCTTGTGGGCGTGAACGACCTGGTAATCGACCTCCCGAAAGCCTCCGGAGTAGCCGTCCGTGTACCCGACAAGTTCAGCGTGGCACAGCTGCTTGTCGATCTTGAGTCGACGAAATCTGGTCGAGCCATCAATATCAAGGTAAAAATGCGTGTCCGTCTGGCGCTTGGTCACGATGTGACGACCACCGATCTGGCGCAACGTGTTCTCCTAGTCGGCTGATCTGAGAGCGCAAACTATTCTGGCGTTTCCGTATAATCGACGCGAGGTACCCATGGCTGACGATCCATTCAAACTCGATGGCAAAGTGGCGGTGGTCACTGGCGCTGGCCAGGGCATCGGCAAAGCGTGCGCATTGGCACTCGCCCGGGCGGGCGCGACGGTTGCGGTGACTGGTCTGGCTGACCGCCGTCCAGACTTGGACGAGGCTTGCAGAGAGATCGCAGCAGCGGGCGGCGAGGCACAGGCGTTCACGCTGGACGTGGGTGATGTGCCAAGCATAGTGCCAGCTTTCGCCGCCATCATCGGCGAACTCGGTTCGGTCGACATACTGGTGAACAACGCAGGTGTTCGTGTGAATGGCCCGTCGCTGGGTATCTCGGAGCAGGACTGGGACTGGGTGATTGGGATCAACCTCAAAGGCACGTTCTTCTGCTGCCAGGCGGCGGCCGCACACATGACGGCACATAGCGGCGGCAGGATCATCAATGTGGCCTCGCAACTGGCAGTGAGCGCGGCATCTGAACGCGCGGCGTACATCGCAAGCAAGGGTGGCATCGTTTCGCTGACCAAGACGCTGGCGGTCGAGTGGGCGAGTCGAGGCATCCAGGTAAACGCGGTGGGGCCGGGGCCCACTGACACGCCCATGACGGCGTCGGCAGACCCAGCGGCGAGCGCCCAGCTCCTCGCGCGATCGCCCATCGGGCGGCGTCTGGAACCCAGCGAGATTGCCACATCGGTGGTGTTCCTCGCGAGCCCCGCCAGCGGCGCGATTACCGGGCAGCACCTGTTGGTGGATGGCGGCTGGACCGCGAGCTGACGTCGGTGGGTAGCTCCTCCACGCGGAGCCGGGCCTTGCCGCACCGGTACACCAGCGCTATCGTTGCGCTCACGAATCCCGCAGGAATCAATGGCAGAAGCACAAGCGCATAGGCAGGAGCACGCGAGGAGGCTCACATGGGAACGGTTCTCTACGTAGCAACCAGCGAGGGTGTGGTCACCGTAAAGAATTCCGGCGCCGACTGGGAAGTCGGCTCGCACGGTTTGAAGGATTGGGACGTCAACGAGATCGCGATCCAGCCCGACAACCCGCAGCGTGTCTACGCAGCAACCCGCGGCGATGGTGTGCTGCGGAGCGAGGACGGCGGCGAGACGTGGAGCAAGCCGAATCGTGGCAAAGCGGGACCCGGCAAGGTCAAGTGCGTGACGATCGACCCACACGACTACAACACTATCTACGCCGGCGGAGAGCCCATCGCGGTTTGGGTGTCGCACGATCGTGGCGAGTCGTGGAAGTCGATGGACGGCATCCTGGATGTGGAGGGCATCGGCGGGATTGACTACCCCGTGCCTGCCGTGGAGCCTCATGTGCGCGATATCGTAGTCGACGCCGATGACAGGGACACGATGTACGCGACGTTGCAGGTCGGCTACATGGTGAAGACCACCGACGGTGGCAAGACGTGGAGCCTGCTGAACAATGCGGTGGACGCTGACGCGCACCAACTCGTATCGCGGAAGGATCAGCCGGAGCGTTTGTATCTCTCGACGGGCGGCCACAGCAATCGGCTGGGAGAGGCACCCGGACGCGCCCTGTACCGCAGCCTGGACGGCGGCGCGAGCTGGCTACCCATGGCGCTGGAGTTCGACCAGGAATACTCGATCCCCATGGTCACCGACCCCCGCGACGAGGACGTTGTGTACTCGGCCGTGGCATACGGCAATCCGGGCGAGTGGCGGAAGCGCGAGACCGGCGCGGGTGCCGTGCTGATCCGGTCGACGAATGGCGGCGAGACGTGGCAGGCCCTGAGCACCACGAACGAGATGTCACGCTTCTACGCCGAGGCGATCACCCTCGACCCGAGCGACCCGGACAACGTGTTCGTGGCGACTCGCGAAGGGCACCTGTTCGGCAGCACCGATAGAGGCGAGACGTGGACGAGCCTGGGCGTTCAGGTACCCAAGGTATCCGACCTGAAGGCGGTTAGCGTCTAACCGCGAGTGGCTCACCCCGAGCCCCTCGCTCGCGGCCTACCGCGACTCTCCACGGAGAAGCGAGGTCAGCATTCGCAGGTCAGGGGCAGTGTCGAGAGTAGCGATGGCGTCGGCCAGAAGTTCGGCGGACGCGGGGGCCATGACACGAGCTGAGCATTCGCCGAACTTGGCTCGGAGCTCCTCAGCGGTCATGGGGATGACGTCGCCGCCCTTGGCGGCATCCACCTGCTTCAAAAGGGCTTGGCCGTCGCGCATACGGATGGTGACGCGTGCCTGACGCCCTGACTTGGTCGATTTCAGGTCCGGTCCCAACCGCATCGTCACCTTCTGAGCGACGGCAAGAACCGTCTGGTCCTGGATAGCGGCGTCGGTGAAGGCGTCCAGGCCAACGCGGCCATCCACAAGGGCACGCGCGATGAGATAGGGCATCGAAAACTTGGCCTGCAGCTCGGTCAGCGGAACCCCGAACACAATGCGACCGAACGTACGATCGGTGACTTCGACGTCTATCGACTCGATGGAGTCGGCACTGAAATCAGCACCGCCTGCTGCCTGCTGCTCATCTCGGAGGAACACCGCGGCATCGATAGCTGTATGGGCGAGGCCGCCGCAGGGGTACGGCTTTATTTTGAGGCCGCCGTCCACTAGCTCCCAGGATGTCCCAAATCCGTCCAGCGGCGTGTCGTCCCCGGGTGTGACCCTGTAGTAGGCGTCGTAGTAGCCGGTACCGACCTCAATGGCCTCGATGTTGGCGGTGAAGCCGGAGGCCGCGAGCCTGGCGGCAAGCACTGCGTTCCGCGCGGCATGGCCGACGTGTAGCGGCTTGGTCATGGTCCCGAAGTTCGCCTCGACTCCGCCAGCCATGGATACGGCCATACCCAGTGCATGGCGCGTTCGGTCCGGAGATGTCTCGAGCAGTTTGGCGCAGGCGGCGGTCGCACCGAGAGTTCCCATGTTTCCGGGGGCATGCCAACCGTGTTGGATTACGCTGTAAAGCGACTCTGAGATCTTGGCTGTGACCTCAAATCCAACGATGTAGGCCTCCAGCAGCCGCTCGCCGCTGGCGCCGATGGCTTCGGCCATCGCAAGCGCGGCAGCGATGATAGGCGCCGTGGGCTGACCGCCTGACGCAAGCCCGTGATCGTAATCCAGCGCATGGGTCGCTACCCCGTTGGCAAAGGCCGCCTGCTGGGCCGAGGTACGGAACCCGTGGCCGAGGACACTGGCCGCCTCCCGAGCGCCTTCCTCCAGTGCGATGCCTGCCGCCAAGCTGCCCGCCTCGTCCTGGCTACCGGCAAGCGCCACGCCCAGCGAGTCCAAGAGCGCAATCTTAGCCGTATGCACGGCGGCAGATGGAACCTTGGCAAGCGTCGTTTCGGTGACGAATTGGGCGATGCGCTCGGTTACGGGGTAAGTAGCCACGAATATGCTCCTGGTGAGTCGGCGGATGCGGGCATGTTAGCGCGGACCCGGGCCGCTATCGCAATTGAGCTAACCTGGCGGCCAGAGGATGGAGGATCAGCCATGCCATCTTGATGTTCAGCATTCGGTTGCATTTACTCCCGAGCCAAAACGTACAGTGAGCCGAATTTAAGCTTGGCGTGAGGGATAGGGCCGCGTGCATCGTTTCAGCATAGGGAATGGGGGGCCGAACGCGCGAGGGGTGATTGTCTGGGGTGGTTTGCTACTCAAGCGTGCGAGGAGGGAAGCGCCCTAGGCGCCTCGATGGGACAGCAGGCTCGGGAACCAGCACTCAGAGTGATGGGTTCATCGGCGGGTTAGTATTGACGGGTGGGCCGTGGCCACGCACCCAGCGCCAATTGCGGCAGGGCTTGCGCTCATTGTATTTGGCACAGCGGTCTAGCATAGCCCGTCAACGAGTTAGCAGAACTGGAATCGCGGGCGGCGGCCCCTTAGCCCAATTCGGCGCGGAGCACGGCGGTGAGGGCGGGGATAAATTCGTGCCAGTCGGCGAGGACGGCGACGTCGACGCCGCCACGGAAGATGGATGCTCGGCGATTGTTGTTGACTACTACCAAGAGCCCCGCGCGCTGGAGGCCGACCATGTGGTTGTAGTCGCCACGCAGGGCGACGCCGATGTAGAGGTTGGGCGCTACGGATCGCCCGGTGAGACCAACCTGGAGCTGGCGCGGCATCCATCCCGCGTCGGCGACATCGCGAGTGACGACGTAGCGGGCGTCCAGCAGGTCGCGTAGCGGGTCGAGCTCGGACATGCCGTCGGAGCCGACACCCATCCCCACGCCGATGATGGACCAGGCGGCATCAAGGTCAGCGACGTCGGTTACGTCGACGGGCCGCACCTCGACGCGGCGTACACGTTCTTCAGACTGCGGTACATCGATCTGGTGCGATGCACCAGATCGAGTGGTGGTGGGGGCGAACGCTTCAAGGATTCCGGGGCGAACCGTCGCCATGTTGGGCAGTGTCTTCGAGTAGATCGGAGCCACTATGTTGCCGCCGAATGCGGGTTTGAGCTGCGCGAGGCGTCCTTCAGCGTCGACCTCGAGACCGACGCAATCTCCGGTTAGGCCGAGACCCAGCCGCGCGGCAACGCGAGCCGCGAGATCGCGTCCGTTGGGTGTCGATGGAAGAAGCACCGCGTAGGGTGCGTCATGCTCGATGGCGCGTACCAACGTCGCTGCGTAGGCATCGGTCGAGTACTCAGCGACGCGGTCGTCCTCTGCGATGAGGACAGCGTCAGCGCCGTGGGCAACAAGATCGGCGACGGCTCCACTTATCCCTGGTGGGCCGATCACCAACGCGGCCACGTGGCCACTGATCGCAGCGGCGACGGGCTGGGCTGCGGCGAGCAACTCATAGGTGACGGGCCTGGGACCGCTAGGGCCCAGCTCGGCAACTACCCATACCCCCTGCCCGACTGCGGGCCGGGTCACGGCTGGAGCGGGTGTCAATTCTCGAGGCGCCCGGAGCGCAGGATCGAGCAGGCCACGCTCTTTCAGGAGCGCGACGACCTGCGCGGCAGCATCCTCAATCGGTACCTCTTCGATAATCAAAGGCTCGCGGGACGACTCCTGAATACGTATCTCCGATACCCACGTTGGTGAGCCATCGGCGCCAACGTCCGCAGGCGTCAGCCCAAGGTCGGCGACCGATAGCTCAGGAATGTCTCGCTCCTTGGCGGCCGTAAGGCGCTCACGCCCTGGGAAGGTGTCGGCTGCGACACCGTCGGCCACCGTGACGATGGCGGGCAACGTCATCTCAAGCACCTCCACGGAATCGTCGAGGTTGCGCTCGACGCGGACAGTCGTCGCATCGATGGCGTCGAGCTTGGACGCACCGGTAATCTGGGGAAGGCCGAGCATCTCGGCGACCTCGGGGCCGACCTGACCGGTCTCGGCGTCCACTGAGAAATTACCGAACAGCACCAAGTCATACGGCTCACGCCGCAGAGCTGCGGCGAGCACACGGGAGGTCGCGAGGGTGTCTGACCCGGCGAGCGCACGGTCGTTGATGTGCAAGGCTTGGTCGGCGCCCTGCGCGATACAGCGCACGAGTCCATCGCGCGCTTGGGGTGGGCCCATGGTGATCGCGGTCACCGTACCGCCGAACTCCGCCCGCAACTCGGTCGCCCGCTGCACGGCAACGATGTCCCAGTTGTTCACTTCGCTGGGTACGCCCTCGCGCACGATACGTCGGGTCTCCGCATCGAATTTCATGCGCGAGACGACGGGAACCCACTTGATACAGACGGCGATGTTCATGCCCACTCCGGTAAACGTGCCGCTCGGTCAGCCACCGGCACAGAGATTTTGAAGATAACGAATTCTAGCAGGGGCTAGACGAGGCTCGTCCCGCCGTCGATGACGAAGGTTTGGCCCGTGACGTATGCAGCGGCGTCCGATGCGAGATACACCGCCATGAGGCCAACTTCGCGGACGCCGCCGATGCGCTCCAGCGGGATACGCTGCTTCACCTGCTCCGCATAGCGGGCGATCTCTTCCTCGGACTCTTGCTCCGGGTCAGGGAACAAGCCCGGGGAGATAGCGTTGACTCGAATTGCAGGGCCCCACTCCAACGCGGCGGCTTCGGTCAAACGTGCTATGCCTGCTTTGCTAGAGGCATACGCCGCCATGTTCCTAGACGCGCGCATCCCACGAACGCCAGAGACGTTGATGACGCTGCCCGCGCCTCTGGCGCGCAGGTGCGGACCGAAGACGCGGCAGCCTTCGAACACCGAGCTTAGGTTTAGGTCGATGATGCGATGCCAGTCCGTGCTGGTCATGCCACTGCCTGGCTCGCCAGGGGCGTCGGCCACTTGCTTGCGGATGGAGTCCCCCACGCAGTTCACAACGATACTGAGGTCAGGGAAATCTCGCAGCACCTGGGCGCCAAGCTCGTCCATGGCGTTTGCGTCAACGGCGTTGGCAGAGTAACCGGCGGATAGCACAGCCATGGCCTGCGCGCGCGTGGCGACTTCTTCAATACGTATGGCGTTGAGGGCTACGACCGCTACATCGGCGCCTGCTTCCGCAAACGCGAGTGCAATGCCTCTACCGATGCCGCGGCCAGCGCCGATGACGACGGCTTGCCGACCGTCGATGTTGAAATCATCCAGGGTCACAACTCACTCCTGTTCGTAAGGCCCGAGGGCCGGAAGAGCGCCATTCTACCGTTAGCACTGATATAGTTTGCGCATTCGCGGCACACACAAAGGAGTCAGCCATGGCAGGGATACTCGACGCAGACACGCACATCGCAGAACCGCCGGAGATGTGGGATCACCTGGATGCCGAGTGGTACGCGCGTCGCCCGGTCGTGGTAAGCGTCCCGGACGATACGCTGTACGGCACGTCTGATCACATGTGGCTGATTGATGGCCAGATCTACCCGAGGATCGCGGGCCGCGGAGGGAATAGCCTCGTAACGCCGACCTCTCAAACGCGCGTGAAAGATCGCGTGGACCGGAAGGCACGTGAGTTGATGGATCTGCCGATGCGTTTCGAGGACATGAAGGTCCAGGGAGTGGACGGTCAGGTGGTGTTCCCAACGCTATTCCTGGCGTACCTCACCCACGATGCCGCGTACGAGGTCGCCCTGAGCAAGGCTTATAACCGGTTCATGGCGAACGTGTATGCGGAGTCGGAGGGCATCATCCGCTGGGTCGTTGTGCCACCGCTGCGCGACGTGGAGGCGACGATAGCGGAGCTGCGGTTCGGGAAGGCGAATGGCGCGTGCGGAGTGTTCTTCAGGGGCATCGAGGGAGACAGGACGCTGGACGATCCGTACTTCTTCCCAGTCTACGAGGAAGCACAGGCGCTCGATCTGGCCATCACCGTCCACCAAGGTCAGGGCGCGCCAGCGCTGAACAACCTGATAGACATCACACGCAGTCACACGTTCACGCACGGGCGCATCCCTCCAATCGTGGCGTTCCGCAATCTGGTCCAGAACAAGGTGCCGATGAACTTTCCCACGCTACGTTGGGGGTTCATCGAGACGGGGGCTACGTGGGTGCCGTTCGCGATGTACCAGCTGCAGGGAACGATGAAGGCTGATCCGAGTTTCTGGGGACCGAAGCTCTTCGAGGACAACCGGATGTGGATCTCCTACGAAGTCGGAGAGGACTATGAATATCTGGTGCGCTACATCGGCGAGGACCACCTCGTTGTTGGCACGGACTACGGACACCACAACCCGGCGACGAACGACCGCCTCGCGTCCGACCCGTCGGCTCAAACGCACATGATCGCGACGCTGCGCAATTCGAGCATAGCATCGAGCGTGGTGGATCGGATTCTGATCGACAATCCGAACGCGCTGTACGGAGTGTCCTAGGCCGCCAGGTCACGCTAGCGGTACTGAACCGCCTGCAGACAGAGCAGCGTGAATCTCGACATGGTGGCCTACCTTCCTGGGATCCTGCCCCCCCAAAGTCTTTAGTTGTCCACCAAACCGGGTCAACTCCAGAGCAGGGCAACACCAGTTGGGGGGGTGAGCGAATCACTGACCTATCACAACAGTTTGATTTCTACTTGACAGTGTCAGAAACCAGTAGGTAAGCTGCGCGCGCCCGTGGGGGAGCGCACTTATACAGTTAACCTGCGTGCGTTTACCAGACACGCATCACGAGCCCTACGGTAAGTCGTTAGCTAAGCGAGGTGGGATAATGCGGAGTTCATACGCACTTGGCGCAGTTATGGCCTGTCTTTTGATTTTTGCGGTCGCAGCGTGCTCGAGTGACGACCCTACGCCGACAAGTGCTCCGGCCGCACAGCCGACTGCAACGGCGGCGCCCGCTGCGGAAGCTGCGCCAACAGCGACCCCTGATCTGTCCAAGTACGGCGGCACCGCCGTTTTCGCCGTGCGGAAAGACCCGCCTGCAGCCTGGGACGTCATGCGATCCACAAGCTACGACACTCGTCAAATGGGGATGCCTCTGTGGGGTAGTGGAAACCTCGTTCGAGCTTGCCGCGACGATGCTCGGCGTGTCTGCCCTAGCTTGGCGGAAAGTTGGGAAGTCAACAATGACTTCACCCAATGGACGTTCACGATTCGCTCTGGCGTGCTCTGGCACGACGGTACGCCCTTTACCGCCGAGGATGTCGAGTTTTGGTTGACGCTCGTGACCCAAGGGTGGATCGTTGGCGACCAGACGCGAGCCGGTGCCCGTTGGAAGAAGGATTTCGGCGACGTGCAAAGCGTTGATGTAATCAACGGCAATCAAGTTCGGCTCACCCTGACGACTCCGAGTCCCTTCCTGCTGGAGAAGATCTCATCATCCGTCTACATGATTAGCATGCCCAAGCACATAGTGGAACCATTGCTCCAAGCGGGGAATATGACTGTGGCCCCGTCCGACTTTGACTGGGTGGGCACGGGTCCATTCGTCATGGACAACTACCAGAAGGGCAGCGGCTCAGAGGTTGTGCGGTTCGACAGTTACTGGGAGAAGGATGAGCAAGGGAACTCGTTACCGTACCTTGATGGGATTAGGTTCGCCATCATCAATGATCCTTCGGCTTATGACGCGGCCTTCCGGTCCGGTCGGGTCGACGGCGGCCCCCCGGCGAACAGCTACGTCCTCACCAAGGAACGGCAGGCAAACTACGACGCTGACCTAGGTGACTCCGTTTGGTACATGGAAGTCTCGAATCCTGGGGCCACTAGCGGCGCAATGGGATTCAACCTGTTGGAGCCCGGCCCTTGGACCGACGTACGGGTTCGCCAGGCCATCCAACTCTTTGTTGATAAACAAGCAGGCATTGACTCCTACAACGGTGGGTTTGGTCTCGTAGGGGGCATCTTCACACCAACCAGTCCATTCACGGCCCCTGATCTCCTGCAATGGCCGGGTTGGAACCCCGACACCAAAGAGGCGGATCGCGCCACAGCCAAGCAGCTTATGGCCGACGCTGGATACGCTGACGGCTTCGAGATGCGCATCAATTGCAACAAGTCAGGCACCTGGCTCGCCCGGTGCGTGTTCTTCCAGGACCAGCTGAAAGGCTTGGGCATTGACCTGCAGCTTGACGTAATGGATCAGGCAGCATCGTCCCAAGCGGCGCAAACCTTGAACTATGATGCCTACCAGTGCAGTTGCTCCATCGCCGTGGAGCTTCCCGAGGCAACCGAGATAGTCTTAGGCCCGTACAGCGAGACCACGGTCGCATTTAGCAAGCACGAAGACCCCAAGATAAGCGAGTTCTACGTCGACATGAAGGCGGCCACGACCCTCCAGCAGCGAACCGATATCTGGCGGGAGCTAGAGCACTACGTGCTGGTCGAACAGGCAATGGTAATACCGCTAGCGAACCCGACGTTCGTGATGCCGTACCGCACCTATGTAAAGGGACGACCTATCCCGAGTGTGCAGGTGACCAACTACCTAGACATGACGACGGTGTGGCTCGACAAGTAGAGGCCATCGGCAAGTGAGTTCTTGTACGGAGTGGAGCGATTGCTCCACTCCGTACGGCTTGTCAAGCCTGATTGACCGAGGCTTCCGCGGGCGATTGAGTCGTTGAGCGGGACGGGAATGCTCGTGCATGGCACGCGCGCACGCATCGGCTACACATCACCACTGCTGCTGACCGAAGTTTTTACCTGCGAGTTCGACATGGGCGCCCCTCAAGGGGGTGGTGTTTGTGCTGTCCTTAGTGATTCTTTGGGAGAGTACGTGCCAGGAGGTGGAGCATACTTGGCCGCTTCACATTGAAGCGGCCAAGGAGATGGCAAGAGCCGGGGCCTACCTCTTAGTGCTGGGTGACAACCCCATCAATCTGGCCGAGGAGTTCAACCAGGTGAGGATTTCATAAAGCGCTCCGAGCAGGAGTGCGGTGTGCCAGTTACCACCAGCTTCACGGCCCCGATCAACGCGCGCCACACCTTGGGAGCGAAAGAGATCAGTGTGCTGCAGATTCAGGAGCCGCCTCCGAAACCTCGTCCCGAAGACGGTTACCTGACTCTCTCCGGGTTCCACATAGAAACAACGTAGGGCGTTGGATCTCAACCGTCACAACTCGCCGGTTGCCCTCAGCAGCCAACTCCCACGTGGCGAGAGCCTCGGCGAAAAAGCACTCCAAGGTAGACACACGCTGTACTTCCCCGGCCCGCACCGGGCGGTCATTGACCAGGTTGATCGCTGGAGCACGAGTTAGGCGTTAACGTTGTTACCGCTAAGTCAGGCCATCTTCTGGGAAGCTCTTCGCCGGTGTTTGACCACAGAACCCATTCCTGGCTCTGGTCGTTTGTTCCGCGAAGTTTTAGCCTGGCTGGTGCGCCAAACGCGTATACCAGCCTAGCCGCGCACTAGGGCACAACCAGTTGACTCCTGAGCGCGTCGGAACAGGCTTCCGCCTAACGCAGTAGCGGTGCTGGTGGGCAGGACCGGGGCGTGCGAAAGTAGCGGGTTCCCGAACCTAACAGTGGTCGCAATGCTATCTGGGTAGCGGCGTCCATCAAGTCGAATCAGTCCTTCTACTTTTACGCGTAGCTGATGCGCGGATCCACCTTGGCGTACAGCAAGTCGACGACTAGGTTCAGGGTCAGCATCATAGTAACCAGTAGCATGGTGAGACTCTGAACCACCGGAAAGTCTCGGTCGCCGGCCGCCCCCACGAGGCCTTGCCCAATGCCAGGCAGGGAAAACACCGTTTCAATGATGATTGTACCGCCTATCAGAGTTGCTACCTGCAGTCCGCCTAGGGTGATCACCGGAATCAGGGCATTGGGTAGACCGTGGCGCATGACGACTACTCGTTCCATTAGTCCCTTGCTTTTTGCCGTGCGCATGTAGTCCTGTCGCAGAACCTCCAACATGGTTGATCGAGTGATGCGGATGAGGTAGGCACTATAACCCCAAGCCAGCACCAACGTTGGCCAGACCATTTTCTGGAAGTGGAGCCAGGGATCCTGCCAGGAATTGTAGTAGAAGATTGGCGGCGTCCAACGAAACGCTAGTAACAAGAACAGCACGATCATTAAAGCGACCCAGAAATTGGGTAGGGCATGGCCCAAGACCGCCACAATACGCACTGTGTAATCGGACCTCGTATTTTGCCGGATCGCCGCGAAGATCCCCAAGGGGATGGAGACCAGGAAGGATAGAATTAAGGTATAAGAGGCTAGCTGTAGCGTAACAGGCAAGCGTCGGGCAATGATGGACGAAAGCGCCTCACGATCAATGATCGAACTGCCGCCAAACTGCCCATTGACCATACTCCACGCCCAGTGGCCGTACTGGACGTAGAACGGGTCATCCAGGCCAAGTTCGTGACGTAAGCTGTCGAGCTGGGCGAGGGCCGAAGGGCTGCTCTCGGCGCCACCCAAAATTACCAGCGCCACATCCCCCGGGAGGACTCGCATCGCCGCGAAAATCATCAGCGACGCCAACAGAAGCGTCGGGATGTACAGCATGAGTCGTCGAACGACATACTTCCGCATCGCGATCTCCTGAATCCCGCTGCGCCCTGCCCAAGTACA